>ENA-OVNE01000001-OVNE01000001.1-marine-sediment-metagenome-genome-assembly--contig:-NODE-1-length-62887-cov-3.755278_pt1 | contig 62887 bp, 76 predicted proteins | sample MGYA00250109_ERZ650190 | MGnify/ENA primary metagenome ERZ650190 (study PRJEB26730, sample SAMN04396784) | marine sediment metagenome | isolation source: Baltic marine sediment | place: Denmark...
GAGCACGTCATCAGCGTCGATAATGGCGCGTACTACATGGAACTCTGGCGCGACGGCACCGGCTCCTACTACGCGACGACCGGCGCGGCCATCAAGCAGATGCCTGGGCTGGCAAAGGGCGCGGCTCTGGACGAGGCGCTGGACAAGTTCTTCGCCCTGACGGCCAAGCTGGCGAAGGGTGCTATCCGTAAGCACGGCACCCATGACCAGTCTACACACGGTCAGCGGGGCGGGGGGGAATACACGCAGGCTGACGAGCTACACGATTTGGCTTACGAAATCTACGACGGCGGAAACTATAACTCCCGCCAAGTGGCTACTCAGATGAGAGAGCAGGCCCCTGACGCCTCAGAAGAGGACATCCAGCACGCTATTCAGTCCGCGATTGGTAAGGGCAAGACCTATCGCGACCGGCAGGGCGTAACGCAACCTAGCGCGCGGGTGAGGTCACCATTGAAGCGCGGTGTGACTAACGACCCCAACATCGGGCCGTATGGCGGCCCGAAGCCTGGTGTCCGCAAGCAAGGTGAAGCACACGCGGGCGGCCATGAACCGCACTTCCATACCAAGCGGGGCGTGCAGCCCGCTACAAAGCCATACTCCCACCCAACTCCTGAAGGCGGGCTGGCTCGTCACGGGTATGATTTCCACCCCCCGCATCCGGCTTCTCCGGCCCCACAGAAACGGGCGGCCCGCAAGGGCATTGTGGAGAAGGTAGACCCTGAGATTGGGCCATCGTTCTCCGTCGGCCACATCAAGCCGTCTGACCTTTCGCCGGAATCCTCGGTGAGCAAGATGGCAGGGCGGATTATCAAGGCTCTGAATAAAGCGGGGGGATACCGCTACCAGAAGTACCCGCATAAGACAGCTACCGCCCCAATGCAAGAGCAGATGGGGCCGCCCCCTTACAATAGGGAAGGTTATTACCAGCGGCCAAAGCCCGCGAAAAAGGCTATCCTGCACCACGACTTGGGCGAGGCGCAGACGCCGCCAAGCAAGCCGAAAACCATCCAAACTAGAGCCCCGCACCCGCATAACCGTCCGACCGGCAAGGTAGTGCACGAGCACCCTACGCGGGGGAAGGGCTTTACGGGCGCTACGGCCCCCTCAGACGTTCACATCCGCCAGGCCAGAAAGGACATCGTGGGCCTGTCCGGCGGCATGGGCAAGCCCCCGCGGGTGAAACAGGGGTTCGGCGACCCAGCCCGCGTGAACAAGCCGATGGGCCGCGCCCCGCGCCTGATAACGGCGCTAGAGGGTGGACGTTCGATGGCTGGCGGCGGGATTAGCCCTGTAACGCCACGGTCATCCGGCCCTGGCACTCCGGTGGGCTATGGCTCGACCGGCCAGCCGCAGTACAATTACGCACGGAAGGCGGGTAGCCGCCCAGGTCGTGGGTCTGACCCCCGCGGTCTGTCTCCGTCGGGCAATGCTCGCCACGGCGGTCTAAAGGAAATTGGGGGTCATACGCATTCAATGGACACACCAAGCGGTGGATACACCTTCGGGCACAAGCATCGTTCAGCTTCGCACGCTAACATGTACTCCCCTGCAAAGAAGGCACGTGGGCAGGTCTTCCAGCCGAAGGGCGCGCCGCCCCAGACCTACCGCAGTGGACAGGGCTTCAGCGGGCAGCGCATGGGCGGGCCTGGCAGCAAGAGCCCCGCGGTAGCCGCTCCTCAGCGCCCCAGCACGCGCTTCGGTAAGGCGTGTTCGCCCTGTCGGGAAGTAGCGAAAGCAGTGCGGGCGGCAAGAGGGAAGTAAGATGCCGTTCGCAGGATACGCAGACTTCGACGCGTGTGTGGACGCTAATAGGGATAAGGACAGCCCCGACGCCTACTGCGGGTCAATCAAACATAAGGTAGAGGACAAAGCCATGAGGAAGGCAAAGCAGCGACTCATACGACGCCCAGAAGACCTGCTGGGGGCGGTACGAAAGGCCACCGCCGCGGTTTCTGGCGACCCTGTTGACAGCATTGTCAAGGCCCTTAACAAACAGGGTACTGGTGCTCAACCTACTGGCGAGCATCAGCACACAGGGGCGGGGCAGTGGCATCCGATTACGCAGAGGCATTCCCGCAGGTATCCAAAAGCTACTACTAGAAACCCCTCTATACCCTATCAACGTCGGCCCGTTTCTAAGGCCCTCTCTGGCCCCGTGGCCGAGGCAGGCGACAAGAAGCCGACGCCCGCGATTGAGGGAGCCCAGGACGACCAGGCATTCGCTGTCGCCCACGGCCCTGACAACTACGATGCCCTGACCAAGAAGGCTCAGGCACTCGCGTACCTGCCTATCTTCAAGGCCATGAACCGGATTATCGCCAAGCAGGGAATGGCCCAGATGAACGTCCCTGGTAACCTGAAGGAACACCTACAGAAAGCGCTGGCTGCCGTCCACGGGCGCGAGGTCTTCGATGCCCGCTACGAGCAGGCGTGCAAGCTGCTGAAGAAGGTCTGTGATTTGATGGACGACATCGAGCGTACCGCTGAGGGTGCCCAGGGCGGCTCTGCTGCAATGGTGCAGTAGATGAGCCTTCGTTCCGCCTTCCGAAAACGGCTCCGAAAAGCTGAGCATCCAGACGAATACTACAGCGGTAGTCAGCCTGGAAGCCGTACTAATCCGCGGCGCGCTGAGCCCCCTTACCCTGGTTTCGGTGCTGAGTCGCAGCGGCGAGACCGTGCGATAGCTCCGGTTACGGAGCGTCAGTTGCAGCCCCGCAAGGAGAGCAAGCGGTCAGACCCCTCCCGAAGTGCAGGGGGAAGGCCCCGCTACGGCTTTGGTCGGCGGGCGGGTGCAGAAGCTATGCAACGCAATACGCAACATTTCGTAGATGCTGGACGAACCGCACCGCAGGTTGCTTCCCAGGGGCCACGGGCCAAGCGGCGCGCCGGTGCTCAAGCTCAGGAGCAGATGCCACGCAAGCAGAGCAAGGACTTTGACCAGGCAGCCGCCGCGAGACGCTACCCCTATGGTCATCAGATGCCCCGCAAGGAGAGCAAGGACTGGGAGAAGGAAGAGCGCCGAGCCCCGTCTGGTGGCGGTCGGCCTATGCCAGAACCTAAAGTTATCCCCCAGGAGACGGGGGCGCAGCGGCGCGCCCGCTGGGCGGCGCGAGAGCAGATACCCCGCAAGCAGAGCAAGGACATTCTTATGGGCACAGGCCAGACCCCGCAGGCCGGAAAGCCTAAGCAGGGCGTTTGGCAGGCCCACACCCACGGGGGCGAGACCCACGAGCACGGACAACGACAGCCTGTCGTACCGCTCCCAATGGGGCCGCCGTACCACCGACAGAGCAAGGCGGAAGCCCGTCCATCGGGCAGTCTCCCTGCAAAATACCGCAGGGTTCACGAGAAAGAAACCATGCGACGGCTGACAGGAAAGGCTGCTGCTGCTGGAACGCATACGCATGGCTCAGGCAGCCGTTATCCCGCTCACCCTGCAACCCGACGACACCGTGGGGTTGGTACTTATGAGCCACAGCACAAGCTACCTGACGTTACCGAGGAAGTTCACCGGAACGCACAACCGGCGGCGCGCCGTCAGAGTAAGGACATCGTAGGTAAGATGCAGGGAGCTTTCCGCAAGCGGTGGACAGGGAAGGCTGACCCACATGGCGGCCCCGCTGGCGGACAGGGAAGACTGCACGGACACATGGGGCCTGGTGGGGAGACCCATGAGCACGACTACGGGGAGCATGGCGGAGTAAAGATTTCGCCACCGGCGCGCCCGAAACCCGCTAGCAGCCCTGGCCCTGGTCAAAGCGGTGGACGTTCGCCTTTCGATGAGGAGCACAAGCGGAAGTTTGGGTACGCGCGGAAGGCTGTCTCACAGTCTGTGGTATCTCCGCACCCAGCGCCCTCAAGAGGCGGCGGAGTGCCTGAAAAGCACCAGCTTAGCATTGCCCGCGCGAACGCACGAATGCACCCCGCCATGCGCGGAGTCATGGGCGCGGGGGATGTTCACGAACACAGTGGCGCGGCGCACAGTCACCCCGACGCCTGGGACGCGAACGACGCAGTTTCGCACACTCACAAGGCTGTTCGCAAGCACTATGGCGGGGAGCCGCGCACCAAGCCTATGACTCACCCTCACTTCGGTAACCGCGGCACGCCAGGCGGCACACAGCACACCCACCCACCGGAGTTTCCGGCAGAGATAAAGAAGGCCGCGGGTGAGGGTAGCCAGCAGCCATTTGGTTACCCCCCAACGACCCAGGTACATTCAGGGAAGGGTAAGGGGCCGGTGCATGGGCACTCATCTGACGTAAATCGCTACGTTAGCAGTCATGGCCACGCAGGGGGAGCCGCAGCCCACCATCATCAGGCTACGACGAACCCCCGATGGCATTCTCCTTACACCACGACAGGCGGAGCCGTAAAAGCCGCTGTTCGCTTGGCGATGAAGGCCGTCCAGGGCGGGGGTGACCCTGTTCCGCCGAAGAGAGTGCCGGTGCCTTCCCGTGTTTATGGTGGCGGGCCAGGCGGTGGGCCGCCAGGCAGCCCCAAACGGGAAACTAAAAGGCAGTGGTGGGCGAGAACAAAGCCATCCAATGCGCAAAAAGCCGTTCGTCTAGCGATGAAAGCCGTCCAGGGCGGGGGAGACCCTGTTCCACCGAAAGTGCCTCAGTCCAAATTACAGACACCCAAGCAGCGGGAGCGTGGACGACAGCAGTTTGCCCGTGAGCAATGGGGCGGCCCGAAACCTGGCCGCAAGGAACCACGTAGACGGTAATGTGGACATTCGAAATCTTGATAGGCTCATCCGCAAGCTGGAAAAGCACGGGACAGGCCCTAACAGTCCTGAGCACCAGGGCGCACGCGCGCGCAAACAGCTAGTCCGCGGACTGGCCCGCATCTTCTCCGACCCAGGTGACGGCGCGTCCATCTTCCCGAAGGGCAAAGCTCCCCCAGCTAACGGTTTTCATATCCTTGCTGCGGGCAACCAAGCCAACGGCGCAAAGGCGGGAAAGGTCTACGCCTCACACGGCCTGTGGACAAACGACGACGGCAAGCAGTTTGACGAGCCGTCCTTTTACGTTCACACCGACGGAGCGCCGAGAGATGTGCTGCGGCGGGCCGAGCAGTTGCGGCGGGCGAACAAGCAGGAATCCGTCGGCGTGGTCTACCACGGCACAATGACCCCGCTGCCTGGGTTCGAGCCCGCGCACTCGTACCGTGTTTTCGGGCCGAAGGATATGGTGAACCTAATCAATCCGTCCCGAAAGAAGCTGCTGGAAACGAAGGAGCTACTGGGTGGCAAGGGTGTCCAGATAGCACTCCAAAACGTGCAGGTCAAGTGGCTGGGGGATGACCTGGAGAAGATGTTGACCGACCTAGACAAAGCTATCGGCGACATGGAAGGCGGCTTGGCGACCGCGGGCATCATCAACAAGCTGGAAGGTGACCTAGTGTTTACCCAGGAAATGCGGGCTGTCTGCAAAGGTTACGACCGCGACGGCGAGATTGTGGTTGAGTGTGATGGGGGAGCCTAATGCCAGGCCAATACGGCACAATTCCAGCCCGCCGGTATAAGCCCGCCGGTCAGCAGGGCATCCGCCTGCGCTGCCCGCCAGGCAGTCACGCACATGGCGGGTTTCCTTATTGCCATGAAGAAGGGCGGCAGCATCGTGTTGCTCATGCCGAATTGCACCAGGAAGAGCGGCGGATTCAGCAGGTTGAGCACCGTATGAACGAACTTGGTAACGCTATGCACGACCTGGTGCGGCAGAAGAAGAACATCCCACCGGCCATGCGCCGCAACTACGCACGATTGTACACCTACATTCAGAGGGTCAAGGGCACTCAGCGGCGGCTGCCGATAAACCGCGCCGTGCGTAAGCTGACCCCAGACCAGACCCTCTATAGCGTCCGCAGTGGCGAGACGCCCAGCACGGGGCAGGCCATGATTGGAAAAGACGGCGGCGGGGCTGGCGGCGCAGGCGGAGCAGACCAGGGCGGCCCTGGTGTCGGCCCCGACATCCTGGTCGGCGAGGACGTACATGTTCACGTCTACCGCGGCCCTGGCCGTCGTCAGAAGCCGGTGCCCGCAGTCACGAAGGCAGGCTGCGGTTTCGCACTCTACGCCGAGCTACTGGCCCTGGCCAAGCGCTGCCCCCCAGGACAACACCGTCACGGCGGCCCGTGCCACCCCCAAGAGCGCAAACATCACCGGCAGCGCTGCCCTGGCGGCGAGCACAAACATGGCGACTTCCCCTGTCACCCACAGGAGCGCAAGCATCGCGGGGGCCGTAAGCCTGCGCCAGAGCCAAAACAACGCCAGCCGAGGGAGAAAGCACCAGAGCGTCCTTATCCTTCAAGACGGGCCGTTCGCCAGCAAAAACAGGAAGCCTGGAATACCTACTACGACCTTCTATACTCAGGCAGCACGGCGACTGATGAAGAGAAGGGGGCCGCAAAGATTCGCTATGAGGAGTTTAGACAGCTAGAGTACGAGGTTAGGGATTGGGAGCGCTCTGCTGAAGGACAGGCGTGGGTTAACGCAGAGAAGGTGCGTCGCGCACAGGGGCAGGGTAAGAAGGGGCGGGAACACTACGAGGCGAAGGCCGCTGCACTCGAAGAGAAGTACCAGCAGTTGAGGACGGAGCACGAAAAGGTCTGGGCGGAGTATCAGGAAGCAATCCGTGGTTTGCGGCTACCTGCCGATACACAGGACGAGGAGATGTTCGAAAGAAGAGAGAAGGCGCGCACGCGATATAAAGAAGCCACCGTCGCGGTGAATGCTAATAACAATAAGCTGAAAAGCACCCGCCTGGCCATCGATAGAGCCAAAGCCTACTCGGCGGTCGGGTTCGCGCGAGAATGGGTGGGTGTTATCCAGCGTGTGGCCGGTGGCGTCGAGCCCAAGATTTCGGCCATCCGCACAGGGTCTAAGTCTTATGCACACTACTCCCTAGACAGCGGTATCATCGGCATCTCCGACCGCGGCCTGGAGTTGCTGAGCAAGATTAGGGACGACCCCGACCTGCTGTTCACCGGCGACGAGAGGGAGCAGAAGTCATACGCCTACGCGGTGTCCGCGCTGGTTCACGAGTTTCTGCATTCAGTCAACCCCGCGGTTGGCGCTTACGTCAAGGGCGGTATTACAGGGATGATTGAGGAAGGACTGACGGACGCTATCGCTAACCGCATGGTGGCGCGGCCCGATGTGCTCAGCGAACTACTAGGCAAGCCAGTCGATAAGGGCATTGTCGCGGAGCCTGGGCCAAGTTACCTACCCTACGTCCAAACGATGGAGTACCTGGCGGAGCGGGCGGCCCAACGCCGCAACGTTGACCCTGAATGGTTCCTGGGCAAGTGGAAGTTCCACACCGACCCGAAGCCTCGCGGTAATATTATACTTGAGGACGCGTTTGGGGATGAAGGGCTCTATCAGCAAAAGCCCTGGCGGGACATCATGCGGGATGCGAAGGATAAGCTGCCGCAGATGAAGCAGGCACGGCAGGCACAGCGGGCTGAGATGCACAAGGCCGTCGAGGGAGCCTGGCTGAAGGGCGTGCCGCGGTTCATTGTGCGGGCTACTGCTGGGTATCCATCGAACATTGATGTGGGGCGTCATGTGGGGTCACCACCGAAAGGTGAATCGTTCCAAAAATTTCCCAGGCAAGGAAGCGCAATGAAAGCCGAGCCAGGACAGGATTGCTCGGAGTGCGCTACAATAGAAGCATGATAAACGCAACACAGAAGCGCGCCTACAATGTCAAATATCGCGCCGCGCACCCAGGCTATATCGTCCCTGCCTGCCGGTCGTGTAACAGCCGGAAAGGGGCGAGCCTGAGCCATGCCTAAGTTTGCTAAAGTGGTTGCCGGTATCCTAACGAAAGAACTGGCGCGGCTGCCTGTACCCGCTGATGACCTCAACGCGGGTGAAAAATTCGTGATTAATGCGAATCGGGACGACGCCCGCAAGAACCCAGGCGGGGACGACCAGGGACAGCGAGAAATCTATGAGGAGAAGGACGAGCTTCGCAATGCCGTCGTCCCTCAGCACTATGTCGCCGAAATGGGGAGTGTACGGTTGCTCTACAAGGCCGTCGGCCAGGGCCGTGCCGACCGGCTGACGAAGGCGAAGACCCTGCGCGACGACATCACCGACCGAGAAATCGTCGTTGGTGGTTATGCCAGCCCCCAGGTTATCGACCGAGAAAAGCACCTGATTGAGAAGGACGCGATGGAGCGCGACCTGCCGCGATTCCTGGCCAACCCACTGTACGCCAACGCCATGATTCTGCACTCGAATGTGCAGGTCGGGCGGGTGCTGCCGGAGTGGACACACCCAGAGACCGGCGAGGTCTACAAGACCGCAGTGGACGGCATCGGCCTATTCGTGGTCATTGCCCTGCGCACGGACGCCTACCGCCCGAAAATCTGCGACAAGGTGGTAGAGGACATCGAGGCCGGAAATCTCAAGGCGTTCTCCATCTCCGGCGACGCGCCGGTCGAGAGCCGCGAGCACAGGTGCGTGGACGGTGCGTGCTTCTGGGTCATCCCCGAAATCGAGTTCTACGAAATCACCATCTGCGAGGAAGGCGTTAACCAGGATGCGAAGCTGATGGTGCTAAACAAGTCCTGCTCCGATGGCATGTGCGGCCTGGTCAACCGTGGGTCTCCTGGCCCGACCACAAAGCCGCCTGCAACCGCCAAACCGATAGCGCCAAAATCGCAGTCCCTAGCACAGCCCCCTAAACCACAGGCCACTGGGTCTATGCAATCCCCGCAGGGCGGACGGAATGTACCTCTTGCTAAACAGGCGGAATCGCCGGAAGAGCTTGTCACCGAGCACGAGCGCGTGGTGGATGTGCTGGAGAACCCGACGCCGGAGAAGCTGGCCGACGAGGCCGCTATCCAGAGCAGAGAGCTTACCGAATATCGTGAGGCGGCTGAGGAGGCGGGTGTGCCCGTAGAGACCGCCGAAGCCCTGCGCGATAAGGTCGAGCAGGTGTCCGAGAACGTCGGCGAGGAAGAGGCTGTCCAGATGGTCGAAGACGCCGCGGACGCGGCCCACAAGCTGGACGCCTTGAAAAAGTTCGCCGGTGGCAGCGGTGTGGGCACCGTGGGCGACGCATCAACAATGTCTGACTTCGCGCAGCAGCCGGTCGAGGAGAAGGCTGGCCCCGACCCCGACGTGGGCCGGATGGTTGAGGAGTACGCTAGTAAGCTCCAGCACGGCGGTAGCCCTGAGCAGACTTACTTCTTCATGCTCCAGCAGAGCCCCGACTGGTTCGGCACGCGGGACACGCGGTTCCGCGACTTCCTGGTGGCTGTGTACCGGCAGAAGCTCCCTATCCCGACGGTGCGCTTGCGCGTCGCCGGTCGAGAGGATGGGCAGGTCGCCGGAGACCCACAGTTTACGGCCTGGGGCCTTCTTCAGACCGCGCTGGGCGGCGGGCAGGCCGCGCGCATGGACGGCGGGATGCAGAAGGATGTCAGTCCCGTTGAGCACGAGCACGTGACCCCAGAGAAAGAGACCCCGACCCCGAAGGTGCCCCACAAGAAGGGTGAGCGCGGGGCCGTGGACGAGCGCGGTATGAGGGAAGGCCCTGACTGGCGCGAGCAAGAAGAGCCAGAGGAATCCGAGGAGTGGTATCTTAACCTGGCCATCAACGCCATCAACAAGGGCGACTCGACGCTGAGCGCGGTCGCCGAGAGCAAAATCCACCAAGCGTACACCGAGGCGATGGACGGCCTCTACCGCCTGGGCCTGCTGACCCGTGAGCAGCGTATCGCCCTGTCGAGCGCCATCACGGACGGCCTGGACGCCTTCCGTGCCGAAGTCGAGAAGCAGGGCCTTGACGACCTGGAGATTCCAGCGGAGGACGTGGCGCTGCTGATGAAGGATTTCTCCCGCATACCAAAGCCGGTAGGGGTAGAGAATCCAATTCCACCGGCCAGCACGCACGGCGGCAGTAGGCATTCGCACGCGCAGCGGGCTAAGTTCCTTTCCAGTGGCCTGACCCACAATCACCCTGAGATGGCGGGTGGCCATCACCCCGATACCCACCTAGAGCCGCCCATCAAGAAACACCTGATGAAGGCGCTGCCACTGACTAGACGGCCCAGACGGCGATTGGGCGAGGACAAGCCGCTTTCCCGTAAGGAACAAGCCTTCCGCGCACGATTACACGAAACTCTCACGCCCACTGCGCCACCAGACCTGAGCGGCCCGTCACACGAACCGCGCATGGAAAGCAAGCACAAAGGCCCCAACATTAAGCCCCACCCCCATGGCAAGCGGGGGTATCAGACCGGCGGGGCGGCACACTCTCAGCAGGTGCGCCCGCGGGCCGTGCAGCGGCCAGGTGTGGCGGCGTTCAGCCCAAAGCGTGGCGATAAAGTTATCCTTAACGATGCTAACGACCCTGGGATACCTGGGATGCCCGCCTTTGTTCTACGTGACCCCGACGAGCACGGGCAAGTCAGGGTAGCTTACAGCCACCCGCGCCAACACTACGTCGTCAAAACACAGGTTCACATATCTCAACTGGCCCCGCGCCAGCTTGACAACGCCGCGGTGCCGATTGAGATAGGCCGGACGAACAGCGCCAGGCTCATCTCCGGCGGCCACCAGGATGCAATGGAGATTGTCCACGAGCAGGTGGCGCGGAGCCGGTTCCAGCACGCCACGCTGGGTATTCTGTTGAAGGGCCTGCACGGGCGGGACTTCAGGCACGATGCGGCCCAGCAGGTTGAGCCGGAGAACGTAGCTGTCATGGGCGGGGTACGCAATCACGATGAGCCCAACCCCGATGTCGCGCGGCAGATAGAGCAGTGGGTCGGGAAGCCCGACAAGGGGCCGCCCGCGGTCACTGAAATCGCCGAACCGACTGGGGATACGGCACCCATTGGCGGTCGCATCGCTGGCGAGCCTATTGAGCAGCCGACGGCAACTGGGCTCACTGTAGCACAGGGGCCACACCCCGAAGCAGGCATTCGCGGCGAGGGTAAGACGCCAGAATATGTAGTTGAGAATGATGCTCAACCCGCGGGCGTTCTCACTGACAACGAGGGCGCAAGCAAAGAGCGCGACGAGACGGACACCCGCGGCGCGATAGCTCCTCAAAAATAGCCTCAAAATTCCCCCGAAAAGGCCTTGACAAGGGTACTTTCGCGTGCAAAAATAGTAGTAGAACGAGGACACGAGAAAGGCGGTTAGTCAAATGAAACTAGCAATCGGAACGAAATTGGTCAGTGAGGATGGGCGCTACACTTATACCATTAAGCGTGTCCATGATTTCTCTGACCGTGAGGAAGCAGGCGTCGTTTATGACGTAACTCGCACCACACTCAAAACCGCGGCGACCCGTGAGGGCAGGCTGGCCGCGCTGGCCGAGACTGGCTTCACCCCGCGTGGGACGGCGGTAATGCTATGACCTGCGTTGTCTGCGGCCAGAAGGCGGTGGCGATGGGTTATCACATCGAGGACATTGACCAGACGCCCGTGCCTATTTGCGAAGAGATGGACAGCGCCCACGACGATTATCGTTTCGAGGAAGAGGATTCTGAGGGGCGGCCAATCTAATTGAGAGCACGATGCCGCATGAGGAACACTAAAAAGCAAAGAGGGTTCACCTTCGAGCGCTGCCCTGGCTCTGGCCAAGAGCCTGACCACCCACAGGGGCAATTTACTGGCGTGGTAGAGTGTTCTGTCTGCCATGAATACTACCGGCCCCGCAGCGATGGCACCGTGCGCGGGCATGGTGAGTGGAAGTAGGAGAAAGGCGGTAACACCATGAAGACCTTCGGCAACGCAAAGTTCGTAGACTGCCCAGGCGTGACGACCGACGGCCTGGCCAACCACGCGCAGCGTGACGGCTGCTGGTCGTGTGCGCCGTTCTGGGAGCGCATTCCGGTCTGTCCGACAGACGGACGCAAGCTCACGGAGCACGGCTTCTGTCGGACGTGCCGCAAGCATTTCACCCTGGAAGACGTGTCGGTGGCGAAGGCACAATGACCGCCCCCGTGAAGAGGAACGGATTCCTCAAGATATACGACATCGTGCGCCAGCGTGAGTTCCTGCATGCCAGCATCCACACCAACATCGGCTACACGCACTACATGGTAGCCGACGGGCTGCGCGGGTTCATCCGCGCCCTCGGTTGGAAGTGGATAACGGACGGCAGTTACGACAAGATAGCGAAGGACAAGTGGATGGAATGAACAGCCCCAAGAAAGAGAGGAGCAAGCATGTCTAAGTTTGGCTGGGAATATCCCCCAGGCGTGACCGGCAACGAGTTCGCCATCGCGGGGCCGGACTTCGAGGAAGAGTCTGACCTGCCCTGTCCCCAGTGTGGCGCACCGACAATGAAACTAGGTTACCGCCATGACCGCTGGCTGGTATGCAACAGCGAACACGCCCACACTACCGACCTGGAGCCGCTGGACGAGGGGCCAGACCCCGACCGCGCCTACGATGAGGAGCGCGATAGGCAGATACTTGGGGAGGATGGTTATTGATGGCACTCAGCGAAGTCCTGCTGGCGGAAATACGGGCCGAGCTAGGGGGGTCTGGTCTGCGCCCTGCCAAAACACGGGGGCGGCAGCCCGCCATCAAGGCCCTTGCCGACATGAAAGCGGGCCGCCCGTACCAGCGGCCTGCCACGACCAAGCCCGACCCTGACAACGCCTTTGACGCTTTCTGCCGTGAGGTCGGGGTGGCTGTGCGGGGGGACTATTTCACCCAGGAAGAGTACGAGGACGCGCGATGACGGCAACAACAGCAGAGCTTAGGCGCAGTCTCCGTAGGAGTTTTCAGGCATTTGAGGATAAGTGGGTACGCCGCTGCTCCGCTCCCTTAACACTTGTTTACGCGGATGGAAGTGAGGAAGAGATAGGGCCGCCGACAGAAGTGAACTTTGACCTTCCTCTGAACATCAGGTACATCTGGAAGAACGTACCGTTCCCTAAAGCCCTTCTCGCGGTACGTTTTGACGGGGCCGGTAGGCCCATGCCCGTCTCGGCAGGCGGTTGGAATACAATCACTTGGGGCGTTAGGATAGAGTGGGATGCCTAAGCGAAAGATTCGCCAGTACATCAGCGAGCGGACGCTGGAGTTCCTGCGGGCGCACGGGGCGAAGCTGATAGCCCGCGTCCCGCCCCACGCCGAGAAGGCATTTGTGGAAGAGTACCGGAGCATTACTGGTCACGAGCCAGAGCATTATTTCCACAACTCGGCGGATGTAGACAAACGCTGGTGGGAAGGCAGCGTTTACTTCACGGCAACACCGTATGAGGCCGCTACACTGTTAGTAGAGTGGACACGGGACGGGTCTGCGTACTGCATCCACGATAACGACTTCTTCATGGCGATAGTAGAAAAAGGCTTCCGCCTGGAAAATTCACCGGAAAAGGTATTGACATCCAGCCGCACCTATGCTACGTTGGATGCAAAGGACAAGTGAAAGGAGCAGAACCGATGGTGGAGATAATGACATACACCGTGACTCTTACCTGGAATCAGGCACAGCGTATTCGTGCTGCCGCCTACACCGAATGGCCTGGTGACGAGTACCGCCAGCTAGAAGCAGAACTGCGAGCCCAGGGCTTCCCGCATGAGGCGCGCGAAAAGCACACCTGCACCGACGAATCCGACGAGGACTGCCCGTGCGTATCGGCCCACATCGAGTCGGGCGGCTGCGCCGAAGTGGTGGCTGACAACCCGCCAGAGAGGGACTAGCCATGAAGGTCAACGAGAAGGCTGCCAAGTACCCGCACCTGCACTGGCACTACCGCGATATGGAATGCGTCAACGCGCTCGTAAGCTGGGATGCCTACTGGACGACCCGAAAGCGGCGCGGTAAGCCGCCGATAGACGTTCGGGCTCAGTCCTGGTATGCCTGGCCACCGCGGCAGATGATTACTGCGGCGCTTCAATTGTACTGGGCGCGGGGTCTACAATTCGTAGACGGTGTGGGGGTGTTCCAATGACCCGCACGCTGGAAACCATGCAGGGTTTGTACCGTAGCGGGTACTTTGCCGACGACGCGACTCCAGGAGAGACCTTCCGTGAAGTAGCGGCGGGCTTGGATGCGCTGGACGAGATTACACCAGCCCCGCGCACGGCTGCGCCGACGGTGCGCCTGTTTTGCTACGGCTGTCGCTCGTGGTTTGACGGGCCGCCGCAGAATCGCTACGGAAATGGGGTGTGTTCCGATTGCCTGATAGCCTACGGAGATAATGAGCATCAGACAATCGAACGCAACCGGCAACGGCCCCCGACCCGCTGTACGCTCTGTGGTGCGGAGAGCCGCACGTTCGTCTGCGAGGCGTGTGATAGTCGCCCAATGAGTCAGCGGACTCCCTTCGATTACCGGCGGCTGGAGCAGCAAGCCGCGCTCCCCGCGACCGACGGCGACTTCTGCGAGGACTGCGGAGCCCGCCTGATAGCAGGCTTTGACGACTGCTCAGTTTGTGAGGGCGTGGGGCCTGGCGGTTACTGCTCGAAATGCGGCACCCGCAAGATTCCCATGATGGGCTTGGCTGGAATCCCACTTAGTTGCCCGTTCTGCGGGTAGAAAGGACGGCGAAATGAGGCGAGAAGGTAAAGAGGGTCAGGTGAGCAAGCGGACGCCAGCGACGATGCGAGCCAAGCATGGAGCCTACGGAGGCTGCCGCCACACAAAGGCGCACTACCGGCGGCGTCTCAAGCACGGTGCGGAGTGCCGCCACGACCGGCCCCGCGTCCCTCAGTTATGGGACGCGACCGCGAAGGTCTGGGTGAAGTAGATGGAGAAACGAAAGAGAAGCAAGCGCCGTCCCAATGCCTCGTTCCAGTGTTTCGCCTGCCGTGAGACCTTTAGGCGGGCGGACGGAAAGATACGGCGCGGGACATTCTACTGCGCCGCCTGCCACGAGAAGTCGTTTCCCATTAGGGGGCCGTCGCCGACGTGCCCTGAGTGCGGGGGGGATTTCGAGTTTTTCAAGTGGGGCGGGTCGGTTGAGACCACCACTGTCCACTGCACGGAGTCTTGCGGATTCGCGGCGCGGGCGTTAGATTTCTTTGACGAACTAGCCATCAAGGTACAAGCTGCCCCCATCGGGTAGAAAGGAGATACAATGCGCTGCAAACTACACATATGGCCCCAGGTGATGTTTTGCCAAGCCTGCCTAGCTGACTTTGCAATGGTTATGCTAATTGGGTTCGGCAGCCTCATCGTTGGTGGCGGCATTGGTGTATTGACAATCAAGATTGCGGGCCTCTAAGGAGCACCATGAAAGAAACTGTGCTGGAGCATCAAATCGGTGGCCGACCTGGCCGGTCTAAGACGCGGGCTTACTCGCGTCGCCACATCCGCGCGCGCCTGGACGCCGAGGCTGAGGCGCGGCGGGAGCGGGAGAAGGCTGATAAGCTAGCCCACCGCTGGCTGAATAGCTTGAACATGCCATACAAGGACTTCCGTGAGCCGCGGGGTTTCGGCCTGCCGCCGACCGACCGTGTGATGTGGGGCGACGATGAGTGGGAAGGATTTTAGCTGTGGATTGCACTCATCACTGGCTCCTGGGCCGCGAGGAAAACAACCTGGAGACGGGGATGGTCATTACGCAGGGTATCTGTAAGCTCTGTGGTGAGACTAAGGAGTTTCAGGCCCAATCGTTGGACGGTGTGGGGATGACCGCCGCCGACCTGCTGGTGCCGGACATCGAGGGCGTGCCCGCGGGGTTTCACCTAGTAGAAGAGCTTGCACTTATCAAAGAAGAGGCCGACGATGCAGATTCAGATTGACCTCGAAGTCACGGAGAAGCGACCGCTCCTAAACCCTAGCGCGCCGACTGCCAAGCAGTTAGAATTCCTGCTGCAAACGGTGGTGACCCTAATTGAACGCCATCGCCGCGACGCTATAAGGTGGCTTTCGGGCAAGTTCGTCGCGGCCCCCGACAAGAAGACCAAGGAGAAAATCGCCGAGAGCTTGGTCAAGTATTGGAGAACCGAGCCGTTGGTCATTCAGACGATGCGATTCTGCATGGTTATGACCAGTCGCGGCAGCACACGGGGCCGTGATGACCTGTGCTTGTGCCACGATGACTGTGGTATAGACCCCGATTACCCCAGCCAACCTCGCAAGGACATCTGCCGCGACCGGCGGTTGGAGAAGTGCCAGCGCGACCACGTTACTAGCTGTTCCAGCAAGGCGTTTGTGCGCCACGAGAAGCGCAAGAACGGCAGCCTGCGCAAAGTCTACCAGGAGAGCGGCGGCCCCCTCATCTGCTTGTATGTCAATGGCATTCACATGGCGGCCTGGACGATGATGAAAACCGACAAGTTCAACATCAACATCCTGGCCGACGAGGCCGAGGACATGGCCGATGCGCTGGAGCTTCGGCTTACCGGCATCTGGCGGTTCCACGATGAAGACGGTGACCGGCGGGTGAAGATGGGCCTCGACCGCGAGGTTCCGCCGACCGAAATATAGCTTGACAGACACCCCCAGGGTGTGAGACACTAAGGCAGTAAAGGGGATTAACGTGGAACCGATTACGCTGACCCGTACAAACTGGCAATACCTCTTAGAGCTTTCACAACACACTGACCAGAGCATGGCTGAACGCATCGCGGGGGTTTCTATCGTTGAGGGCATGTTCGACACCAACGAGTTCCTGGCTCTGCGGCTCAAGCTCTTCGACGGAGAGGCGCGGGGTATAGAGGCCGAAAAGTTGCGCGCCCTGGCTGGTGAAGCCGAGGACGCAAACGAGACCAGCATCACCATCGACCTGACCGTGGGTGAGATGCTGTTCCTGGAGATGTCGATGTCCGCGACCTCGTGGCAGGGGGCCATCAAAACCCAACACACCCTACGGGCAGGAATCCTGCGCCTGGTGGCGCGGGCGCGACAAGGAAAGGAGATGGGTGCATAATGGTCTTCATTGACTTGGACGGTGTACTGGCGGACTTCTACAAGGCGTTCAGCATCATCATTGCTCGGAAGTATCCTGGGATTCCCGTGCTTAGCCACGCCCAGGTACGGGGCTGGAACGACGGTCTGACGCCGAAACAGATTGACCACGGCTGGCGGACGGTAGAGGAGTCCCCCATCTTCTGGTATGACCTGGAGCCCCTGGCCCCGCTGTCGGTCTTCCGACGGCTAGCCGCGGCGCACAAGGATGTGCCAGTGCTCTTCGTCACATCCCGCGAGGTCGGGGGCAAGTCCGCGTGGCCCCAGTCCATCCTCTGGCTGGAGAAGATGGGCATCAAGGAGCCGCTGGTCATCCGGCACGTAGGTCGCGGGCGGAAGGGGGAGCTAGTGCCCATCTGGAACCCGATTGACATGGCCATCGAAGATGACCCACGGCAAGCGTTGGCTTACGCCCGCGCCGGTGTCGAGGTCGCCCTGATGGACTGGCCATACACCGAAGGCACCGTCCACCCTAACATCCGCCGCTGCAACATCATCGAAGCGCTTAGCCTTGCAGGAGTCCCTGAATGATTGAAGAAGTGCGCGTTAAGAACCCCCTGACTGGCGGCGAGAAGGGCAGTAAGGTACAACAGCTATTCTGGGCACCGCCCAGGGCTCTGCTTGAGCTAGCACGGGTCTACGGGTACGGGGCGGGCAAGTATGCTCCGCACAACTTCCGCAAAGGCTACGCCTGGAGCCTGTCCTACAACGCCCTGCTCCGGCACGTCCTCGCCTCAATGGACGGCGAAGATACTGACCCTGAGTCGGGCAACCTGCACCTTGCCGCGGCTGCGTGGCATTGCCTGACGCTCATCCAATTCCTCTTCGACAAGCAGGAAGGCACGCTGCCTGCCGAGCTAGACGATAGGTGGCTGCGCGAGCCACCGGCGGACTGTTGTGGCGACCGGACTGGATGCTGCAACGGCGAGGACTTACTTTTAGGGAAGGAGTCTAACCATGTGTAAGCCTAGAGTATATGTGGCGGGGCCTATCGCAGGCCAGAGCTTCGAGGGCGCGACCGCCTGGCGGGATTACGCGCAGGAGCGCCTGCCGGAGTGCGAGATTCTGACTCCCATGCGGGGCAAGGACTACTTGCAGGCATACGCAGCGATGCCCCTGACCTCAGCCGAGTTGCTGGGTAACGGGAAGCGGTTCAAGGGCTCGACCGTGGACGCCGAGATTTCTTCGGAGCGCGCCATCCACGGGCGCGACACCTGGGACGTGGGCCGATGCGACCTGGTATTCGCCAACTTCCTGCCAGGCGACGAGGCCGGTAAAGTCAGCATCGGCACCGGCTGTGAGGTCTACCTGGCGAAGTACCTGCACATCCCTGTGGTCGAAATTCTGACGCTGGGCGGCATCCACGACCATCCGTTCATCACGGGCTCGGCCTGGGTCGTCGTAGAGACAGTGGAAGAGGGCTTCCACGTGGCCCGCATCGCCCTGAACCTGCCGGTGCTGTAATGCCGTATACCAAGCCCGCTGCCCGCCTGCCATTTGCCGACGGCATCCAGGCGCTCCGAGACGCGTTCGCTGAAGTTGGGGCTACGGATGGTGACCTGACCTACGTGCTCACGTCGGTCGCGCTGGCCTGGCTTGAGTACCATCAGCCGCCCCACAGCTTCACCCTGCGTGGCGATGTAATGAAGGCATTCGAGTGCGCGAAACTGGAGTTCTACGAGCGCCGGATGCGCGCATATGAGGACGCCAAGAGAATCGCCAATGGCGACGTATACGGAGAGGACACGCTGTAGATGGAGCCCGACCCTACCCTCACCAAGTTCTTCGGTCGCAGGTTTGCTGCCGGAGTTGAGCGCCAAACGGCTCTGGCGCGGAGTAAATTCCGCACGGCTCCGAACCACCTAGACCGCGACCTGCCGGACAGGACGTTCTGGCTATCGGTACTGCTGGAAGAAGTCGGAAAATTGGCCCAGGCGTGCAACAAGCTCTCTATCACGCCGACTGCTGACGAGCGCCAACCGTGGGAGCAAGAGGGCCGTCAACGCCTCGTCACAATTGCGTCCGTAGTGCGTCGCATGGCCGAACGTTGGGATGAACTCCCCGACCAACGAAAAGGTAGCTGGCACATAGGAGAAAGCTAATGGAGGTCTTCGAGACCGAGAACGAGTTCGGCAGGGGCGTAGTCAAGTCCTGGGCGTCCATCCTGGACGACAACACCCGCGAGCAGGCTGAGCGAATCAGCCGCGTGCCAGTTGTTGAGGGCCACCTGGCCCTGATGCCGGATGCCCACTTCGGCTATGGCCCGCCGGTCGGTAGCGCACTCAAGACCCGCAACGCCGTGATGCCCTATGCTGTCGGCGTGGACATCGGGTGCGGGATGATAGCCGTACAGACGGCTCTGCACCGGAGCGAGCTAGAGGGCCGCGAGGGCCATGTTCTTCAGTCCATCCGCGAGCTTATCCCTTCAGGGGTCGGCAAGGGGCGGGAAGAAGAGGCGGCGGCCTGGTACAGCTTCGTCAATGAGCACGGCTACCCACCTGGCGTGGACAACAAGTTCATCGTGGAAGCAGCCCGCCAGCGGCACCACGAGACCGACGGCCAAGTCCGAGACGACCTGATGAAGCGGGCGCGCCTACAGTTTGCGACGCTGGGCGCGGGCAACCACTTCGTTGAGGTCTGCTACGAGCTAGGCACCTTTGAGGTCTGGCTGGTGCTGCACTCCGGCTCGCGGGGTATCGGCAACGCTTTGGCCACGGCACACCACAAGCTATCGCAGGAATCGTGCCAGCGAGCGCGGGTCGCGCTTGAGTCGCCGGAGTTCTCCTACTTCGCAAAGGGCAGCCCGTCGTTCGATGACTACATCGCCGACATGTTGTGGTGCCAGAACTACGCGTTCGCCCAGCGAGAGGAGATGATGAACCGGCTGCGGTTCTCTGTCAGCCTGGGCGTCCGGCACGAAGTCCACGAAGTCCAGCGCATCAACTGTCACCACAACTACGCCGAGGAGCTTGAGCCTGGTCTGTGGCTCACCCGAAAAGGTGCTATCAACGCCGAAGTAGGCCGGATGGGCATCATCCCTGGCAGCATGGGGGCGTTGACATACATCGTAGTTGGCCGCGGCGAGCCAGAGTCCTACCAAACATCACCACACGGCGCGGGGCGCATGATGAGCCGCGGCGCGGCGCGGAAAACCCTTGACCTGGGGGACTTCAAGGCACAGATGCAGGATAAGACCTGGCTCGACCGTGACGCCGAGAAGCTGCTGGACGAGGCTCCGGCAGCCTACAAGCCCATCGACACCGTTATCGCGGACAGTCGTGAGCTTGTTACTCCCACAGCCAAGCTGACACAAATCATCAACTACAAGGGGCTCTGAGATGTGGGACATAATGATGGCCATCACGCAGGTAAGCCTAGACCTCTGCCTGCTGCCGACCATACTCCGGTCTAACAGCTACGTCCCGCGATTTACCTCAGCCAGCACGGCAATAGGACTGGGCTTCATCTCCTTTGCCCTTGCCCACCTGAACGCTCCGTTCGGGGCCGCAGGTGCGGCGCTGGGGGCTGTACTGTGGGCGTCCATCTTCATTCTGCACGGGCGCGCTCGCTAGCGCAGTTGCAGCCTCTCCATAGCTCGTGGTAGACTAAGAGGGTAAGAGGACTATGCTATGAACGAAACAGCAAAAGGTCAGGAATCGGCATCTGTCCTAGCCCTGCTAGGGCCGTTCCAGGAAGAAGGCGAATGGCTCTGCCGCTATCGCGTTGACAAGTGGAACCACAATGAGGACTTCGAGGCAGGTTTCGACCCTGATGATGTTCTTGTGGGCGAGAAAAACCTGCTCGTCAACGGCGGCATCAGCCTGCTGGAAGACCTGCTCATTGGCGCAGGCGGCACTGCCTACACCAGTAGCGGAAACGCCTATTTGGCTGTGGGCACGGACGCGGCAACCCCACCGGCGGCGACTCAAACAACTCTTGTGGCGGAAACAGCCCGTGTGTCAGCTACCGCCGTAGTGGCCAATCAGACCGTCACGTTCCAGGCCAGTTTTGGTGCGGGCGTTGGCACGGGGATATGGCAAGAGGCAGGTGTTCTCAATGCCGCCGCAGCGGGTACATTGCTTAACCGCCTTCAGCAAAATCTGGGCACCAAGCCTGCTGGCGCGGTCTGGGTCTTGACGCTAAATATTGTGATTTCGTAGGAGATGACATGTCCGTCCCGAAGAAGAATTACCCTAACCCTGGCCCACCCAGAGGAGCCGAAATGGCAGGCATGAAGAAAAACTGGCAGCCCACCTGGGAAGTGCAGAAGTGGCATAAGTCTGCTGACCACCTGGCCGGTCTCGTGCCAGACGAAATCGTCAGCATCGAAGACAACCTGCTGATGAACGCGGGCATCACCGCGCTCCTTACCCTGCTCATCGGCGGTGGCGGCACCGCGTTTAACCTGGCTAACTGCCACCTAGGCGTGGGTAACTCCAGCACCGCGGCAGCCCCAACACAGACCGACCTGCTAGGCACCAGCAAGGTGCGGCAAGTCGTGGACAGTGCGCCATCTCGAACAGCACAGACCATTACGTTCGTGGCGACATTTGGCTCTTCAGCGGGCAACTTTGCGTGGGAAGAGTTCGGCGTGTTCAACGCGTCGTCGGGTGGCACGATGCTCAGCCGCAAGGTTTCCTCGCTAGGCACGAAGGCATCCGGCGCAACTTGGGTACTGACAATTACGCTGGTCATTTCATAGGGTCTCAATCAGGCGCTCTACGGTATACTACGTTACGGGGGTTACTCTTCCCCGCCGTTCACGTGGCGTTCTTTCGAGACGCTAGGTGAACTGGCGGGGCTATTCTTTAGAGAAGCGAAATGACCACTACCTTCTTCACGATTGTCAACTTCGGCATAGGCTTCTTGGCCGCGTCGGTCGGCACATCCGTGCTGACAATTACCCTGCAATCCGCCGACATGATACGGTTCCCCTCGACGTATCCGTACCGGATTGTGATTGATGAAGAAATCCTCGAAGTCACGGCGCGGAATGATGTTACTAACCAGCTAATTGTCGTTCGCGCCAAGGAAGGCACCCAGGCCGCTTCGCACCTGGCCCTGGCTCTGGTCTCTCTGCGGCTCACTGCCGAGGGCATCCAGCGGATGTACGACGCCATCCATACCCTTGAAATAGGCAACAACACCCTTGAAGTGAGAGTAGATGGTGGGCTGGACGCAGGCCAGCAGCCCCGCGTAGAGTTCATCTCTGGGGCCAACATCCAGGTAACAGCGGCCAATGACAACCCCAACAGTGAGGTAGATGTTACGGTCGCGCTGAAAGATGTAGTGGCTCTTTCGGTTCAGGGCAGCGACCCCGCCGCAGTAGCGGGTAAGGTTCTTCTCTACGCCAAGAATGATGGAGGGGTCACAAAATTGTTCCTTAGAGAATCCGATGGAACCATCCGCGGGCCGATAACATAGCCCCTCCCTGCGCGGGGAGCCAAAGTCTGGTAGAATTTCAATAGAGAGGTAGAACATGGTCGCACCGACAGCAATGCTAGCCGCCAAGAACAACGCGCTGTCTACTCTCGCGGGCGCAGTAGACGGAGCAACTAACCCTGTGACCTTTTCCGTCGCGGCGGGCGGCGGAACTTTGTTCCCTGCCCCCGCAACCGATGGCCCGTTCATGGTCACCATCGACAGTGAAATCCTGAAATGCACGGCGCGGACAGTAAATTCGTTGACCTGTTCGCGGGCGCAGGAAGGCACATCAATTGCGTCTCACCTACTAGGCGCTGCGATACAGCTTCGTGTCACCGCCAAGCAAATTGCAGACATTCAGTCTGTGCTGCGCGGCCTGGGCCGGTGGAGTATGGGCCAGTCTGGTCTGATTACGCCCGCCTCGGTGATAGGCGGCGGCGTCGGTGGGTTCAGTGTTAGTGGGCTGTTTGATACTGTTACGGCGGTGGGCACGGGTGCCAACGCCCGCACGGTGGGGGCTAATGGGGTTTCCACTGACCGTGTGACGGGGGCAGGGGCTGGAGATGACGCAGGTGTAGAATCTGTCGTCGTAGCGCGTACTGAGCTATCTCCTGTCCTGGCTGGGCGTATCTATCTTCCAACTACTACTGCCCTCCGAGGCTTTTTTGGGCTCACTGACCAAAACCTGGCAACAATGGTAGGAGCGGCTGACCCTGCGGGCAACTACGCGGGCCTGGCCTTTAATCCTGTTGCCAGCGCCAATTGGCGGTTCGTTCGGAAGGATAACGTGACCCAGACCTTCACGGATACGGCCCTGGCTATCTCGTCAGCCCCGCGTTTCTTTCTGTTGGAAGCGGCAGCGGCGAGCCTTACGATGTCTTTCTACGATGCTGCCTTTGCGCTGCTGTTCAGTGCTACCGTGACCACTGTACTGCCAACCTCGACAGCGAACCTGAACATGGTCTGCGGCCTAGAGGCGGATGGGGCAGGAGCAGCCCGCACAATCGGTGTTTTCTCTATCGCCCTTGCAAATCATGTCGGCAGGGTCTCTGTCCTGTAGGGCGAATAATGTGGCTCTACCCACCCAGCGCCGGACATTACAGCTAAGCGTTCAAGAGCTTGTCCGGTCGCTAAATAACGGGGTAGTGGGTTAAGACATGCCTTACAACCGCCGCTACTTCAACGAATCCATCTACAACGCCGAAGCGGACACGTTCGGCGCACTTCCAGCGACCGTAGCTAACACAGGCGCAACTCGCTCGCCGTTCGGGCATACCCTGGTGGCTATCCCCGACGGCACACTCATCTTCATCTACCAGGATGGCACTGCGGGGCTGGTCTACCGTATCTCAACGGACGGCGGCCAGACCTGGGGCGCGGCCCGCGTCATTGACAGCGATACCGCGACCTACGCATCTGCTGTGGTCAACCCGACCACAAAGGATGTCCACATCGTCTACTCCAACCACGGAGACCCCCCAAGTGCGGGGGACGAAAGCGTCTTCTACAGGCCCCTCCTCTTCGATTCTGTTATCTCTGACTGGGTACTAGGCGGTGAGCAGCGGCTTGCTGGGGGCGGCGGTCTGTACGACCCCGAAACTGCGGGACGGCGCAACGCCAGCATCAGTGCAAACGCCACTGGCCGCCTGGTAGTTACCTACCTTCGCAATGAGTCCGGCGTCGTGACCTGGGCGGCGCTTGTCAGCCAGACCGCCTGGTCTACTGCCGACATGGACGTGGAAGCGAACATGCGGTTGGCCGCCGATGAGGATACTCGCGGCGCGGCCCAGCAGACCATCGTTAGCTCTGACCGGCTGTTTATCGTCGCGCGCACGGGCTCTACCTATACCCTCTCCTCGGCAGTTTTGCCGAATCCGATTGGCGTGGCTGCCGGAGTTGACGTTGCGCCTACCTCGACCTGGCTAGGTGACACAGGCGAGATGGTCGCCGTGGCCTACGCGGTCGAACTAGACCGCCTGGGTATCATCTACCTGCGTAACAACAAGCCCCACTTCCGCCTGTACTCCCTAGGAGCCAGCCCCGCGCTGATTTCGGACACGGAGATTGCGACCAGTACCGCCCAGAGCGTTAGCCTGACCTGGGATGGCTCGCGGTTCTGGCTGGCCTGGGTTACGAACGATAACGTGAAAGTGTCGCACAGCGACGCGCCTACTGCCGTCGTCCAGACGTTCTCTAACACGGGGCCGAATGAAGATTGGTCGTGGCTTAACAGCGCGGTCAGCGAATTGGAAACCTCGCGTATTGTCTTTGTCTGGTCTCAGACCAACGGCGGCGGGGCCAACAATATCTATGTAGGCTCGTTTGCAGCCTCGCGGGCGCTGTCCGGCTCGGAAGCTGGCGTGGGTGCCGACTCGATGAAGGTGGGAATACCCGTCGCTGAAACCGGCGCGGGCGCGGATACCATGTCGGCTTCCGAGCAGATTATCTTCAGTCAAGGTCGGGTATTTAACACCTTCGCCTACAACCAACTTCTCGCCGCCGTCTATAACGGTGCGGTATCTGGTGACCTGGGAATTGGCCAAGACAGCGTATTCGTGAACATTAAAATTACCGACTCTGGTGTAGGGGTGGATGCAGTCGGTAAGAAGCTCGTGGAAGCAGAAACCGGAGTCGGTGTAGACAGTATGAGGTTGGGCCTGTCCACTGCTGAGACCGGAGCCGGAGTTGATTCGGCGACCGTGCAGCAGACTAACGGAGTGACGGATACTGGCGCGGGAGTGGACACGCCGTCGGTGCGTATCATCATTTCTGACGCGGGCGGGGGCGACCCAGAGGCCAAAATCCGCCTGCCTAACAACGAGGTCGGGGCTGGTGCTGACAGCATGATGCTCAACTTCGTCCAGGCTGAGACGGGGGCGGGGGCAGACAACATGCAAGTCTACTTCACGCTCAACGATAGCGGCGTCGGAGTAGACGACCTGAAGTCGCTGGACAAGAGAGGCAACCAAGAGACCGGCGTGGGCGTGGACAGCCTGGTGGTCAGGGTCTCTGTAGCCGAGACGGGCGCAGGGGCAGACGCCATCAGCACCAGCGTACCGTTGACTATTACGGTGACTGATACTGGAACCGGCGTGGATGCGGTATCGCAGGTCTGGATTCCGACGGCTACCGTGGTGCGTCTGCTCTTTAGCGGGGGCACCATGCGATTGAAGGTTGAGTCGTAGGGTGGTAAACTAGAGATATGCCAGACCCACGCCGCTCCGCGCTCATCGCAGACGACCCACTCGTTGCTCAGATAATTGAGGGGCCGGTGCTGTGGCTTGACGACCGGCTTCCCGACCTGGTGGTTGAGGCGTCCTGGGACACCGGCGGCATCATCGACTTCAGCCAGGCGAGCCAGGTCAAGCTGCTAATCAGCCGATTCCGTCAGCAGACCAACCAGGTCATCCTGTACGGAACGGTTACCAACGTATCCCCTGGGCGCGGCCAGTACCGCTTCGTGTTCCCGAAGACAGACGCCGCGTCAACTTTGGCGGGGGCGGTGAACGGGTCGTCTGACCCTGTAACCTTCTCTGTGCAGGCGGGCGCGGGTGCGAACTTCCCCGTCCCCGCAACGGACGGCGCGTTCCTCATCACCATCGACAACGAAATCCTGAAGTGTACAGCGCGCGCGGGGGACGCTCTAACCTGTGCCCGTGCCCAGGAAGGCACGACCATCGCGTCTCACCTGCTCGGAGCCGCGGTGGCATTGCAATTCAATCCCTTCATCACCCCAGGCAGGTACATCGCTCAAGTGGTTGCGACCTTCAGCGGGAAAACTCAACGGTCGCAGCGGTTCATAATTACTGTAGTAGAAGGCGTTGCGTAGTGCCCCGTGTCAAAGAAAGCTCGGCTAGAAGCGTTTGTAACAGTCACCGGCGGGGCCGCGGAGTGCCATTGCTGCGGGGAAACCGAACCAGCTTTTCTGACCATCCTGGGGGATAAAGTGGCGTGTTTCAATTGTTTCTGGGGGGCTGCCGATAATGGCAAATGCCCCCACCAGGTATTCAACGAATTCAGTGAACCAAAAGGACATCCGTCATGCCCCTAGCATTTGATATTTCTAGTTGGCAGGGCCGTCCGCCCCTGTCGTGGTTCCAGCAGATGAAAGACGCGGGCTACATCCTGTGCTGGGTACAGCTTTGGGGTCTGACTCCCACGGGTAATGGCCCAAACCCTCACGCGGAGTACCAGCTTACGCAGGCGTTAGCTGTCGGGATGGACATCGGTGGATACATCGTTATTTATGGCGCTACTACCGATGACACGAGCATTCTTGTCCAGGTGGCGTTGACTGCGGCTGGAACCGCAAAGGCCCACCTGAAGTTCGTCGCACTGGACATCGAAACTGCCCCCATCCGCATGACCAGGGTGCTCAACGCCTACGACAACATCGGCGCTCAACTTCCTGACGTGACACGGGCCATGTACACATCGGCGTGGAAGTGGTCAGTGGCCTTCGGGGCCACTGCCTGGCCGCACGCAGCAACAACCCCACTGCTCGAAGCCCGCTATGTTCTTAACTCTGGCTACTCCCCTACAATACCTCCTGCCCTGGGCTGGTTCTGGGTGCCATTCGGTGGTTGGATACGGCGGGCTATGCTTCAATACGCCGGAACCACACAGACCTTTGGCGTGGGGGTTGACAGATGTGTCTTCGAGTATGATAGAATGATGTTGCAGACCCCAGCACCACAACCGACGCCACAGCCCGAAGGAGATAATGACCTGATGAGTGCAGAATACGCCGACCTACTGAACCGAATTGCGGCCCTAGACGCCAAGCTGACGGCTCACGTTAATGCACCAGCACCGGCTCCTGTTGCTCCCGCGCCCGCTCCCACACCACCGGCTCCGGCCCCAGCACCGGCCCCCGCGCCCGCACCAACGCCTGCGCCCGTGTACGTCATCGTGAAGAGCGGAGACATGGCCGGTAATTGGGTCGCTACGGAAGCCGCGTTCTTGAGGCTCAACCCCAACTTCCCGACGACTGCCTACACCGCGGCAGGCGGCGTCATGCGGCGCTTCTCCCCAGCACGACGCTGGCACGACATCTACCCGCCGGAGCGGCTGCGCATTAAGTAAAATGGCTACGAAGGGGGAGAGGCGGGAAGAAAAGAAACGTAAGGCCCGTTCGCACAAAACGGACGGGAGTAGCGTAAGGCTGCTTCAACGCCTCGTTTTGGAGAGAGCAGAGAAAGCCCGTGCTGTTCCCCAATAACGGATTCCTCATCGTCCAGACCGAGCGCGTCAACTGGCGGGAATCGGCAACGCAGCCGTCGGCCACGGACACTCCGTTTAACCCCGTCTGGCTGACCGACGCCCTGGGCATCCGCGCCGCTATATTCCTACGCTGCCCGAAGTGCCGGAGCCCACTGGGTATCAGTCCCGCCACGCAGGCCGACCAGGACGCCTGGCAGAAACAACCGCCGGAGCTTAATGCGCTCATACCCTGCCCCCACTGCTCGTCGCTTCTGCTTATGACCAACACGCAGGGGCATTTCCTGGCGGTTCTGCCCGCGCAGCACCCGCCGTCGGGCGTCATGCCTTTGACATCCACCCCCTCCAAGCTGTAAACTAGAGGTAAGGGAAATGGGGCAGCCTTTGTGGCTGCCGTTTTTTGTTATTAGGAGGAACGAAGAATGAATGCACTTGATTTCCTACGCGGGGCCGTTCGCCCGATAGTCCTGCTGGTTGTTGTCGGCGGGATAGTTGGCCTGACTGTATACTACGGCGTCACAGTGAACGCCAAGGAGGCCGCACTACTGTTGGCCGCCTATTCCGGCCCCATCCTGGGCTTCTGGTTTAAGGAGCGGGGAAAGTAGACCCCGCAGTTGCGCGACTCGAAAGGTGTGGTAATCTAAGAATAGAGGAGTAGCATACTCCGTTTAGCCGAAGGAGATTGTAGTTATGGCCAACACGCAAAAGAGCCGAAGTGTCCGCAAGGGCGGTATGGCCTACGCCGAGCCTGAGATGGACTACGAGCAGGAAGAGGAGCCCGAAGAGGACGACCTTTCCGACCTGCTCGATGAGGAGCCGGAAGAGGACGAGATGCCGGACGAGCACATGGACGACGAGTCCGAAGTGGCGCTCGCGGCTGAAGTAGACAATCTCTACAAGGCCCTCGACCAGCGCGACACGATGATTCTCCAGCTTGCGAAGGCCACTCGCACCCTGGCCAAGCGCGTCATGGCGCTTGAGGACGAGGACGAGGATGAGGACGAGTCCAGCACCGACCGCAAGGTCGATGAGCAGGCCCCTGAGTCCGACTTCGCCGTAGGTGGCGACGACGACCTGGGTGCCCCAGAGGCGTACCAGGACGGCGAGTCCGAGACCCCTGGTCTGACCGAAGGTCAGCCGCAGGGCATCGCTCAGAAGGCTTTCCGAATCGCCAAGTCCCTGCACGCGCAGGGAGTCCCGATGTCGGTCATCGGCAAGGCCACGGGCCTTGTGTTGAAGGACGACAAGTGGAGCAACTTCGGCGAGAAGGACGCAGACGTTCCGGCGAACGCGCCAGTCACCCCTGACACGAAGGACTGGGCGGACGACTTCAGCGTGGTTCCTGGCTCCGGCCAGGCTCCCGCCAGCGTGAAGGGCGTCGGCTCCGTCGCTAAGTCCCTGGGTGTGTCCGAGGCAAAGGTGTCGAAGGCACTGGCAGCCGCGGGCTTCATCAAGAAGTCACGGTCGCCAAGCATTGGCACTCCCCCACAGAACGCACAGGCGTTTGACGCTGAGGAGCTTGCAGAGCGGGCGCGCGGCTTGAGCTTCAGCGAGTTGAACCGAGTTCGAACGGGCTTGGGCGACCTGTAGGCCCACCAGATAGAGAGACGAGGAGACAGTAACATGGGAAACCTTATGAGTCAGATTAACAAGGGTGTGACCTTCAACCCGAAGACCCTGTCCGACTGGATGCTCCGCGTTCCTGGTGGCAACACCCGCGAGCTTCGGTACGGTTACTTCGGGCCTGGTTCCGGCCTGGTGTCGAAGGACATCACGACTGCTGGCGACACGTTCGTCCAGGCGGACTTCTTCGTGGACACCTACGGAGCGAAGGTCTGGGACTCCCTGAACAACCAGACCCGCGCCTTCAACCTTCTTCGGAAGGTCGCCTGGGGGCCGACAACTGGTTACCGTATCCGGTCTGGCCGGAACGTGTCAACCACGGTCGTTTCCGAGACGGGCGCACTGCCGACCATCGACAGCCCTGACCTCCAGCGCTTGAGCCTTGCGCCGCGATTCCTCGTGACATCCGGTGGCGTGAGCGCCCTGGCCCAATTCCTGGGCACCCTCGAAGGTGGTATCGGCGACGCCCTGGCCGTGGCGCAGGAAATCGCCATGATTGACCACACCAAGCGCATCAACGCGCAGTTGGTCAGCAAGTCGTGGTCGCGTATCACCACTGACCCTAGCACGGGCCTGGTCTTCGCCGTCATCAACGCCCAGGGTTTCGATGCTGGCGACACGGTTGTCGCCATTGACGACAGCAACGGCGCAGATGTGACTGGTGGCACCCGCATAGTGACCGCGGTTGACTATGTGGCCAACACAGTGACCGTCGATTTGGCCATCGACACCACAGTCGCCGACAACGACATCCTCATGGTGGTTACCCGCGCCGGTATCCACTCTCTGGACACAGCCATCGCTGACGACAAGGCCGAGGACGTGGGTATGGGCTTCGAGGCCACCGCCGGACGAACCCGATATGGCTCCATCGCCCGTGACGGACGAGAGAGTACCGAGCCGACTGAAATCTGGGCTTCCAGCAACGTCTACGACAACGACGGCACACTCCGGCACCTGACAACGGGCCTTCTGGACATAGCCATTGACGCGGTTCGCCGCAACGGTGGCGAGCCTGACCTGATTCTCACGGGAATCGAGCAGGTGACGCGGCTGGGCACCATCCTTCAGGCCAACCAGCACTTCATCGGCGAGGGCACCTTCCAGGTGAAGCTCGGCGGTGAGGGCACCCTGAAGGGTTACCCGACCGGCTTCCAGGTGGCGACCTACAAGGGCATTCCGGTCTTCCACGACTTTGACTCCGCCAAGAGCGAGCAGGCTCTTGCCAACGGCGACGCCGAGCGTGGCCCTCACGTCTTCGTGATGGACACGCGCTTCCTGGAGATTCCGGTGCTGTGGACAACGCAGTACATGGAGTCACGGGACTACTTGCAGAACAACATGCTGGGCATCAAGTTCATCTTCGTCACAGCGATGGAGATGCGGTGCCTGGACTTCCGCAAGCAGGCGAAAATCGTTGACCTGACCGATGGTGTCAACCTGACGTAACCCAGCGAGAAAGGGGCTGAGGATGCGCGGGAGTTTTGCCCCCTTTCGCCCGCCGCCTCAGCCCCAATTTCCTTCTCGAAATTAGGGGGTCTGGCGTTGGCCCAGCTAGTCCAACAGCGGAGTCTCATTGCCGCTAGATACAAAAGAGACTATGATGTAGGGAGACAGAAATGGCCAACAGAAACCGCAGACTGGGTGATAGCGCCCGACGCATCACCGACGAGCTAGGCAAGGGGCAAGAGGTTCTTCGAAAGGCGAGCGCCACATTCCGCTGCATCAACGTCGCCAAGACCGAGTGGGCGACCATTTTGGTGCCCGACGTGGGCATCAAGGTGGTGGACATCTCCGTCACCAGCAACGTCATTATGGCGGGCTCTGACGCCAACACCCTTGACGTGTACAAGCGCTCCGGCGGGTCTGACGTTGAGCTTATCACGCAGTTTGACCCCGACCAGGTGGTTGCGAAGACCCCTAGCTTCCGAACCTTGCTGGCGGCGGCTAGTTCCGTCGCCGGTGGCGAGCACATCTCAGCCAGGTTGGTGCAGGCAGCGACAACTGGTGGTGTAGCCGCTACGCCCTCTGACATCACCGTCGAGGTCAGCTACATCCTGAGCGACGACGAGCGCACCTACACCGTAGGATAAGCTATGCCGAACCGATTACGCAAACTCTACGATACAGCGAAGCGCGTCCGAGACGAGCTAGGTAAAGGCCAGGAGATGCTGCGCAAGGCGCGGGCTACTCTGGTCATTGACGCGACGGCGCGGACGCAGTGGGCGACCATCCTAGACCCCGATGTGAACGTTCGCATCGTGGACATTTCAATCACCGCCAACGTCCCGCCTGTAACCGGCTCCGGCGCGGCCACGCTGAATGTCTACAAGGAAGACGGTAGCGATACCACGCTTATCACCCAGGTTTCCCTAGCCACTGGTACGCCCGCGGCTAAGACGCCTACCTTCCAAACTCTACTGGCGGCGGCTGCTAGCGTGCTAGGGGGGCAGGCGGTCGTGATGAAGCTGGTCAACGGCCAGATAGACAATGCTTCTGCCGCCGCTCCTGCCGACATCACCGTCGAGGTCAGTTACCTGCTCGTGGTGGACGAAGTAGCCTACGGCCAGGCGTAAGGGGGATTAAATGTCCCTACTCCAGGGCGTTAAAGCCGCTGAGACAATCGACTGCGTTATTGCTAATGGCACGTCGTTGTCACGAGCAATCGACATCACAGGAGCAGTCACATTGCAGGTGCAAATGCCCGCGGCCTGGAACGCGGCGGCCTTCACCTTTCAGGTGAGTGCGGACGGCCTGACTTTTGTGGAGCTAGTCGATGCAGCGGGGGCCGCTGTAACGGTGGCCACGCCGACTGTTAGTACGGCGGTTCAACTTCCTGCGGCATGTGCGGCAGCCCAGTATTTGAAAATTCGGTCAGGTACATTGGGTGCTCCGGTCAACCAGGGGGCAGAGCGCGTATTGAAGGTCGTAGCCAAAAACTAATGGGCGGCTTACTTCAAGGTGTCAAGGGCGCGGAGGTAGTTACCGTAACTGTTCCTGCCAGCGCAGTTGCGAACAATGCCTTCTTCTTGCCTGTTACTAACATGGCCAATGGTGCCTACACCCTGGTTGCAACCGACCCTGGCGACGGCCTGGCCCATCCTATCACCATCACACATGCTATAGTTGCGGTAGGTACTGACACACTAGGTTCAGTAGCCCTCGTCGGCACAGACATCAATGGGCTGCCCATTTCTGAATCTCTTGTGCCCCTTGCGGGCACCGTCGCTACGAGCGTCAAGCGCTACAAAACGCTTATCTCAGCAACACAGGCTGGGTGGGTTATCGCCGGTGGTAACGATACCATCAAGATTGGCTTCACCGCTGCCTTCGAAGACTCACAGCCCATCGACATTGAGGGCGCGGCATCTATCCTAGTAGTGACTCCGAGCACCTGGGTCACCACCGACCTCAAGGCTCAGGTCAGCGCGGATGGGGTTACGTATGGTGCATTGGTAGATGCAGCGGGGGCCGACGTTGTTGTTGCTACCGGAGCGGATGCTTCTCAGGGAATCCCGCTGGTCGCCGCCGCCCTTGCGGCTCGCTTCCTCAGGTTGCGGTCGGTGACAACCCAGACCGCCCTAAAAACCCTTAAAGTCGTCCTCAAGAATTAGGAGTACAGGGGGCTGGAAGGGGCTACATAGAAAATGAACGTTTTCGATTCGGTATGGCTTTACCGTGGCGGCGCATACACTGACCTGACTGACACCGCTATCACCAATATGGCTACCGCCCTGACCGCGGGCGATAAGCTGTACTTCGGCATGAACGACTGGCTGTCGGGCATTCTGTTCTTCATCACCGGCAGCGCCAACCTCAGCGACTATACGGTGGAACTCTACGACGGCGCGGCCTGGAAGCGTGCGACGCCAGAGCTAGTCTTCCAGAACCTACAGAGCGACTTCACCTGGGACACTGGCTATGCCTTCCAGAGCGACGGCGCGGTCTACTGGGGCAAGGGGCGGGAGCCAGAGCTAACCAAGTCGAGTGTCCGCTTCCCAGAAGCGACTACGCCGCCCAACGCGGTGTCTCGCTACTGGTATCGCCTCACCTTCCCGACCGCGGGCGGAATCACGTTGAACAAGGCGTTCCCACTCGTGTACAACACATACACCACCCCGTCGGAAATCGCCGAGTTCCTGGGCCTGCCGGAGTTCGATGACACGACCAGCCCGACGATAAACTACGTGCGCAAGAGCATCCACGAGGAAGAGGACTTCATCGACCACTACGTCCGCCGGTCATGGCGGATGCGGTACACCGTCGCGGAGACTGCGGAGTTCAACCCCTACGGCTTCCGGCCCCGTAACCACCCGCCTCTCCTGGTGACCCGCTTGGGGTTATGGAACGGCAATACGTTTGACATTATGACCTACGGGCGCGGGGAGCAATACTTCTTTGACGCCGCGAAGCAGATGATTTACTTCACCCTGCCGTCGTTCCGGCTGCGTTACTACAGCTTCCTGCTGACGCGGTACATACGCCAGCCTGGCAGCGTGGTTTACGACTACCTCTGGGGCGCGGACTTCGATACCGACCCCCAGGCCCAGGAAATCGCGGGAATCACAAAGCAGCTAGTAGCGGCTGACCTCATCCGTAACAACGATGAGACGGGTATCCTGCGCAGCGGCCTGGACGTGATGTCGAAGGCCGAGAAGCACCAGTCCATGCACGATGACGCGATGGAGCGGCTGGACACGCTGCGGCAGGTCTTCGCAACCGGCCTGGGGGCGGGTGGCTGGTAATGACCGTCGGCGTTAAGATTACCGACATGTTCACCCTGAACACTCCGAGCCTGGAGACCTTGGGCGCGGAGCCGGTGCCTGGCGAGATTGTTCGCGACCTGCTGAAGCAGGCTTGGCTGGACACACAACGTTGCAAGCGGCCTGAGATTCACTTGATGAACGACCTGACCCTGCCCGCAGAGCAGATGCACCTGAAGAAAGCCGACTACATCCTGCTGGCCGAGCCGAATGTGCAGGAGAGCCAGCATGGACACAGCTACGAGTACAAGGACATCGAAATCACGGTGCAGATGGAACTCTACACCATCGCAAACCGCCAGCGGCTCTACGACCTGTGGGCCGAGGTCAAGCGCATCGTCTACACCTACCAGAACGTCGTCCGGCCCTACCAGCAGCTTCATGTGGACAACTTCACTGAGTCCGTGCGGGATAAGCATGGCTTTTGGGCCGGAACAGCCCAAATCCGCCTGGAATCGAAGGCCGTGCCGGTCATTTCCGGCATTAGCACCGGCTTTGAGACTCCGGCTCAGCCGCAAGCGTCCACCCACGCTGCGGCGCACCGACAGATTCCGGCTAGCGGCCTAGAGCAGCCTGGAACCCCGCCGCTGCCGACCGAGAACGACGACCCAAGCACCTTCTAGCCAAATGCGGTAAAATTAGAGGAGAGTAGTCATGGCCTTCATACGAACAGAGCGGGCTGAGGTATTGTGGGCTGCTGAGTCCAGCTTCGGCGTCCAGGCCGCGAGCGGCTATGCACGCTTCGGCATTCACGACACCATCGACGTTCCTGACCCTGAGTTCGGGTGGGAACCGAACTTTGGCGTCTTCTCTAAGCGCGACCGCCAGACCATCTTGCGCGGGGCAGCAACGCTCCGAGGCAGTATACCCGACATCCGCCTGCTGGGCGGTCTGACTACCTTCCTGTCGGGCCACGTCATCGGGTCTCCGACCCCGCCCTCCCTAGTGAGCCCGTTTACCCTGTACGTCTCCTACCGCGATACCGACAATTCGAAGCAGCTTAACCGCTACTTCATTGGCGGCAAGGTCAACCGTGCGACGCTGGCCGCGGCAGAGGGGCAAGAGCTTCGCCTGGGCGTGGACGAAATGTTGTTCTTGCAGAACCTCAACTTCCGCAGTGGCAACGACCCAGGCTATAGCGGCGGTTCGGACGTAGCGACCGACCCTGGCGCGAGCGCCACTGGCCGTTTCCTGTTCGCCCAGGGCACTGTAACCTTCCGTGGCGTCACGTTCCCCCGTGTCCGGCGGTTCAGCCTAACAATGGACAACCAGATTGAGACCCGCTATTATATCCGACGCGACTCCGCTACCGGAGTGCTCCACCCGAATGACCTAATCGAAGGTCGGCGGACGTGGCGCTTGGACATGGATGTGGACATCGTTGACCCCTCTTCTAGCGGCGACCTGGAGCTTTGGGACTTCCTGATGAACCAGGGAGCAACCGATGCGGGTAACGCGGGCATGACCACAGGTGCCCAAATCGTGTTGCAGTTTCAGCAGGCGGGCGGTGGCGAGGGCACGACAGTTCTCACCCTGACCTGCGGTGGCAACCCTTCGGTTACTAACCCCGCAGGCGTTCTGGTGTCAGCGCCACATAGCATTCCGGCCCCGCCGGTCGGAGTTGTGACCGTACCCGCTGCGTTCGATATAAACCAAGTAAGTCTATCGGTGTCGTAAGGCAGGTGGTAAACATGGCAGCCGAAGCACCAGTACGCTCCCCGACGCGAACTCCTGGGATTACGCCCGACCCCGACCGTTTCTACGGGCCGGAGCGGCTATGCCCTCTTCAGAAGAAGGACGCGGGGGATGGGGCACGTCCGCAAAGGTAGCGGGTCGCTGACCCTGACGGGAAATAGCAAAGGGCTAACAATGGCACCAAATCCGACCGAAATACCCTGGGCCGCGCGGCTAGCTCTGGTACGCGAGAGTATCCAGCCAAAGGAAACCATCCCGCAGGCGCTTGTGGACGCCTGGTTTGAGGTAGCAACGGAAGCGGTAAAGTGGTTCCATGAGCCTGACTTCCGAATGCTCCCCGCCCTGGAGTACATGGATGGCTTTACCGACGAAGAGGCCCGTGCCAGAATTGCTGGTTTCCAGAAGGGGTACGACAAGGAGTATCACCGGCGGGCAAGTACCGGAGCCTGGACGGACTACTACACCCAGGAGCAGATAGGCGCGCGGGAGCGGTACGTCTTCTCGGAGTGGCCCTTCTGGTTGCAGCGGGTAGTGGTCTCCCACTGGGACAGGCTGCACTATGAGTACCTGGCGGCCCATGAGGGGCTGTGTTACACCTACGAAGAAGGCTATTCCTGGGACATCGAGGGCTACCACGTCAAGTATCTGGACATGGACAAAGGCGTGAAGCCCACCGAGCAGTCCACGCCTATGAGCCTCGCCCTGCCCTATGTGGGGTTTTGGGGCGGGTTCTAAAACTTAGCGACCAAACGGAACCGAAAGGAGAGGTAGCCATGCCTGAAAACACGCAGGTTCTTCTGGAAGAGATTCTGATTTCCAGCGAGCCAAGCCAAACGTTAACGGTCGCCGTGGGTGATAAGTCATTCGACCTCACCTACCGCCCGCTGTCCTGGCTGGACAAGTCAGACTGTGTGGCGCGAGCGACTGAGTATCAGCAGGACGAAAACGGCGAAGTTCAGACGATGTTCCACATCGACCTGTACTTCGAAGAGGCCCTGAAGCGGATGATTACCCAATCGCCCTGGCCAATGAGCCATCAGGTGCTTCGCGGCTTGACGCCGGAAGTGGGTCAGCAGCTTCAGGCCATCATTCCGTCACCTATGGGGAACGCTGGCCCTTTAGGGAAAGAGTCAACCGTGCCCTCGAAGACGCGGGCACGGCGCAAGACCCGTTCGTCACCCGCTGCGCAATAGAGTTGACACTGCTCAAGGAAGGTCTACCTTACGACCTGTTTGGTCGTTTGGACGATGACCACGTGCTAACATACTACAGTGTGGTACTGTGGTTCAAGGAACGCGAAGCCGAGGCGATAAGGAACGCCCAGAGGTAAACATGGCAGCACAGGCAGGTTCCATAGAATTTATCGGGAAGGTCACCCTTGACGCTTCAGAACTTATGAAGGCGTTAGGGATGGGGGGCAAAGTAACTGGCGGAGGCGGCGGCCCTGTGTCTGGTAGCGGCTCAGACGAGGAGCAGGCAAAGGTCATCCAGAAGGGGATGCGCAAGAGCTACAAAGACCCGTCCTTCATGTCCATCTTCCGGCCCCTGGTGGCCCTGGAAGGGCTGAAGGGACTTGTAGCGAACTCCCGCGTTACCAACGCCTACCTGGGCGGCATGGGGAAGATGTTTTCCGCCGCCATCGACTTGCTACTACTGCCCTTTACCCCACTGTTCAACCTGCTAATGATTGGCCTATCCAAGTTGATTGGCTGGTTGATTGACAGCGGTGTCCTTAAGGCTATGGGGGAGGGCGTCCAGGAGCTAATCAACCTATTTGGCGGCGTCGCCAAGTGGGTTGCCGAAATGGCCTCAGCCATCGTCAACCTAGACTTCAGCAAAATAGGGAGCCTCATCGTAGAGGCGTTCAAAGCGGTGGGCAAGCTGATAATCGACGCGATTAAAGACCCCCTTGGGGCCGCGAAGACGGTGGGGAAGATGGCCCTCGCGGGAGCCGGTATCATCGGCCTGGGCGCTATGATGCCTGGGCCTGTCGGCGGCATAACCCGCGGCCTCATTGGCGCGGGCGCAGGCGCAGTAGGCGGCCTGTTCGGGTTGGGGGGCGGTAAGGGGGGCGGTAAGACTCCTCCAATACCCCCGCCAGCAGGCGGTGGCGTCTCCGGCGGCGGCGGTGGCAGGGGCGGCATGGGGCGTATGATGGGTGGTAGTTTGCTCTTCGGCGGCGGCATGATGCTGGGCCAGGCCACAGGTAGTTCAATTTTAGGCATGGGCGGGATGGGTGCAGGTATTGGCATGATGGCGGGCGGCCCTTTGGGAGCCCTAGCAGGGGCTGGTATTGGGGCAGGAATGGGACTACTTGACAAGAAGCTGCTTGGCGGAAAGCTAGGCGGCTTCCTCGGCATGGGTGGTGGCGGCGGCGGTGGTGGGGGCGGCAAGACGGCGGACAAGATTGTCAATATCGGCACGCAGAACAACAGCTTTAACATCAAGGTCGAAGACCCAAAAGCTGCTAAGGAAATTCTCAAGGATGCGGAAGAGAAGGCCGTACAGTCCGCGATGAGTTAAGCGATGCCAGGCCAGATTTCGCAGCCCAATATCTACGTCACATTCCCTGGTAACGCTCCTATTGCGTTCCCTACGGACAGTTGCACAATTGACTTGGAGCGTATTTCTTCCGTTGTCCCCTTGCCGGGTAATACCGAGGACGGCGGGCCGCGATTGTTCTGGGTAGACCTCGGCATGGCTACCTACGCGATTGTACTGCAAGGGGTCATCAAGGATTTCTCGCCAATAAACCCCTTCATTATCGCGGAGAAGTTCATGCGGTCGTGGAAGAACACCCTCGTTGACATCTCTACGAATGTAGACGTGACGAAGCTGACCCAGGTGCAGATTGACGACGCCACCTGGGGGCGGCTGAACTACTACTGCCTGAACAGCAAGTTCGACCTGACCCGCACCGGCGGCGAGGTCAAGTGGGAATACTACATGCGGTTTGCGGTGGTAGTGCCGCCTAGCATCGGGTATTATGGCTCCTTTGTAGAGGTAAACCCCCTCGATGGGCTTCCCTCTGTTCATCTCGGCTTCCCTGTGGCGGGTCGGCAAACCGTAGTGCAGGTGGACAGGATTAACATCGCGTATGACAGGCAGGCGACAACCATACCGTTGCCTGGGAATGATGACCTAAACATTCCGCAGGTGGCGTACACCGACCTAGGACTGGCCCAGCCAATTATGACGCTGGACGGCACCTTCCCTGACATTATGCGGCCCAACCCGTTCGAAGTCATGGAGGCGTTCTACCGCAATTGGTCAGGGCGCACCGCGGGGGATTCGCGCGACAATGACCACGTGGAGGGATTGCTAGGGATGTGCCTGGACGACCCCGGCGGGACGCGGGCCTTTTTCGGTGTGCCTCAGAAGATGACGCTAACGCGTAGAGGCGGCTCGTCTAGCTGGAAGCACAGAATCTCGATGTGGATTACACGGGCCGATGAGAGTGGGGTTTAGGTGTGTCTGGTCTGTCATGTCTCGGTGTCGGAACGCCCAGCGTTGCAAATAGCCTGCGCATCCGCGTAGACCTCTCCAATATGGCGGGGGAGGGGGTGGAGCAGTGGACGCCAATTCTGGGCGTCTACGAGCTTGAGTTAGATTGGGCAAGCGAAGAGCACTCCGGCGAGTGTTCCGTTTCCATTGTTGACCACCCCGCGCTGGCAACGCTGCACCCGTTCAACCGCATCCGGCTGGTGGATAGAACCCGCAGCCCTGAGCTTGTCTTCTTCATTGGCCGCATCAACACGATAAAGCCGCTCTTCAAGGGAGCGCTGGCGTCCAAAGGCAACCGCGGGTACGCCTGGCATCTTTACATACGTGATTACATGCAGGCTCTCGTGGACAACTTCGTGCAGCCGGATGAGATGCACGCCACCTACGCCTTTCGTCCAGCAATAACCGCAACGTATGTGCCCATTTACCAAGAAGGGGCGAGCGAGGAGACGCCGCCGGGGCAGGAGCCATCTCCGGCGCTGACCATTATCCGCGACCTGATAACACGCACAGGTATCATCCCCGACGTGACACCAACATTGACGGCGCTCTCCGCGCTGGCAACGATTAACCTGAAGCGCAATTATACCGGCACTTCGCAGCAGTCGGTCTTCCAGGCGGTCTACGAGATGGCCTCGGAGCACCCCTGGAGCCTCGGCACGCCGCCCAGCGGTATAGGGTACGTCTTCCGCATGGCTCCCCCAGGGCAGATGGGTAATGGCGCGGTCTTCCAGCTATTCCAGCGCGGGGCGGTTGAGTGGGATGTGACACAGGTTTTCGGTTTTCAAGGGGTAGGGTCGCCCGCCCGTATTCCGATTCAGACGTTCACCGCCCTGCAAGAAGGCAGGGCCGTATATTCGCGCAGCCGAGTGGCAGGCAGAGGGCTGTCTAGCTACACGGCCCCCTCGGTCAGCGTAGACAGCATGGAATCCACGTGGAATCCCGACGCGGGGTTGTTCAGGGTGACTCGTGAGACAGCGAGCCAGGATGAGATTCTGACTCAGCTAAACGAGCTTCAGAACCGCGCCGCACGGGGCGTTATAAACCCCGAAAATAGAACCTATCGCGGGGAGAAGATAGGCTCTATCACCGTGGTTGGTATGCCGACAAACGCAAACCGTGTTGCGCCGGTGGCTGGGGATGTCATCACGCTTGACCCGCCCCCGCCTGGCCTAGAGAACCCAGAAGACAACAACAAGTACGTGATAAGTAGCTGGCACTTCGAATGGCCTACGGGCTTCAGCACTTACCAGCTAAACCGGCGGCCAAAGGCGCGCAGCGTGGGCTTCTGGCAAGACCTGATGCGGAGGGGGCTGATGCTGCTGTCCAGCCTGAAGGACAAATACGACTCCGGTTGGTTGGATTTTAGCACCATTCAAGGCACCGGCATCGTGCCCGCGGACGGCAAGTTCAAGCACCAATTGGGAGTGATTCCCCGTCTGATATACGTGTGCGCGGGGGATACTACCGACGTGACCGAAGCCATTGCAGACGGCAACGCCGATGGGCCACCATCCCTGACGCTTGTAGAGCGGGCGCGCTACGACCCCATCCAAAACCTCTATATGGGCTACGAAATAACCGCCGTCACGAAGAACCACGTACAGCTTAGCTTCTACCCGCTGCTGGCCTACAGCGCAGGCGCGGCAGACGCCTCGTGTATCAACTGCGCCTCAGACGGTTGGCTGATGAAGTTTAAGAACACGAGTATTCGCGTATACGCGGTGCCGTAGATGGGCTGCTTACCGTCCGCATCTGGTGGATTTACCGGCAGCCTGCCCCACTCTGCCAACGTAAAGCTAGGCTTCTCCCGCTCTATGAACCATCCCACGGCCACCAACCCTGCTGCCGCTGAGGTCTGGGAGACGGCTCCTGGGCTCTATGAGGCCAGGCTGCATTGGACATTGGGCCGAGAACCTGACTGGATAGAGTGCTGGCTGCACGCGGGCACCGCGCGGGTCTTCCCCTGGACACGGGTGCGCGCATATGATGAGGCGGGGGTTCTCGCCATCTACCGTTTCGACCAGGTGCAGGAGGAGTTCACCGAGAGCGGGCGTATCTGGAAGGCATACGGGCGCGACGCACTCTACGGCGTGACCGACAACTACCTGCGTCCCGACCGCGCCGACCGGCAGGCGGGCGCTACTAGCCAGGACGCTGCCTATACCGAGTGGCCCAGCCTTGTTGCTGACCCCGCCTACCCCAACCAGGAGCTTGTTTCGCGGGATACTCTGCGGGTAAAGTTCGGGTCGGACGATGCCAGGGTCACTAACGAAGACCCCGCCACGCGCCTGTGGGCCTTTGAGACTGACGCCGAGCTTGATACCTTCCTGACGACGCACACGGCGGAGAGCAGCTACAGTACAGAGCCGAACAAGATAGGCCCCAACTACGAGGGTAAGGGTGTTCGTAGGGGTTGGGTTTTCAAGGACATCTTCCGGCACTCCGCGGGCTCTTTCGACTCGGCATCGCGACCCGTATTGGCGGTATACAACCGGCCCCCGCCGTCGTTTGATACCCCTGAAGACGAAGCAGCGTACTATGGCTCGCTGGCCGCCCAGGAGGGGGAAGCCCTTGACAGCAATTTCTCCCAGGCACAGGCGGGCGGCGCGGGAGCTAATGCCCTGGCCTACGATGTGGCGGTATCCTGGCCCTGGCACAATTCTGCCACGCCCGACTCTGGTTATGATTACCGAACGGTGTGGCCGGGCAACGTGGGCGCGTTTGCCCCCAGTGGGCAGGCTGTAGAGCTTGCGCGGCGGGGGGACTTTGTATTCGACCCCAACCAGTGTATCGACGGCGGGCAGGGGTCAACAACCGGATTGAATGTAACAAGGGTTGAGATAAGTACAGTTTATGTACTTACGAGACGAGCAGGGCCTTTTTTTAAGTATGCGTTTCCGTGCTGCTGCACGCTTGAGGAGACTTATTATATCACCTGCTCTAATGTTTTGGTGGGCGGAAACCAAACCTTTACGAACGTAACGGGGATACCTCATCCCCCCGAAGTCTGCGCCCTAGTCCCAGGGCCAGGAGCCCCCCCCTACGAACAACAAGCCTGTAGAGGTACGTGTCCTAGTATGTTCTGCTTTGACCCGTGCTTGGACAATGTATATACACAATGTTTGCCTTGTAATACTATTTCAACAACACTAAGCACCCTATCAGTAGCAGTCTACATCGGTGACCTAGGCTCCAAAAATTGTGCAGGAACGGGGCCGGACTTTTACGAGGATATTATAGGGTTTGGTGCCTGTCCTGGCGGATGTGGAGACCCAGATACAATTACCTATGCTATATTTGTTCCAAATTCCTGCTGTTTTTTGAACAAGGTGCCTGATGGAGTAGCCTGCACCACTACTACTGCTGAGCTTCTAGCCAACCCCGCCCTCTGTGATAACCTGAAGACAATCGTACCGCCCTGTAACAACGCCGCGGGGGGCTGGGAAGTGCTAATAGACGGAACGCTTATCTACTCCCGTGTGCGGGCGATGGGGATGGGGGTGAATAACGCCGGAGGGGATACGACCGCCTTTCTCCCTGGCTGTGAGAACACCTGGAATCCCGCCCAAAACCAATTCCATGTCCGGCGCGAGATGATAGTGAATGACTACGGCGTCAACGACAAAGCAGAGCTTCTAAACGTGGCTAAAGGCTATGTCACGCTGCCCGCTAAGAAATTCGGGGGGTTCACTACGGCCAAATTGCCGGTATGGGGGCTGCCGCGGGCAGGCCCAGGGGCTCCCCTGCCAAACAAGCCGTTGCAGGCAGGCGACCGCTTTGAGGTCGGCGCAGGTTTCCCTGGGGTAGACCCTGGCCTCTGGATAATAGACGAAATAGAGTACGAGTTCCCGAAGGGCTTGACTATGCTCACCCTCTCTCAGCGACCGGCGGCGCAGGCGCTTCCTACCGCGGTGCGTGGCAACGTCCGCACGCTGGGAGAGTCAATTTCTGGCAATGCCAGCACGTTCGAGAGCGCGTGGTTCCACGTGCTCGACCAGGCATTCAAAGCACGGACGGCTCTTGCCGCCGAGCCAGGGAAGTTTGGTGTGTTTTCCTTCCGGCATCACCTGGGCGTAATCCCCACCGAAATCACGATGATTGCGGCGAAGGCTAAGATTTTTGACTGGTGGGACGACACCGCAGTAGAAGCCGCCCAGCCCCTCTACGTGCCGGAGTATAATCTGGAAGACTACGCCCAGGTGCAGGGCGTGGGCTATCGAGTCCTCAATGCGAATGAACAAGAGATTGTCTTCGAGTTCCCCCGTTACTTGTTCTACGATGCCCGCGACGGGCGCTGGATACCGTCCGAAGAGCGGTTCATCAAAGTCTGGCTGGCACCCTAATGGCCATTGGCGGCGGCGCAGGTGGAAGCCGCCCGCGTGGTAGTGACTTGCTGCGCGAGCAGGGGCGGCTATGGATACCCCACCCCAAACTTCCCTGGGAGAGCGCCTTGCGCGGCTCGGCCCCAGTGTGTTCGCCCTTCGCTAAGTATATCTTCGTAACGCCTCAAGCGTCTTACAACGCCAGCGACTTCGTGGCCCTGCGGGATTCCTGGTACACCCCGCCTACAACGGTAACCACTGCCATCTCGTCTTACGTATTTTTTCTGGGCGACTCTAGCTCCTGCGGGGGCACCATCATCGCCCAGAACCAGAACGACCCCACGCAGCAGTTCTTGTTAGGCAACTCCAGGTACTTGCACGAAGTAGGGGCTATGGCTTATGGGGGTTTTTTCCTGCTGGGCGGCAACCAGGATGCAGGGCACGCGGCGTCAGAAATTAACAAACTCATCTACGATGGCGGCCTGGACTTCGTTGTTCTAGCCATCCATCAACTACCTGGTCAGGAGCCGGAGCTACCCGTTGTAGCCTTTCGGCATATTGTGGCCGCTCTCCGTTGGAATTGGGGACGCAAGAAGCCTATCCTGTTGATGCTGGGGGATAACAGCCCCAGTGTCCACCTTGTCCACGAGAGCCAGCGCGACAGCTTTGATAGCAACGAGCTTGACCTGGCGGTTCCCCCGACCGACCAGACGCAGCCCACGCCGCTGCTGCTGGGCGGCCTTCTGCACCAGCACGAGACCGCGACTGCTGTGGGGGTGCAGAAGGCCGAAGTCGAGGTACTGGATGGCGCGGGAGACCTGGGGCTGAACTGGTGGCCCATCGTCCCCTTTGTGCCTAACAGCGCGGGCGGGCAGGACATAGAGGGGTCGTTGGCCTCACTGAAGTCACGCTTCTACCATCCCCTGTTGATACCGTCCAGCGGAAGTGGGTGTCCTTTCTTTACAACAGGCAATCTCGGAGCGACAAGCCTAGCCCGCGCAAGAAGTCTGTTTTCAGCCACTACGCTGCGCCGCAATAACTCTCTGGGCACTGATGGTACTGAGGAGAATGTTACGACCTCCGCCTGGTTCTGGCACTTCGATACCGTGCGCAACAACAGCGCGGTCGCCACGTGGGCAGTTCCGCGCGGACGGCTTACAACGCAAGAGGCCGACCTAAAATACCTTAGCGATGTGAACGTAGTGTGGGAAAGCACCCCGGCCCACGCCCCCCACCCGCTGTATGGTCAGCCGTTTGCGATGGAGTTCTACCTGGCCCCTCGCTCTCCCGACACGAGCATATCCTGGAGCAGTGCGTCTAACTTTGGTAACCTGCCCGCCCTGTTTGGCGCTAAAGAGCGTAGAGATGGTTGGGTAAGCAGTATGGAGCCCTTCTTGCTATCGCCAACCGCACAGGTGTACTACAATCAAGAGCACGACTCTCTGGATAACACCATGCCCGCTATTCCGCCCTGGGCGCGCATAGCCTGGCCGTGGCGCGCGCCGGAGAACTCCGCCTGGCCGGAGAACATCCAGGAAGAGGACTCAGGGGTCACTGGCGGGCCTGCGGGCGACCACATGGTAAGCCGGTATGGGGGAAGAGTTTCCTCAGCGGCAGGCCCCGCTGACTACAGAAGATGGTCAGCCGGAATGAATGCGAGAACTGTCATCCTGAGCGGTACGCCGGATGGAGTCGCTGCCGAGGAGTTCGGGGGTTCCGCCGCCCTCGCGCCAAAGCTCGCGCCGTTCGCCCTCAAGATACAAGTCCGCAATGTTCTCCTGGGGGCCGCGGGGCTGGTCTATCCCTCTGCAATGTTCTACATCATCCCAATCGCGCTACCGCCTGGCCTGGAAGTCCTGGGGGCCACGTTCTGGAGCGAAGTCCCTATGGCGTTCTTTTGGAACAGCACGGACTTCGCCAACGTCGGCGGGGGTACGCCGCTAAACTACGACATGGCAGCAAAACAGCTACTCCTTGAAGACCTGAACATTACGATTACCCCCGGTACTAAAGCTAATGAAATCCTGGACGACAAGGGGGACTTCCCCCCGATGATGGATGCCTGGGACGAGGATAAGCAGCGGGCGCTGGCGAATCACTTTGCCCGTATAGATATTACCCATTCCCGCGTAGTGCGCGTAGCGACGACGAGCAGGGGCGGCCTCGGCGGCTGGAATATTCCCGAAGCCTGCACAGGCATTAAGGATGCCGGGCTGATATGGCCCATACAGGACGACAAGAAGATTCTCATCTTGCAGGGGTTTACAACGCCGGTCACCTATTACGCGTCGGGGAACATTCATTGTGCGCTGGACATCAACTACTCCGACGGGTCAGACGAGGGCGAAACCGTGCGGGCGGTGCTCGATGGTGTGGTGATTGTCGCAGATGGAAATTGCGCGCCGTGTGGTAATCAGGTTCATATCCGGCACACTCTCGGTGTACCCCCTTCAACTAAATCCTTCGTGAGTGTGTACATGCACCTGGAAGACGGGTTGCTGGTGAGCAAGGACGACCAGGTGCGCAAGGGCGACCCCATTGGGCGGGTCGGTAATACCGGCACAGAGAGTGAGGGAGCCCACCTGCATTTTGCGCTCTCCTGCGGTGACACGTTTAGCTCTAACTGTAAGGATAATGGTATTGACCCCTGCGCAGTCTTGCCAGAGCCCTCTGCCGGTATTGAGCACGTCGGGCCGAACGGGTATGAGGATGGCTGCGCCCAGGAGAGCGATATAGCGTCCATGATATGCGGCATATTCCCAGACGGGGAAATAGAGTGTATCGACGGGGTACGGCGGCGCATCAAAGATGTGGCCTTGGCGGTGGCCAGGGCTGAGAGCGGGCTAGACCCCAACAACTACAATTGTGTGGACTTTGATGAGGACGGGAATGAGGAGTTCACCCACCGAGGACTATACCAGATTCAGAATCCGACTCACATTGATAATGACATTGCCGCGGGCATCATCCGCGCGAATAGCGTTCGCACGGGCGGCCCCTGCAACAGTGCTATTCGGGTATCAGACGATTATTTTGAGCCCGAACGCAACATCCGGTCGGCACTGAGAATCAGCGGCGGGGGCACTGACTGGAATCAGTGGGCGACCTACAACCCCAGGGACGGTTCCCGTCCCGCGTTCCTTGACCACTTAGACCCGCCGTGTTAAAGTAGAGGAGAGGCGCTATGCACTACACATCCTTCACCATCCAGCATCTTATCAAGGGGGCCGCCCCAAAGGTGATAGCCGCCCTGTGCCACCCCTACGGTGGCTGCGGCAACTGTGGCGATGCCGACTGCACCTGCTGTGCTGGGGGAGCCTGCGCGGCGGACTGCCCGTGCAACTCCGGCAAGTCCTGTGGCACGTGCAAGTACACGCATCGCAGCGAGCACTTCGACTACTCCGTCGTTACGATGAAGGGCGGTCTGGTTGTGGCCATCACTACCCGTGATGAGGTAATGCAACTCGATATGTACACGGAGCAACAGTTCGATTTCTACGGGTTGCGCACCCTGGTTGAAAGCCTCAAGGCGTTCTCCGTCAGCGGGCACCTGACTATGACACATGTACACCGAGACCTGCTGCCTGGCGAAGTCCCAGCCGCGGTTAGGGTGGATGGGCCGCCGCCGAAGCCCCCCAAGACACCAAAGCCGCCGAAGCCGCATAAGTAACCAGACGCGCTCAGAGGGCCAGGGGAGGGGGTCAGTCGTCGGGCCAATGCTCACCACGCAACCGACTCTTGCCCCCACTTCTCGCAAAAATCCATTCATCTACTCCGGTTAGCAATTGCAAAGCAGCTTGACACCGCCAGTAGGCGGGGTTTACACTAAGCAGTGAAAGGTAGGGCTGACTGATGCCTGACCCAAAGTTTTCCGAGCCGACATGGGGGCCGTACCGACTCTTCTTTTTCGGGGGAGTGCCTGGGCGGCCAGAGGCAATCTTCATGCTTGCCTTTCGTACCCCGCATGAACGCGACAGGGCCGCGAAAGAACGTCGCCTAGAGGACGGCCAAACGGGTATTGCCGTCACGGTCGATTACATGATAGCGGGGGGCGATGGGCCGAAGCGCCGCTAAAGCGTCTGAAGGGGGATAATGGACTACGACCCTAAGTGTCGTCTTTGCCCGCTCTACGCGGGCGCGAAGAGTGTATGCGTGCCCGGTGAGGGGCCTGCCGACGCGGACATCATGTTCGTTGGAAGGAATCCAGGCTACCGAGAAGATGCCGAGAATCGGCCCTTCGTCGGCCCTGCGGGTGAATTCCTGCGAGAGTCCCTAGCGCGGTCGGGACTCCGTGAAGATGAAGTGTTCCTCGCCAATGTGGTCAAGTGCGTCACCCCTGAGAATCGGAAGCCAACCCGCGAGGAGCTAGCTGCGTGCGCCCCTTACTTGAAGGCGGAGCTAGAGCGGGTCAAGCCGCGTTACATCTTTGTCTTCGGCAACGAGGCTTTAGGCTTCTTTACAGGCAAAGAGCACGGAAAAAAGGGCAAGAATGGGGGGCCTGGCATCACGTCCCTACAGGGCCAGGTCATGGAAATGGATGGCTACACCCTGTTCCCTATGCCGCACCCATCCTATGTCATCCGGCAGGGCGGGCCGGACGACCATAAGGGCGCGCAGATTATCCGGCAGAAGTTCCACTCCACGATGACCCAGCACGTGCAGCGCATCCGGCAGTTAGAATCACCCGAAGGCGCGACCGCGACGGAGCCGACGGTTATCATCTGCCGCGATATGGATATGGTACGCGCCGCGTTCACACGGCTAAACGAGTGCGAGGTCATCGCGTTCGACCTGGAGACCCAGGGACTCTGGCCTGGGTCTAACCGGCGGCTGCATATCGTTTGTCTGTCGGGGGATGGCCAGACAGGCTATGTCATCCCGCTCCAGCACCCTGAAACGCCGGATGAACTTAAAGAGAACATGGCCTGGATTCGGGCTCAGCTATCGAGCCTGTTGACCACCAAGAAGACGGTTGCTCAATACGGCCAATTCGACATGTTGTGGTTGCGCGCCCGCGGCGTGGACTGCCATCTGACCTTCGATACCAAGCACGCCTGCCATCTGCTGGACGAGAACGTTAGCTCCGCGCTAAAGGGCCGCATCAACGAGGACGGTCAGCCGTCTGCTCCTGGCCAGTGCGAGATGTACCTGGGCGTGCCGACAGGTTACTCCCTGGACATGAGCCGGTCGGAGACCGAGCCGGAGCGCTGGCCCCTGGAAGACCTGGGGCTCTACGGCGGCAAGGACGCCTGCTACACCTGGCGGCTCAGGGAGTTCCACCTGGAGCGGCTGAAGAAGGACATGCGGCTGGCGCGGCTGTACAGACACGTCATCATGCCAGGCACCGAGTTGTTCACCCAGCTAACCATCAACGGCCTGCCCATCGACTGGAAGGAGCTTGAGGACTCGAAGGACGCGACGGACGCGCGGGTCAAGGAGATAGAGGCCGAGTTCGACGTGTTCATGGCGGGGTGTGGGGCCTGGGACTGCGACGGTACGAAGTGCGTACCGGAGTGGGACTGGGACAGCGATGACTTCGGGCTCATGCTGTACGACGTGCTGGGCTTCGAAGCGCCGAAGCGCACGAAGAAGACTCACCTGGGCAGCACCAATGACGAGTCGATGAAGGACTTGCTGGCCGAGTTGCATGAGCGGAAGGGCCTGCTGGCGGAGATGCCGGAAGGCGAGGATACCGCGGCGGAGACCGCTAACTTGGATGAGGGCATCCGCATAGTAGAGTTGGCGCAGGAGTACGGCGACCTACGGAAAGACCAGGGCTTCTTCACCCAATGGCTGGCGGCGCGGCGCGAGGACGGGCGGATACACCCCAGCTACTACTGGGAAACTGTGACCGGAAGGACGAGTTCGCGGGAGCCGAACGCCCAGCAATGGCCGCGGGACTTGAGGCGGCTGGTGCGGGCGCGGGAAGGATACGACATCCTGAGCTTCGACTACAGCCAAATCGAATTGCGACTGATAGCAGAGGACTCGCAAGACCCCGTGATGCTCAAGATATTCGCCGAGGGCGGGGATATACACTCGTTGAACGCCCTGATGGCCATTGGCCAGGCCGACGAGTTGCTGGATGATTTGCGGGCGGGGCGGCCTATCGACTGGCCAGCCCTCAAGGCCGGAGTCTCGAAGGCCGACCGGCAAAAGGGGAAGGCAATTTCGTTCGGTTATCCTTACGGGATGCTTGCCAGGAAATTCCAATTCTATGCTCGCTATCAGTATGGGGCGTTCTTCACCCTAGCGGAAGCCGAGGCCGTGCGTAAGCTCTTCTTCCAGACCTACGTGGGCCTGGAGCCCTGGCAGAAACGCCGCAAGCGGGAGTGCCACGATACCGGCCAAACGCGGTCGTTCATGGGACGGCTCCGACGGCCCGACAAGATTTACTCCCCGAACCGCGAGGAGCGGTCAGCCGCGGAACGGCAGGCAGTCAACGCACCCATCCAGGGCGGGGGCAGCGACCTGACTATCCTTGCGGGCACCCTCATCCCTGCGGGGGGCGACGAGCTTATCTCTACGGCCTTTGTGCATGATTCGTTCTTGTACGAAGTCCGCAAGGACGTGACCGAGAAGTGGGTTGACATTGTGCGGGAGACCGCCGAGAATAGGGTAGTAGAGGCCCTTAAAGAGAAACTGGGGGTTACCCTCAGCATCCCGCTGAAGGTTGACATTTCGGTAGGGGCGACCTGGGCGTTCGATGAGTAAAGGGGATGCGATGACAGACGTTGATGATGACCTAAAGCCCGCCGAGGACGCAGAGACCCAGAAGGAGCGCTCAACGGCGCTTCACCTTCTCTCAGCCATTCGCACTAAGTCTGACCTTGATAAGCTCATCTGGGCCGGAGTCACCGAGGACTGCTTTGCGCCGTGGGAGAACTACAGCGGGGCGTACAGGTACATCGTCGGTCGTGTAGAGAAGGGCCACACACCCTCGCGGGTGGACGTGGCTAGCAAGTGTAAAGTCCAGCTTCTCGTCGGAGCCACGGACGTAATGGCCTACGTCGAGGACGTGATGAACGCCCATTACGAGCGGCAGTTTTCGGCGGCGCTGGAACAGCTAGGGACGGACGTAGAGAACAACCCTATCCTGGTGGCCATCAACTTGATGCGCGAGCGGCTGCCCATCAACCTTGCGCTGGCCAACACCAGGCAGGCAGGCGTTATCTCTGGCGGCAGCGAGTGGGTTGAGGTGCCGGAGCCGCCGAAGTGGGTAGTCAAGCCCATCCTGCCGGAGAAGTGGCCAACGTTCGTCTACGGGGCAGGCGGCAGCGCCAAGAGCTACATGGCCATCTACCTCGCCGCCTGCGTCGCCACCGGCGCTAACTTCTTCATCTGGCCCACTCACCAGAAGAAGGTGCTTTATCTCGACTGGGAGATGGATAGCTCTATCTTCTGGAAGCGCGTGGCATATATCCACGAGGGGATGGGCATTGGGAACACGCGGGTCAACGAGGACACTAAGAAGCAGGAAATTCACGTCGATGGGCTCTACTACAAGTCCCTTGAGGGCTCCCTGGAACAATGCCTGATGGACATCATCAGCTATATCATCGACAAGCAGATTGATGTGGTCATCATCGACTCCTTCGGGGCCGCGATGGGCGGGGGCCACGACTTCATTAAAGCCAGCGATTCCCTCAACATGATGGCCAACCTCTTCCGCCTCGCCGCGGTCGCTAGTGTCCTGGTCATTGACCACATTGGGAAGCAGGGTCAGGGGGCGGATGGGCCGTATGGCAGCGTCTACAAGATGAACCTGGCCCGCTGGGCCTGGTACGTTAAGGGCGTCTCTAACCCCGACGATATGGAGCCAGGCACCTACCTGCGCTGGGAGAACATGAAGTACAACATTCTGAGCCGTCAACAAGACCTCTACTTCCACATTACCTGGACGGAGAATGGACACGAGGACGAGTTTGTCTGGCGCGGGAAGAGCATTGGAGTCGAGCACGCGCCAGAAGAGTTGGCGGGGAAGAAAGCCGGAAAGGTAGATGTGATAGAACAGGCCAGCGCCTCTACCCGTCAGTGCTACCGCGAGATTGAGCACGCGGGGGCCGCGGGTATTAGCCGACCGGAGTTGATTGCGACTACCGGCTACAATGAAAAATCTGTGGATGGAGCAACGGACTCATTAGAGCGCAAGGGCGTAATTACATCCCGCAAAGAGAAGAGACACCCAGGCAAAGGAGCCCCAGAGTGGGTATACCGTCTTCGCAGGGACGCCACCGCGGTTTTAGATACAGAACCCACAACTAGCCTGGGCGATGACGACCCTACAGGGGTGTTGTAAAGTGGGAGAATATGGAATAATAACAGATATATTAATATATTGTATACTAGACAGTAGTGTGCTTGATTGGGATAACTGTTATTATCCCATATTCTCCCAGTTTGAATGGGGGGTAAGGAGTCAAGGATGAATGTGCAAGCGATACTGGAACGGCTGGGCGTAGAGGTCGTTAAGGCCCGCGGGGGAGAGATAACCTGCCGATGCCCCCTGTCTGAGCACGAGCATGAAGCGCGTCGTCCTGGCCTTTCTGTCAACGAAGAGCACGGGGCCTGGATTTGCTACAAGGGGTGCGGGTCTGGTTCCCTACGCCAGTTGATTACGAAGGTCAAGAGCGGCGCAGAGGCAAAAGAGATTCTGCGGCTGGCAGGCTCAGGGCTGGTGGGCACTAGGAGCCTGCGTACCAACCTCAAGGCCGTAAGGGAAAAGCTGGCCCACGAGAAGAAGCCCGAACGGCCTATTGTCCGCATACCCGCCTATGACCGTGGAAAGATACCTGGCTGGGTGACCGCGCGCGGGTTTACTAAGGACATGGCCCGCGAGTACCGGCTGGGCTTCAGTGAGTTCTACGACGCCCTAGTTATCCCCGTGCCGGACGCACACGCCCTCATCTATCGTGCCAACCCCGCGCTGGACTGGCAGGAGCGCCCGAAGTACCGCTACACCCGCGACTTCAAGGCGCACAGCGTCCTCTACACACGGTTTGGCTTCGAGATGGTGGATTCGGCCATCATTCTTGTGGAAGGCCCGCTGGACTGCCTGTGGCTGCGGCAGCAGGGCTTTACCAATAGCCTATCTATTCTGGGCGGCGGCACCGTAGGGATAGAGCAGCGCCGGATTATCGCCGAGATAGCGCCGGAGAAGATAGTCCTCGCCTTCGACCATGATGAGGCCGGTCAGCTAACCACACAGAAGGCGCTGCACTGGTTGAAGCGGTACGATTGCTACGCCGTGGACTGGCCGCGGTTCAGCACCAAGACGGACGCGGATGGGAATGTCCTGCCCGTCAAGGACGTGGCCGAGCTAGACCTGCCCGACCTGCTACTGATGTTCGACAGCCCGCCGCTGGTGCAGGCGCAGAAAATCAAGAATCCATTAAAAAAGACCGCGAAACCCCTTGACAAACAGCCGCGGCTCGTGCCAGAATAGGGGAAACGGCTGTAGCAGAAAGGTGGTACACCAATGATGACACTACGGGTCGAGACCGGCGTAGGCGAGAGCGCCCGCGTGGACGAAATCTCCACCAACCGCCAGGTCTCGGTCGAGACCGGCGCGGGCAAGGTGTTCGTGGACTACGACGAGAACACCGGCCTGTTCATCAAGGTGCTGGGTGACAAGGCCAACGTCACCATCAAGCTCAACGACAAGGCGCTGGTGTAATGGCCGTCGAGAGCAAGCGCGGCTGCGGCTACCGGAAGGTAGGCGGCCTGTATTTGGTCGGCGGCGGCATGTCGGTCTACTGCGACCGGCTGCCCCTGGAGATTCCGGTCTGCGAGACCTGCGGCGAGCACCCGCGGTTTAGCCGGAACATCGCCAAGATAAGCCCGCGGCGGTTGTGGGGCTACCATGTAGTGGGCCACACGCCCTGCACTGACAGCGCGCTCGACCCCATCTGCTTCCCGCCGGACACAGCATACCTCATGTGGGTCGGGGCGGAGTACACTCCGGCCAGCTTCATCGCCGAGTCCCGCGCGATGGGCATCAGCAAGCGGATTCCCGCCATCCCCGCCGACCTCAAGGTGGGCGAGGGCTGGGTGTTCCTGGCGTACCAGAAGCTCATCCCGACCGGCAAGAAGGCATTCCTGCTCCCGTTCGATGACCCCGAAGACCTGAAGGGTAAGAAGGGCTTCGAGCCTGGAGTCTTCTTCGCCTTCCGACCGACGCGGCTGGAGATGATAGTCACCCAGTCGCAGTCCCAGGACGCGGAGAAGATGAAGTTGCTGACAGACAAGGGCATCGCGCTGGTCGTTGTACCAGACGATGACCCCGACCACGCGCCGCGGAAGCGCAGAGAGGAGCCGCCTATTGAATAGCCACACACGCGAACCCCAGATAGTGGACGAGGCCCCCGAAAGGGGGTCTTGTCCTGCCCGAAAAGTAGCTTGACAGGCGTGCGCGGGGGATGGTACTCTACGCGTGAAAGAGGGCAGACCAATGATGATACGATTAGGTAACTCCTCGTGGGCCTACGTTACGGTAACTGTGCCAGCACACCTGGCGGGCGCTGTGGAAGCCCTGGAAGACGCAGGCAACGTCGTAATCGACGTGGTGCCCCTGTATGGTAGGGGGGTGGCAGGCAGCGTCCTGGAAGGAGCCCTCATCCGTTGTGCATCGGACGTGAACTTGCCGCCCGAAAAGGGCACGAGCAACAAGTAGAGAGGGGATTGATATGGGTTTCAAACTTCAGCGGGGCATCGCATCCTTCCAGAAGCGCGCGAAGGAGCGCGAGGCAGAGTTCAAGCCTGGCCGGTTCCTGTACTTGAGGGATGGCGAGCGGGCCAGGATTCGGTTCCTGACGGACGCGGACGACCTCGTGCATGGGGTCTTCCACCAGCCGTCTGTCGATAACAAGCCACTCGACCCCGTGCTGTGCATAGATGACCAGGGCGCGCCGGACGACATCGAAGTACCGGCTGAGTGTCCCATCTGCGCCAACAGTACTGGCGGCTGGCAGGACGCGGCCAAGCAGCAATTCTTCGCCTGGGTCTTCATCTACTACATCCTGCACCCGCAGCAGAACAAGAAGGCCGCGGAGAGCGCGGACGCGAAGTTCACCTGGACGCCGGTTGAGACCGGCGGGCGAACCATGTTCAAGCAGGACATCAACGGCGTGCGGCTGCTCAAGGGCGGCGTCAAGACCTTGGAGAGCCTGAACATCCTGTATGGTGAGCTAGGCACCATGCTCGGCCAGGACTTCTCCTTCATCCGCAGCGGCGAGAAGCTGGACACGACCTACACCTTCATCCCGTCCGGCAAGCAGACGGCGGATAAGCCCGAAGTCAAGAAGGCCCTAGAGACGCTGGAAGACCTGGGCGTAGCCTACCTTGAGGGTACACGGTCGTACTTCCAGGGTGACGAAGAGGCCGCCGAGGGCGCAAAGCCTGTCCCGCTGGACGAGGACGGGGACGACACGCCTGACGACCAGGCTGTGGCCGAAGAGGACTTCACCAACCTGTAGGGGGTGCGCGCGGGCGGGGGTTGCTGCCAGAGGGGTTGAGGCTGGCGCGGCCCCTGTTCCCGCCCGCTTGAAAGGGACACCATGCCTGGCAAGAAAACCGTTGTTCAGAAGACCCGCGTGGGTAGCGACGGCACCGAGCCCTTTGTGGGCTTTGGCGAGAAAGTCGTCATCAACCTGGGGGACTACAGTAGCCTCGGCATAGAGGTTAATTACGGGCACATCCGCAGCGAGGAAGACCTTGAGCGGCTGAGCCGGTTGCTGCCGAAGGTCATTGTGAAGGTAGACGGCGACATGGGTGACCTCGTACAAGAGGCGCTGGGTGAGGGTATGCGCGAGGACTTACGGATTGCCGTGCTGGCCCTTGTGGCGGACAGGGCGAAAGAGAGAAGCAAGAAGTAATGTACCTCCCAATAGTTCACCGCCCGATGAGTGATGTCGCATGGCGGCTTATCCTACAGCGCGCGCGGGCTGGTACTCTGACTGAGCGCCAGGCCCTTATTGGGGAGATGGAACTACACCGCAGGGCTCTCTTGGAAGTCCCATCACACCCGAAGACCGGAAAGAGAAGGCCCTTTATAATAACTGAAGATGGAAGGTTTGTGGCGCAATGAAGAACGGCGACCTGCTAGCAGCAATCAACAAGGAAGTTGGCGACGGCACTCTGGTCTATGGGAACAGCCCGTTGCTGGTGCCGGAGTTCTTGCCGACGGGCTTCCGTAACCTCGACCGCATACTTGGCGGGGGGCTGCGCAAGGGCAGCATTGTCGCCCTGACCGGCCCCTACTCCTCTGGGAAGAGCCTGATGACCCAGTATTTTCTCAAGGCGGCCCAGGACGAGGGCCTGATTTGTGCATATATCGACGTTGAGCAGGTGTTCAACGCCGAGTGGATGGCCATCAGTGGTGTCAAGGTGGATGACCTGCTTGTCAGCAAGGTTGTGCGCGGCGAAGAGGCGTTCGACATCATCCACGCCCTTATGCGACACAATGTCGGGCTGATTGTCGTGGATAGCCTAACGGCGCTTATCACTACGTCGCGTGCCGAGGCTCCAATGGAGCAGAAGTTTGTCGGCCAGAAGGCCCACCTACTCAACGAGGGGCTGGAGAAGGTGCTGGATGTGCTGGTCAAATCACACTCGAAGAGTATCATCGTCGGCATCAGTCAACTGCGCATGGCGATGGGTGGCCCCGCCTACGGGCCTAAAGAGGTTATGGCAGGCGGGAAGGGCCTGGACTCCTATGCCCACCTGATTATCAAGGTCAGGCGCGCGGGCTGGACGCAGGCGAAGTCGGGCCGGAAGGGGGACAAGTACCCTGTGAAAACGGGCTTCGCCCTGGAACTTTACACCGAGAAGAGCAAGCAAAGTGCGCCCTTCCAGACGGCGCGCATTCCCTTCAACTTCCGCACGCAGTTGGACGCGCTGGCCGCCGTCGTATTCGACGCGATGGACTGGGGCCTGATAGAGACCCGCGGCTCCTACTTCAAGGTCGGCGACCAGATGATTCAGGGCAAGGTCAAGCTCCTAGAGTACGCTCGCGAGCACCCAGAGTATGTCGAAGCTCTGGCCCTAGCACTAGAGGAGAAGGACGATGGCGGAGACGGAGTTGACGACTCTGCACCAGAAGCTCCTGATGCTGCTGAATGAACTAGGCGTTGATTACGACCTGGAGCGTCCGGTTACTGTGGGCGGCAAGACCTACCAGATGGACTGTTACCTTCCGGTGGGCCACGCCTGCGTTGAGGCCGACGGCCCCTCACACGGGCTCCGCAGGAAGAAGGATAGGGAGCGGGATGCCGCCCTGGCTAGCGTGGGGATTGTGACCATACGCATCAAGTACAAGTTGCTTGAGGGCCGTAAGGACAAGGTGCTGGCACGGCTGACGCGGGTGCTGAGCACGCTGGGCGAGACCGTGCGCTCACGGCGAGCGCTGATGCGCGACCGTGACGCCTTGTTGCAATAAGGAGACGACCGATGCACTGCGAAGTATGCGGGAAGAAGAACATCACGAGCCATCACAAATGCTCCAACTGTGCGATATGGGTAGGCACATGCTGCCTAGCTAGCGCGCAAGGAGCGCCTAATCTCTGTCGTCTCTGCGTAGCTGGGTATTAAGAGATAATGACCCCGACCAACGGCAAGCCTAAGCCCAGCCTGGCACGCTTCATGGGCCGGAAGTCCGAGGGCGAGGACTGGCTGCGCGCGGCTATCACGCGGCACTACGCGACGCTGATAGCGCCTGGCTTCAAGAAGCCGCCGAAGAAGAAGATTAGCCCGTCCAGCAGTTACGACCCCTGCCCGCGGGCGATTCAGTTTAAGATACTGGGCTACGACACGGGCTCAACGGAAGAGGGGCGGCGGCGGATGGACAACGGGACTAAGATGCACGAGCGCTGGGAAGCCGTGTTCCTGGAGATGGGCATCTCAGCGTCGGCAGAAGAGTACCTGGAGAACGAGACCACCGGCGGGTCGTATGACATTGTGCTGGCGCGGATACCAGAGGGGTCAGTGCTAGACCCGAAGAAAGACCTAGACCCCGAACTACTCTACCTGGTGGACTTGAAGAGCATCAACAGCGCGGGCTACCGCAAGCTCCCCGCGCCATCCAGCTTCGGGCCGAACAACCTGGCGGGGATAGCGAAGCTATACCCTGGCTACGTAAGCCAGTTTCTTGAGTACGATAAGCTGCTTCTCGATAGCGGGTACGACATCGGGAAGGGCTACATTTTCTTTGAAAATAAAGACACACAGGTCTATCAATATTACTTCCTCGTGCGTGACGAGCCGCTACGCCTGGCGTTGTTGAATAACGCGCATACTGCGTTGAAGTGGAACCAGACGGGGAAGCTGATGGGGATGCCCTTCCCGAAGACCTCGCCTGTGTGCAAGGCTTGTCCTGTGCGGAACATCTGCTTCCGCGAGCACGAGGGCGATACCGGCGTGCGGGCTGAGGTAAAAAGCCGCTTGACTCAGGTGGCTAAGAAGGGGTAATATAGGGTAGAGATGGGTAACGAGGGGGCACAGTCCGGCTACGAGCAAGCAATTGCCCGCGTCCTGGAGCGCCTAGACATCACGGGCCTGCCAATGCCCGCGAAGCCGAAGGACTACGGGGCCGAGTATGACTATCCCGCCGACCCCTCGGTGCTGACCTCTACGGGGCTGGGACAACTGAAGGCGCGGCTGACGGGCTGGCACGGATACGCGATTCGCTTGATTGCGATAGCGGAAGTCCCCCACGACCTGCTGGCCACCAGCTTTAACATCGCCCTGGGCCGGAAGATGAACCTCATCGCTGACCGGCCAGGCGAGAAGCGCCAACTCAAGGATACACTGCGCGCCGCCGCCCTGGAGTCTGACCCCGTGTTGGAATCCGCTGCGCGCAAGCTCGCTGAGTGGGCGGCCTACATTAAGGTCTTGAAGGCGCAGGCGTCTATCTTTGAGATGCAGGCTAAGAGCCTGAGCCGAGAACAAAGTCGTCGGTCAGACGAGATTCGCATGAGACAAGGGAGCGGCGGATGATAACCATTACACCGGCAGAGGCACTGATTCTGTGTGGGGTCTTCATGGCCGTTCTGGGCTTGGTTGAGCCTACCAAGCTGCTGACCAAGATGCGCATGGATGCGGCGACCCTGGTGGTCGCGGGCGTCCTGGTGGCGCTGTTCGGAATGACTCTCTCAGTATTCATAGGAAGGTGAAACATGGCCGCACGTAAGAAAGTCACCCCGCTGGCTCCGAACCCGCTCCTAGAGGCGTTCCAGGACTATGCGGTCAACACGGCGCGCTTCGCCGAGGCCCGTGACGCCGCCTTCGCCGCTCAGCGAGCACTGAAGGAGAGCGCTGACCGGCTGGCGAGCTTCGGCATCTACGTGTCTAGCAGCCCCCCGCGGGCAACGGAACCGGCCCTGCCGGACGATGGCACCTACCCAGAGCCAAGCGACGAGCCAACCACAATGCACTCGCCCGCGCCGACAGTTGAGCGCGCGCCGGTCGCTACTGAGGTCGCAGCGATTCGAAACGCTGCGTATGAAGAGAGCGAGCAGGCGGACGCCGAGAATCTGGCTGCCTCTGCCGGAAGCGCTATGTCGCGGCTACTAGGCAGGCTAGGCACCAACGTAACCGCCGCGCCGGTGATTGGACACCCCGTTCGGGCGAAGGCAGACCCTAGACGGGAAAACCGCGACGGCGGCCCCGTAGAGCAGAAGCCAACAGAGGAGTAAGCATATGGCCAAGCGCAAGACAAAGACCCTATACGACGAACTCCTGGAGCGCATCGAGCTAAAGGCAGGTAACCTGACGCTCATGGCGCTGATACCGGAGCCCGTCGAGGTTTCGTACAACGAAGCGTACCCAACAGTGGTGCTCACGGACTCCGGCACCTGGCCTATACCCCAGGAGATAAGTGTTCTGCAAGGGGATTCGCAGATGTTCTTCCGCGATGGGTTGTCCGGCATAGGGCACGCCCCATACCTGAAGGGCTTCACTCGCGGCGTGGCCGTGGTCTCCCTAATGCTGGAATCGGCGGGACGGGCTCTCCTGGCCCGTGCGGTTGACCTGGTGAGCGAAGAGGTCGCTGCGGGTGATGCTGAACTTCCACCAATCGAGCCTTATTTCCGCGCGGAGCTACACAAGGGCGCGGCGCAGGTGTTGACAGAGACGGACACCATGAACGTCATGGACTTGCTGGCCTTCAACTACGGCCTGTGGTTCGCAGCGTGTGTGGCCATTGGCCCATTCCCAACACCGGAGCAGGAAGACGCCCTGACGTACCTGCGCGCGGTCATTCACTACTATTCGCGGTTCGGAGTGCTGCCGACGTAAGGGCGGCGGCGAAAGGGGAAAGCAATGAGCAACGAGTTCAAGGAGCGATGGGACGACTTGGCTGACCTGCTGCGCTCTGTCTACGGGAAACAGGCAGGCTTCGAGGAGAACATCAAGGAAGTGGAGGTTGGCGCTGACCGCATCTTCCGGCTGGCGCAGGCCGCGAAAGTAGACCAGGAACTAAGCCTAACGGCGCACCGTTGGTGGCACACCTTCGGGCTGCCGCAGCTTAACCTGACCATCCTGCTCGTCGGGATAGTTGCCCCGCATCTCATCACCGAGGCGACTTTCAAAATCGCCGAGGATATGTTCCACCTTGGCTTCCTGGCTGGTCACGCTGAGGACAGCGGCCTGCTGACCGAGGAGCTTGTCCCTGTGGACGATGTGTCGCCATGCCTGGCCGCGGGCAGCCGTGGGGTGGAATCGCCGGACATGATACTGGCGCGCCTGTCGCCACAGAACATCGCCGAACTCCGCGCGGTTAGCGAGCTTATGACGAAGCTGCACGAGGCCCACGAGGAGCCGCCCGCTGAGCCGACGCCGCCCGCGGACGAAGGGTACTTCTGAGCCAAACATTAACCAAGCACCCCCGTATCGGGCTTGACAGCGATAGGCTGGCGGCCCGATACTGATTGTAGAAGCATTCTAGTAGCAGAAAGGTGGCAACCATGAAAGGACTATTCGTAGTACTGGGCGCTGTGCTGGTGGGGCTGCTGGTGGGGCTGTTCGCCCTGGCCGGTGGCGCGGCGGGAGTAGCGACGCCCTCCGTTTGCCACGTGCCGCCAGGCAATCCAGCCAGCGCGCGTGCGATTCCTCCAGACGACGACAGTTACACGGCGCATCTGGCGCATCCTGGGGACTTTCTCATCGATGACGCGCATCCCTGCCCGTCTGTGACGCCCACGGCCACGCCCACGTCTACTCCGACACCCACGAGCACTCCGTGCGCGGAGAACGAGGAGAGGCAGGAGGACGGGACGTGCCTGATAACTTGGCCGCCGGAGACCTGCGGGATGGACGACCGACTATCATTCGCCGACCCGACCTGTCTCACGCCCACGAACTCGCCTACTACCACCCTGATGGTGGGGACAGCGTGGAACACCACGCCAGCGCCGGAGTCACCTGCCGCCTTTCCTGACACGGGCGGCGGGCAGCTTGCAGTAATGGGCAAAGCAATGCTTATCGCTTTCGGCGCGGCGACCTTAGCGTTCGGCCTGTTACTGCTCTACAGGGCGACACGGAGGAGGGATAGCTAGCCCAACAACGATTCTTATCTCCTGGGAGACACCCCCGTCACAATCCTTTCCGGCGGGGGTGTTTCTTTTTGGCTTGACAGCGGACGTTGCAACAGATACACTGTAGATAGGGAAAGGGGCTAGCTATGCTGGAGTACGGCGATGAACAAACTGCCGCTTTACGCGTTCTGCCCTGTTTGTCGGAAAATGGTAGAGAAAGGCGAGCCCTGCTCGTACTGTGCCAGCATGAAGAAACCTCCAGAGCTATCTGTCCTGGGCCGCATCCTGAAGTTCTTCCACCTGTACTAAGGCAGGCCCGTGCCTAACTCCGACGAGGCGGGATGGCTCGCCGGTCTCCTCGATAGCAAGGGCCGCATCCTCATCACCCGTAGCAAGGATGATGGCTACCAACTGCTCGTCATGCTTCGCGGCCCGACGGCTACGCTGAAGAAGTGTCAGTCTTTGTTCGGCGGCAAGCGGGGGCGGACGTGCTGGAAGGTTGAGGGACGGGAGGCCAAGCTGCTACTCTGTCGCGTACAGGCAGCCCTGGTCGAGAAGAGGGAGCACGCGGCTGCGGCCTTGCTCTTTCCTGCCGGTAGCTCACCGAGGGCGCGGGCGGTACAAGAAGTTTGCTACCGTACCCTGAGAATTCTTAATCGATGTGGCTTGACAACTGCGTGCGAGTCGTGATAAGATAGGGAAGCAATGAGTGACAGTCAGGTGTACCAACCCAATACTGGGCACGGCGAGCGTAGGCCCGCCGTGTAAGGCTAGACCGTCTACGGGACGCTGACGGCTTAGCCCGCCCACCGCAGCGAACCCGACGGAACAAGATAGGGGCGGAACAGACAAAAAGCTCCGAGGGTTCGCTGGATAACGAAGGCGGCCCTCGGAGCTTTTTAACAACTGAATATGGAGAGGCCGACATTGGTGTGTCACCTAGTCTTGAAAACTAGCAAGCCGAAAGGCAGTGCGGGTTCGAATCCATGTCCTCTCCGCCATTCCGACGTGGCGCAATTGGTGGCGCAAGCGGCTGTTAACCGCAAGGTTGCAGGTTCGAGCCCTGCCGTCGGAGCCATGCAGGCGTAGCGAATTGGTACAGCGCCGCGGCTTAGACCCGTTGGTTATGGGGGTTCGAATCCCTCCGCCTGCACCATCGATAACAAACGCTGAGGTAGCTCAGCCTGGTAGAGCACCGGCCTGAAAAACCGAAGGGCGCTGGTTCAAATCCAGCCCTCAGCACCAGAGACAATTGAATAAGCTCTCGAAGTGTAACGGATGCACGCCACCTTGTCACGGTGGTAGTAGCGGGTTCGACCCCCGTGGAGAGCGCCATTGCGGGATAGGCTAATGGTAGGCCAGGGGCCTTTGAAGCCCAGGACGTAGGTTCGACCCCTACTCCCGCAGCCAATCGGGGTGAAGTGTTGGTGGTAACCCCTCGCCTGGAACCAGGAAGCGAACGTTCGACCCGTTCCACCCCGACCACTTGACAATATGGATTTGAACGTGGTACGGGAACGTTAACAACTGAATACTCCAGGGTAGGCTAATTGGTAGGCCGCCTGACTCTGAATCAGGTGTGTCCAGGTTCGACTCCTGGCTCTGGAACCAAGCATCTGAGCTACGGTAGTGGCGGCGTCTCCAAAACGCTGACCGGAAGGTTCGACTCCTTACAGATGCGCCATGCGGGCGTAGTATCAGCGGTAAAACGCGTGCTTGCCATGCACGAGTCGCAGGTTCAAATCCTGTCGCCCGCACCAACTTGGCGTAGCGGCAAAGATGGCGAGTTGCACCTGGCTGTAAACCAGGCGTCTTAACCGGCTGTGTGGGTTCGAATCCTACCTGCGCCACCAGTCAGTGAAACTGCCGACCTGTTGAGTAGGTTCGGCGAGAGACGGTCG
>ENA-OVNE01000002-OVNE01000002.1-marine-sediment-metagenome-genome-assembly--contig:-NODE-2-length-27991-cov-3.955291_pt1 | contig 27991 bp, 46 predicted proteins | sample MGYA00250109_ERZ650190 | MGnify/ENA primary metagenome ERZ650190 (study PRJEB26730, sample SAMN04396784) | marine sediment metagenome | isolation source: Baltic marine sediment | place: Denmark...
AGGCAGTGTCCGGCCTCATGTCTTCCGGTCGGTGGGCCACTATGGTCATTTAGGTTCCTTGAAACTGTCGATGACCGCGATGGCCCGCCGGACATACTTCGAGTCCGGCCCGCCGGTGAACACCTTCATCTGTCGGCGGGTAGTGCCGTCCATAGCCCGCCGCGACACCTTCGGGTCGTCAGGGTCGCCGACATACGACACGTACTCCGAGACCAGCACATGGACGCTTAGGCTCAGGTCGCGGGCGCTAAGCTCTTCCTTGTACAACTTCACGTCCAGGGTGAAGTAGTCGCAGTAGCTACTGCCGTCCTCACGCTCGCGGTCAATGCGACGGTCAGCGTGCTCTTTGTAGATGGTCTGCATGGTCATGGCTATTCCCCTTTCCCTCGCTTGAAGTCGCGCGCCTTCAGCTTGAACTTTAGCGGCGACCCGTGCTTGTCGTACAAATATGGGTCGGTGCGTGCTACGACCCCTTCGGCCTCATGGAGTTGACCGCGCTCCTCATTGGCGACATACGAGGCGAAACCCCCCCGCACATAGTCTACAATGTCGGCCTGTAGCATCACAGACGCAACCATTGGCACCGTCTTGATGCCCAGCCCCGCAGCGATGTCGCAGACGTTGGCCCAGTCGAGCCACCACTTGCCGCCCACGAGCACGTCGAACAGCCGGAAGCTGACACCGGCCCGATAGTTGCCGCCGCCCTTCTGGATGCGCTCGCCGTAACCCTCACCGTAGAGGGTAATCGGGTACGGCTGAATTTCGCCATCGTTCTCCGGCTTCCACAGGCTGGTCATCCTGTCCAGGGTGAAGGTCTGCTGAAGGTACTCTAGCAGAAATGGCGGAACCTGGGCGTTGTTGGTGCGCCCGCCGATGCGCACCACCCACTCAGAACACTCATGCCTGGGGTGCGGCGAAGGCATGTCCTCACTCCAACATTTAGAGTCATCGTACTCCAGGCTGACCCTAATGTTCGTCCCGTCTATCTTCTCGGTCACGAGCCAGCGGGCAATCTGCCCGAACTCGGCCCGCCGCAGCTTCTCCGTGTTGACCGTGAAGTCCTCTCGGCGCTCGAACAGCGTCTTGATTTCGACGTAAGGTGGTGCCGTGTCTAGGTTCATCCCGCTACCCCTTCCTGATTTCCATTAGCTTCTCAACGACCCAGTTGTGTACCGCGCCGTCAAAGGCGAGCAGTACGTGGAGCGTGCAGAATCGCTTGATTTCTGTCGGCCCCCACAGCGGCAGCAGCCCATCGGTCAGGCTTCTCGCCTCGTAGTATGGAGCCCGCGGGTGCGCCCGCCCCAGAATGGGAGTGCCCAGCCCGATGACACCGAGGATGTGCGGGTTGTCGGCCAGGGCTAATGTCACGGCCTGAAGCCCGCCCAGCGAATGGCCGATGACCACCGCATCGCCAAGTTCCCGTAGTGTGCGCGCGAGCTTGTCAAGCTCTCCGTGAATCCCACTCTGGGTTTCGAACCCTGGCCAGTGGCAAGCATATCCTTCGGCCTCAAGCCGCTCGCGCAGCGGAGCCAGCGTCCACGTAGACGCGCCGAGTCCTGGGACGAGGATTACGTTCACGAGACCCCTTCCTCGTGTGTAGGGTACTTCGTGCGCATGAACCCGCACGCCAGACGCGTACACACCTGCTCCTCCAGGATAAGGATTACATCTTCCATCGGCTCAGTGAGCGCCTTCCCCATCGCGGTCTTGAAGGCTTCGTTCCACGGGGAAATGAGAACGTGCATCAACTCGTGTACCGCTAGCTCCTCAATCTCCTCGTTAGTCATGGAGATTTCGTCGGGCAGATGCAAGTTGATAGTGGCGTCCTCGTACTTTGACCAGGCTTCAGTGTATGCGCCAGAGCGCGCTTTGTAGGCCGCTGTCTCCGGCATTGGGTCAGTCGTCACGTGGAGGTTAAAACTCCACGACCGCAGCGCAGGTAGTCGCACCTTCCAGTCGCTAATAAACGCAGCGAAGCGGTCTTGCACGTCGTCTAACGACGTGATAACGGCTGTCCGGCGCGTGCTTAGCTCACTCACGCACGGCCCTCGAACTCCGCGGCCAGCGCCGCATCCACCTGAGCCTGCTTGGCCTGGTGCGCAGCCAACATCCGCTCGGCCCGTGCAGCCTTCTTCACGAACTCGCGGCCCAGCCGCCGGAATCGGCCCGCCGCGATGTGCAACGGAGCCACCAGCCAGGACTGGAACTTGATGGGCCGGTTCGGGGCCATCGAAATGCTCCCCGCCCGCTTGTGCTCGCCGGTGCGCGGGTAGCGCTGGTAGCGCTTGGTGCCAGGACTGAAGGGCCGGAACTTGGTGGTCACGGCCCCATCTCATCCCAGTCGAACGGGTTGCCGAAAGGTAGCCCGAATTCGTCAGCGACCTCACTCTGACCGAAGCGCCATAGCAGGGCCGCTCCCGCCGCCATTGCGGCAGCCTGTTGGAAGGCCCGCGCCCACTTGTCGGCGTCGGCGGGGTCGAAGGCGAACGTGATTTCGTCCTCATCCTCACCGACCACGAAGTCGATGAAAACGCCGGTCTCGTCGTCTATCTCGAACCGCACCCGCACTTCGTCGCCCTCGGCTGCCGAGAGCATCGCATCGAACGACATGATAATGGCCATTTGGTTTGCTCCTTTCTCTATGTGCCCCTAGTGTATCACAGCCCAGGAACGGGCTGTCAAGCTACTTTTTGGTCAAAATGCGAAGATGCCGCGCGAGCCTTTTTCCAAACCCAGCCGCTTCCTCATCAACCGCTCTTTGCAAATAATGAGCGCCAGACTCACCCTTAGTCTGGTAAGAATAGGGGCCTCTCATTGCGCCAGCCACCCTGCGGCCCATCGGGCCGACAAAGCCCCCGACGCGGTGCCGCCGCACCTTGATAACGCGCCCAGCCTCAATGCCGAACTCACGGCGGGCCGCGTACTTCTTGCCGTACCTAATCTTGAAGCCGCCAGGCTGCTCGGTATACTTCCCGCTGTCGCGCAGCGCGCCAGTCTGCACAGGCACATAGCCCTGGGACTTCATAAAGATAGCCCTGCCCATCTCACGCATCGCGCGGGTGACGGCAATCTGAAGCGTTCTTTCAACTGCGCCAAATTTTGTGCTCATTAGACTAGCACCATCCCCCCGCCACTCTCCTTTGGCTTGCGGACTCTAGGCTTCCGTAGCGCCTGTGGCTTGGCCGCTGGCTCGGCATCCGGCACAAGAGCTTCCTCTAGCTCCGGCAGAGTGTCAGTGATGAACAAGCGTGCGCGTAGCTCAGCCTGGTCTTTCAGGACTGCGGTATACGCCTTGCTGCTCTTCTTATGCTGCGCGACCAGAGCGGATAGGAAGAACTCTCCTTCACTCAGCCGTTGCAGGTACTTGGCGAACAGAGGCAGACGCAGGCGGTTATCCGGCTCTCCGGCCTGCCGGTAGCGGCGCAGGTACTCGAAATAGGCCATAGTCATTGCGTTAAACTGCGGGGGTTCTACAGTCTTCACCATAACAGAACCACTCCTGCAACAAGCTGGCCGACATGCACGCGGATGGCTCGTTTCTCCCAGTCGTTCAGTGGAACAGGGTGCTTCAGCGCCGTCAGGCTCATGTGCCGCCCGACCCGCCGTGTCCAGTCGTCCCAGGCTAGGCCAATTCCTGCTGCGCCCACAGCCAGTAGCAGCCCGCCACTGGCGCGGCGCGTGCGGTGGCGGCGCGTGAGGACGCCCAGCGCGCCGAAGAGGATACCGGCCAGGGTGAGGTAAAAGGTAAGGGTCTCGGTCGGTCGGGCGACGTACTCGGTGTCCATACCATCATTTTACACCTTCCAGCTTTCCTCTGCTTCGAGCATGGCTATCCAGTCTTCGAAGCGCAGGACAACATATCGGATGGTGCCCACCCCGCGCCGTGACTCACTAATCACCACGGCAGGGCGCTTGTTCACGGATTCGGCAGCGTTCACCGCCTGGTGAACCGCACCATGCAACCAGTCAGGTACGCGCTTACGTAGCTTGTGCTCTATGGCCCACTCCGGCGTTTCAATGTCCGAGCGGGCCTCACCATTATTCGGGTTGCGATGAGTGCCTAAAGCCTCGGCCACAGCCCTCTCATGGCGCTTCCAGCGCTTATCGGCCATCTATCACCGCCTCGTGCAGCCGCCGTAGTTCGACCTGAAGGGCGCGCTCGGCGCTGGTCTCTGCATCACCCCACAGCCGCGGGTCAGCCAGTTGCAGGTCTACGATAGCCCGCAGGGCCTTGCGTACCCTCTGTTGGCCGCGGTCGATGGCCACGGCGAAGGCCAACGCGTAGAACACACCCAGACGCTCGCTGGCCACGTCGCTGTACCGCAACTCCTTCGCTATCAGGTAGGCCGCTTGAATCAGCGCCAGGAACATCCTGAAATCGTCGGGGTTATCATCCACCACGGCCTGGAACAGACCTGGGGGCGTCTTGGCGAATTCTTCGTGCAGGTGCTTTCTCGCCGCGGCCCAGCCCTTATCCGTGAAATCCAGCCGCCGCATAAGCTCCGTGAGCCCGATAAGGGTGGGGTCATCCGCGGGTTCCGCCAAAGGGGCTTCACCTGTAGGAGCTATCGTGTCATCCAAATGCAGGTCGGACACGAGCCTGGCCAGCCAACTATCTTCCGCGCTCATCGCTCACCAGTTGAAAATGGCAGCCACGTGCGGTGGCACCCATTTCGAATCCTCACTGCATTGGAGCGTATCGGGGCTGCCCTTTACTGGCCCAGGCACGTCCACAGGGCAGGGCAGGCTCTTGGGTACGTCCGCGCCGAGGTCTATCATCCGGTCGAACTCGCCGTGGATGGCACACTCGAACGTCTGCATGGCCACTACAGGCTACTCCATCCCCAGATGGCCAGTGCCGTTGCTATGGCACAGGCCAGGGCGTGCGTCCGTGCCTTGTAGTTGTCCTTGCTACCCAGGAAAATCAGACCGGCGGTCACGGCCTTGAGCGTGAACAGGCTGGAAACGATGATGATGAACAGCATAGTGCTCCTCTCTACCGCATCCCCATAATCGGTGGATGGTCGATGGTGTAGTGCTCGCCACAGTCGGTACAAAAGGCGAACGACCGTGTGGAGCACAGGGTACAGGCTCCGCCGTGCTTCAGGCCGACGGGGTGCCCGATGAGGTCATGTAGGAGCCCCTTTAGCCAACTCATTTACATGAAGCCTTCGAACAGCATCTTGACGCGGCCACACTTGTTGCATGTCGCGTTCGGCTCGTTAGCGATTGTATCCCCCTGAAAGCGCATCGTCGCATCGGCCTTCACGAAACGGCCACAGGCGGGACAAACGGGGATAAAAGTAGCCCCCGCATACTCCCCCTGTCCGTAGACCACGCGCCGCACACCTTCGTACTCATTCATTTCCGTATCTCGAAGCAGACGATAGGCTCCCCGCGAGTTTCGCCCTGCTGCTCAAAGAGCCGGAGCACAAGGAACTGCGCGGGAGTGTAATCCCAGGGCCGGAAGTTACCACTCCAGGACTTGTGGCCTGCTATCTTGCAGACCACAATGTCGCCGGAGCGATGATGCACTGGCAGCGGGTCATTCCTGTCCGGCCCATAGGCGACGCCGTGGACTTGGATGCTCTCGCCCAGGTCGGTAATGCGGTGGCTGTCAGTCGGCACTTGTCACCCGCCCGATAGTTAGGGTCTGCCGAATCTCGGCGGACTTTGCCAGCCGCAGGATGGATGTTTGCGTAAGCCCGTGCTTCGGGTGGAACAGCATCCAGGTCTGAGATGGTAGGCTCGCCGCTGCCCGCGACATCTCGACGGAGAGCAGGGATGGGCCGACGAAGCAGCCGTTCTGGATGATTGCGCCGTCTATCTCGTGCTCCGCCATCTGGAACTCGTGCAGGTGGGCCTTGAAGTAGAAGTTGATTACTTCACCGTAGATGCTGTTCAGACGCAGTTTGTTGTCGATTGCGCCGGTGTAGGTGGACTGTAGACCTTTGATACCGTGCCCGTGCCGCGCCACGCAAGCCCACCCCAGAATGTCAAACTTTGCGGTGGCGGCCCTGACGATATGGAAGTCCACCTTACCGCCCATCAAATGGCGGACGCCATCGAGGTCTTCCGTCCACGTCCCCCCTGTCTGGCCCCGCACGCGCTCAGCGATAAGCTCCCACGCCAGGGTCTCGAAGTTGTCAGGGGTGTATGCGCCCTTCGCCCTCGCCGCCACGCGCCCGTGGTTCCCAGGAACCTTGATGATGTTCAAGGTCTCGTAGCGCTCTAGGAAGCTAAGGATGACATCCACCATGTCCTCTACGAACCCCATGACCTGGAAGATGATGCTCTCGGACATCTGAAGGGCCTGCGACTGGAACATCTCACCGTGGCCTTCCAGGTCGTCTCCGAGGGCGACGATGTTCATTCGTTTCAACGGCATGGTAAGCTGCGCTATCTGCGTGAACCGCAGCACGAGGTCTCGCCACATAATGAGGCGGAGACGGGCAATGTCGATGTTGTACTCGGCCATGCCGCCGCTGGCCCGTCGGTCTATCTTGCTGTAGTAGTGCAGGTCGGAGAACAGGGCCACGGCCTCTTGCTCGGTGTCGAAACCCATCTCCTCTAGCCGTGTCGCCCTAATCCGGCTCGGCACCGGCGGAAGCTCACGACGTTGAGTGATGAAGTCAGCCGACTGACGGAGAATGTCCGCGACTGTTAACCCCACCTTGGAGTCCGCAGGGGCGGAGCGGGCAGAGCCGCCCATCACAGCGATTGTGGCGGCGACAGAACGCGCCGTTATCGCCTGCCTCGGAAATTCCTGTGCGATTACCGCCTGAATCTCCTCATTGGACTTGCCCTCTTGATTCAAGGCAAGGATGCGAGCATTGCGCAACTCAGTAGATGATGTCATGGCGGTTCCCCTTTCGCTACTATAGATTACTCGGCTTCGGCGTCGGAGTCAAGCGACTTTCCGTCGCCCAGCCCCCCAAAACGCTCCTCGACCAGATTTCCGTCGTCGTCGTAGACAGAGACGAACCGGCCCACGGCCTTATCTCTGGTCGTCTCTTGCCCGTTCTCGTCTATGTACTTCTCATGCTTTTCCATGTTCGTGCCCCTCTCCAGCGTGCTCGTGCCCGTGGTACAGGCCCTCGTCGTTGTTCCAGTCCGCGGGCTCGTGCCGGTGATAGACCTTCTTGATGTTGATGACACCGTTGTCTATCCACTGCTCGACCCGTGCCAGGTTGTGGAAGTGGCGGTAGAGAACGTGTTCGCTTGGCAGGGTGCCCCACTGGTAGTGTTCGTACCCCTCGGCATAATACTCGTGCTTGTTCTTCTCGGCGTAGCCCGACACCGGCTGTGCCTGCCGCACCTTATCGAGAAAGGCCAGCTTCACCTTTGGGGGAAGCTCTTCCCAGGTGTAGAGCCCGTTGCCGACCATCTTGCCGCCCGCCCACTCCTCTTTCGGCGGCTCCAGCTTGGTGCGGTATTCCCCAGGGATGTCATAGGCCGGAATCTTCGGAGTCCACGTGTTGTAGCGGGCCGTCTGGATGTCCAGCATATCGTTGTACTCGCGCCACCAGTCCCGCGTCGGGTGCGGCGGAATCCCGTTCTCGGCCAGTATCTTGTCCATGCGCTCGTCGCTGGCGGGCATCTGACCACCGGCCTTTTCGTACTCTTCCCAAAACTGGGTGACCTTGCTGTTGTACGGCTCCAGCAGGGTCTCGACATGGTTGAAGAGGGCGTGGCCGACCTCGTGCGTCAGTACGCGCGCCACAGCAACATCGGTAAGCGGGGGGTTGGCCCCATGAAAGGTGCCCTGGCTGTACACCTTGTCGGCATCTTCTGCCTTGACGCCAGGGTAGACCGTTAAGTCACCGCTGCTGTTCATCGACCCCCAGACCGTGCTGTCGTTGGGGTAGGGAACCGGACTGAGGACGATTTTCTTGACGTGCTTGCGCAGGTCTTGTACCGCCGACGGTGGCATCTTGGCGACGTAGTTCAGCAGGCGCTTCAGGCTCAGGGCCGCCTTTTCGCGCGGACTGGCCTCTTCCGTCGCGGTCACGCCCGTCGGCACAAAGATGCCTATTCCATCGTTAGTATCATAGCGGTGAAAGGGGAGCACCTGGTCACCGATAGTGATGCTGAACCTGTCGTCATTCCAGCCGCCCCCCGCCGGTCTTAGTTTTTTCGCGGTGCGGACATCGTTGGCGAATTGCCGGATAACCTTGTCGAGTATCTTCCCCCGCCGTCTCTCCTGGCGCTCTACCTGGCCTGCGGGCGGCTTATGGCCCCCCGCCAGGCGGCGCAGGTTTTCGGCGCGGAACGGCAGCCGGTAATTACCGTAGGGGGACTGGATTTCGACATCGACGTAACCCTCGCGTCCAAGCCCGCCCTGTTCCTGGTCGGGGCTAATACGGCCAAGCTGTCCGTCGTTCTTCGTGCCGTGAATCATCACCAGGTCGCCTGCCTTAAAGTGGGGCTGGGTCTCGTAGTAGATGCCGCCGCGCTTCCCATGCTGGGCCACAGACCCTTCCGGTACGTCACCCTCTTCCGGCACGTAGACCCGCGCCTTCGACAACTTCCCTTCTACATCTATAGGGGAGCGCAATTCCGCCCACTGCCCAACACGAATTTCGTGGGGCTTCACGAGCACACGCAGCACCGTGACCTTAGACTCGTCAAGGTCTCGGTCGCGCGCGGCAAAGAACGCTGCCGAGTCGGGGTCTGTTTCCAGCAGCGACCCCGCGCGCAGCCCACCGCCCCTCTGGATGTCCTTCAGGTTATTGGTCGGGGTGGCGTGGTAGAATAAGTAATGCCCGTTCTCCTGCTGTACTTCGTGCCGCTCCAACCAGTCCAGCACGCGAGCCTTTTCCTCGGCGGCTGTCCGCCCGCCTGCTGCTTTACCGCTGGCGAAGCTCTCCCGCCGCCCGTGGTCTTTCTGCCGGTGCCCGCCTGGTTGGTGCTTGACTAGCGCTGCCCCAAAGTAGCCGTTGTTGTACCGGCGCTCCAGGTCGTCCAGGCCCAGCGGCCCCCGCCGCAGCACGTCACCGCGCAGGAAGGTCGCCAGCCATGAGTCGCCGATGATAGTGCCGTCCTCTAGTGCGAGAGCGAGGCGTTCCACTGCGAGCGCCCCGTCCACGTCGAGGTCGATGTACGAGATTTCTACGCCGTCCATGAATTGATAACCTGCTTAGCTGAATAGCGCTTTGCGAGAAGTGGGGGCAAGCCGCTTGCGTGTGGTGAGCATCATACCGTCGCCTGACCCTTGCCCACGGCCTCTACAGGGCGTCTCCGTCAGTTCGCTCCAGGATTTCCGCCACATCCCGCTCCCACTGCTCTGCACCGCGCTTCTGGAGCCTGCGAACCGCGCCTCTGAAGCCCACATAGGCCGGTATAGTCTCACGGGGCTCAAGCTCGTCTATCACACGCTGCGCCGCATCCAGCGCGCCGGTTGTCCGTGCTCTCGCCACTTTGGCGGTCTTTTTGGCGGGAATCGCGGGAGGAATCGTCAAGAAACTCCACGCATACCATGCGCCAAAGGCAGCCAGAACGGTGATTGTGAACCAGGCTCTCATCAGCAGCATTACTTCCTTCCCTCGGCCAGCCAGTCCTTCAGGCGGCCCGCCTTCCGCGCCTTGCACGCTTCCACCAGGGAGCGGAAAATAGGCGCTTTGTCCTGCCCATTGTCGCGCATCTCGCGGGCCACAGCGCAGGGGTTGTCGGTGCCGTGGCTGATAAGCAACTCTTCCACGGCCCGCGGCCCAACACGGAGCCAATCCCCCATGTGGACATCTTCAACTAGCACTGGTCGGTCTGGCATGTTGACTCCTTCTTGTCGTTCTCGCGGCGGGCTCGGTTCGACTCATGCTTCGCGTCTACCCGATGCCCCCAATAACCGCCCTTGCGACCGCTATCCTTCGGCCCACAGTGCTCGGTCTTCTTAGCGGCGTTGGCCATTCACCATCTCCTCGACCTGAACCCGCAGAAGCTCCCGCTCACGCAGTTTCCGCTTCGGCTCCCAGCCCATCTTGTGGGGCTTGCACATCGCGCACGAGCGACGCTTCCGTTTGTAGATACTTCCCATCACTCATAGTGTACCTCACCGAAAGCCGCTTGACAAGCCGCATTCGGGGCTGTTAGTCTGTAAACATGCCGAACGTAACAACTGCGGAACAGAAGAGGCGATGGAAACGGGATAACCGTGAGCATGTTCATCAGTACAACCTGGACTACCGCCGAAAGAACCGTCTGCGGGCTCTTGATGCCTATGGCTCCGTCTGTCAGTGCTGCGGAGAAAGTCGCTACGAATTTCTCAGCATTGACCATATTGACGGAAATGGTAAGGCCCACCGCAAGCAAATCGGGGGCGACCTGTACGGATGGCTCAGGCGAAACAATTACCCCGTCGGGTTCCGCACACTCTGTCACAATTGTAACATGGCTATTGGTTTCTACGGAGCGTGTCCACACCGAGGGCCGCAATGAGTATAATTCGAGGCTATAGCGAAGACGTGCCCGAATTGTTCTGCGCTGCTAAGGGCTGCTCGTACCCACCCGCTCAAACCGTGAAAATGGCGTGTGCCCCCTACCTTCGGGATGGCGACGACATCAGCCGGAAGGATGTTCGCTACGAATACGTGCCTCTTTGCGAGTCGGATTACCGCAGCCTGTTCCCCACCCGCGCCCAGCACATCCGCAAGCGTTTCATCGCCGGTCTCTAGTCGGGCTTGCCTGGCTTTATCTTCCCGTGAATCATGTGTGCCGCCCCCGCATATGGCCCGAACTTGGCCTCAAGGGCGGCAGCCTCGGCCTTGCTCTTCCCCTGCATCATCCAGTATTTATCCGCGCCCAGGAAGTCCTTCTTAGCCTCTAGCCAGTCGCGCTGCGGGCTCGATAGCATCGACCGGCCTACAGCGCGGGCGAAGACCTCGGTAGGGCCGCCCGCCACCAGAATCTCCTGCTCCGTCAGGCAGCCGAAGCCGGTGAACGGTGTCGAAACGATACGCTCGGCGGGAACCTCTGCGTACATGACGACCGCGGCCTGCGCTATGGACTCGTCGCCACTGCGCTCTGCAAAGGCGCTGGCCGTCCGCGCGTCGGATGACCAGGAGCTAAGCGGGTTCTGCTGGAAGCTCACTTCGTCGTCCCACTGAAGCATCTCGTTCAGCCAGCCATCGAGTTCGTCCTTACCCTCGCGCAGCTTCTCGCTGTTGGCCTGTTCTTCTGCCCGTTTCTTCTTATCCGCCGCCCGTCCCGCAGGGGTGCCCCACTCATCTGTCACATGTCTGTACTTCTCGTCAATGGCGTCTTCCCTCTCCCGCCACTCATCGTTCAGCCAGCCTAGCGCGTCCGAGTGAACGACATCAACGAGATGGGCCGGATTCTCGTGTATGTCGTCACGGAGCGACTTTCGGGCCTCGTCGTACAACTGCTTGACTTTCTCTGGGTCATCGGAGATTAGTCCAGGAATTGTTGGCGTCCCGTGCGCCGCCACGGACGCGCCGTAGCCGCGCTCCGCGCGTGTGGCTGCAAACGTAGCGGCTGCTGCTAGAGCCTCAGCCTCGCTCCGGTCAAACTGCTGCATCCGCATCTTGTAGAGCCGGTTTACCTGCTCATCGGAGAGCTTCAGCCGGAAGTCGTCAGGGAGTTCATCTCCTATCAGGTGCATCCCGCGCGCCAGGTAGAGCTTCTTGATTCCATGCTTCTTCAGCCACGCCTGCGTGTCCGCGTAGACAGCAGGCACAATCTTCCGCGCGTCGTCTATCCAGTCCTGCATCTTACCGGATGCTGCCTCGGCAGCGTGTTTAATGAACTCCGGCGGCTCGACGCCGAACATCTCTGCGGCAGCAAGCTGCACGGACAGGCTAACCGGATGGTTATCGCTAGCGCTGCTGGCCCAGGCCGATATGAAATCCTGGACAACGCGCGGGTGCAAGCCCGTGGCCTCGGCAATCCTCTCGGCAACCCTCTGCTTCAGGAACGTTCGGGTGCGAGGGTCGAATGCTCCTACCTCTACGTACCTCTGCCCCCCTGCCGCCTCTACCGCCGCCGCCCGCGCATCCGCCATGTAGGCGTACTCGTTGAAGTGCTGCATCTCGTTGAAGCGGTCTGGTGAGGGTCGGGAGCCAGGCTGGCGTCTGTCGTCGGCCCCTGGGCCGCGCCCCTGGGCGTCATAGTACCGGCCCCCGCGTGGCCCGTGTTTGACCTCTACCCCTTCCGGCGCTTCCTCGCCTGCGTTCAAGTAGACCTTTAGGGCCTTCATCATCTTGGACATCTTCGGAAGGCTGGCCAGCCATGCGTCGTGTTTCTTGTTCAGGGCCACGAGCTTGTCATATGTCTCGCCGTACATCGGGCCGCTGGCCGCTATCGCGTCACGCGCCTTAATGTATTCCTGCTGCTGTGCCACGATTTTCGGGTCGGTAGAGTCGTAACCATCCTCGCGCAGCTTTGCCTGAGCAGTAACGCGGGAGTAAATGGACGCTACCTTCTTGTTGAAATCATCTACGCTCAGCGCCCCTCCCGCTAGCGCCCGAAGCAGCTTGATATGCGCACGGTCGTAGTCCCGCTGGTGCTGATATTTTACAAGGTCTAACCAATCGGGCTCCACCCCCGCCGTTTGCCGTGCCGCTTCCAGACGCTCCTGGTAATCCAACGCGAGCGTTGCCTGCGCCAAATGTACAACAGCCGATTCCTGAGTGTATGCAGCCTCGTTTTTCCAGCCCATCTTCTCATTGTAGTATTTGTTAAAGATGGTGTCGCTCTGTCCCTTCAGCGGTTCGTCTTCCCGCCGCCACCACTCGAAGATAAGGTCGGACGACTGGTTGTACTTGTCGTCCGGCTTCAACAGAGGGTCAGTCCGAATCTCTTCTAGCCGCTGGGTCATCAGTTCTTCCGGTATGCGCCCTGGCTTCTGGGTGATTTCCTCAGTGGCCGCAGCGGGGCCAGGCTCCGGCGCAGCGGGCTCCGGCGCAGCGCCTTCCCACTCCTTGATGCTCTGCGAGCTAGGAAACTCATTGGTGCCATCGGGGTCGTCCGCCGTATAGACCCGCTGATTGAACTTCCCGCCGGTGATTACAATCTCGTCTTCTTCCAGGCACCCCAGCCCAGTGACAGCGGTGGCGATAATCTTCTCGCGGGGGACGGTCACCGATGCCAGCATCCGTGTTATCGCGGGGTATTGCACGGGAATCTCAATAGCTTCAGTCTCGGTCGCCCACATAACCGCATTTCCGCCGTAGTCCCCCAGGAATTTTTCCTTCCATGCGTCGTATCGTTCGTCCTCGTCTGCGATGGCGTCTATGTCGGGGTCGTCGCCTTCCTCATAGGCAGCACCATAGGCGTCTCGCAAAGCCTCTTCGGCATCGTCAGCCACTTCAGGGTCATCGTAATCCACTTCTTCCCCGTATTCCTCGGCGTCTTCGAGCTTGTAGTTAGCAAAGTCCATAGCCTTTGCGTAGCTGTACGCCCACGAGGACAGTGGGTTGGAGTGGAATTCGGTCTCACCCGTCCAGATGCCAGGGGCAAGCTGCCTGTCGTGAACGAATACCGCGTCCGGCGCGGGGTTATCCCCTACATCCTCCCACCAGCGCATTCCTCGGAAGAGGGTGACCTTCTCCACCCCCGCCGCCTTCAGGCGCTCCTGTGTGTCATCGTACATGGCCTGTAGGATGGCGGTCGCGTTCTTTAGGGCGATGGTCTTGCCCGCACCAATCGCCACGTCATTTGGCACAGTGCGGGAAGACAGGGTATCAGTCAGTCCGTCCCACGCCTTCTTAATGAACTCCGTTGGCTCTATCTCGAACAACTCCGCCGCGGCCATCTGCATTGACAGGGACTCAAAGCTGTTGTCGCTGCTGCTTCCCGACCAAGACTGGATATAGGTGGTTACCGTAGCGTAGTCCAACCCTGTCTTTTCCGCCAGCCGTCGTGCGATACCGTCCTTCACCGCCCCGCGCACTTCCGGCGTGCTATTGTCGTAGTCCTTATACTCCGGCTTTCTCAAAAGTGCCTGCCCTACCGCCTCTAGCTGCATGTCCATCAGGGCCTTCAGCGACTCAGGGTCGGTCTGGGATGCCTCTAGGATAGTCTGCGGCGCTATGTCGTGGCGCGCCCGCTGCTGCGGCGTCTCCTCAAACCCAGGCAAGTTAGGCTCGGACTCATAGTACAGGCCACCCCTCGGCCCCGTCTCTACCGGCGTGCCTTCGGGAGCTTCCTCCGGGGTCTCAATGTAGGTGCGGGCCTTGAGCGTAATGTCCGGCGCGCCCCCGTCCAGCATCTTCGGGTTCTTTGCTACCTCGGCCTGGACGAACCGGCGCAGCTTCTCTAGCTTCGGCTCCCAGAGCCGCACCATGTCCACCGCCTGCTCTCGCTCGATGCCGATTTCCTGGGCGATGGCGCGGGCCTGGTCACCCTTGCCGTGCAAATCCTGTATCATCCACAACACCATGTTGAGGAACCGCGGCCAGAGCTTCTTGTCTCCCTCGATGCCCGCCAGGCGCGCGGGCTCAAGCACCAGACCAAATTCGATGACCAATTCCTTACCGGCCCAACCGTTGTCAATGGCCGCCAGCCGGTCAGTTTCCATGAGAAACCAGTTGTTCGCGTGCCGGTCGGGGTTGCCGGTCAGATAATCCATGATTATCATGGCCACGAGGTCGGCCTGAATCTCGTCGTTGCCGTGAAAGTATCCATGCAGCCCGTCCACCCGTGCTGCCGGAACGCCACTTACCTTGCGCTGCGCGGAGCCCCAGCCCAACTTCGGGATGTACAGCGGCTCCGTCTCTGGCACGATACCTCGGAACAGGGCAAGCGCCAGGTGGTACATGAAAATCTCGTCCCGCTCTTCCACGCCGGTCTGCTTCCAAATCCACAGGGAGCCGTCCTTCAGCGCCACGAGCAGTGTGCTGTCACTGTGAATGCCGCCCTTAATGCCCGCCTCAGCCAGACTGCTGACGCGCTTGATGTCATCGGGGGAGAGTGTAGTCATCAGTCTAAGTATACCCTAGTACGAACTCCCGGCGCGGCACGTGTCCTTCCTCTTCGCCTGCCATTAGCCTGCCTTCTTCTCCTGCGCCCCGTTCAGCGCCCCGTCCTCTTCGCCCGCCATCAGCCTGCCTTTGACGTAGAGGGCGATCACGGCTTGGGCTCCGGCGGCAGGAGGATGCGGGCGATGGCGCGGACGGCGGCCTGGAGGTCGGCGGCAGTCCAGGTGGTCTTGTCGCGGAGGGCGCGCAGGGTGGCCGGGGCCTGGTCGTGGGCGATCTGGGCGTCGCCGACGGTGCGCTGGACGGCGGAGATGAGGCGCATGGCGCCGTCGGGCTGCTTCTCCCAGGTCTCGTCGGTGTCGGTGCGTGGCATGGCTGCTCCTAGTTCTTGAGCGAGACGACGGCGCGGTCGCTTGGTTGGGTGGCGTTGGGCGTGGGGGCAGGGCTGACCAGGCCGCCAGCTACGTCGCCGCTGCGCCCGCTGGCGGTGACGATGTTGTTGTTGCCGCCGGGGACGCTGCCGCCGGAGAAGCCGGTTGAGGCGGGGCTGATGGCGAGGGCGGTGTCGGGGCCGTAGAGTGTGGGGACGTGATTGGCGACGTAGGCGAGGAAGTAGTTGCCGGCCTGGAGGAGCTGGGAGATGGTGATGATCTTGTCGCCGGTGGTGGCGGTGGAAACGGTGCCGGCGTCCAGCACGAGGGTGTTAGGGGAGCCGTTGAGGGCGTTGTAGATGCCGAGGCGGGCAAGGGTGCCGAGGGCGGTCTGCACGGAAATCCCGATGCCGGTGTAGGTAGTCGGGCGGGGAACGAAGATGGGGATGTAGAGTAGGGTGCCAAGACCAGGGGTGACGGTGGCGAAGCCAGCGGAGTACCAGCCAGGGATGTGCCACTGGCCGGTGAAGTGGATGGTGGGGCGGACGAAGCATTGGTGAAAGTGGTCGCTGCGCTGGGCGGTGGTGGCGACACCGGCGCCGCTGGAGTCGCGGTTGGCGGGGGGCGCGCCGTTCAGGGCGAGGTGGGCCGAGCCGGAGTGGGTGGCGTCCACCGTGGGGCTGGCCCACGTCCCGCCCAGCTCGCCACCGGGGGTGACGCCGACGACGATCTCCGCGCTGAGGCCGCCCTGGGCGGTGCCCACGAGGTAGTCGGCGTCTGTCGGCGCGCCGCCGCCGCCCGAAGCGGCAATCGCAATGTCCTGCCCCGTCTGGGTCAGGGTGATGTTCGCCCCCGCTGAGATGGTGACGGCCCCGTAGAGGATGGTATCGGCTGCCTTGCGGAATGAGGCGACGCCACGGTGTACGTGGTCACGGTGAGCGAAGATGAGCGAAGTGCCCGCCGCGCCAGCCGAAGCTATGTCAGCGGCAGCGGTAGCATCCAGCGCAGTCTTCCATGAAGGGCGGAGTTCCGCGTTGTCTATTCCCAGAACGTTGCGCACGTTCGCGGCAGGAATAGAGATAGCCAGCTTTGACCACAGCGGCGTGACGTTGCCGATGATGATGTCACCGTCAACCGGAGCGGCGGCACCCGTGGTGTCGTCGTGTGTAGCTGAAAAGATATTGTGGTCTGTAATGCCGCTAGTCACAAACGATACGTCCGCGACGTTTTGCACGGTCGCGTTGGTGGCGCTCTTTTGGAAGATGAACCTGCCTAACAGCCGTCCGTGTTCAGTCAGTAACCCAGGTGTGTTTGTTGGTGGGAATTCCGCTTCGGCTAGCGCGTGCGACACGTACTGAGCACGTCCATAGAGCATGACCACATCGCTGTCTTCGGCGTCAACATACCACCAGAGGTTCGCCCAACGATTGACAGTCAGTTCCGTCAGCCCTGCCGGGGCACCGCCCCCGCCACTAACCCCCGTGCCATTGTCGAAGTAGAGCGCGGGCCACGCCCCCAGGCCGCTCGTTGGCGCTTTCCATGTAGTTGTGCTGTCGCGGATGTAGGATGTGAACGTCCCTGCCACCGAAGTATCCGTTGCGGTGATGTCGAACTCGTTGAAGCCGTGCCATATCTTCCCGGCAGTCAGCTTGAACTCATTTGTTACGGCGCTGGAAATCAACAGTGCGCCAGCAGCCTCTGTCCCTACAGCGCGTGATAGCGGGAGCACCTCGCGCAGCATCCGCCGCATCTTATTCGCCGTGTCTTCGGCGTGAGCATTGGAGTTAAAGATATGCCGTTTCGTGCCGTCGTGGTACACCTTGGCAATCGGGAAATCGTTGTTATAGTTCCAGTCGAATGTAGCGTGTAGCACAGCGCGGGGCGTCCCGGCGTTGTACTCGATGCCGATGTACTGCGCTGCGCCCTGCGTCGTTGAAACGGTAATATCAAGTGTAGGCCACGTAATGAACTTCAACAGCCCGTCTGTGGAGTTTGTCGTGCGGAGAAGTCCTTGCCCCGCCGCAACCCTGACCTGCGTAGCACTCAGGTTCGTGACATAGGTTGTGTCGTTGAGGATGCCAGCGGAGCCGAACTGGTTGAACCAGTCCTGCAACGTCCCGTAGGACGGTGCGCCGACTTTCGGCATGGAGATAGCTGCTGCCGCCGCCGCGTGTACGTGGTCGCGATGGGAGAAGACTAATGCCGTTCCTGGTGCGGCAGTGCCTATGTCGGCGGGGTTAATAGCATCCAGAGCGGTTTTCCAAGAGGGACGCAATTCTCCATTATCGACGCCGAACACGTGTCTAACATTGGCAGCGGGAATGGAGATAGCTAGTTTAGACCACTTAGGCGTTACGTTCGCAATGATAACGTCGCCATCAACTGGAGCGGCTGCGCCCGTTGTATCGCTGTGGTCAGCGGAAAAGATGTTATGTCCGCCGCCAGACAGATTGACGTTTACTCCCCCCTGCCGCCCCCGCAGCGTGCTAGTAGCCGTGTTGTACCAGATGTCGCCGTCTTCGGCGTCTGCGGGGTCTCCCGTATACTCAGGAATGCCGAGGCGGCTGCCGCCAAACTGAACTTCGGTGCCCGCGCCAAATGGCTCGATTCGCCCAATCAACAAACGCCCCGACAGCGCGGCAGTTAGCGCGATAGTATCAACTGCAAAAACAGCGCTGCTGCCACCCTCGCGGTAGACAGCAAAAGCGCGCTTTCTGGTAACGCGTATTTCCTGGGGTTCGGTTAGGACGGCCATGCTTCAATTATAACAGACCTCCACTCAGCCATGTACGGCTGAGGGAGGCCAAGATTGCTTATGTAGGGGTTGGGGCGCTACTTCAGGGCCGTTTTGGCTTCGGCGCGGGCTTGGCGTTCTCCGCCGCCGGACAGTCCTCAACCGTTACCGACTGAAGAAACGTGAGAAGGGTGCGGAGAACGTCCAGCTTCCCCGTAATCTCCACGTACTTCACCGCGGTCTCTGTGCCGTCCCGCTCCTTGCTTAGCTCCTGTAGGGACTGAACAACGGACTGAAGCAGTTGGTCTCGTAGCTCTTTACCAGTCATGGCTTTGCTCCTTTCCAAGTTAGTATACCATAGCGCGGGCTAGTCAGTCCAACGAGCCCCATTTCTCAGCATCTCCGAAGAAATCCGGCGGAGTAATTACCGCAGACACGGCTAGCTTTTGGTCATCGACTACAATGTCCTGCTTCCGCACCAGGTCGAAGGTCGTCCTGTCCTTGATTAAGTAGCCCGCGCCGATGTCGTCCAGGCCGACCATCTCGGCGACCGTCTGGGCGTACTTCCGCCCGCCGCCGCTCCAGATGATAATGAGGTCATCGAAGTTACGCTGCCGGAAGCGCCGGATGAATGCAATCAAAGGCTCGTTGAAATGGAACGGCTCGTTGTACGCCGTCGCCCCAAAGGGGTGCGGCCCCTCGGAGTCGAACAGGATAAGCGTGTCGTCACAATCGACAAAGAGTCTCATTTCAAGTCCAGCTTCTTCTTCAGGTGCAGCCACCGGCACCGATGACACTGCCCGTCGGTTATGTGCTTAGGGCAGAAGAACCGCTTGCACTCGACACAGGCGTCCGTGGCAGCCTTTGGGCAGTCTAGGCACGTGTGCTCAGCCATCCAACAGCCTTCTGGCGATGTCGTCGCTGCGTTCCTGCGCTATCCATGACTCTAAGATGCCGCAGCGCGAGCAAACATTCTGCCGGATTAGCTCGTCCCAGGCCCAGGCGTGATACTGCACGTCTGGCTCGCAGCCGAAGTCGCCCTTACGCACTTTCATTAGCACACTTTCGGCAGCAGCCCCCGCCCATTTCTCGTGCCTCTGCACACGCGGGACAGTCCGGCGGGCAGCCATTGGGGTGCTCCCAGGACTCGCCCAGTGCCAAGTTATCTCGAACATCGGGTAGCTGGGCGAATCGGTGCTTGCCCACCTTGACCACGCTACCGTCCAGCCCGACCGTCTGCCCACTCACGACCTTCTCACCGGCGATTTCCACCGCCCCCTGCACGACCAATCGGCGAAGTTCGCCCTTCGACATCCCGAAGTGCTCTGCCGTCGCCTCAATGAAGTTCTGGAACGATAGGGCATAAGGAACGCGCATACCTTCGTTCATGGGAAATCCGTGTACACGGCGCGCCCCCGCCACTCACGAACACAGTTTTTGCAGAGACCGTCATAGACAGTCTCCACCAATTCGTGCTCCGACCCGTCAAAGAAAACTGGCCCGCTCCCGCACAGAGCCAGGGCGATGTATGGCGTCTTCTCACGATACTCTTTGCCAATATGGATTTTTAGCCCGTTGCCGATAAAGCACTCACGCAACTTCGGCTGGGCGTCGTAGTGAGTAGACTCGTTCCGCTCCCACCGCTGACAGGACACGCACCATATTGCGTCGCTCATACGATTTTCTCCAGGATTTGCTCCCGCCGGAGCACCCGTCGGCCTAGCGTGGTGAGTTCCCACCAGCCCGCAATGCCCCAGGGTATTTTTCCCGCATCTGCTACTAACCCCATCTTCGCCAGCCTGCCGAGAAAGGTGCCCGCCGCCCCCTCAAGGGCGTGGTTCCTCATGGATGCAGTCTGGTACGTCCAGCTAGGGGAGAACGGCCACATCTGCTTGGCGAAGTTCTCGCCGGTCAGCGGCCCGTGCTCCCACAGGACAAAAAGGGCTCGGCGCTGCGGTGGGGTCAATCGAGTGTCCCCCCAAATGGCCGCAGTGCGGGCCGCACCGTCCTGATGTCGGATGTGACCTGGGCGTTACCCAGGGCCATCGGAAGCTGCTTGGTCACGCTCTTGGACAGACCTTCCCAGGCGTAGTCGTGTAGGTGCGGCTCGCCCGCAGCCAGTTGGTGGCCGTGGGTGTACGCGCGGGTGTACGTCCTGTCCGACCCAGGCTCTTCGAACCGTACCGTCTCCTCATGCTGGTGGTACATCTTACGTCTCCTTCTTCGGCGGCCCCAGCCAGAACTCGGCGGCGCGCCTACAGGTCTTGCAGGTGGCGGTCTCGACAGGGGCACTCCGGCTGGTACGGCTTATGCCGCGCCCGCAGAAAAAGCTGCTATAGGTGCAGAGGATATGCGTCTTCGGCGTCCGCGCTGCCGTGTGTTTTGCCGTGTTCCAAACCAGCACCGTTACGAGTTTGACCGGCCCCGCCAGCCCCTTGCCGGTGGGGTTGGGGTCGTGTACCAGCTTGCCGTTACGGTAGACGACACAGTGCGCCCAGTCGCCGTGGTAACTCTGGCCGGTCGCAAGGTAGTAGATTCCGTGCAGCCACAGGGCTGTGCTGGCGGGCATGTTGACAAGAGTAAGGCCCAAGCCCAGGGACTCCACGTGCTTTGTGAACGCTTTGTCCCACTCGGCGTCGCTCCAGGCGTCGTCTATCGGAATGTCCAGCTTCTCCAGGGGGAGTTCAAGCAGCGACGCCAGGGCTGCCGCATAGCAATTTCCTTGCTCCGCGCCTGGCTTGTCGGGGCCACCGAACCTAGTCTGAAGGACAGGCTTCATTTGCGCCGGGCCTTCCGTATCGCGGCCAAGCCCGCCTTCATTCGCTGAATTTCCTCGATAGCTGCCGCAGGCGCATGGATGAAACCGCGCCCTCGATAATGTCTGGAGTCGCCCCCGCCGACGCTAGCACCCCGTATAGGTTAAGCATTTGGCGTAGGTCGGCGTCCGCGGACACGTAACCCATCAGGACAACGGCGATAAGCTGGGAGAGGGTGAAGCACTCGTCCGCCGTGACGCTGTATTCCGCCAGCCAGGCGTGCTCGAAGGGGCTGCGCCCGGCATCGAACGCAGCCGCCGCCCGCTTTAGCAGGTCTAGCGCCCGTCCTATTACTACGTCTTCAGGGTCAGCCGACATTGTTGTTCCCACCTTTCTTTGTGTCACCTGTACGTCAAGGATACCTTGAGCTATGGGCGACTGTCAAGCTACTTTGTCTCAAAAGGTCGGGGAATGTCAATAAGTCCCGACGACTACAACCGCCACAGTGCCCGCCCAGACCAACAGTAACACCACTTCCAGCAGCACGTCGTAGAGGTCTTCTTTCACTCGACTATCCCCAGCGACCAGGAGAGAGGGAAGCAGACCAGGCAGTAGTTGGCGCGCCCCAGGCGGGGGTCGTCTATCTGCCGCAGGACACCCTTCTTGCCGCAGCGGGTGTGGCACCACGCCTTGCTCTCCGCGTGGGTCTTGTCTCGACGCTTGAACAAAACGAATGTCGGCAGGCGCATGGCCCTAGTTATCTGCATTGGCTTGCTCCTGGCGGGAGACGCGGCGGGCTACTGCCGCGAACAGGTTCCACGTCGGCGGGGGCACGTCACGCCAAGGAGCCGACAAGACAACATGTGGTCGCCAGTCTTCAATGCTACAACCAAGCCGTGATGACCAGCCCGCTCGCCAGCAGATTTCGATTAGCCCTGCCTCGATGGGGATTTCTTCCGGCTTGACTAACCCGACCGGCGTGACGAACCAAAACAGGTTTGAGTAGCGCAGCGCTGCGCGACGCTTAGCGGGTTTGCGTATTTCGCTCTTGAAATCGGTACGGCTAGCCTTGACTTCATAGGCGTAGCTCGCCCAGTGTTTACTCGGCCAGAGGGCTAGCGCGAAGGCGTCTATGCGCTGCTCCTGAGTAAAGCCGGTTCCCAAACGCAATTCCTCGAAGAACGCCCACTCTTCTCGGATAGTTTGTCCGTAAGAGTAGTTGTAGTGCAGTGCGCGAAGCGCGGTCAACATCTCCGCAACAGTAGGGGGCACGGCAGGCTCAGGCATCGGGATTCCGCCAGGACTTCCTATGTACCGGCGACAGCCCGTGCTTCTTCACGGCATCGCGATGGTCAGCAGTCATGTAACCGTTACTTTTGGCGAAGCCGTACTCAGGGTAGAGGAAGTCCAGACCGCGCATGGTCGCTTCCTGATGCACCTTAGCCGCGATGCTCGCTAGAGCAACGGTCACGCAGGCGTTGTCCAGCCTGTCCTCAGCGAAGACCTCAATGCCTGCCACGTCCATCAAGTCCTTGTACCGTGCGCCGTCCACCAGGAGCGCCACGGGGGCGTCGGGGGTGATGGGGATGTCCAAGATGCCCATCGGCCCCAGACTCTCTAAGGCCCGCCGGGTGGCGAGCTTGAAGGCGTCCTCAATCCCGAACTCATCTATCTCCGCGGGCACCGCCTCACCTACGGCAAACTCAACGTCCAGTAGGGCCTTGTAGACCGTCACGCGCTGCCGTGAGGACAACTTCTTGCTATCCCGCACCTTGCCTGCGTCCACGAGGGGCTGGAGCGTCTTGATGTGCTCCGGCCTCAGCCAGACCGCACCGACGAACAACGGCCCCGCCCAGGTGCCACGTCCGGCCTCATCGATGCCAACGACGCGGTATCCCTTATCCCACAGGCGGCGCTCCAGGGTGAAGTCGGGCTTGAGGGCGCTAATGTCCATCATTGCCCAGCCCTTCTGGCGGCTTGCCACCATGCTGTTCCCAGTGGTGAGCGCGCAGGAGCCAGAGGATGGCTTCCTCGGTGTAGCCGCGTATATCGTAGGAGAATTGCTTGGGGCACTTGGAGCAGATTATCATCTTTCCCCTTCCCGCCGCCGCAGCACTATCGGGAGCATTCCCAGTAACTTCAGGAGATAGGGCACATCGCGGTACGTGATTTCCAAGCGCCCACCGTCGTACCCGTCACGCCCGCTGTCGTTTCCGACAAGAACGATGCTTTCCGACCGGCATTCCATATGAACCGGAATGAACTCCTCGTTCCCCGTCCCTCGGCAGCGGTCGCACGAGCGCGGCACAAAAGTCTCCTGCCGCTCCTTGTCGTCACTGTAGGTCACGAGCGTCTGCCCGCCGGTGCCGTTGCAGTCATCGCACCGGACTTCCAACAGCGGCAGGTCGGGGATGTCGCCACGCGTTACGATGTAGCCCATTAGCGTCCTTGCGACTGCCCACAGCGCCAGCAGTAGGTGTCCCAGCCGTACTCGCCATGCCCCGCCTGGGGCTCGTGGCCCAGCAGCAGACACAGGAACTTCCGCACCGGCCACAGGGCGTTGCCGAGCACCCTGACCACGGCTATCGTCCACGGGTTGACCAGCAGACCGTAAGTCCGCATGGGGCCACGTACACGGGCGTCTAAGGCTTTCATCGTTCTACCACCACGAAGCGGTCGTCCAGCAGGGGCTCGATGACCGGCTTCACATCTTCCCAGCGCAGCCCGCCGTTGCCGCAGCCAGGCCGTGGCAGGACAACCGTGTTGAACTTGCATTCGTCGGCCACCCAGATTAACTCTCGTGCGCTCCGTTCGATAAGCGCCAGGTCAGCCATCTGCCGCCAGTGATGTTTGACGGGGAACGAGAGAAGCCAACTGCGTAGGTCACCTGCCCATCCGAGCATCCCGACGTGGTTACCGTTAGCGGCTATAAGCCGCCCCAGCGTCCAGTTGATGTCGGGGAAGCGCTGGAGAGCTTGCGCGGCAACCCCGCGCCCCATGACCGCCCGCCCGTTCGTCTTCACGAACCCGTTGGTCGTGATGGCGCGGGCGTCAGCCTCAACTTCCCAGAGGTCGCCGGTTAGCTCTCTCATCTCGTCCCCCTGAACCCCAGGGTCTTCTCCTCTGCCAGCACCTTGACTTGCCGGTGTGCGCGAGTCAGCGCATAAAGCTCAGCCAGGGTCTTGCCAGCTAGCAACTCCGCCATCAGGTCATGTCGGTATAACCACGCCGCCGTCTCAATACTGGACAGTTGCCCGAACTCGACGTTGGCCAGGCATCTACCCTCGCGCTGGACGGCCTTGTGTATCTTGTCCAGCGGCTCGTTGGTGGTGATGAGTAGCAGCAGGTTTAGGCCCTGCCCAATGAGCCCGTCGCACATGTTCAGCAGCCGCGCCATCGACTGGCCCTCGCGCCGCTTGGCGTCGATGCCCAGGAACTCGTCGGCGTCTTCCATTATAAGAAGGGTGAACCGGCTGGTATTCTCTGCTGGCCCACTACCCACCAGCGCGGGCGCGTTCTCCGTCGCCTCACCGGCGTAGTCGAAGATGACCGTCAGCATGTAGTCCGAGTCGCCGAAGAAGTGCTCAGGGTCTACGATGTAGTGGGTGTCGCACCATGACTTCCAGGCCCGCGCCAGCGAGCGGATGGCGTAGCTCTTGCCCGTGCCAGGTCTGCCGTGCCAGAGCATTAGGCGTCCGGTGCTTTCTGGCCGCCGCATAGCCAACACTTCGGCCAGGCCGTTGCTGGTGCGCTCGGTGTAGTTGAGCGCGATGTTGTCCCACAGCGGCGCGTCAATGAACCGCGTCCGGTGATTCACGCCGGTCTTGGTCAGCGCCCAGAACTTGATGGGCACCACATCGGGGTCTTCGACTGTGAGGGCGGGGAACCGCTGGACGAACCAGGCCAGAATCTCCCCCACCTGTTGTGTCGTCCGGCCCGCAACGCTGAAGCCGTACTCGTACTGTCCCCAGTGGGTGATGTTAACCAGAGCGTCGCGGCCCTCCATGAGAATGCGCGCCGACCGCCCCTGGGGGCTGTAGGACTCCAGGACACCGCCGTCCGCTCTGCCCTTTCGCGGCGGCCAGGCAAACGCGTCCGTTATCGGCGTCTCGCTGCTGATGCGGTAGTCCACGAAGATGTTCAGGTCGTTGTCGATAGCCCGCCGCATGAACTCCTGATGCGGCTGATTTGACCCGTCAACGCGGTCGGAGTTGAAGACGAAGCTCGATTCCATCAGTTGACCCCTTTCGCGTCACATTCACCGCCCATTTCGGAAAGGGGCCGCTCCCTCTCGTGCGCAATGACCGGCAAGAGAACGCCGGTGAGTGCGGCGTCAGCGATGGCCCAGGACGCGTAGCTGCTGGTGCAGCCCTCGTGATGGCAAAGCTCGAAGTTGGAACATACGCGGCCCTCGTCTTTTATCATCTCCAGGGCCTTGCGGAACCTATGGTTCTCCGTCTCTAAGTCGGCGCGCGTTTTGTACATGCCCACTTTCCCGCCTTTCATTGAGAGGTAGCCACGGACGGGTGGGGTGTTTCAGAGAGCCTGTCCCAGCCGCTACCCGTGGCGTTCCTCTACTAATGGCTCTCCCCCCTATAATAGCCCACGGGGGGCTGGTCGTCAAGCTACTTTGTGGCGATGATGGTCACGACGACAAAGACGAACGCGAGCCAGCCCGCGATTGCTCCCATTGAAGTCCAGAAGGTATTCCAGCGTAGCAGGCTGAGCGCGCGCAGAGCGTCCTCGGCAGAAAGCTCTACCTTGACACTATCCTCGCTGTCTTCTGCTGCCATCCCTATTCCTCGGTCTCCGGCCCATCGACCAGGCGCTTCACTCGGCTGTTCTTTGGCAGCCGGTCAATAAGCTCCCGCGTCAACTCGTTGTGCGCCCGCAGCGCCTCGGACTGCGCCGTCTGTACATCCCTCATGCCCAATACGGCTTCGGACTGTACGCCGATGGCTTTGGCCAAATCCTGATAGCCCTGCTCGACGTGCTCCAAATGGTTTCGGGCCATCGGAAGGACTTGCTCGCGGAAGAGTCGGATGGCCTGAAGAACCAAGTATCCCCCGACCACAATGAACAGGCCCAGCACACCCAGCGCGCCCAGGTCTCCGGCGTACTTGAGTAGGGTGGTGAAATCCATTACTCTCCCGCGTGTGGGGGTGCTTCGACCGGCTGGCCCTCGCCGAAGTCAGGCTGTGCTCCGCCGCCGCCGCCCAGGCCGCCCGCCTGCATGCCCGCCTGCATCTTCTGTTGCTCGACAAGGGACGGGACTTCGCCGGTGATGGTGAAGATGTCCTCCTCCTGGTCGTACTTGACGCCAAAGCCCATCGCCGCGAGCGTCTGCGCCCAGATGGCCTTCTGTGTCTTGACCTGGATGTCGGTTAGCTCGTTCATCTCTTCCGGCTCTTGAAGCTCTAACTCCCAGTCGGTGACGCCGAAATGGGTCAGCAGCGCGGGGAAGACCTGCTCGTGGAAGACGCGCTGAGCACCCTCTACCACGCGGGACATCACAGTTAGCTGCGTTGACTCCTTGTTGAGCCCGCCGATGCCCTCGGTGCTGGCCATCCAGATTTGGCTCACGCCGTACAGGCCAGCGATACGCTCCCTAATTTCTTCTCGCACCGGCAAGTAGTTAAGCTCATCGAGGGAGTAGGCGAAGCGCACGAACTCTGTCTTGCCCGCCTGCGTCTTTGCCGACACGGTTATCCAGGGGATGTAGTGGGGGTCTTGTTGCATCCGCGCCTGAAGCTCGCTCTTGACAGCCTCAATCCCCTTCGGGTCATCGGTCACGGTGCTGATGATTCCCTGCGGCACCCGCCGCTCATAGAAGTAGTCGTACAGGTATCTGTCCATGCCGATGAGGGTCAGCGCCTTCTCGTAGATGGACAGGATGGGCGGGTAGCCGTAAAGCTCGCTGGGCGTGTAGTAGCTCCAGTGGATTACCTCGTCGGATGTGAGGTAAAGCACCTTCGCCTGCGCACTGCCATAACCCCCCTGCAAATAAGACTCGTTGTACTTGAAAATTACCGGATATGTTGGCAGATTATCGATGGGGCAATGGCCCTGCCACTCCAACTCCCAGCCCTCGCCAGGCGGGACTTCCAGCAACTCGTCGCGGTGGATGAGGCATACGTGATGCCGCATCCCTGGTATACCCCGCTGGTCTAGGTCGAACTCTACCAGCACGGGGTCTAGCCGGAACAGGAACTTCGGCTGGCTGTTTATCTGCCACTCGCCGTTGTCGTCCTGCTGCGCGAAATACTCCTTAGATACGAAAAGGAACGCATCGTCTACGATGTTAATGTCGTCCCATAGCTCACGGAGGATTGTTTCGAGGCTCTGCCCGAAGTAGTTAGCGGTCTCAATGAACTTGTCGAACTCTTCCTTCTGGCCGTCGTCGGGCTTCTGTAGGTCTACCTCGACCTCTTGCTTCTCCCCGTCCGGCCCTTTCTTGACGTGCTTGCACTTCCCGCCCTTGCGGTTGACCTCGGTAGCCGTGTACTCGTGGTCGTCCACGGGGCACTTGAAATCGAATTTGGCCTTCCAGTCGAACCCGCGCCGGAATATCTCGTTGCGCTGGTGGGTGATGGCGCTGCGCACGTCCGCGTTGTTGTACGCCACGACGTACAAGTCCAGCAAGTACCGCCGGTCGGCGATGTACTGCCGCTTTCCCTTGAAGCCGTAGTCGTTGATGCCGATGTAGCCGGAGATGTTTTCCCCGACCGCGCTCTTTAGCTGGGTGTCGCCCTTCCAGACCATGCCCGCGTTCTGAAAGCCCGCACGGCCCATGACGCCAACCATCAGGTTATCCATGTCCGTGCCCTCGCCCTTGTCGATGCGGTTGACGGCGGCCTTGAGCACCGCTACCTGCATTCCGTAGGGGGCATCGGCCAGGGAGTCAAGGCCCGCTCGCGGAGCCGGTGTAGGCGTCCGCGCGCCGAAGCTCTTGTTTAGGCGGTTGCCAAGTGCGTCTAGGATACCCATAACCTTATTGTACCCTGAATGGGCGTCGCTAGCACGGGCCGACGCGGTAGTCGCAGCAGTTGTCGCAGCCAAGGCAATTAGGGCAAGGAGAGTGACCCTGGCTACAGTCAACGCAGTCGCCCTGCCTCTGCTCAGCCCGCGTCTCAGTCAGAATTTGTGACAACTCCTCGGCCCGCGCTCGCGTTCCTTCGAACCCCTGCACCTTATCCT
>ENA-OVNE01000003-OVNE01000003.1-marine-sediment-metagenome-genome-assembly--contig:-NODE-3-length-26324-cov-2.598887_pt1 | contig 26324 bp, 23 predicted proteins | sample MGYA00250109_ERZ650190 | MGnify/ENA primary metagenome ERZ650190 (study PRJEB26730, sample SAMN04396784) | marine sediment metagenome | isolation source: Baltic marine sediment | place: Denmark...
TATACCAGCTCTTTGGCCCTCAACTAATTTGAAGATGAACCTCCCTTTTTAAGAGGAAGCTTATTCGCCCTTTTTTTGAGCTTCCAGGATGGCGGTCTCTAAACGTTCATCCAGGGCCCGAAGCCGGGAGGCCATTTTTTTTAACATCTTCAGGGCGATTTCAATGTTCCCCTTAAGAAGGCTTTCGAAAGTATCAGGGCTGACTACCAGAATTTTACTGTCCTCAATTACTTCCACCGTAGCCGAACGATCCATTCCCATCAGCAGGGCCATCTCTCCGAAAAATTCTCCATCGGAAAATTCAGCCAAAACTTTCTCGGTGGTCCCCACTTTTTTCCGAACCTGCACCTTCCCTTTTTGGATGATGAACATGTCCCGCCCCAGTTCTCCCTCGCGGAAGAGAACGGTTCCTTTAGGAAAATCTTTGCCGAACTTCCAGAAAAGCTGTTCTTCTTTTTTCATGGAGGATCTGACTCCTTGTCCGCAACTGGCTGGCGTTCGGCTATCATTTTCTCGATGATTTCATAGGCTTTTTTCAACCGCGCTGCCAAATTAGCCACGACCTTCGAACCAATGCCCGAAGTTCCTCGAAACAAACTATCCAAAACTTCTGGCTGGACTACGAGGATCTGGCTTTCCCCTTCCACCACGGCGTTGATGGAGCGCGGCTGTCCAATCAGGCAGGCCATTTCCCCGAAGAAATCTCCCTCTTTTAGGACGTCAATGGTCACTTCCTCCTTGCCCACCTTTTTATAGAGTCGCACCTGGCCCTTCTGGATGATAAACATTCCGGTGCAAGCCTGCCCTTCTTCGAAAAGGATGGTTCCTGCGGGGAAAAGCCGACCAAATTTCTTGAAGAGTTGTTCCTCTTCCTTCATCGCCCTTCTTTCATCTCCGCCTGCAGGGTATAGATCAAACTGGCCTCGCCCTCAATTTGGACCAAAAGGTAAAAGAGGGAAGGTTTGGTATCCGTCTTTACTTGGGGGTGAAAAACTTTTACCACAAAAGGAGTAGTTTGGGGAAATGGGCAGTTGCCCCCTTTTAAAAGCCGGAAGGATTTATTCAAAAACTTCCAGCTTACCTTCCCTTTCTGGCCGCTGCCTTGCCACTGCAGCGGACTGGCCTGGAGAGTTAGAGAATGATTGGGTTTGATGTTGATTTTGAAGATGTCGTAAACATCCGCCGTGGAGCTAACGAAGTTCTCATCAAAAAGGTAAGTCCCAGGCTCAGAAAGCGGTAAAAAAAAGGCCTTCTCATAGGTCTCCGGGGCATCCGTACCTGAATTACCATCATTCTGATCCCATAAAACAATCTGCAGCGTATACTGACCCAAAATTTCTCCGGAGTAAACCCCGCCGCTTCCCAGAGCATGGATATAATAGGCTGACGGCTTGGGTTCGGAATTGGAAGTCCATTCCATGAAGAAGGGATCAACTTCGGGATTGGTCTTACTGCTAACTCTTAAACTGGCTCCCTCCGGGTCTTCCAGCCTCCATTCCACCTTCCCCCCCATTTCTACTATCCAATGGGGAGTTAAAAATACCTGGATGGTCTGGCCTGGCTTGATTGGGCTTACTTTGAAAACTTGCCTTCCTTCATTGATAATAAACCCTCTGTGCTCTCCCTCCCCCACAATTCTTTCCTCGGCCCAAAGGGGATAAACCCAAAGTACGCACAAAAGAAGAAAAGAGAAACTCGTTTTCATCCCATCCCCGAATTTTATCCCAGCATCTGGTTTTCCATGCGGTTCATGAGGCGCTTCCACCCCCGATCCACGTTTTCCTGAATGCGCTCCAAATCCCCTTCTTTCAGGAAGGCAAACCGTCCTTGAGGCTTCAAATATTCGCCCGCGGGGGTCCCTTCGGGTTCCATATTGAGGGTGTAGCGCTCACCATTTTCTACTTCGTAGAGGGGGAAAATCTTCGTCTGTACAGCCAGTCGGGCCAGACGGATGGTCAGCTCCGCAGAAAATCGCCATCCCACTGGACAGGGAGAAAAAGCATAAATAAATTTGAACCCCCGCGTCTCCTTGGCCCTTTTCATCTTGCGCATAAAATCTTCCGGGTAGGCAATGGAAGCCGTTGCCACGTAGGGTACCCGGTGGGCGACCATGATCTGGACGATGTCCTTCTTGGGTTGATTCTTCAGATTAGCTGGAGGCGTAGTGGTGGTCCAGGCTCCCCAAGGCGTGGCCGAGGAACGCTGGATCCCCGTGTTCATGTAGGCCTCGTTGTCATAACAAATGTAGATATAGTCGTCATTGCGTTCGGCCGCGGCCGAAAGAGCCTGGATGCCAATATCAAAAGTGCCGCCATCTCCGGCGATGGTTACCACCGTGGTTGTCGTGTCCCCTTTTATATCCAGCGCCGCCCGCACACCCGAACCTGCAGCCCCGGCAGAGGGGAAAGGAGTGTTATAGGCGGCCAGTTTAATGGGTGAAATGGGAAATGTTCCGGAGATGGTTCCAAAGCAGCCAGCCGTGATGACGGCGATGGTTTGTTCACCAAGGGCATGAAAAACGGTGCGCAAAACAATAGGCATGGCACAACCCGGGCAACAGCCGTGGCCGGAGTGAAGATACTCGTTGCTTAACTCTTTGGCTTTCATTTTTGCACCCCTATCCAAATGGGCAACCCATTGGGGTTCGGATTTCGAATTGTGTATTCAAGTATTTCCTGAATGGTTTCTGGTGTGATATCCTTTCCTCCAAGGCCGGCGATAAATTCAAAGACTTTCGGTTTGCGGGGCGAGTTGAAGAGGGCGGCCTTCAGCTCCTGGGCGACGATGCCGCCGGCACCCAATGAGTTGTCGCGGTCGAGCACGGCGACCTTCTTGGCCCCTTCCAAGATCTTGCAGAGTTCCTTGGATGGGAAGGGACGGAACATGCGCAGGCGGCATAGCCCCACTTTCTTGCCCTGTTTCCGGAAAGCTTTGACAACTTCGATCGCTGTGCTGGCAGCGGTCCCCATGGTGAGCAGCACCACATCGGCGTCGGCCAGATGAACTTTTCCCGTGTAGCCATAGCTCCGGCCGAAACGGGCCCTGAATTCGCGGTCCACGCGGGCGATGACTTTTTTGGCCTCATCCATCGCCTTCTGAGCTTCATGTTTGAAGGAGATAAAGAGAGAAGGGTCGGCCATAATGTTAAAAGTGTGGGGGTCGCCGGGGTCGAGTTTATAGCGGGGCCGGTAAGGAGGCAGAAAGGCATCCACTTCCTTCTGCTCGGGAACTTCCACTGTTTCCGAGGTATGGGAGAGGAAGAAGCCATCCTCCAAGATCATTACGGGTAAAAGGACCTCTTCCGCGATCCGGTAGCCTTGAATGACTGTATCCAACGCTTCCTGGGCGCTCTGGCAATAAAGCTGGATCCAGCCTGTGTCGCGCTGGGATAGGCTATCGCTATGGTCACACCAGATATTCCAGGGAGAGCCGATCGCCCGGTTGGCGTTGACCATGACCACGGGCAGGCGTGTGCCGGAAGTCCAGTGGAGCATCTCATGCATATAGGCCAGCCCATGGGATGAAGTTGCCGTAAAAACCCGGGCTCCCGCAGCTGAGGCCGCGGCCACGCAGGCCAGGGCGGAATGCTCGGATTCCACCTTGATAAACTTAGCCTTCAGCCGCCCGTCGGAGCAAATCTCGGATAGTTCCTCGACGATGGTGGTCTGAGGAGTGATGGGATAAGCAGAGATCACTTCGGCCCGGGATAGCATGACGCCGTAGGAGACGGCGGAATTTCCAGTAAGTAATTTTTTCATTTTTTCACCTCCACGGAGATGGCCCCGCGGGGGCACTCCGCCACGCAGATGCAGCATCCTTTGCAATAATCCAAGTTGATTTCATATCCTTGCATGTCCGGCCGGGCTGAGATAGCCATATCCGGGCAATAGAGAAAACAATTGTGGCAGAGGTTACAGACTCCACAGTTAAAGCAGCGCTTGGCCTCTTCGAGGGCGGCCGCCGCAGATAAACCAAGGGTTACTTCGGAAAAATTGGAAGTACGCTGAGGGACGGAAATTTTTTCCTTCGCCCTCCGCGCCTGGGGCTTGAAGTAAGCGGTGTTTATTTCGGAAAACGTAACCACTTCTTGCGCCAAGCCATCCCAACATCTCTTTTGGTAACGGGCCATGGAAAGGATGCCCTTCTCTCCCCAGCGCGCGCAACGCAGGGCCTCGAGTACGTCCTTGCCCCGTAGGGTGGCATCAATGGCCATGGCCGCCTTCTTTCCGGAGCCAATGGCGTAGGACACTGTCCGCGGCTGGGCGGTGATGTCTCCTCCGGCAAAAACTTTCTTCCGGGAGGTTGCTCCGACTTCATTCACGAACAGGGAGCCCGCTGACTTTTGCAGTTCCTGGGGAAGAAAAGATAAATCAGGAACTTCCCCGATGGAGGAAATGACCGAGTCGACTGGAAGGGTAAAATTGGAACCTGCGATAGGTTGAGGTTGCCTCCGTCCGTCCCTCCCCGGGGGGCCGAGAAGATTTTTGATACATTCGATCCCTTGCACGTTTCCGTTCTCGGTGAGGATTTTTATCGGGGAGCTGAGGAAAATGCATTCGATGGATTCTTCTTCGGCTTCCGTCACTTCCTCTTCCCAGGCGGGCATCTCTTCTTTGGTCCGGCGGTAAATGATCAATGGTTTGGCTCCGAGACGCAGGGCGGATCGAGCTGCGTCCATGGCCGTGTTTCCCCCGCCGATGATGGCCACCCGCTGTCCGAGGTCAACGGTCTCCCCGGAGTTAATTTTCTTTAAAAATTCCAATCCGGACATTACGCCCGCCGCGTCTTCCCCGGGGATGTTCATCGGCATACTCTTCCAGGCACCCGTGGCCACAAACCAAGCATCGAACCGTTGCAGGTCCTTCCACTGCACTTCAGTGCCCAGACCTGCGTTCGTCTTGGCTTCCACTCCCAGGGCAAGGATATTCCCGATCTCCTGGTCGAGAATGTCTTTGGGCAAACGATAGGGCGGTATGCCGTAGCGAAGCATTCCTCCGAGTTGCGGCTGGGCTTCGAAAATGGTTACTCCATAGCCCAAGGAAGCAAGGTGGTAAGCGCAGGACAGACCTGCCGGACCAGAGCCGATGATGGCTACTTTCTCTTTCTCTTTTTCTTGTGGGGGCAGGAAGTGTTTTCCTGCCTGATAGGCATGATCTCCAAGGAATCGCTCCAGTCCATTGATGGAGGTGGCTTCGTCGAATTCTTTGCGGTTGCAGGCCCTCTCACAGGGATGGAAACAGACGCGGCCGCAAACCCGGGGAAGAGGGTTTTCCTGGCTAATTTTCTCCCAAGCGCCGAGATAATCCTCTTGTCCGGCCAGGACCATCGCTGCCTCCACATCTTCGCCAGCCGGGCAAGCCTCATTACACGGGGCCAGTTTGTTGAGATAAGCCGGGGTGAGGTAGCGCCAAGTCCCTGTCTTAGAGGCCTGGGTTCCTTCGAAAGATAAAGAAAAAGGAGGAAGCGACGACTTTTTTGGCAAAGGGAGGGAAGGTTTTTTCTTGCCCTGTTTCTTCTTTTTTTCCATTTTCTACTCCTATTTTTTATATAAAAAACGCCATGCGCCTAGCGCTAAGCGCTTAGCGTTCAAACGGAGGTCTGCTCATAGGCTGCCTTGGCGGCGGCGATATTCGCCTCCGCTTTGGCAGGGACGTACTCCTGGATTCCCTCCAAGATTGCCTTCAGGCCCACGAGTCCCGTAATCTTGGCGAAGGCGCCCAAGATAACCGTGTTAACGACAGGGGCCGTGGTTGAACCCAAGCCGTTTTCCTGGGCGATACGGTTGGCATCCACCGTGGCGACTCGGAAATCGCTAAAATTCGGGAAGGCCGAGGAGGGCTTGGGAGTGTTGATGAGAATCCATCCCCCTAACTTCAGGCCAGAGGTCACATCCACTACGTCAAGGATTGGCTCATCCAGCACGACTACGTGATCGGGTTCGTAGACCTGAGACCGGCGGGTTATGGTTTTTTTGTCAAAGCGGGTGAAGGCCATGACGGGGGCTCCTCGGCGTTCCGCTCCAAAGGCGGGAAAGGATTGAGCGTATTTCCCCTCTTGGAAAAGGGCTGAGGCCAAGATCTTGGAGGCGAGGACGGCTCCTTGTCCGCCCCTTCCATGGAATCTTATCTCAATCATCTTTTTTCTCCTTAAAATTTCTTCAAGGTATGATAGTGCCTGGGACCCAACCTTGAATATTCTGCCTGATTTTTATTGATTAACCTAAAGCAGAGTCGAATCACCATCTTTTTCACATCGTAAAATCCAGTTTCATTTTATATTCATATTTGACACCCCTGTCAATGCTTTTCCTCAGGAGCCGCCCGACTCTTGGAATCCCTTTCCGTTGCCTAAAATCATTTCCATATCGTGCCCCTCCTATCCCTGGGACGCTGGCATTCAGGCCCTTTCACCACTATCCTAGGGGTCCATCCCGAAAATTCCCCCAATCCCCGCTTAAACGGCCCCGAATAAAAAACCGACCCCGGGAACGGGAGATTTAGATTGCGTGTATCATTTTGCTCTTCCAGAACTGCGAGAGGCTGTTGAAAAGACCGACAGTGAAGACCAACTGGAAATGTTATTGGGAATGATTAACGGTCGGCGTCTCCGTGATATCAGCGATCTCCCCTTTGACCTTGCGATTTGAAAACGGACCGCCAGATTACGATGCCCTGAAGTGGGTGGTCTCGCCTCGACGGCGAAGGCCGGGCCGTAGTTCCGTTGATTCCGATAATCTTGAAGTGAAGGCGGATTAAGGAAAGGAATTTCTCGACTTCCCGAGGCACGATACTGGATTTTGATGCTTAAACGTAATCATAACGAGCGATGGTAGGGAACCGGCCCGGTGACCGCCCAGCAATCTTGCAGGGTATGATGCCAAAGTTAGATCGAAGGAGGACCATACGCGATTCGCAGAGCCCTGCATTTCCCAGAGAAAAGGATTCACGAGAGAATAAGCCCGAGTGGGAGAGCCCAAATTTTATCACCCAACCTAAGGATTTCTTTTCCGTTATACCCGAGGATGGCCACCCTGCAATGAGGGGTACTGGACAGGAAAGCCCTCAAACCTGCCAGATCCTTTTCATCCCATTTCGTTCCCGATTTAATTTCCAAAGCCATACACTCCCGGCCCGCTTCAATCACAAAATCCACTTCGTACCTTCCCTGGACCGACCAGAAACAAAGCCGGGCTTCTTTCCACCGGGAGTTTAAAATGGCCAGGATATTCTGGGCGATATAGGTTTCAAATATCGGCCCCAGGAAGGGTTCGGAAGGGCTCAGATCGGATCGCTCCAGTCCGGCGAGGTAGCAGGCCAAACCGGCGTCGCTGATGTATATTTTCGGCGACTTGATGAGGCGACTTGCTTTATTTCTTAAATAGGGACTTACCCGGGTGATTATAAAAGATATGACAGAAGATAAATTGGCCGGATGAAAGTCCGATCTTGGCCGCTGATTCAATTCTATCTTTTCCCCTTCCATGGAGACATTCTATCTTGGCAGTTAAAGGAAACCTCTCTACTTTGCTAAAACAAGCCCGTCTCTACTTGACAAATGGATTTTTATATTGTAGAAACCGAGAACGACTATGAGGAGCGGTGAATGTCCTGAGTCCCAAAAGTGCCCAGATAGAATAATAGGAAAACCCCAACCTATATTTCTGAAGGTAAGAGGGAAAAAGAAATTCCTCAAAAAAGGTGAATCATGGCCCAGGAAAAGAAACAAAAAAGCAGTAAGATTCGTGAAGATTGGATTCAGGTGGACGCCCTTTGCTGCGGAATGGATTGGGATGAAGCGGACCTGACCAAGACCCAGATCCTGATCGAAGACGTCTTCGGCGACAGCCATCCGGGGAGCGTGCATTTAGACGGCCTGGGAAAAGAGGCGGCCATCGGCGTCTTCCAGACAGGCGGGAAACCGGCCCGTTTCCACGGCACGGATATTTGCGATGGGTGGGCCATGCTGCACAGCGGCATGAATTACATCCTGCCGTCCCGGGAAGTGATCTGCGATTTAGTTGAGGTGCACGGCCGGGTTATCCCCTGGGACGGGATGATCGTCATTTCTTCCTGCGACAAATCGATCCCCGCGCATCTCATGGCGATCAGTCGTCTGAACATCCCCGCCATCCATATTCCCGGCGGCAGCAACCGGATCGGCCCCAACCTGTCTCACAGCCTTCTGGTGGGAGAAACTGCTACGAAGATGCGCCGGGGAGAAGACGTCTCCAACGAGGTACGGAATTATAAGCTCTCTGCTTGTCCTGGGGCCGGAGCCTGCCAGTTCATGGGCACGGCGAGCACCATGCAATGCATGTCCGAAGCGCTGGGGATGGCCCTTCCGGGGACGGCGCTGCTCCCGGCGAGCCTGGCCGAGATCGGCCGCCTGTCCCGCCAGGCTGGCCGGCAAATCATGGAATTGGCCAAAAACGGAATTCGCCCCTCCGACATCCTCACGCCGGAAGCATTCGAAAACGCCATAAAGGTTCACGCCGCCATCGGAGGATCGACCAATGCCCTGATCCATTTGCCGGCGATTGCCCATGAATTGGGCCTCAAGATTGAGGCCGAACGGTTCGACCAACTGAACCGCGTAATCCCCTACCTCACGAATATTCAACCTTCCGGCGAGTATTTGACCGAGCTTTTCTGGTATGCCGGCGGGATTCCTCGCGTCCAAAAAGAGCTTCGGGGAGTCTTAGATTTAAAAGTCATGACCGTGACGGGGAAAACCCTGGCGGAAAATTTGGAGCAATTGGAAAGGGAAGGTTTTTTCCGAAGAGGTGAAGGGTACTTGGCCAATTACAAAGTAAAGCGGGAGGATATTGTTCGCCAGGCCGAAAACAGCAAAGGAACCGGGTCTATTGCCGTTCTCAAAGGAAACCTTGCTCCGGAAGGGTCGGTAGTCAAGTACTCGGCGGTTGCCTCGGCCATGTTGGCCCATGAAGGGCCGGCCCGGGTGTTCAACCGCGAGGAAGACGCCTTCCAGGCCATTCTTCAAGGAAGAATCCAGCCCGGTTCGGTCATCGTCATTCGCTATGAAGGGCCCCGGGGGAGTGGCATGCCGGAAATTCTGGCCACTACCGAAGCCCTGGCGACCAATCCGGATCTGCACAATACGGCGATCGTAACGGACGGAAGATTCTCGGGAGCAACCCGGGGGCCTTGTATTGGTCATGTATCGCCCGAAGCAGCTCGAGGCGGTCCGATTGCCCTTGTGGAAGATGGGGACTTAATTTTCATCGACATTCCCAACCGGGCTCTTTCCGTTGTGGGTTGTGCTGGAGAAAAAATGAATCCCCAAGCCGTCCAGAGTATCCTGGCCGAACGCCAGAAAAGATGGCAACCGCCTACCCTTCAGCAACCCCAGGGACTTCTCAAACGTTACTGCAGACAGGCAGAATCGGCCATGAAGGGCGCATACTTGGTCTCCTGAGACCCTGAAAAACCTTTCAAACGATTTGCCACAACCGGACTAAGGAAGAATCATTTCGAGGGTGGGGGTATTGATTCGATTAACGTTCGGTGCTGATTTTGATCTGCGAAAGGAGGTTGGGGATGAGTAAAGAGAGTGTAGTGAAATATGATGAACGAGGCATAATGGATGGGGGTACCGTCGGCCTGCTGCGGAAAATGGATCGTAACACCTGGTTGAGAGAGGTTTTCCCGGAATGGGGGACCTATTTGAACTGCGAGATCGATCAATTCAAGGTCAAACCCGGAACTGGCGCCATGTGGTACTTCGGCGGGCCCTCCTTTGCCTTGAAGTCCCAGGCCGGAGCTGTTTTTCTGGTGGACCTTTATGCCGGGCCCAGCCTGTTTACCGATTATTCTTACTGTGGCGTCTGCCGCACCAGCGGGGCAGATAAGCTTTACTGGATGCGCCTGAATCCTCATGTGGTGGATCCCTGGAAGTTCAAAAGGCTGGATGCGGTTTGTATTACCCATCACCATCAGGACCATATGGATTTCTATACCATCAGCGCAGCTCTTCAGACCACAAAGTGCAAGTTCATTGCTCCTCCAGAGACCTGCCGGAGAATGAAAAACAACATGGGAGTGCCGGAAGACCGGATCATCGTGGCCCAGGTGGGGAAGAGTGTTCAGATCGAGGATATGAAGATCGACATTGCTCCCAATTTTGACGTCATCGTCACCAAGACCGGTTTTGACACCCCGCAGCCCTTCGAAGAGGTCGCGGCTAGTTTCATCTTCAACACCGAGGGGGGCGGAATTGCTTTTCTGGGAGACACCCTGTACCACAACGGCTATCGCATGGTGGGCGAGCAGTACAAAATCGACGTGGTCTGCATGGACATGGGCAACAACGCCCCCGGTTACACCGATAAGATGTCCCCCTGGGATGTGTGGCGCGTGGCCGAAGCGTTGAATGCCAAGGTAGTCATCCCCGATCATTTCGACAACTGGGCCAACTGCTATGAGGACCCCAGTTACTTGGTCGATATTGTCAACCGGAAGAACAAGGAGAATCGTCCGGAGATGAAGACCGTGATCCTCCTGCCGGGAGCCAGGTACATTCACCCAGACGATATAAACATCGGCCGCTATGTTTACCCTGACTGGCGGGAATGGATGAACTGGAAGAAGAGCGTAGAGTACGGATTGGCCAGCAAGTAAAAATATTGTCACTTTCGGGAAGGATGCGACTACCGCCTCAAGGTATTTGCATCCTTCCCCCGCCGGTTTTGAACTACTACCCGACCCTTTAGCCCGATCAAAACCTTCCCCAATCATAAAAATGAGACCCTGGTCAATGGCAAACTTCACCCCAGTGCTCCGTTGTTTTCCAGATTCTCCTCACCTAAAAGGTCGTCATGCTGATTGATGAAGCCTCTCCTGTTTGGAGGTCTTATCCGAACTCTATACCCCTGCGTCAGTTTAAGTGAGACTCCAAATCTTTCTTGCCCATAATCCTGGCGGTCTACCTAAAAGATGCATCAATGACAGTAGGTCAAGGTTTGAGGCTTAAGAGCTCCCCCCCGATTGCCTAAAGGCGACGTTGGGGAGGGGAATCGATTTAGGCAGGAGTAGAAAAGGGCAATTATTCATCCAAAATGGCAATCGCCCGGACTGGGGAGCCGGTTCCTTTGCGGATGCGCAGGGGCAGCGCGATAAAGGTGAATCGTTTTCCAACGAGCTTATCCAGGTTGCAAAGGTTTTCGTAATGAGTAACCCTACGCTCTCGGCAGACCATGTGGCAGGGGTAGGTTTTATCCAAGAACATATCCGGGCTGGTATTATCCACGCCGAAATTAACTGCGCCCTGATCGATGATGTACTCTGTAGCCTCCCGGTTCAACCCCGGCTGGTGGGTTGAATATTCCGGCTTCCCGTAATAACGATCGTAGTGCCCGGTATAGAATAGGGCGGCATCGCCGGGACGGATTTCCAGTTTCCATCGTTTTAATTCAGCTTTGATCTTGCCGACTCCGAACTGCGTCTGCACCGGGACGTCGCTCATATCAAGGCATATCGCCGAGGTGACGCAGTTTTCCATAGGGATCTCATCGACAGAAGGAGCATCCGGATCCTGGGAGAGATGGCTGACGGAATCGATATGCGTCGGCCCATGGTCGCACATCATGATACCGCTCGACCGGTAAGAAAACCCTGTGCCCAGCATACGGCCGGATTCTTCATGGGACATGTGTTCCCATATAACCGTCTTGGCGTGGCCAGGATAGACCGGCATGCCTGTGTAGATTTCCTGACTTAAATCGATAATTTTCCCCTTCCAGTTCATTTCTCTTTCTCCCTTTTCAGTAGATTTTACGTTAGGCTGGAGCCATTGCTTTGTATTCAAACATATTATCTGCCTACCGTCAAGGAGTAGTGCACCGCGGCCCCCATTCAATTTAAAACTGGGGGAAGGCAAGCTGCTTCTCCAGTTGCAAATTCTCCCTGAACATATTATGCTCATTCCCACATTCTCCAGAACCTCAGTCCAGTGTCCTAACCCATAAAGCAGCTTCCCCACATGTCCCTTTCCATTCCCCTCTCCTCCTTCTGCGGGAGGAGAAGGATAGGGGGGAGGGAAGGTTATCGATCAGATGGTTCTAGATCAGGAGTTGGGAAGGAAGAATAAAGGGGTGATAATCATTCATTCAACCCCTTCGGCAGCACCCATTTCCCGTAAGGAAAAACGCCCACGGACGCTTTGGGCCCGTGCTTTTTTATGGCCATACGAAAGGCCTTTTCCAGGGTGGTTACCGCAGGAAGCTGGACCTGTTGGAAGGCTGGAAGATTTTTCTCCTCGGTGACTACGATGATATCCTTCTTGGCCAATACTTGCAAAATAGGCATCCAGAGGCACGCGTGCCACAAGGGTTGCTTTCCATAAAAAATATCCTCGTATAACCTCCGAAAAGCATTCTGATCGGGGGGCATGTAGTCCTTGGCGTAGGCATAATGGGCCAGGCCTCCGGGAGCAGGGGTGGCAATGATGATCGTCCCTCCTTCTTTGGTGAAAAAATCCAAGTTGGCCGCTGGCCAGCAGGAATGAGCAAAAAAGCGGTCCCCGGGAAAGGACCCGCTGATGGCGATATCCAGGCCACCTCCAGGGATTACGCTCCGATCCAGAGTATAATAACGGTCATATTTGGCCACTGAAGCGCGGCAGGCGGCATTCGTTTCACCGGCGGTAACTTCCATGACCTTAAGGTCCGGATTGAGAATAACCAGTAGGGACATGGAAAGCCCGGCCATCCTGGCCGCTTCTTCGATGTCCTGGCGCATAATATTCTTCGGCGGCTGGTAACCCAGGCCTGAGTAAGGGGCGGTGGTCAAGCGGTGGTTCCATTCGATGGTCTCGTAGGAACAGACTCCAGGTAGGATCATGGACCCCCCGCCGCCATATCCCCATAGGGTGGCCTGGGTCATGGTTACCGCAAGAGAAAAGTCAGCTTGAAGTAACTTGCGGTGCACGTTAACCGGTGTGCCCAAAGTGGTCACGCCAATGAATTCGAAATCCCATGAATCTTTACATCGACTCTGATAGATGGGCAGGCCACTTTTCAGAATTTGGTCACCGAGCTTTCTCTTCAGTTCGGCTTCGTTCATCTCCCGCAAAGCCCCGCTGGCCACCAGGATTTCTATCTTGGCTCCAACTTTTTTAAGCTTCTTTAAAACAGGGAGAAGAATCCGTTGCGCCGGGGTCAAGCGGGCGAAGTTGTCGATGAGGAGGAGAACGTTTTTGCCCCTGCCAATTTGCTGGGAGAAAGGAATCCCGGCCACCGGTTCGTCCAGGGCACGCAGAATTTCCCCAGATAAATTCCGGATCGGGGGAGGGAAGGGCGGGTTGAAGACCAAAACCAGATTTTGATCCGGGATTTTCAGGGAAAGGTTCTGATCTCCGTATGGAATTTTGATCTCGCCCATATTCTATCCTCCGGCAATATTCAGGATGAAGGAAACTTCATCCTGGGGTTGGACTGGGACTTCCAGGGCATGAGGCTGGTTGAAAGGAACAATCTTCTGGTTCAAAAACACTGCCCAGGAAGGAATAATCCGGCCCTCCGTATCGAAGAGATGCCGCTTCATGCGGTTGCCGAAACGGTTAACCAGAGCATTCACTACGGTCTCCAGGGTGGCCTGATTTCCTACAGTCAGGTTCAATTCCGAAGCCCCGGCGGCATCCGATAACGGAGGAAACAGTTTGAGCCGGATTTCCATCCCCTATCCCAGCCTTCCCCGTTTGGCTAAATCGTCAGCAATATCCTTCAGACCCAGCTTTTCGAGGGTTTCCCTCTTTTGCAGACCCGTCTTCTCATCCCAGCCCCGGGCCTGATAGTACTCATCCAGGATCAGGTCGAACTTTCCCCTGTCAACCACAGCGCCATGGCTGGGGCCCCCGCCGGCCAGCCCCTCTTTGAAGAACCGTTCGGGGATGATGTCCTGCTCCCGTCCCGCACCCTCCCGGGCGTTGAAAGCCTTCTCGATGTTGAAGGACCGCTCTCCGGCCAGGAGCATCTCCTCTTCCGAGAGCTTGGTCCCGTTGCAGGCATTGTAAAACCGGGTGGCCAGCTCGACTCCTTTTTTCCGCAGGTAGGAGAAAGTAGCGGACCGATAATAGGCAAATTTGCAGAGGCCCAAAAGATCACCGATAGTCACAAAATTCTCGCTCCAGGCCAGAAGCCTGCCTTTGCCCTTGAGACCCTGGAAAATATCCGCGGCCTCGGCGCTGCCGAAGAACAGCTGTCCTTCCTCCGGGGTGATCAGCTCTTCCACGTAAGGATTGGAGCGCAAATGGTCAGAGCCACGGGTGCTCGTGGCATAAGAAACCGCGCGCACCGGCATTCCCCGGGGGTCCCCGGCGGACATCTCCGAGCCTTTGACCTGCATGGCGAACTGCTCGGCTCCCTTTCCGATGGCCCGGGCGGCCCTCAGGCTTCCCTCCGCCAGAAGATCTCCCAGTCCTTCCCGGAAGGCGATTTTCCGGGTCATCTCAATAAGGACTTCAGGATTTCCGAAGTGGAGCGGGAGCCCTTCGGTTTCTTTATCGGTGAGCAGACCCTTCTCGTAGCATTCCATGGCAAAGGCGACGGTATCCCCAACCCCTTCCACGTCCAAGCCATACTGGTTGCAGATATGGCTAAAGTAGATCACAGCCTCTGGATCATTCACCCCGCAGGTCATGGAGCGGGCGATGGTTTCCCACTCCAGCTTGGTAACGGTTCCGGCGTACTTCCCGCTGGGGATGCGGTATTCCCTGCGGCAGCGCACCGGGCACATGGGGCAGGCGCTGGCCTTGATTTGATAATCGCTCCGGAAGACTTCCGGGTCCAATGGTTTCCAGTCAAAATCCCCCAGGCGCCAGTTCTTGGCTCCGTGGATGCCGAACTTCACCCGGTGGTACATGAACCGGCAGGTCCCGTATTTTGTGGCCGGGGGCACGTAAGGGTCAACGGAGATGACCTGAAGGTAATCCTGATAAGCCTTTCTGAAGGCTTCTATATCGACGATCCCGACGTCCTTTGTTCCGCGGGTGGCCACCGCCTTCAAGTTCTTCGATCCCATGACCGCCCCCATGCCGGTCCGGGCAAAGGTCCCCATGATGCCGTCAGAAAAAATACTGGCTAATCGAACCTTTTTCTCTCCAGCCGGACCGATGACTAATGTGCCGATTTCATGGTCCCCCAGACTTTCCCTCAACGCCTGGTCTGTCCCCATGGTGGTCTTGCCCCAGAGATGCCCGGCATCTCGAATCTCCACTTTCTCATTGTCAATCCAGAGATAGACGGACTTCGGAGCTGCTCCCTGGAGGATGAGCATATCGTAGCCCGCTGATTTGAGCATTGCCCCCCAGCGGCCTGAGGAATGTCCGTCGCCGAACATTTCGGTTGTAGGGGACTTGGCTGTTGCTGTGGTCCGGCTGGCAGCAGGTACAGCCGTTCCGAAAAGCGCCCCGGGGGTGAAAATCAGCCGGTTGGCGGGGTCAAAAGGGGTGATTTCGGGGGTTACTTCATTGTACAAAAATCTAGACCCAAACCCCCGTCCACCAATATAATGGTGCGCAAAAGCCAGGTCCAGTTCTTGCTTTTCCACTTTTCCCGTGGAAAGGTCCACCCGCAAGATATTTCCAGCATAAGCTCCTCTTTTTCGGGCCACGATCATTTCCTCCCTTCCGCCAGTAATTGGGAGGACGGCGCGAGAAGTTGGGTCATCGTCTGGGGGAGGGTTTTGATTTGTTCGGCCCCGGCGATATTGTGCCGGGCAGTGGCGTCTTCGTTCGCCAGGATGGATGCAAAGCGGCGCCGGCGGATTTCCGCGCTGCGCTGATGATCGGCCAGGACCAGGACCTTGCTCGGGCAGTATTGGACACAGGCCGGGTTGCCCCCACAGAGATCGCATTTCAAGGCTTTTCTCTTTTCCGGGTCATAAACCATGATCCCGAAGGGACAAGCTCCAATGCAAGCCGCGCAGCCCGTGCATTTCTTTTCATCCACCACAAGGATATTTAATTTTTTGTGCTGAACAATGGCTTTCTCTGGGCAGGCGCGCTGGCACCAGGGGTCTTCGCACTGCTGGCAGGTGATGGGAATAGTGATCCCCACTGAAAGAGGGACAACTTTAATGCGGGACTTCTTGGGATTGAAAGCTCCGGTATTCTCGAGGGAGCACATTAACTGACAAGTCTCGCAACCAGAACAAATTCGGTCGGCTTGGTCTGGCCGGGAGATATAAAGGATGCGGTGCTTCCTACCTTTCCTTACGCTGCTGGCCCGAGAGCTCATCTTGGGCATATCCGACCTCCTTTACCTTTTCCCCAATAGATTCTTTCTAACACAGCAATTTCCGGGAGTCAATCTGCCGTGAAACCATGGGAAACCAGGTCCGTGATCATGCCTCCCTCTGGTCACGGCTCAGAATGAAGGGAACCTCGCTTTCAGCGGTGTCAAAATCGACCAATCAATTCATCCATTGCGAATTGAAGATTTGCGAATTTGGGAATTCCTCTATTTATTAATTCATCAATTCCTTAGCCCCTAATAAGTTCTTAATCCCTAAATTCGCTAATCCTTTGATGCCAAGGGAAGAGGGCAGTTAAAAATCTCTCCTTGATTTCTTTCCGAAGATTATATATCTTTCTTTGTACTCTTGGTGTATAAAAATATCCCAATATACGTTGCCCTTGCCAAAATTTTAAACAGCTGAGGAGGTTATAAAATGATTGATCTTGGGGAGCTCGGAGAGCTGATCAAAACCCGGCGTTCAGTCCGAAAATTTCAAGATAAACCTATACCCGAAGATCTTTTGCTGAAAGCATTAGAGCTGGCCACCTGGGCGCCCAACGGGGGGAATCATCAGTCCTGGAGGTTTTTAATCGTCACCAACAAAGGTCTGATCACCCAAATGGCTGATGCGGTCAAGGCCAAGACCGAACTCCTGGCTTCCTGGCCCGAGGCCGGGCAGTTCGGTGAGACGGTAGGACGTTGGCGAAAGACTTCTGACTTTTTCCGCGGCGCGCCGGCATGTATTGCCGTATTGATGAGCAAATACTCGAGCATCGCCGATCAAATTCTGCGAGCCCGGGGGGAGTCGGATCCGGTTGCCCGAGAGATCCGCTCTTACCGCCAGTTAGGCAATTCTACCCTGCAGAGCATCGCCGCCGCCATCACCTACCTTTTGCTCATCCTCCATTATTTTGGTTTGGGTGCGACCTGGATGGGGGGGCCCCAGCAGGCCAAGAAAGAAATCGAGCAAATCTTGGGCGTTGCTGGGGGATGGGATTTTGTGAACCTGATCCCCGTGGGGTATCCTGCGGAGACCCCGGAGATCCGGCCGCGCAAAGCAATCACTGAGGTGGTTGAGTTTTACCGATGAGGCTCGGAAGCCCCTTGACATACCTTGCGGGACTTTAGCGCCTTAGATCCCTTGGGGCATTTTAGACACAGAACTCTTAGAGAAGGAGGTTGCGACATGGAGCGTTCTCAAATGAACCAGCGGCAAGGAAACAAAAGCAAAAATATTCTATGGCTAATGGCGGTTGTCGGTTTCATCCTTTGCATACCGACCATCCCAGGATTTGTGTCCGCTCAGGAAAAATATCCTACCAAACCCATCAACTTCATCATCGGCTACCCGGCAGGAGGAACAACGGACGTTTGCGCTCGACCCTTGGTTGCTGCCGCCGGCAAGATTCTTGGGCAACCCGTGATCGTGGTGAACAAGCCGGGAGGCGCCTCGGCCGTCGCCGTGGCCACCCTAAAAAACGAAAAGCCCGATGGATACACCATTGGGATTCTTCCCAGCGGCGCGGTCCTGAGTCAGCACATGCGCAAAGTCCCCTACGATTCGGCCAAGGATTTTACCCCGATCATCCAATACGCTGTGTATCTCTACGGGTTGGTGGTCCAGACGGATTCTCCCTGGAAAACGTTCAAAGAATTTATCGAATTCGCCAAAGCCAACCCGGGGAAGATCCGATACAGCACGGCCGGGCCCGGCACCCCTCAACATCTGGTCATGGAAAGACTGGCCCTGAAGGAGAAGATCAAATGGACGCATATTCCCTTCGATGGGGGAGGGCCGGCTATTGCCAATTTGCTGGGGGGTCATGTGGAAGCGTCTTCCCAGACTACGGAATGGAAGAAGCACGTGGAGGCCGGAACTTTGAGACTTCTGGCGGTCTATGGGGAAAAGCGCATGAGCGACTTTCCCAACGTCCCTACGCTTTTGGAATTGGGTTATAATATTACAGCCCCCAGCCTCATCTGCGTTGTCGGCCCTAAAGGACTCTCTCCTCAGATTGTGGAAACACTTCACAGGGCCTTTAAAAAGTCCATGGAAGATCCGGATTTCATCAAAATAGGTCTGCAGCTGGACCAGCCGGTGCTCTATAGAGGACCGCAGGAGTTAGCCAAACATCTGGTAGAGATGAACGAAGAGGTGGGAGCGTTAATCCAGAGTTTGGGGTTGCGGAAGGAGTAAAAGATTTCTTCATGTTCCGGATCAATAACGACCAGACCAGCGCCTTGCTTTGGTTTGCTCTTGGCTCAATCGTAGCCATTGTTTCTCTTCGCTATAGTCTGGGAACCCTGGATTCTCCGGGGACAGGGTTCATGCCTTTTTTAGCCGGCTTAGCCATTTCCCTTTTCTCCATGATTGGGCTGGTGCACAGTACTTTAAAGCTAAAGAAGGGGGAAGGATGGAAGCCGGTTATGAAGGGCTTGACCTGGAAAAAATCCCTCATCGCCCTGGGTGCGCTTTTCGCCTATGCGCTTCTATTGAAACCCCTCGGGTTTTTTTTGTGCACGGCCCTGTTCATCGGTTTTTTATTGCGGGCCGTGCAGCCCCAGAGCTGGCTCATCGTAGCGGCCGGGGCCATCTTGACGGCCATAGGAGCCTATGGGATTTTTGAAATTTGGTTGCAGGCCCAGCTTCCCAAAGGGCCCTGGGGGTTTTGAGGACGGGGAATGGATTTTTTCAATAGCATGATCCTGGGGTTCCAGATTGCCCTTCAGCCCAACAACCTTTTATTTTGTTTTATTGGGGTCTTGATCGGAACTTTGGTGGGGGTTCTGCCGGGCTTGGGCCCGGTAGCGGCTATCTCTCTCCTTTTGCCCACGACCTTTCACGTGACCCCTGTATCAGCCATCATCATGCTTGCGGGCATTTACTACGGGGCCATGTATGGCGGGTCGACAACTTCCATCCTGGTAAACATCCCAGGCGAAGCTGCTTCTGTGGTTACCTGTTTGGATGGATACCAGATGGCCCGTCAGGGGAGAGCCGGGCCCGCTCTGGGGATCGCTGCCTTTGGCTCCTTCATCGCCGGCAGCCTGGGGATCGTCGGGTTGATGTTCATCGCTCCCCCTCTGGCGAAGATGGCCCTAAAATTCGGTCCGCCAGAATATTTTTCTTTGATGATCATGGGCTTGACCATTCTTACCTTCCTGGCCAGCGGGCCAATGTGGAAAGCCCTGCTCATGGCGGCTTTTGGCCTCTTCCTGGGCTGCGTCGGGATGGACTCCATGACCGGCGCTCCGCGCTTTACGTTTGATATCCTCGAGCTGAGCGACGGGGTCGGCCTCGTTCCCGTCGTCATGGGACTATTCGGAATTTCAGAAGTACTCCTCAACGTCGAACAAACCATGGAGCGGTCCATTTTTGAGACCAAGATCAAAAACCTCCTTCCCACCCTGAAAGATTGGGGGGAATCCATTTGGCCCATTCTTCGCGGTACGGTCATCGGGTTTTTTCTGGGGGTTCTTCCCGGCGGAGGGGCGGTCATCTCCTCCTTTGTATCCTACGCGGTGGAGAAGAAGGTTTCCAGGCATCCGGAAAGGTTTGGCACCGGGGCCATCCAGGGCGTGGCCGGGCCGGAATCCGCCAACAACGCGGCCACAGGGGGAGCCTTTATCCCTCTTCTTACTCTGGGGATTCCGGCCAACGCTGTCATGGCCATCCTGTTGGGGGCGATGATGATCCACGGCATGCAGCCTGGCCCCATGCTGCTTAAGCAGAATCCTGACCTTTTCTGGGGAGCCGTGACCAGTATGTACTTAGGAAACGTCATGCTCTTAGTCCTCAACCTTCCTCTGATCGGGCTCTGGGTAAAAATTCTCAAAGTTCCTTACCCCATCCTCTTTCCCTTAATCCTCCTTTTTTGCCTGATCGGGGCCTACAGCCTGAATAACAGCATCGTCGAAGTCTTGATCATGATCTTCTTGGGGCTCATTGGGTATCTATTTAAAAAATTCAAATACGAAGCTGCTCCTTTGGTTCTGGCCCTTGTGTTAGGCCCGCTGTTGGAAGCTGCCTTGCGTCGTTCTCTGCTTCTCTCGGCTGGAGATCCCCTGATTTTCATCACCCGCCCCATTTCAGCGGTCTTGATGCTGGTCTCCTTTTTTCTTTTGGTCTTTCCCCTCCTTCCTCGGCTGGGGAAGAAGCGAGCTGGACTGCCCCAGCGAGAAGGCGAAGATTGAAGGAAAAAGTTTTCTATAGAACCCCCCGTTTCGCGGGATGGCCAGCTGAAGATTGACTATAAAGGGGATTGTTCGATGAACCTCACCCAATTCATCAAAGAGCGGGTTAAAGAATTTTACAATAAAATTTTTCTGCGGGAAGGGCCCATTGCTCTCACTTATGGGGAATTTGGCCTAATCACCGACCGCATGGCTGCTGCCCTTCAGTCTCTGGGAATGAAAAAAGGGGATCATACAGCCGTGCTCTTGCCCAACAGTATGGATACGTTGCTCTGTTATTTTTCCATTATCAAGGTTGGAGGAACGGTCATTCCTATCAACCCGCTCTATACCCCCCGAGAAATTGCCTTCCTTCTGAACAACTCGGAAGCCAAGGTCTTACTGTCCACAGTTCAATTCCAAAAAACAATTGAAGGGATTCGACCCCAGGTCCCAATCCTAGAAAAGGCTATTTTCCGCCAAGGAGCGGATTCGTCAATCTTCAAGACCGTGGAGGGTTTGGTTCCTGCGGCCAGGTCTCTCCAACCCGTGGACCTCAATTGCGAAGACACCGCCATTATCTTTTACACCTCCGGAACTCTGGGACAACCTAAGGGTGTTATACTTACCCATGGGAATTTCACCTTCTCCGGCCCGAACATCGCCAGGGCTTATGGTCTTAAGGAAGAAGACATCACTATGGCGGTTCTCCCCCTCGTCCACGTTTTTGCTGTGGCGAGTCCTGTATTCGGGAGTCTGAGTTCTGGCGGGACCGTGGTCATCCTGGAGCGCTTCCAGGCCGAAGCCGCTCTCCAGGCCTTCGCCAATTACGGCATAACCTGGTTTCCGGGAGTTCCTACGATGTTCAATTACATCTATCACGCCTGGGAGAAAGGAATCTACAAAACCTCTTCCATCCGGATGGGTCTCTCCGGTGGGTCTTCCCTCTCGGTCGAACTGCTAAAAAACTGGGAGAGGCGCTTTCATGCTGAAATCTTGGAAGTTTACGGCCTTACCGAGTCCACCGGCCTCGTTACGGCCAACCCCGTGCATGGGGTGAGAAAAGCCGGCTCCATCGGCCTTTCCGTCCCCAATGTCCAGACCCGCTTGATTGACAAGGATGGGAAGGAAGCCGTCCCCGGAGAGGTTGGCGAATTGCTCTTCAAAGGTGCCAATGCCACCAAAGGGTACTGGAAACTTCCGGAGCTAACCCGGGAATCTATCCGGGAAGGATGGGTCTATACAGGGGATTTAGCGCAACAGGATGAAGATGGATATTTTTACATCGTCGGTCGGAAAAAGGATTTGATTATCACCGGCGGTTATAATGTCTATCCCCGGGAGATCGAGGAAGTACTCTACACCCACCCGGCGGTGTACGAAGCGGCAGTTGTCGGCATTCCGGATGAAGTGAAGGGGGAAATCCCCAAGGCCTTCATCACTCTTAAGCCCGGGCAGCAAACCTCCGAGGGGGAAATTATCGATTTCTGTAGGGCCAATCTGGCTCCCTACAAGGTTCCCCGCCAGGTGGAGATTTGTTCCGAGCTTCCTAAATCCTCCACTGGAAAAATTTTAACTGGAGAACTAAAAAATAAAGGTTAAAAATTGCTTTCCACCCGCACTAAAATGGCCGTGGTGGCGCTCCTCTATTTTTCCGAGGGCCTTCCTTTCGGCCTGATCAACAATGCTCTCTCGGTATATTTTCGGGTAAAAAAAATCTCCCTGGAGGAAATCGGGCTGCTCAGTCTCTTAGGTCTGGCCTGGTCCCTTAAACTCCTGTGGGCTCCTCTGGTCGATCGATTCGGCCGGAGATATTTCTGGATAATACCCGCCCAGCTGGCCGTCGCTTTTTTCAGCGCGGTGCTGGCGGTATTTGATCCGGTTTCCGAAAAAGGCATGTTTTGGCTGTCTCTTGCCGCCATTTGTCTGGCCTCCGCTACCCAGGATATTGCTGCCGATGCCTACACTATAGACATCCTGGACGAAAAAGAGTTAGGCCCGGCGAACGGGGTCCGTTCCGCATCTTACCGGGTAGCTCTGATCGCCGCCGGTGGCCTCCTGGTGATGCTGAGCGATTCCTTCGGATGGTCCTTCACCTTTATCGCCGCGGCAATGATTATGGCTATTCTGGCTATGGTCGTCTTCAGTTTCCCAGCCTTCCGCAGGAAAAGACCAGCCGTTTCCAACCGGCCATCTCTCTGGCAGCAATGGGTGGGACCCATCCGCATCCTTTTCCAACGGCAGAACTTCTTGGCGGCCGTCATTTTCATCCTTTCTTTTAAAGTAGGTGAAGCCATGTTAGTGGCTATGTCCAACCCCTTCTGGATCGACCGGGGGTTTACTCCCGGACAGATCGGCTTTGTCGTAGGCACCCTGGGAATCCTGGCCAGTATTGTCGGGGCCATTACGGGGGGATCTTTGACAGCCCGCTGGGGAATTGTAAAGTCACTCTGGATTTTAGGCACGATTCAAGCAAGCGCCAGCCTGGGCTATACGCTGGCTTCTCTTCCCTTCGCCCCAGCATTCTCTATTTACTTTGCGGCCCTGCTGGAAAGCTTGGCCATCGGCCTGGCCACTTCCGCTTTCTTAAGCTTCCTGATGAAACTCTGCGACAAGAGATTTAGTGCTACCCACTATGCTTTTCTCAGCACCCTTTTCGGCCTCGGCCGTTCTCTGGCAGGAGTCGCCAGCGGCTATTCCGCCTCTTTTCTGGGTTATCCGGTCTTTTTCCTTGCTACCTTCCTGCTCGGCCTGGCGCCCCTGCTGCTGATCCCGTTCTTGAAACCTACTCTGGCCTGGGTGTCCAAGGAGGAAATATGACTTCCAAGGAATTGAAGGAAAAGATCGCTCAGATGATCATGGTGGGGTTCCCAGAGGCCGAGCTGGCAGAAGAATGCCCCATTGTCCATGCTATAAAAAATTATTCTCTCGGCGGCGTGATTCTTTACAACATCGACCTAAAAGGTTACCTCAATGAGCAGAAGAAGAAGGCCGATCTGACCCGGAATGAGGCGGCCCGGATCTGCCCGAAAAATATCATCTCTCCCGATCAGCTCAAAGCCCTTACGTCCGGGTTGCAAAAATATTCCCGCGTTCCCCTTCTCATATCGGTCGACCAGGAAGGGGGGATCGTGAGCCGGCTTGGTCCCGCTGCTGGATTTTCGGAAACTCCGAGCCCTAAATCCCTCGGAGAGAAGGATGATCCTGCAGTGACTACCCTGGCCGCAGAAGCAATGGCTAAGGATCTCCAGCGCAGTGGGATCCACCTCAACCTGGCCCCAGTTGTGGACCTGGACCTCAACCCCGAAGGCCTGATTTTCCGCAACGGCCGTTCCTTCGGATCTGACCCGAAGCTGGTTTATCGGCATGCCAAAGCCTTCATTCTCGCCCACCGGCAACAGAGTATCCTTACCTGCCTGAAACATTTTCCAGGAAAAGGAAGCGCGGGTAAGGACACTCATTTCGAGGTAGCCGATGTAACGTCCCTTTACCAGCCCCAGGAAATCCACCCCTTCTCCTGGTTAATCGAGGAGGGATTAGCCGACACGGTAATGACTTCGCATATTCACCACTGCGGATGGGATAAAAAATTCCCCATAACCCTATCGCCGAAAATTTTACGAATCCTTCTGAGGGAAAAGATAGGCTACCAGGGCGTAGTCATTTCCGACGACCTACAAATGGGCGCGATTGTCAAGCGGTTCAGCCTGGAAGAGGCGTGTCTCCTGGCTGTCGAGGCGGGTGTGGACATCCTTCTGGCTTCAAATAACAGCCCGGAAGGGAATGACCCGGATCTTTTCCTGCGCATGTTCGAAGCCCTGATCAAAGGGGTCGAGAAGAGACGCATCTCCAAATCTATTATCGAAACTTCCCACGCCCGGATCATGGAATTGAAGAAACGGATCTCTTAAATCTAAGTTGAGCGATTCTTTATAGACGGCCGGTAGCCGCAGGCTTTAGGCTGCGCAGAGGAATCACCCGTTGGGTGGAAATGGAAAAAATTACCTCCACTTTCTCCTACTTTTCATGATGGAGAGAGGGAGGAGCACCTCCTTATTGGCCGATTTAAACTTTTACTCCTGCTCGATTCCTGCCAGGTATTTGGCAATCTCTTTCCTCTGTTTCAGATCATAGTTACCCAGAATGGCAATAACTTCCATAATGGGGGAGCCCCCTCCGTGGAGGCCGGCGATCTGCCGGTGGGCTCCGAAAGAGGAGCCAATCAGGTCCTGAGTCATTCTAAAGCAACGGTGTTGGTTCTCGGCACTGATCCCCGTTTTCCGCATGATATATTTATTTAGAAGAGGGCCGACTTCCTCTTGATAGAAATCCTCTTCATAAGGCAGGGTTGCGGGCAGACCCCCAGCCACATCGCACAAAATTTGGTATTCATGATAGAGGCTTTCCCCCGCATGCCGCCTTCCAACGTTGCAAAAGACCACATCGGGAATGTAAGTTCCGGAAGAACTGGGCTTGGACTTCACCGCGGCGGCAATGCCTGCGCCATAAACCAATTCGGCAACACTGATCAGGTCAGCCAGTTTGTGATTGATATGTTGGGCCCCCTCTACCCCATTGTATTCTGCCGCTAAGGCGGTGGTCCCCATGATTACATCCGTAAAGGCCGGCTTGCATCCCGTGTAGCTATGACGATGATACAGGGCAAAAAGGGATGCGGCCCGGCCCCCGAATTCCCATTCGCCACACATAAAGACTCGCTCCCAGGGGATAAGGGTATCTTCAAAAATGGTCAGGGAATGACAGGAGCCAAACTCGGCTACAGGAGCTTTCAATTTCTTCCGGGAACGGGGAGAAGAGGTTACCACCACTTGCCGGATCCCGGGCGCGTCTCCAGGAACGGCAAAAGCTACAGCCCAGTCCGCTTCTTCTTTGGTCAGCAGGCGGGTAGGGGTGACTAAAATCTCATCGGCGTAAGCGGCGATGCTATTATGCGCTTTGGCACCTCGAACGATAATCCCATCCTTGCGCTTTTCCACGACCCGAAGATAAAGATCAGGGTCTTGCTGCTGATGGGGCCGAAGTTTGCGGTCGCCCTTTACGTCGGTTTGTCCAGCGCAACCCACCAGGTCATTCTCCTGGAAATACTTCAGATATTCCAGAAAACGGGGGTAATACTGCGTGCCCTTCGCCTGGTCGATTTCATGAGTGAAGACCGACGTGGCGTTGAGCATGTCTACCCCCATGCAACGCTGAATACAGGCTGGGGTCTTGCGGCATAAGGTGCGCGTCATCTCTTGCTTCTTCAGCAAATCCTCCTGACTGCGGTGAATATGGGTAAAACGATTAATCTCTTTGGAGGAAAGATGGGAGGTGGTGGTGAGGAGGCCTTGGTATTTTTCCTCCTGCGCGAGATCGAAGGTGAGTTTTATATTGTTCATGGGTCCTATTAATTGAGGGTCATCGCGGGAAATCTTCTTACCACCCATATAAATGTTCGGTTTCATCGAGCGTAATTTATTCTGATAATCTGAAAAAGTCCTCATAGCCTTGCTCTCCTTTTTTGTTTTTTTTTGGGGACGGAAGCTGCGAATGCTCAATTTTAGGCCTTGGCGATTCGGTTGACAAGAAGAAAAAAATCATGGCCAACCATTATTCGCTTCCTTTGTACTCCTTTCGCTTCTTGCCCATTCCCAGTTTTTTGGGTGCCCACCCACAGTTTTAAAGATTGGCTCTTTCTCCCAGTTGGGGTGCCGGTTCGAGCAGGAAGGGCACCAAGCCAGGGGCCCTTCCTGCCCGAACCACAATAGGAGTAAACTTAGCTTTCCCTTCTATTGACACCGTTGAAATGTCATCGGATAATAGAAGCAATTGGGACTTATCCCTCTGGCCAGAAATCCATCCAACAAGAGGTTTGCCAGCGATTATGCCTACCGTTGCC
>ENA-OVNE01000004-OVNE01000004.1-marine-sediment-metagenome-genome-assembly--contig:-NODE-4-length-22915-cov-10.948989_pt1 | contig 22915 bp, 28 predicted proteins | sample MGYA00250109_ERZ650190 | MGnify/ENA primary metagenome ERZ650190 (study PRJEB26730, sample SAMN04396784) | marine sediment metagenome | isolation source: Baltic marine sediment | place: Denmark...
CTACCTAATCAACCCTGGTTGGAGCCAAAACTCGCTCCAGAGGTGAGAAGCACGATCGTTCGAGTATGGGAGGAGCTAGCTCGACTCCTAAATGGGAACTTGCAGTTAGGCTCTGTAATAGATGGAAGGCTCAACATTGAAGGGGCTGTAGTTAATATCCCCAATACCGGAACGGCTGATACCGAGTTCAGCGTAACTCATAATCTAGGGTATGTACCTGCCTCTTGGTTGGTGTTCTCGATCGACAAGAGTGGGGTGACATACCTAGGAGGAACAGCATGGACAGCAACGTTGGCGTACCTGAAGTGCAGCATAGCGAACGCGAACCTGACAATCTTCGTGTTCTGAAGTTACTCGTTCCCTCCGAGCTCTCTGCAGAGCGCGTTGAGTGGATGTGGGGAAAGCTTCTCACCCAGGATTACGTGTTTGACGACACGACTGCTGGAGACGCTCGCTTCTTCCTCATGCAGCTTCTCATGCCGACTTCTCAACATTTCGAACTTGGAGATGATGGCTTGATATCCGCCACGGGAATTCAACCTGGAGTAGGAGCTATCCTTCACGTTACAGTTTGGGGGGATGTATCTGGTCCAAAGCTTTCAGGTGCGGTGAGAGAGGCGATCACGTACCTATTCACTCAGTACAGGTTACATCGTATAACGGCTTACATCCCCAGGCCAAGGAAGGAAGTCGCACGACTGGCCATCCTATTAGGATTCAAGTTCGAAGGGGAGCTCCGAGGCGCCTATCTCAGGTTTAAGGAGTTTCACAATGTAAGTATTTATGGCTTGCTCAGATCTGAGTGGGAGAAGGGGGTAGTTCACTAATGCCATTCCTTAGCGCGCCTTTGGCGGGTCCTTTAATAAGTGCGGGAGGTTCTATACTAGGGGGTCTACTCGGAGGAGGAAGTGCTAAGCTCCAGAAGCTCCCTCCACCTGCTCCCTTGAACCCTGAAATGCTAGCTCTCTTCAAACAGTACGCTGGAGGTCTCGCAAAGCCTTCCTTCGGTACGATGACTGAGATGGCGAAGACGGGAATGCCGACGGACGTCGGTCCTGCCTGGGAAGCTTTAATGTCTGCAGGCGAACGTATGAGAGGGGAAGGGAGAGGGAACATCCTCGAGCAGTTCGGTTCGACCGGGATGAGATATTCCCAACCTTTGATGAACTCTCTTGTTGACTACGAGAGTCAACAGTCGAAGGATCTACTCTCCATTCTCGCGAATTGGTCAATGCAGGCGAGTGAGTCTGCCCGTGGACGGCAGCTAACCGCAGCTGGAATGGGTACGCAGATGTTCTCGGAATCCGCTCAGGCTTACTATCCTACAGCCGCTCCTTACCTCCAGCAGGGAGGAGTGGGTTCAGCAATCTCGGCGGGAGCGGGCTCGTTCTCTCAGATGTTAATGATGTTGAAAATGCTTGGAATCTTCGGTCAGGCAGGTTCCGCCGGAACGAACTTCTCTATTGGCGGAGTCTCAAGCTCGAGTGGTGATGTACCCTTGGCAGGATAGGAGACAACTATGCCATCACTAATTCCGGGAGTTACAGGTTCATTAGGCACAATTCCAAGTGCTGGGCAGACGAGCGGTAGCCAATTCGGAGTTGAGGACTTTACCCGAATGCTCCTCCTCTCTGAACAGTTGAAAGAGCAGAAGAGGACCAAGCGTACTGAAGAAGCCAAGCAGAAGTTCTCCAGTACACTTGAGGCGTTGAAAGCTGGATTCCCTCCAGGTCTCATCGATCCGGAGGAGTTCGCGAGCATGGTAAAAGCGGCCGGGATTCCGATTACTTCCGCCGAAGCGATTAAGGCGGGAGGTAACGTTCAAGCCCCCCCAGCCGCACCTGTAAGTCCTCCAATTTCCCCCGCTCAGGTGACGAAGTTAGGGAACACAATGGACGCCAACCCAGCTGGTTTACAAGTTGCAAATCCCCCCAGCGAGCAGGCAGGACGTAAGAACCCAGGAGAGGGAGTAATCTCTCCTGGTGGGATAATGACTCCTGGTACGGGGCAGCTTGACCAACAGATCGCAAATCCTCAAGGCACCATGCAAGGCTGGCTCCAGAGTATGGGAGCGTCTGCTCAGATGCAACAGCAGGGAGCTGCAGCTCTTCAGAAACTGATGATGGCGGCCGCGGATCCGAATCTCCCCGCTGAGGTAAGAGGGGAAGCTACCGGGCTTATTAGTGTGATGACAGGGCAACCGGTGAACTTCGATTTTGTCAAATACATGACAATGACTCCTGAGGAGAAACGTATGGCTGCCTCTGCTGCGGCTTCGGGAGAGAACGAGTACACCAAGAAGCAGAGAGAGGCGACTCTATTCGAATCCCTTACAAAGAATCCTGACTTTATGCAGCGCTTCTCCGGACCGGGAGATGCTATCATGGCAGCCCGATCTGTTGCGGAGGGCGGAGTGATCCCCTCCGGGATTAAGACTACTCCAAAGTCGATTCAGCAAATTACGAACGAGGCAGAGCTTACGAAGTTCTACAATGAAATGGGACTTTCTCCCAGTCAGGCAGGGAGAGCTGCCGAGCTTCATATTATGGGAGCGACTCCGAGGGAGTTCCTCCCTGAGGGGTTGCAGTCGATAGTGGAGAAGACTTTGGCGTTGAAGGGACGTGAGCTCGATATTGAAGGACAGAAGGTGAAGATCATGGGCGCTCAAGTCCTGGCCGATCTGGAGAAAGTTAAAGTTGAGATGGCCAAAGAAGCGAACGCGGAACTCCTCGCTAAGTTCAACGCTATCGTTGAAGCGAAGAAGAAAGGGTTAGATATCCCCGGGATGGAAGAGACGACCCAGGAGCTTCTGAACACCATCGCGACGAAGTCGGGGGTAAAGGTTGAGAGCGTGAAGAAGTGGTACCAGTACATTACGGGAGGCATGAGTGGACTCAAGTTCAGTCCGAATGCTCCCACGGTCCTCGAAGGTCCGACTCCTGGAAGGAGTGCCTTTAGTTTGGACGCGTTAGGTCTAACTTCACGTTCTGCTGAGGAATCATTCAAGGCTTCCTCTGAAGCAATGGAGAAAGGTAACGTCATAGAAGGTACCGTAGCTGCCTTCGAGGGAGGAGCTGAGGCTATGGTAGAACCATTCGTTCAGTCGTTCGAAGCACTTATTAAAGGGGTGGAGGGTAAGAATGCCAAACGGTGATTTTGACCTCCAATTCCAAGAGATGATTAAACCGTTTCAACATCTCATGACCCAGCTCGATCCCTCCATGGCGAAGGATGAGTACGACGCGCTACGTAGTAAGTTCTTCTTCGACAATGTAGCGCCTAGGGTTCCGGCGAATTACTCAGTACCTGGGACATTTAATTCTTTCAAGAAGGCGACTGAACGGAAGAGCATTCTCTCTCCTATTGAGGTGAAAGTACTTCAAGTCGCGGCAATAGAGAACGCAGCGAAGAGAGAGCTGTTAGCCCCCCTCGCCTCTGTAAGTAACGAAGCTCGTAAGGCGCACGACCGCTTAGAGAGACAGGGAACAGCTATTACGAAGTCGATTGCAAGAGAGGGTGGGAGTGTAGCAATCCCCGAAGGGGTTGGTATGCTCGCCGGTGCGCTGCCAGGATTCCTAGCAGCGGGCGCAGCGATGACTCCAGTGGCGGGGGCAATCATTAAAGGAGGCGAGACTGCGGGACGGGCGGCTCTCCTCGCTCAGAAGATGTTACGAGGTGGTCTGACCTTTGCAACCTATGAAGCCTCCCGCGAAATGCATGGAGATCGCCTGACTGCCGGTTTGCAGGGTTTCGGAATAGGAGTGGCGTTCGATGGGGTACTCGGCCTACCCGCTTTCCTACGTGGTCGTGGCGTAGCTAAAACGATTGCTGAGGCGGAGGATATTGCTCGTAAGGCAATTCGAGGAGAGCCTGGAGTAAGCCCAGAAGCGGATAGTCATATCGCGGAATATATTAAACAACAGAAGGAGGTCGCTCGTCAAGACGCTCAACTTGGATTCGTTAACTTCTCCGAGAACGTGAAGGGTGCTCGCGCCTGGATCGTGGATAAGAACAACCGTAGGAGCCTGATCGAGATCGAACCCTATCGTGAGTTCACCGCAGTACAAAAGGTTCAGGCGGTTATCGCCGCTGGGGGTAAGCTCCAAGGGGTTGATGCCGGGCCGGCATTTCGTAAGAACGTCGATGTCTTCATCAATAACCTGCAGGCGGTTCTTAACCCGAAGTATGAAAAGGCAAACCTTGTACGTACCGCTCCCGGTCAGGCGGAGCAGATAGCGCAGCAGATGGGGAAGGAGGGAGTTCCTGCTGAGCCTCTGTCGGACGACCTAATTGAAGTTAAGCTCCCTCAGGTGAAGACAAGTCGAGCTAGTCAGGCGAAGGCGGCTGCCCCTCCTCAGGACGTTACGCTACCTACCAAGCCCACGACGGAAGAGGTTGACACCGCTATTCGTGAGTTGAAGAAAAGAGAAGGTACTACCGGTACCGAGATGTACATCAAGGCTTGGGTGGATGAAGCGTGGGATCCCAAGGCCTCCTCGGAGGTGAGAGCGAACAAGTTAGCACTCCTAAGGGAGTATGTCCCCGAACTCGTTCCAGGAGAGCCTGTAGTAAAGGAAGCCACTGCTGAAGTTGTGGAAGCGACTTCAGAAGTTAGCGCTATCCCACCTAACGTCGCCGCTATCCTACAGAAGTTCGGAATTGATCCCAGTGGGATAGAAATTAGCCCATCCGCGCTGGAAGGTATCAGCGAAGTTGAGCTCGTTCGTCGCCTCGAGATCATGGAGCGTAGTCGTGGAGTCAGGCGAAACGTTCAGATCGCGAATGCGAGAGAAGCTAAGGGACTGAAACCCGAGGAGCCTCTTGCCTCCGCTCGTGAGCGCCCTGAATGGGACGACCGCTGGGATATGTCAGAGGGCAAGCTCTACGCTTCGGATGAGTCCCCTATCGGCCCGTGGTTTGGAGAACGATACGTCCCCCTCAGCGAGAAGACTCGACTCACCCAGGAGGGGAAACTCTTCCGTCTCTACCATCAAACTAACATATTCGGAAGGCAGGGACTACGGCAATTAGGAAAGTCGGTTGAAAACATCCTAGAAAAGGGTTTCGCTCCCAAAACGTACTTCACCCCATCGTTTCGCGCTCAGGTGGATACGTTAACTCTAACTCCTAGTACGGTAGTCTTCGAAGCGAAAACTCCTGAGGGGGTGAAATATATTACTGGTAGACCGCCTTATAATCTTGAGGGTACTGCCGCTGAGGTGCAATTTCCCACAGCGAACGTACCTCCAGAGAATATCACCCGAATTATGATCCCTCAATTTCCTGAAGCTGAGTTGAAAGCACTTGAAGCCTACGCGCAGAAGGCCAACTTAGCCGAGCGCACGACTGGAACAGTATGGGGTGATTTCAATCTTGGTGAGTATAATAAAATGCTCGATCGCCTGCGAGCCTACGGGGAGGAGCACAGGATCCCAGTAGAGGAGTTCCCCGTAGGGGCTAACCTTGAAACAGGACAACTACGGGGGATAGAGTGGGCGAGGGAGAAGGGACTACCTTCAGCTGGGAAACCGAGAGCTCGTGTACTTCAAGCGCTTGATAGTCCCTTTCGAGTCGTACTCCGACCAGGTGGAGCTCATGTCATCGCTCCTGCTGAAGGAATTATCCCCGGAGCTGCTGGTGTTACATTTAAGGACTGGCGGGATATGTTAAGTTACTTCGGATACAAACCTCCTCCAGGGTTTGAGGATATCAACCTTCCTGGTATTGTGATAAGTCCAGGAGTAAGTAAGGATCACGTTTTTCATGACTTACTCCACGCGAAGATGTTCGGGGGGCTGGGAGTTACCGAACAAGGCTATCCCGTTAGCTCACTATTTAAGCTCCATCCTGAAGAGTTCGAGGGGATTAAGGAGGCAGCATTAGGAGTGGCTAGAGGATTACAGACGCAAGTAACCTACATGAGTATGCCTTTTGATAAACTCCTTGAGGAGACGTTCGCTCACATCGCTACCGCAGTTCGCTTCAATGATGTGACTTACCTTCGTGCCCTTGCCTCTTGGAACCGTTCGGTGGAGGATCTCCTACGTTACGTTAACCGGACCTCACGTCTAGGCCTACTCGAGCTCCCAGGACGAGCTGACACCGTTGTGAAACGTCAGTTGGAGAGAACACTTAACGATCTCTACCGAAGAACCTCTCCTGATGTGTCTGCCGAGCTTAAGCGTGCGGTACCTAATATCGGAGGCCATTCGTTCTACGATCCAGCGAGTGCGAAGTGGAGACTGAACCTGGGAGACGAAACGAAAGTGTTTAACTCTCCCGAACACCTATTCGACTACATGCTTGAGAATGACGTGGCGGCGCTGATTCCCAGTTGGACGGATGCTCTCTCAAGTAGAGGAGTAACCGGTCCGGCATTTCCACCTTTGGCTTCTTCCAGAGGATTGAAAGGTCTTCCGTTACCTGATGCTCCCCCTGACGCGAAATGGCCTTGGGTGGGGTTAAGTTCCATTAGTAGTTGGTTCCGGCCAATGTTGACCTGGACCGCGGACGTGCAGACGAAGTTAGATCGAGCCCTACTCGGGACAAAGACCGCTCTACCCCTCTTCGAGAAGGTGAAAGCCGTTGATGACGGATTCCGGGCGGGAGACCCCTGGTGGAATGGTAGTCAGAAAGAGCTTATCGACAACTTCAAAGGTACCTCCACTGGGAAATGGAAGGATTACTTCGAGTACCTTAGCGCCCAGCCAGGAGTACAGGCAACCCAAGCTGCGGGGGCGCTGAAGTTAGATCCTAGTGACCTTAAGACATTGGAACGGTTCGAAACTTGGGCGGGGAGATTTAAGGAAGTGACCAAGCTCGACCCAATGCATTACTTAAGGGAGATCTATCCAAAACTACGTACGTACGATTTCATCCCCGATCATGTGTGGGGGAAGGCAGTAAATCCAAAGACGACCTCCCTTGGGGACTGGGAGCGCTGGGTACGTTACGAAGGTGAGCTCAATCCGAGTGATAATCACCTCGGACGCTTTATTACCTTCCTAATGAGGAAGGGGCTTGAGAAGGCCTATACAGGTAAACCTTTGGAGGAGCTCTCCAAACTTATCGAGACTAAAGGGAAGGATGGTAGGTACATTCTTGGTTCGCTGCGCTGGCCATTAAGTAACTACGTCCGATATATGAAAGGTATGCCGGACGTCACCCAACAGGCAATCCGTCGTACCATGAGCGACTTCCAGGTGAATTGGACAGGCCGGATTAAGAGCTTGAACAAAACTCTTCCCGACTGGGCGAAAATCCCGGAGAGTATTGTCCCTGGTCAGGATATGTTTAACAAGCTCTTAGTGTTCTCCTACGCGGCCGGGATTGGAATGCGACCGGCGCTCGTCGTTCGTGACGCGATGCAGGTGTTCATGACGGGACTTCCTATTTTGGGGGTAGGTAAGTTCTCTACCGGTCTACGCAAAACTCTCACGTCAGGTGGGTGGAAGTTCGCAGAGGACTCAGGTGCACTCCTTAGTCAGCACAACATTGGTGAACTCTATAAGGATATCATTAGCGAGCTTCCTATCCCAGGGAAGGGGTTTACAGATAGATTGCTCGCCTTCTCCAATATGCTCCTGGCTCCTGCACGTTGGGGGAACAACCTCAGTCGGGCTGTCGTGTTCAATGGCGAATACGAACACGCTCTCACCGCAGTTAGGAAGTATCGTGCTGGAGCGATCGACGCCACCAAGTTCCTGAATGATGAGACCTCACTCTGGTTTCTCGATGAGCCGGCATCCTCTCCGCTTCTCCGCGACGCGGGCAATGTAGCTATTAAGGACACTGAAGTGGCACGTAAGATCGCTCTCGAACTTATCGACCACACGCAGTGGCCCTACCGCCGTGGTACCCAACCTGCGATGTTACGTACGGGACTAGGGCGTGTATTCGGTCAGTTTGGCGTCTGGCCCTTAAGCTATCTCGACTTCATGTACCGCCTTGGGAAGAAGTACTCCAGTAGCCCAAAGAACGTTCTTCAGGCTGGAGCGTTGTGGGCAGCTGCGAATTATAGCATCAGCTCTGGAATGGAGTCGATGGGAGTCGATAACGCTCACTGGCTCTGGTTCTCTCCGGCAGGGTACGGTGGTGGTCCTCATATGGATCTCGTTCAAGCTATGTTCCGAGCCCCCGAAGAGACCGAGCAAGGCCGGGCTGCAAGGCGAAGGATACTTGAATACCCCCTTATGTTTGTTCCAGGTAGCGTTGAAATGCGCGCAATTCTTAAGATTATAGAACAGGATGAGGAGATGTTCAAGGATGGGAACGTTCCCGGACCAGGACTCGTAAGGTTGTTGGGTTTCAAACCACTCAAGGATCTCCAGGAAGATCAGGATATCAAGGAATGGCTTGAGAAGGAAGCAGGATTTAAGAGTCGAATCTACTAAGGAGGAATTACCTATGGCAGTTACAAAGGATAACCCAGGACAGGCTCAGTCGATCAAGGGAGTGGTGAACAACCCTAAGGCGACTGGGCGTCATGTCAAGATCGCGAATACGAACACGAGTAGTAAGGATACGGCGGATAAGCCGCTCCCGGGTACGGTATTACGGAAATCCTAACCTAGCGAGGTGGGGGAATGAAGTTTCTCTTAATCTCCGGTTTCGGTGACGGACTGGGCCTAGCTCTCCGTCTCAAGCAGGAGGGAAATGATGTTGCCGCGTACGTGCATGAAGCGAGAGCGAAGTCGAACTACAACAGACTCCTACAGAAGCCCAGGCGTTGGGAACACTTCCTGGATAAGGAGACTGTTGTACTTTTTGATAGCCTTGGCGGTGGGCGCACTGCTGACCGCCTGCGTAGTCAAGACTATAAGGTACTTGGAGGAAGTGTCTTCGCGGATCAACTTGGTCTGGATAAGGACACCTCCGAGGGGTTTGTCAAAGAGCAAGGAGTTGAGCTCCCTAAGGATATCAACTCTACAGGTTGGTTTGATGGAGTACGATTCCTACCTGGGATGTTCTCCCGTTCAGTGGAGAGAAATAAACTCATGCCGGGAGAGCTCGGTCCGGCGGGGCATGATACAATGGGCTTGGCGTTAAGACCAACTAGCCCGGATCAAGTAGTTCAAACAGGTCTACAACGGCTTGCGCCCGTACTCGGACATCATGGATATGTTGGGCCCATTACGTTAAACTCGAATGGGATTATTCCACGTTTCCGCTATGACGAGCTCCCCGCCTTTCTCGAGCTCTACGATGGGGAGGTAGGTAAACTCCTCAGTGGACTTGCTCGTGGGCAGGGTGACAACTTCCACCTTAAGCCAGGTTACTCCACAGCGATTCGAACCTCCGTACCTCCCTACCCGTTGAAGGGAGCCCCTACCCAAAAGGGAGTAGAGATAAGTGGTCTCACTCGAGAGGATCGTCCACACAGTTACTTCTACGACGTGGAGCTTACCGAGGACAACAAGTTAGTAACATCAGGCGCTTATGGACGTGTTGCAGCGTTCACAGGAAGTGGAGATAGTCTCGATCAGGCACTTGACAGGGCGTACGATCCGTCCTATCGCTTGAACGTACCGGATAAGCAACTCCGGAATGACCTTCGACCGATATTTCATCAGGTAGACCTAGGAGGATAGAATGCAATTCGTTGAAGATCATTGGGGAGACCTAAATGCTTGGTGTCTTATGCTTCTAGGTATCGGGATCTCCCTCCTTGCCGTGAAGTATAACTATAATCAGTTGTACATCCTAGGAACGTCTTCCTTTACAGCCGGTCTGGCGGCTCTGAAGCTCAAGCACATACCCCCAAATGGGAATGGAGTCCCTAAGCCTCCGGAGACTGGACAGAAATGATCTCATGGAGTTCGATCACCCGATACTGCTTACCTTCTACCAGGAGGTGAGAGCCTGCGTGTTTGGAGAAGAAGATAATGTCTCCCTCCTTCACCTGATCTTGGGTTAGAGGATCCGACCCCACCGCAACAACCTTTCCCGTAGTCGGCTTAGGGACATTCTCCTCACGTACTACAAGTGTGAGCCCACTCGCCTTCGCCCGTTCGGTTAGCCCGTCAACGGCTTGGATCTCCTCCACTATCACTCTCGCTCCCAATGGTTTGATCACCTTGTTCCTCCTGCCAAAGTATTGGCTCGAGACCACGAATTTGACTTGGATTACCTTGATAAGGAATCTTCTCTCGAAAGAGACTGATGAAGTCGATCCCCCCATTGCCACTCTTAAGTTCGAGATAGGACTCCCTAATGATGTAGGCGTCTCCATCCTCAGGTTCGAAAAGTGTTAGGCTCTCGTGGATGATACGAACTACTCTCCACGGGGAACCGTTATGGGTTACTACTGCGCCTAAGGCGACTTGTGTTGACATAACATGCCTCCAAATTACGTAGGATTAAATCATCTGAGGCGGCTATTTCTAGTCCCTCGTCGGCGAAATCGACTGCACGCCCCCATCGATCCCATTTTGGGTCGCGAATATCGAAACCGTTCCACCCTCTCCATACCGGAGCGGAGGAGTCGATACTTTGCACGCCGGCCCATTCGAGAGGACGGAGCTCACCGATCTCACCATTCGCCATCCCGAACGCGTGCACCTTCAAGTGTGGCCAGCACTGTTGAATCTGACGCGCGGCATCGATCCGGGCGAATTTGTTTTTCCACACGTGAGTAACCATATTACGTGGAAGTCCTATCCAACGAAGTCGTTTAGCCTTCCTCGCGATATTGGCCACCTCAGCCGCGAACTTCCACCACTCGGTGGGGTACGTACCTTGAGGGAGATACATAAACTCACAGTTCATCCTGTTGGAGAACTCACTCAGGAACATTAACGACATCTTATGAGAGACTTCCCCTCCCAGGAACTTGTCAGGAAGTACAACAAGCTGAGGTCGGTAGTAAAGGTAAGCCTTCCTGAGCTGCTTAGCAGTGAAGTGTACTCCCTCGTAAGCGCCATTGTCAAGAATAATGGTATCACCTACTTTTCTCCTCTCCTGGTAGAATTTCTTGTACTCTGGGATCTGTACTTGCGGGAGTACCAAGTGCAGCGAACTCAGAGTCGAATAGCGGCTCAGTCCGTTGGTCGGTGAGATAATTCCGAAGCGCATCGAGTTTTCCTCCTATTACCCCCCTACGATACTTGTACAAAGTGGAGGGATGAATTTTCAGCCGTTCAGCTTCCTTCACAAGCGGCCGGACGAGTACGAGTCGTTGGTCCATGTAGTATAGACGTTGCTTACTCTTGGAGAGGTTGTTAGCTCCACCCCGAGGTCTTCGATCGATCCCACAAAGACGGATACGTCGGGCTACCGTGGCAGAACCTGCACCAAGTTTGAGAGCAAGTCTAGAGATGCTGATACGTTGAGCAAGGTAGAGATCCTCAAACATCTCCTTTTCATTTCGGTAGCCGAGCACACCTGCAAGAGCGTCCCAATCTTCTGCCATGATGTTACCCCCACCAACTAGTTTCGAAACTGCCCGAAAGAGAGCGGTAGATTACGTAGAGAATGAGTAGGACTAAAGCGAACTCGTCCCAGTCTAGTTTTTGTTCTTTCATGTTAATCCTCCCTACAGAGAACATAAACATGTTGGAGCTTGTCGTGACGTTCCTCCACGATTCGGCCTTCCTTAAGAGAGAGTACATGCGCCCGAAGTTGTTGTGCGTTCATACGATACTGCACCTTTCGTACGAGTATGCTATGATCGATCACTCCACCCTTCGCCCCCGCGATCGCACGACGCACGTAATCTTGTTCCGCACCCTGGGCGGTCTTAAACATCTTCCGTAGCATAGAAGGGAGGAGCTTCTCTGTCCATTCCACGAGTCCGAGAGCTCGCTTAAAACAAGGGAGACACATGATCAGGGTTCCATGTTCGCTCAGATGCAAATTCATCGCGATACGAATAGTATGAACTCCCTTCCTTTGGAAGTAGGTTGCCAGGAGCTCATTCTCCGGGTTCTTCCAATCCTTTTTGCTCTCCCTATACCAACGATCGTAGTACTCATCACACTCAGGAGACATTATCATCTCACCTGTGAGTTCATGAAGAGCCGCGAGTTGGATAATTAACTTGGTACGTAAGGTAGGATCCCCTGGTTTTGGTTTCGACTCACATCGACTAGTATCTTCCTGTACGACGTGGATACTCCGAGCGAAGAATCCTCCTCCGAAAAGATCCTCTGGAGTGTTCGAAACGAACCAGTCAGGAGTTGAACACATTAGAACGGAGATCGCGACGTCATGTAAATAGGTCTTGCTTCGCATGATAGTTTCGCTCGACCAGCGATCTGGGCAGTCCATAAAACGGGTAATGAGGGGAACAATTCCTTCCATGTAACGCGCCTTACCCAGGAATACCGACATCTCAGGGGCGTAAATAAGACCTTGTGCCATGTCTCGCATGGCTTCGACAAGAGCCTCCGGTGTAAGCTTCTCGCTATAGATTTTCGTAAGCTCGAGCTCCTGAAGCATACTGACAATAATGTCTGAAGCAGTAGTCTTTTTGAGGCCGCTAGGGCCGATGAGGATGACACCGAGATTACAGAAAAGCCGGAAATATCCCATATCGAACCAGACTCGTCGGTTAATAGTAGCACCAACTCCAACGAGCGCACAGAAAATATGATATGCAAGAGGGGCCTCTGAGTGTTGGGTATAACGGATGTAGTCATGTAGGTAACCTCCATTTGGGACAAAAGCCATAAGGCTTATATCTGCCTCCTCGGTAGTCGGACTATCTCGTACGATTTCGGGAACCCCAGCTAGGGCTGCTCGAAGCTCGTCCTCGGTAAGGTTGAAGGATCGTTGGATAAGGAGCAATAACTCCTTCTTATCCTGTTCGTTTAGATCCCCTGGAAAGTTCTTCGCCCATACTACAATTCGTTCGAACAGAGGACTGGTACGAGGGAATTGTTCTCCTTTTAGGAGGCTACGAAACACCTCCAACTGCTCACGGGGCGTTCTTGTATTCCTCATATGGGATCGTATCCATCCAATTAGGACCAACAGATATTTCGCACGGGATCCAGAAGCCCCCCATTTGTGGGATGGGAGCTTCAAATGTATCTCGAATGAAAGGAACGCAACCACGAAGTGCGCGTTTCGGACAGTTGATTCCAACACTGTCATGGACGGTGAAGATAAGCCTTGCTCCGAAGTCGCTGAGTCCTTTGTGAAGAGGGATGAGAGCGTTCTGTCGAAGGATATCAGCTGCGTTAGTCTGTCCTGGGAATGAGAGTATTTCATTCCTCATCGCGCGTGCGTTGGGGAACCGTCGAATTCTCCCGAAGGCGTTACGGAGGAAACCAGTTCGATCGGCCTCACGTACGAGGTTAGTATGTAACTCTTCGATTGCCTTGTGTGCTTTGAAGAACTCCTTATAAACTCTCTGCGCCTCCGGTCGAGTGATCTTAAGATCCATTAGGCTCTCGATCCCTCGACCGTAGATAAGACCGAGCGGCCCACTCTTCGCGATGAGGAGATCTTTTGGAGCAACGTCCTTTCTCTTGTACGCCTTCATCCTTGGCATACCTTCTTGGAAGAAGGGCTTTTTGAAGATGTCCTCGTAGAAGAGACCGTAGACGTACTCCCCACTCTGCTTAACTTTGAGAAGGGCTTTATCTTGAGCAGCCCACGCATAACACCAGAGTTCAATCTGGCTGAAGTCTGCAACAATAATTGCATCGTCCGGCGAATCTGGGATAAAGATCCTCCGTGGTGACGTACCGATAATTTCCTCAGGGATATTTTGTATGTCAGGATCTTTGGCTTGAATTCGACCCATTTTCTGTCCGTGGGGTTTGTACTGTGCATGACATCTCTCATCACTGGAGTAGACGTGTGTGAAGTCAGCCGCGTGCTTGAGTTGACGCATAAGGAGAATAAGCCCGGAGGTCTTGTTCATGTAGGCGTCACGATAGAGCTTAAGCGCTTCGTCGTCGACACTTGGGGTCTTAACTTTCTTCTTGAACCCGTCGGCCTTACTAACCCTCGTACGATATTGAATAGGAAGGCCAAGTTTCGCGAAGAAGGTGACTAGCTCCTTGTTCTGAGTCCAACCTATATAGGGGCTTACCTCAGCCCAGAACTTCTCATACTGTTGGAGAGCTTTGTAACTAGCGAGCTCTAGTTGCTGGGCGAAGGGGACATCACACCGGATCCCGATGACTTTCATATCTTGTAGGATCGGCCAGAGAGGCATGTCACCCTCCCAGAAGCGACCGAGGAGAGACCATTTTAACATCTCCATGTCAGCAGTCTCACCTGCCCAGAGCGCGCCGTAGGTATCAGCTGCGTTGTAACGATTGGGATCGATCTTACTTAGGTTCTTGGTATAGGGCATATCAGTGAAGAGAGAGAGGGCCATACCGAGGTCTTTAGGGCGGAGGTCGGAGTAGAGGAGGTTGAGCGCAAGCATGACATCAAATGCTTTGACTCCTGCGAGCCCAAACCGCCTACCCAGATGGAAACCATCAAACCCCCAGTTGAACGCGTAAACGCGTGTCGGATTAGCCCTGGGCTGGTTAAAGAGTGGGGTGAGAAGGTCAAAGAGGTCCGGAGGTACCCCGACAGCTTCCCCTCTGTTAGCAGAGATTCCAATAACTTGAATAGGTGTATCTGAACCTCCCGTAAGCTCCTCTTCGTCAAACACACTCTCCGGTGTTTCGATGTCAGTTGCAAATCTACCTGAAACGATACATTCGTGCACGTACTCCCGAACTTCCTGCGAGGTCGGGCTGTAGTTGAGGTGCTCCTCATAACGTACTCCTTTCCCATCGATCCAGCGTTTGACCTTAAGTAAGTCAGCCTGGAAGATCGGCCAGTCCTTAAAGGCGGTGTAGCCAAGATATGCAGGATGAACGAGAGGAATAAGTATTCGCTGCCCATTGATGAGATATGGGCAGCCTCGGAGCCATGCATTTGGGTTTTTCTTGTTTGTGACGGTTGTGAGTGTCTTGCCGCTGAAGGTGTAAAAGGCTGGGGCTCCGAGTGTTACGAGCACGGTACATTGGCGGAGATCGTCGAGCTCACGATCGAGGAGAGGACGGCAGCAATCAATTGCTTTCTGAGGAGGAGGAGTACCGGCCGGGACGAAACACTTCACGACGTTCGTGACGAAGTGATTATTACGCTCGATACAAGCTTCGTAGAGGCCGCGGGTGAGAGTACGACCGGATCCTCCAGAGAAACCTAAACCAGTTTGGATCTCAGTCTGCTCTGGGTTTGAACCGATAAAGGCGGCTTTGGAGGAGAGCGGGCCGTTACCGAAGACGGGCCCAGGAGCATCTTTCAGCGGGCATAAGTAACAAAGCGGGCCGGGCTTGGTCAAGCTACCTCCCAAGGAAATACTATCCATACATTAGGTGAGACATCAAGAGCAAAAAGAACACTAGCTGTAATATCTTTCGTTATCCAAACTACACCTAGAGTAGGATGATATCGTTCCTTAGCCTTCCGCCAGGCAGTACCTTTGTCGAGTATATCATCTACCCAAATAAGGGTTCTTCCTCTTACTGGTTGAGTAACGAGAGGGATCTGAAGAAGATGAGATAGACGTACTGCTAGAACTAACCCACCTCGCGGCTGTCCAAGCAAACAGTATGTACGTCGTGAGAGGTTAAGCTCTGCTGCTAACTGGCGCGCAGCGTCATCAAAGTCTTTCCAGGTAACTAGTTTCTGTAACATACTATCTCCTAACTAGTTCGAAAAACCTCTTCTCCATAGTAGGATCCTCTTTGAAGACCCCCTCTAGATGGTACGTAATGAACTTCGCTCCGGTGCGGACTCCTCGAATCTTCGTACAACCGTGGACGCCCTCGATTAGGCAAGCTGCTCCCAGCGTCCCCTTACAGATGTCGTCGATCTTGGTAGTGACGTCCTTGGTAAAGCGTTCCTGGAGGAGAGGGCGTGAGTTACATTCCTCGAGCACGCGTGCTAGCTTACTAAGCCCGAGAACCTCACCGTTAGGGACGTAGGCAACACTAACATTGAACTCAACTGGAAGTAAGTGATGCGGACAGAGAGAGTACATCAGATGATCGCGGAGGAGAACGAAATCGGTGAACTCCTCTGGGAACGTTGCCCACTCCTGTTCCTTACGCCCGAACATCTCCTGGTAGAAGCGAGCGACACGTTCGGGAGTTTCGAGAAAATTCCTATCACGAAGGTCGACGCCTATCCCTTCCAGGATTAGACTGACGCCTCGTTCGATCTTGGACATATTCATGAGAGCTCCTATTGAACAGATTTCTGGATGTCATCGTATACGAGAAATATCCAGGCTGCTGCCTTTGACAGGAGCTCCCGTCGTTTTGCTAGATCGTCCACCGTACCGAATTCGACGAGTTTCGCGATGGCCTCACCACGAGGGTGACAGTAAGCGCCGTCGTGGAGTGCCTCTCGGATGAAGTTGAAAACCGTATTCGGCCGATCCGGGCCGGCATGGTAACCGACCTTCGGCCCGTGTTTCGTGATTTGGTCGGAGACCTTGTTCATAAAGGCTTCGAAGTTCTGTTCGAAGCTAATTGGGTTCGATAATACGGAAGATGTCTTTTTCATTACTTTCCTCCTCCCCAGCTGGGGCAGTCATTTGAGTTTGGAAGTCTTCCCAGAAGCAGAGCGCCTGGGCCTTGTCTCGGTAGTGCCGGCGAACTATCTCACCGCTGGCTTTGTTGAAAGCGCCTACGTCGTAACAAGGAAACCCGCTGATGTAGTGCTCTCCGAGAAAGAGTCCATATTTGCCACTGGTACTAACAGCACTACCGAGGATGACGATATCAACTTTCTTAAGTTGGAGAGCGGGAGCCTTTGGTTTTTGCATCCTACTACCTCAATCCGAGAATCTTGTGAAGTTGGATACTGAGCTTCCACTCCGGATGACGACCAAGAGCTTGGAGAACGTAACGTACATTCTCCATATCAAGAGCGGTCTCACTATTGATAGGTTGGAGGTAGACCTCTTTATAACACAAAGCCTCAAGGAAAGGGATCTTGCTCTCGTCGAACTCTCCATCGACTAGGAGCTTGACCTCATCACAGAGGTTGAGCATACTGTCGAGCACGCCAGCCTTCGGAGAGACTGTAACCCAAACTCCTAGAGGACAAGGCCAGTTAATTGTACCACTCGTCTCGATGTGGATTTTGATCTTACGACTTACAGCGAGGGAAATGAGGTCGTCGACCGCCTCTCGATGGATGAGAGGTTCGCCTCCGGTGATGCAAACGTGACGTTCGGTGACTTCGTTAAGGAGCTCGCCGATTTCGATCTCTTGCTTTTTGTTGAAGTCGGTATCACACCAGAAGCCACGGCCGTCGTAAGTGTGACAGAACCAGGCATCTTTACCTGTCTTGAGTACAGGGAAAGGTTCTTCCGCTCCAGGAGCCAACTCAGGGAGCTTCCCCACCGAACACCCTGCAGTACGGATAAAGAACATTGGAGTGCCGGTCCATCGCCCCTCACCCTGGATGGAATGGAACTTCTCAGCTATTGCGAGTTTCACAGGTGTGTACCTCCATTAGGCCTTCGGTTAACTTAAGCCACTGCGACTTACCTTTCCGGATACGGGAATACCAGACGATGAATACTCCACATTCGAGACACTCCTCATTACGTTCATACTCCCAACCCTGGCTGGCTAGCTCCTGTTCCGTGAACGTGCTTTTGTACAGCATGATGCTCCTTGTGACATTTAGGGTGGGCGATAACGAGATTACCTCTAGGTATCTGCTTTGGCCAGAGGTAAAGGAGATCCTCTATCACGAATTTGTTATTCTCTCGATTCTCGTCGTAGTGATGAAATGTAAAACGCACCGGTACTGGACCGTGGCGACGATGACCGAAGGTGAATTCGACCCGCTCCATGAAAGTCCCTCCACAGAACCAGCAACGGAGTTGAGGGAGTAGGAGATGGAGGAACTCCCGAAGTAGCTGAAGCTCACTTTTTGTTTTCTTTTGCACGGTCGAACTCCTCCCTCGTAAGTGTTGCACTGCTCGTGCACGTTTCGTGTAGGGTGATCTTACTCCAGGGGATCAGCATCTGGCGGGCTATCCACCAAAGGAGGTTCTCACTTGTGGGGTAGAAGACAACCGACATTCCAGCAACCATCCAGGGATCGTTCTGGATAGGGGCGAAGGGCCAGGTACCGAGATGTCGGTGGTCGAGCCGTTCGATGAGAGGTTTGATGTGCCCGCTGATATCGGCGTAATCCATCACGAAACCAGTTTCGGGGTTGAGTGGACCCTCAACGAAGACGGTGAGCACCCAAGAGTGACCATGTAAGCGAGAGCACTTACCAGGGTGTTTGGGGAGAATGTGAGAGGCTTCGAAACGGAATGTTTTACTTATTTCCATAACCACCTCCAAAAAAGTAGGAGCGCCCTTACGTAATGAGCGCTCCTATAAATTAAGGTCTGGTCCGACTGTGATCCCACCAACAGAGTAGGAACCAGACCGCGACGAACGCGCCGACCAGGGCGATCTTCATACCGGCTTCCCTTCTTGGAGGGAACGAATCCCCCAAGGAGGAGTCTTCGAACGGGTCTCCCCTTTGTACTTATCGTGCACGACGAGGAGGTAATACTCCGCGTGCATGTCGACGATGACCTGGGGATCGTGACCTTCCGGACCGGGGAGATAGCCTGCCTTCTCGTAGAACGCCTTGAGTTTGGCGAGGGCTTGCGGCTGGAGGGAGGTGTTGTCAACGTACGTGCGCCCGACGAGAGGCTCCTCTTGACATTTGAACCAAAGCCAGATAACTCGCTCGCCGGGAGATTCCTTACTCTCCCTGTCTTCAAACTTCTCGAGGCGGAAGTGGTACCAACCTTCGGGGAAGACTTCCCCCCACTTCTCGACCTTGTTCATATCCTGTGTGTATGGCGGCATGGTTACTTTTCTCCTTTTCTTGATTTGATGAGCTCATCCACTGCGAATCTGAGAGCGTCTTTCACTGCGGGCTCGAAGTTCATAAGTGCAACATCGTACGCGCTCGTTACCGTACGAATGCGCCCGTTACGATCCACCGTTAGGGTAAGTCTTGGCCAGTGGATCGCGGTGATTGTGATAGAGATATGTCTCATACTCCTGCTGCCTCCAAACTAGAGATAAAACGTTCGTAGTCGGATTTGTCTTCGGAGTTGAACTCCTCAACTGTAATAGAGTCCTTACTGGCTTCAATCTCTGGGATGATAGAGCTAGTACCCCGATCGATATCGAAGATCTTGATAGGTCGAGGAAAAGTAAGTAGTGAACGTGTCTTCCCAATTCCGAATGCTCCGTAGAGAATCCAGATGTAGGGAGGTCGCCATCCAGGAAGGCCTTTTGCGAGCTTCTCAAGTTCGATATAGCTAGCAGGGAGAAGCCCACTCTGGAGTGAAGGAGCGTTAAAGCGGTCCTTCACAGTCCAATCCCCTGCCCCCGGGCCCATTGCCTCGGGGCGAGCAATCCAGTTAGGTGTGCCGTTCACCCGGCGTACGTGAAAGACATTATCTGCTGCTAGGCAGAACTCATCCGGGCAGGTATTACCAGGGAGATTCGGTTGGCCTTTCACAGCTAGAGGTTCAGGAGCGGGTTCACCTTTCTTCCCCACCATTCCTCCTTTGGCGTAGATACGTTGGATATCCTCGTGAGCGGTGAAGACGATATTCATTCCCTTCTTACGGAAGTCTTTCATACGCCGGACGAGGATATTGAGTCGTTCGGTAGCTCCGGGGTAGTTAAAGACTTGACGGATGCTCTCCATATCTCCAGCCTTCTTCTTCATATCCCAACTGAAGCAAAGTCGGGCGAGCTCGGCTGCACTATCGATTGCGAGAGTTGCGTACTTTGGCAAGTCTCACCTCCCTACCATTTGTTCGAGCTGCTCATGGATAGTACCTCGGAGAAGCCCGAGCGCTCTGAATGTTACGGTAAGTCCGATCACCGCTCCAGGTAGGAGTAAGAGCACTACCGCAAAGAAGCTTACTACTGTGTAGGCTACTTGAAAGCCATTACTCATACAGTTTCCTCCATTTCTTGGATGAGGGGATCTTTCACCCCGGCTTGGTCGAATCCGATTGCGCGTACCTTACAGGCACCACATTTCTGACAAGGTACGCCTCCTCCCTCGTAGCAACTCCATGTGAGTTCCCACGGGACCTTAAGTTCCTCTCCGAGCAGAACGATATCTTTCTTTGTCCGGTCGACGAGGGGAGCGTAGATTTCGAAATCAGGTCTGGCGAGCCCCAGCTTGAGCGCGTGCTCAAGGGCGTAGGTGAAACGTGGAGTACAGTCAGGATAGCCTGACCAGTCGATTGCGTTGACGCCGGTGCCGATTACGGAGATCTCTCTACAGTAGGCGAAGCCTGCAGCTACACTGAGAAGGATAGCGTTACGGGCAGGCAGCCAGGTTGGAGCGATTCCGCTGTCAGGTGGAGCGGAGCTAAAGCTCTCGTCATGAACATGACCTGGATTAAGGAGAGCACTCCGGGAGAAGGGCTCCAAGTCGAGCTCGCGCTGGTACCATTCGAAAGGGAATCCTACCTCCTTGTAATGTTGACGAAGCTTCTGTGCGGCGTGGAGTTCGCTCATGTTGTGACTTTGACCGTAGTCGAAACTAAGAGTGGCGACTTGGTCGAACTTCTTCATTGCGAGGGCGAGTACTACTGCCGAGTCCATACCTCCGGACTGGAGGACGAGAATCTTACGCACTTGTACCTCCTTTTTGCTTTTCGATAATAGTTTTATAGGCTTCAGTAACGTAATCAGACCCACCAGGGAGAAACTCTCCTGGGATATTCTCGTGCATGCGCTTACACACGTGATAGTAATCACAAATTCGCATGTAGTCGAAACAACTTTTTGTATTCCGGTAGAAGTGATCGTGGATAGTTGCATCCTCGAGGTCGTTCGCAATCTGGATGAACTCTCGCTCGAACTCCTCGAGCTGTTCGTCGGATTTGAGGAAGGGTTCACGCTGGAACTGAACGTTAAAGGGATCCGCGGCATTCTTCCTTGGTTTCTGAATCACATTCAAGATGAACCCATGTGGGCGAAGTCCAATCGACTTCCAAATTCCGTAGATGTAACCGGTAGGTTGGAGCTCGAGATCCCAACTCATAAGCCACTTGTTGAAGGGTTCTCCAGTCAGACCATTCGTCTTATGCTCGAGCAGCCAGAGGAGCTTGTTCCATTGGATGATTGCGTCTGTGCGTCCTGTAAAGTAGTGAGGTTGCCAGCAAGCGTGGGCTGTAGCACAGGAATAATCTCTTGCGAGTGAGCACTTTTCGAATGGTAAGTTAGGATAGAGCAACTTGTGAAAAAACCAACAATGATGGAACGTATCCGGCATCGGAACGAGGAACGTAACCTCAGGGTGGATCACCTGGAAGTCAGCATCCTTACAGTAATACTCCCCGTACTTCTGCACTATACGTTTACTAAGTTCGATATTTTGCTCGATACGAGGGAGCTCTTCCGGGAGGATCATCTGACCGACAAGTTCTTCTCGGTAGAACTTCTCGGTGAGAGTAACTCCACCAGCAACGTCTTTCGTTGCAAATACGTGTGCGATACCTTTATGAGCTGCTCCACCGATTGTAAGAGGATCGGGAGTGCGGAGGGGTTCGTTGAGCTTTACGAAACGCTCCTTGTATTTCGTCCGGCAAGACTGGAAGTAGATAGCGCGGCTGATATTGAGGATCAATTACGTCACCTCCAAGTATACGTAATTATAACATAGGTAAGGTTGAAAGTCAAGGGCCAGTGGTTAGGTCTTCTTCCCTCGCCTTAATGCTTTCTTCCCGCTGGACTGAGGTTGTCGGCCCGGCCTGGAATGCTGGAGGCTCAGGCTGCGCTTCAATCTGCTTGTGAAATGAATCCACACAGATAGTTCCGGTGCCAGGATAGAATTTAGGGATGTTCTGCACATCACTCCCGCATCCTGGGCATGATGCAGGTCGGAACGGCTGCTCAGGCGGTGAGGCGGGTTCGAGGTCTCGCAGTGGGATGTTATTCCCGCTACCGGGATTGTAGACGCATCCGTTTTCGATGTCCCTTGGAGTTACCTGATGAGGCAATCCAACCATGCTCACCCAATCCCCCACGCGGGGCCAGGGGACGGCATTATCCCAACCACCCGCCCAGTGATTCTCGATGCTCCAAGCATCGCCAGTCCACCAGCGGTAGGTCCATTGTCCCGACCCATCTACGGATTCCAGTTTTATTATTTGCCCGCTTTCGTAGACAAGCCTCTGCCCCGGCTTCCACTGGGCGGGCTTCGCGGCTTCTACCTGCTTGCTTAGTTCCCCGAGTAGTTTCGTGGACTTCTGGAAGTCCTCGGCGGTAGCCATCCTCGGGTCGTAGAGCACGCGGTCGCGCAGGTCGTCGGGGTAGAAATGAAGGCCGTTTGCGTCCTTGGTATACCAAATCTCGGAAGAATCGTGAGTATCGTATCTGTAGAACTTCTCCAGTGTATGCGTGAATCTACGTCCATGCCCCGGTCCTATGACCATCCCCGGCACGAAGCTGGGCTGCGAGTTGAGGATGGCTTCAACCCGCCGTGCCCAGTGATACAGCTTTGCGTTACACAATGCTTCCACCAACTGTTCAAGTTTCTCTCTCATGGTGCAACCTCCATAAGTAACGGCACTGGGGCATTGAAATCAAAGCCTATCCTTGCTCCACATTTCCCGCACTCATAACGAACCAAATCGGTGTCAGAGCAAGCAGTGTTCGGGTCAGAACACAATTCGTTGTGGCAAATAGGGCACCAGCAGAAAGTAGATTGCTTGCTCACGACTTCACCTCCGTCCCCTTGTCCACGGCGGCGACATCTTCGACTGCCTGCCCCGCTTTGAGGGTGAGCCACGCGAGCTTATTGGGGTCTCGCGCATACCAACATTCTTTCGTTGCTTCGTAGACCCGCTCCAGCGCCGCCAAGCGGTCGAGCAGGTGTTGGCCGGGGTTGGCTTCGC
>ENA-OVNE01000005-OVNE01000005.1-marine-sediment-metagenome-genome-assembly--contig:-NODE-5-length-22228-cov-9.341158_pt1 | contig 22228 bp, 32 predicted proteins | sample MGYA00250109_ERZ650190 | MGnify/ENA primary metagenome ERZ650190 (study PRJEB26730, sample SAMN04396784) | marine sediment metagenome | isolation source: Baltic marine sediment | place: Denmark...
ACATTCTTTCGTTGCTTCGTAGACCCGCTCCAGCGCCGCCAAGCGGTCGAGCAGGTGTTGGCCGGGGTTGGCTTCGCTAAGAGCCGCATTGCGTTCTACAAGAGCCATAGGAACTGAGACGTGAGAACATAACAAATGAGCGAAGAATGCGTTCGCAACGGAGAAACCCTCCGCACACTTCGCTTGGGCCAAGCCACGCTCCCGGTTGGCCTGCTCAAGCTGATTTTGGAAGCAGTCGCGTTGTGCTTTCAGGCTCTCAATGTCAACGACGCGTCCAAGGGGAGAGCGCGGCACTTCATCTTTTAGGCTGTCGTCAATGTCCTCAAGCTCGGTGCGGAGGCGGCGGATTTCTGCCACAGCAGACCGTTCGAGTACGGTTCCGTTTCTCGCCATGTCAGACAATTGTTCGTCTCTTACGATTGGTTCGCTCATCTCATCCTCCTCACTTCACGCCTTCGAGCAGGCTGAGGATGTGGGCTTGGGCGATGGCTTCGCAGGTGAGACAGACTTCGGGATGAGGAAATCCAGCCAAAACCATCTCCCCGCAGTCTGGACAATGGTACTGACCAATAGGCTGACCGATAAGTTCTTCGGGTTTCTCGTTGCACTTCGCAGGGGTAAGGTTTGCCATCAGATGCCCACACTCCATCTTCTCCCGCCCGTGGGCGATGGCGGCGTCCCACATTAGCTTGGCAGTGGCTTTCTTACTAAAGCCCTCTACGTCAGTTGCGTTCCACGCTTTCTCAAATGCTTCGTTGTCCATGTCACTTCCCCTTTCCCTTGGCTACTCGTTTCGCTGCACAGATGCTTGGAGATAGTTCAGCTTTCATCGCTTCTCCTTCAATTTGGCCCCGCACAGAGCGCAGAACTCAGGGCACAAACTTGTTGCGTGTCGCAGGTGCTAATCTCTAGCTCAAGCATCGGTAAACCTCCGCCCTACGAATCGAACGTAGAACCCCCGCGACACGCAACCTCGTTGCGCTCTGCGGAATCCGCCAGCCACGGCTGTGCGTCGCCCCGCTGCCTTGGGTGCTTCTCCCCCGAGCGCGAAGGGGAAGGCAAACTTGGCGGGCCTTGAGTTGATGGCCGGATTCCCCACCCGGCTTCGTCGGGGGCAACCCTCACCATCTGTGTTCTGCATAGGCTACTCGGAATCCCCTACCAACGTTTACCCCGGCGCAGACACGCCGCATCAACTCTTTGGCCCATAAGTTTGTGCGCCTAGCTGGGAGTAGGACATGTAACCACTCTCAGCGCCTGGGAGGTGAGAAGCGGCCGACGGAGATCGACCGGACATGTCATCAGGCTGGCGCAATAGGAGTTATCGAAAGAAAACCTGTACGCTCCCTCGATAACTCGTATTGCGGGAGGGGTAGGCGCTTGGCGAACGCACCCCTCCACGCCTCTAGGCCTCCGGTTCTTCCGCGGAGGTGTCCTCGGCGAGCTTCAACTCGGCCTGCTTCTCCGCAGCCTCGTTGATTTGCTCGTAGATCCCGAGCTCGAGCGCCCGTGCCTTGAGCAGACGATTGCGCTCGCGCACCTTCATCTGATAGGCCTTTTGCCGCTCCGGGCTCTGGTACTTCTTCTGCTGGACCTTCTGCCGAACGCGAATGCTCAACAGTTGCTCCCGCAGCTCTTCCGGGCTCAGCGCGCCGACTTCCTTGCGAACTGCCTCGAGATCGACGACCGGACCGGTATTCGTTTCAGGTGTTCCACCCATACTATTTTCTCCTTCCGACGCCTACTGGCGTCCTTTCTTTAGTGTCGAGTCATTATAACGGAAGTTGACTCGAAAATCAAGTTCCAGTGGTAGGGATCTCCTTCCCGCTCAGGAGGAAGTTCACGATCTTGACTCCACATTCCAGGCAGAGATTGTTAAGGTCGAGGAGATTCTTAAGCGGGCCGATCCAACCTGAACCACTTCGTCGGTAGACCCGTGCGTCGAGGGAGATGTAGTGCTCGTCGTCAGGGATGTCGACCTTACACCTGGGACAGTTCATGCTGGTCTCCTTGATCAGGTTGGACTTCGAGAGTCGTTTCGTGTACGACGAATCCCGCGTCGCGAGTCGCCTGAGCTATATTACTCTTGAGCTCCCTCATACGAGCGTCCGTAACGGGGTGATTCGTCTCTCGACTGACATAGATCCGAACGTTAATTATCTCATCCTTCATCCTAGACATAAAGTTCCTCCTTGCGGCTCGCGCCCACACACCGTTTGTGTTTGAAAATCGTCACCCGATACCCATCCGCATGCAAGCGCTGAGCGGCATGGGCAACTTGTAGTATGTGCTCCGGCCACTTCTCCTTTACGAGAGCGCGAAGTCCGGAATGCATGATATGAACTGCTTGCGTGACGTCGGCATTCCGACTTTCCGCGCTTGCACATAGAGCATTATCCCACCTCGGAGGTAAGCCCCCTAAGTGGGCGATTCCCTGGTAGGTAGTGTCTCCGTCGCGCATTTCCCACCTCCAAATAGGGTGAGTTGTCGTCTACTCACTCCCTTCCGTACTCGAGCCTTCCCCCATCTTGCGAGGAGAGCTCGGATCTGTCGAAGTTCCTTAAGTATGCTCAGTAGGAGCTTCTCCTGCATTGAGTGTACCTCCTTTGACCTTGCGAAGCAATCGTTGTCGAATAGTGTCCAGGCACATGCTACTTCCGTTTTTGCTTCAGCTCCAATACCACACCATAAATCGGCTTAAACGGATTAAACCCTAGAACCTTCAGCCCCTCACGGTTTAGTACCGTAATCAACTTGTCTCGCATTGGGACTTGTATCACTCGCCCCTGCTCGAATTCCTTCCACGGATTAGAGATACGTTTGATGGGATTGGGCATATTATTTCCCTCCTTCGACCTTGCGGGCCAGCCCATCGAGGATTATCAGCGCGGCCCTATTGCCGTCCGGCTGTTTTAGATAATCGAGCATCGCATCCACCAGCCTCCCCGCATCCCCCTGAGACTCGGTGATGGCGGAGTCGATGATTCGCGCTATCGGTGCTGACGGCACACCGAATCCTTCAGCGATTAACCCGGCTGCTTTCTTTGCTGCTTCTCTCATAGCTCACCTCCACTGGGATTATGTGCGTGTCAACGCTTTCAAGTCTCATAACTTCATCAACAGCCATACTTCCGGACGTTGAGCTAACTCGTTGATTCTAAAGTAGTTATCCTCTCAAGTCTCCTTTCCTCCTTGCTTCTTATCTATATATCCCGGGTACGTTAGGTTATCATTTAGAAGTGTTGTCGTAATCCCTTTCGTGTTGGTCCCTCCAATACCTTTATTATTAACCCTATATATCATAATACAATAGATATTTGAGAGTGTATCTTGTTGAAAACAAAGGAGTTATCTCAAGTCTCACGTGATTAGTCTTTGAATAACTTCCGAGACTTGAGAGAGTTGATCAGCTCAGCCACTGGACACACCTCCATTCTCTCTCTCCCGTTTCACCGCTTCTGTCGCAGCATCAACCTGCCCTTGAGTTGCCTTCCTGTAGGACCAGTAAAATTTCCTCGAGGAGCTCTTCAAAGAAATCCTGCTCCTTATTGTACGCCTCTGCCGGGACCGCTTCTACTACGTGTCCCAAAGCTGGCAGGTAGGTGTTAATTTCCCTTATTAACTCTGCCTTTGATTTCATAAGCCTCCATTTTCCCTCTCCCTTCGTACGGCCTCCGTCGCCGCGTCCACCTGGGCGTCCGTAGCCTTTAACCAGCTCACCTTAAACATCTCACGTACCTTCTGTCGGATGGGTTTCGTGCGATCCCGTTCGTTCTGTGCACGATTCCTGTGGGCTGTACGCTGATACTCCAGTTGGTAGAGCGCTCGATTGCATAACTCCACGATCTCGGCTGGGGTGAATACCCCCAGCAGACAAGTTAATGGTAGGTTGTTATTAGAAGTTTGGAGCTCGGTCTCAACTCCTAGGTGGGTAAACGCGGGATCTCCCCCCGCGCTCCGTGGAATCTTACGCGTGACCAGTTCTACTCGCAAATGGCACCTCCTGTACCAGTTCGCTCATCCGTTGAGTATAGTTCCAGAATGCGAGGTCGATGTCGCTCACATCCCTCGAACGCAGGAGCTCAAGCTGGAGAGTCTCCTCGATCTCGGATTCCGTCATTCGGGGAGTGTCTTGCATTCAACACCTCCTACGTTAACGTTGTGTGCTCTCCCTCACCTCTCCCTTCCAGGCCGATCGCCTCGAGCATTTTGTCAAACACCCTCAGGTAATCGATCAGTGTTTCCTTACTCCCACCTGGGATATCATCGTAGGGCGTCTTCTCCACAATTTCGATCACCGCTTGCACTGCCTGTCGTGCGTTCATATCGTCTCCTTTAGTGTCGAGAAATTATACAACATCTAACTGTTGAAATCACTATCCAGTGGGATTGAGGTCCTACTTGTGGTCCCGCTCTCACACCTCCTTCGCTTCCGTGGAATCTGGGCATATCGTTCCCCACACTAGATTGAAGAAGCTCCACGCCTTCTTCTGATCCACCGCGATCGCCAATACCTCCTCCCGTATTGGGCTCGCGTCCTCGTTATCTGTATTCGGATCCCTCACTGTGTAGAGTATGAGCTCGATCCTGTACTCCATTGCGGTCACCTTCATCCAGTAAAGTAGGTAGGGATGTTCACTCCACCCCTACCTGTGGTGTCGACATCATAACTAATACTTCTCGGACGTCTCGGTGCTCATGACGTCGTGCTCCCCTTCCTCCGTATCAAGATTCAACTTCGCCCGTAGGGTGGGATCCTGGGCGAGCGCGTGGCGGATCTTCTTCATCTCGGACGCCCGGCGTGCGTTATACTCCTTCCTCTTCGCTTGCACGTCCTCCCGGGCGTTGTACTCCTCCCGATAGGCCGCCTGGTTGATGTACGCGGCGACGTGTTTCGGAGTCTCCCCCAACTGGGTCGCGAGCTCCCGTACCTTCGAATCGTTCTCGGTTACCTTCTGCATACTTCACCTCCGTCGTGCGGTAGGAGCGGATCGTCTCACCCCTTACCGATTGTGAGAACATTATACTACATTGAAAAACGAAAAGCCAATTCATAATTTGTATCTTCTCGATACAAATTATTTATCGGAGAGGGTGGTCACCTCAACACCTCCCGAGGTGGTTCACGACTATGTAATTGCATGTCTCACCTCCGTAACGATTTAACTACTACTATCATTATAGTAATCCCCACCCTATGTTCCTCAACTGAGAGTGGGGGCTCGGTATCCCGCGACTAGCCTACTTACCATTACTTAGTTGTGTACTACCTCACAGGCTGCATAGGTTCGTAACCCTTACCTCCTCTTCTCCAGGGTTCGTGACCTAGTAACCTTCTCTTCAGTGCTGCCTTGGTAGCTAGGCATCTCGTGCAGTAGTGGAGAGATAAGGTATTCCTCTCCTTACCACACTGTATACATAGACCTAGACGTTTCCACCTGAGTCTACGTTTCCTATTCCAGCTACGCTGGTAGTCCTTCATATCGAACACGGTAACACCTCCTTATGCGTTGTTGGTATGCGCATCCCACCGATTGGTATTACCCTAGCTCCTGGTTCCCAGTCCAAGCTTCTCCGCCAACTCGGGGTTCTCCCTGGCGGCGTTGTACACTCGGCGCATGTCCTTCATCCTCTCCTTCTTCCCTTCGTATGACTTACGACGGTATTCCAACTGATACAACCCGAGGTTGAAGATGCGGTTAGCCAACTCGGCAACGCTATCCTGGTTCGGGTCGTGCAACGCCTTGAACCGTACTACCTGGTCCTGACTTAAGTTAACTACCATGGTACTCACCTCACGTGGTGGTAGTAGGACTTAGCTCGTGCCCGTCCCACTACCGATCGTTCTGCTATTACATATATAATAAACGGTGGGGCGACCTAGTTGCGACCCCCCGTCCCCCCCAAACGTAGGCAGACGGGGGGCTATTTTAAGACCCGCCATCTAGTACGTGGGGGGAAATAGGGGTACTTGATCAGCACAGAGCCATGGGCCATCCTTCGATCGTTGCCTTCCGCTTGCGGCCGTTGTTAAAATAAAGTGTATGCTAGGGAAAGAGCTAGTCGTGTATACTTCGTTAGGGCGTCATGCATGAAGCGGCCAAACTCGTGAGGGAGGAGGAGCTACTGCGCCTGCTTCTGTCTGGTTACATGTTACGGGAGTGTGCGGTACAACTTCACCTGAGTTATAATACGGTACGGAAGTACGCGGCTGAGCCAGGATTTATGACGCAACTTCGTGGTATGAGCCAAACGATATTCGAGCGTGTGGATGCCGAGCTGAAGAGTACTAAGGAGGATATACTCGAGCGCATTGAGAAGGCGAGTGATCTCGCCCTGGTTGAGATGGAGCGCTTGGTACAGGCCGGTGGCTCGGATATGGTGCGCCTAAAGGCAGCTCAGGATTTGATGGACAGGGATACACGCCTAAGCCGGACGAAACGGCTCGAGGGCCACACCGGGCATGAGTTCCTGAATCCGATGACGTTACGCCACATTGCAAGTGTAGCGAAGGAAGTCGACCAGTTCGAGAGCAGGAGAGAGGTTACAGAGAGGGAACTTCCTCCCAGTACTACCGCGGAGGAACGCGCTGTTGACGGGGACATATGATCTCTGACGTAATGCAGATGGCCGAGGAAGGGCGCGCGGAGGAGCTTTATCATAAGCTTCGCGAGAGGGCTCTTGAATCACTTTACTTCTTCACGAAAGTTGTTCTCGGTTACGCTGAGTGTGTGGATCACTTACATCTCCCCTTCTGCCAACACCTTCAGGAGAGTGAGGGGCGTCGGAAGCGGGGATACTTAATGCCCCGAGGGCACTTTAAGTCGACCTGTGTTTCGAAATCCTACGCACTTTGGCGGCTCGTACGGGATCCAGAGAAGCGGGTGCTAGTTATTGGAGAGTCGGATACAGTAGGAGCTAAGAACCTACGGGATATCAAATGGCATCTGACTGAGAATCGCCTCTTTAAGTGGCTCTTTCCGGAAATCATCCCACCTGATATCGGTGCGACGAAGTGGACAGAGAACGAAGTCCTACTCCCCAGGCAGAAGTCGTACGACGAGAGCTCGATCACCATGTCAGGGGTCGGCGCCAAGATGACTGGATTCCACTTCGATCTGATCGTGTACGACGACATCATCGGGGAGAAGGCGGCCAAGAGCGAAGCGGAGATGAACTCCGCGATAAGTTGGTTTCAATACGCTCCAGGCTTACTCCACGATCCGAAGAGTTCCGAGGAAGTGCTCATCGGAACGCGTTGGAAACACGGGACCGCGGACCTTTACGGTTGGATCATGGCGAATATGCCAGAGTTCGAGTGGTATGTACGCGCCGCCGTCGAGGATGGGGAGGTCATTTTCCCAGAACGGTTCAATCTCGAAATCCTAGACGAGATCCGCCGGAGGGAGGGAGACTACAAGTACTCCTGCCAATACTTGAACAACCCTACCCCACCTGAGGGAGCTGACTTTCGTCCCGACTGGATCCAACAGTATCATGTTGGAGCTGACGGGAAAACGATTATTCCGAATGACGGCTCTCCACCTCTTCAAATAGGACAACTTCTCCGGGTTAGCTTCTATGACCCCTCCGCCGGCGGAAAGACAGCGAAAGCTGAGAATGCTATTGTAGGAGTGGGAGAGGCTTCCGATCGCCGTATCTTCGTCCTGGCCGCTTGGAGTAAGAACTGCCCATTCGGTGTTGCGATCGAAAAGTGGCACCAACTTAACGACCAGTTCGTATTCTATCAGAATTTCTACGAGCTAGTTGGGGCGCAAAAGGCTGTCGAGGACATTATCCGAGAGCGTAAGGCCCAGATCGCCTGCCGGCTCTGTAGTAAGAGCCATCGAACGCTTAATCCCCTCCCGGTCAAGCCTTCCGGAGGCAAGTCTTCCGTTAGTAAGGAAGAGCGTATTCGTATCTTCGCCCAGGCGGCGTTCGAGGGAAAACGAGTCTATCTCCGGGCCGGGATGGACGAACTACGGAGGCAAATTCTCTCCTTCCCTCATGGAGATCTCGTCGATCAGTTTGACGCCCTGGCCTATTGCATTAACAAGGCTCGCCCACCTCTCAGTGATGAAGCGGTCCGTGAGGAAGGTAAACAGGAAGTGGAATGGCGCGAGGCAGGACGACCACGAACTAGCACGGAGTATGACTACGGGGGTTACGTTTAATATGAGAGGGGAACTCACCTTAATCCGGGCAATGTCCTACCCTGACAACCCGGGGATGGGCACGGGTTCCCTTTCTCCAATAAATGTGCCAATCCGTAAAGGGAACACGGTGACAGCCCCGCTGAGGGTTGATAATCACATTCCCATTTATCCCAGGGTATGGTACCGAAAGTCGAAGAAGCGAAACCGTTATGCCTGACATAGTTCCTATTCCACTCACGACCGAGAGAAAGAAGGAGGTAGCGAACTACCTAATCGGGAAACTCGACAACGCTATAAAGTCTCGCTCCACTCAAGTTGAGGATAAATACCGTAGGTGGCTCGACAACTACTCAGGTAAGCCCCTTGTGGCTGTTCGTACTACCCCCTTCTACCGAGCGAGTAATTTCGTCCCCCAACTTATCCGTATGCACACGGATATCCTCGCCGCTCGCCTCCTCGGTATCGTTTTCGGTACTCACCCAATGTGGAAGCCTCGTACCTTTATCCCCGCTTCTCACGAGTGGATAGAAGAGCTCACTGGTTGGCTTGAATATACCACCCTTTACGAACTCGAGCTCTTTGAAGTAATGGATGCCGTCGTTCAACGTATGCTCAAAGGTGGCACGTGTATTCTCAAACATCCTTGGGTGGAGTACGACTACTTCCTCGGAGGCGCTGGAGAGGGAGGTAACTCCTTCAGTGAGAAGGCCGTTAATCAAAAGAGCCTTCGTCTTCAACCTGTTGCATTCGACGACTTCTGGGTCTATCCTCTCACGGTCGAAAAGCTCAGCGACGTTCACATTAAATTTCAACGCGTTCGCCTTACCGAGGAACAAGTTCGTGCTCGTATCGCGACTCGTGTGTGGGATCAAGCAGCCGCTGAACTCCTCCTGAAAGGTGGTCCTGAACCTGAGAAAGGGAACGCTCGTACCGGACAAGCTATCGAAGCAGGAATTCATCTCTCCCCTGACGTTTCTCTTCCTTTCAGCGTGATCGAGGCTTGGCTTGACTACCCCATCACTAACGATGCGAGTCGTCCTTTCAAGATCGTAGTAGTTTTCAACCCAGCGTTCCGTGACGAAAAATCAATCCTCCGTGCTTACTTTAACTTCTACTCCACCGGGATTGATCCCTATAATGACTTTCGCCTCTTCCGCAGGGAGGATCTCTTCTACGGTTATAGCCTCCCCGAGATTCTGGAGCAAAGTCAAGAGGAGATGGCACAGATTCACAACGCGCGTCGTGATAGCAATATGATCGCCAACATCCCTGGTTGGAAGAAGCGTCGTTACGCCGACGTTCCCAATCCCAGTACTACTTGGTACCCCGGTAAGGTTTTCGAACTTGAGGATATGGATGATCTTCAACCTCTCCAATTTGGTGGTAACTACAACAGCATGATGGAAGAAGAAAGTTTCGCAATGCAGATGGCTGAACGCCTAAGTGGTGTCGGCCCCCCAATGCAAGGATACGGAGCTGGTACCCTCGAAGGTGGTAAGGGCACCTACAGTAGTATGGGAACCATGGCGCTACTCGCCGAGGGTAACAAACGTCTTGATATCTTCATCCGGCGCCTGCGTCAGCCGATGCATCGTACCGGTAATCTCATCTACCAATCATATCGTGACTTCAACCCTAATGGTGTCGAGTACACGATGTGGGGAGCTAAAGGTGAAGCAGTCAGAAAAACATTTGAATTTCGCGAGACCGGAGAGAAACCCGGACCTTACTTCGACATCTCAGCTTCCGATGGCGCAGCTAACCGAGAGATGGACCGTCAGAGCCTTCTTCTTATGGGTAACACCATGGCTGCGTACTATCGTCAAGTTAGTGAAGCTGCCAGTATGGTTACTCAAATTCCCCCTGACCATCCTCTCCGGGAAGCTATCCTCATGGTCCTCGATGGGGCCAAAGACCTCGCCGACCGTATCCTCTTCGCATTCGACATCGGCGACCGGAAACGTCTCGTGCCCGACCTGCGAGCGGTTCTGGGAGGAGGTACTCCGAATGAGGGTCCTCCCGGAGCGGCTGGACAAGGCGGATTGCCTCCAACTGAAGATTCTGTTTCAGAGTCCGGGCTTCGTGACCTTTCGGAGAACCTTACTACGCTCTCGGCTGCAGGTGCTGGCCGTTTTGGAGGACGCTAAGGACTTGAGAGAAATCTATCGTGCACAGGGTAAGACCGAACAATTACGAGCTTTAGACCGCCTCCCGAATGAGATTCAGGCTCTCCTGGATCAGTTCAAACAGGAGGAGGAGCAGGAGCTCGATCTTGAGCAGGAAAAGGAGCGTCATGGGAAATCCCTTGTTTAGTCCGGAAGAAAGAGTTGATCCTCCGAAAGACGGTCTCCCCGAGGAGCTTAAGGGGAAGTCCGCTGAGGAAGTTGCAAGGTATTACCAAGGTAAGCAAAAAGAGCTCCAGGATAGGTACACGGCGTTGGAGAATCAGCCTCCGCCCGCGCCTCGGTACGAGCCTCCTGCTTCTCCGAAACCTGCAGAGCCGGCAATTAGCTCTACCGAGTTTTGGAACAACCCTGTGGAGGCCACCAAACGTCTGATCGCTCAACAGGGAGTAGGTCGTGAGGAATTCGAACGAGCGGGCTCCATCGTCCAGCAAAATATGATCCAAACCGCTCGCCTTATCGCCAAGGACAGGTTTCCTGACTGGGCTCGTTGGGAAGGGGAAGTAATGAAGATCATCAATGCGAGCGAGGCCTTCCAACGTGCCAACCCCACTTTATGGGAGATGGCTTACACTCACATCAAAGGGCTCAACGTGGATAAGCTCGTTGCGGAGGCGACCGCTCACGCTCGCCTCCCCGTCGAACCAGTTACTCCTGGAGGTAGTCTTCCTGTCCCTAAGAAAGACCTCACTCCCGCGGAGCTTCGTGTTGCGGAGAGGCTTAACATGTCACCTGAAGCTTATCTCCTAGCCCAGGAAAGAATGGATAAGGGGGCATGGCCCCAAACTCTTGACAACGTAAGGAGGAAGTAACATGCCCCCAGCTCTTGTTCAACAGGAAGTAAAGGTCGTGTCGGCAGCGCCGGCAAGAGTTCAACTCTCCGAAGAGGAGAGGCGAAAGCGCTTCGCGGAACTCCGGGAACGCATGTCCGCTAGTATGATCGCAGTAAGGAACCCCGAACCTGGGAGAGCCTATTATTGGGCTCGTAAGGACGATGATGGTGAACTCTCCCGCTTGGACCTTCTAGGTTTCCGTATCACGAAGAGTGATCCGAAGACGACGAAACCCATCGCCAACGGTCTTCGTGAAGACGGTACCTATCAGCTCGGTGACGTTATGTTAACGGACATCGAGTCTGATATATACTCCTTCTTCCAGGAGGAGAACGTACGTAAGGCCCAGAACTTGGTCTCGGCCGCGAAGGAAGAGTTCGTCGCCGAAGCTGAGAAGCATGGGGTTCCCACATTCCAAGCCGCACCAAAAAAAGGAGTATGATTTATGGCCACTGCAGATAAAGCAGTCCCTATTATCGTGGGGAAAGTGGTTGGCAGCGGCGATGCGCACCCGGTGATACGACGTCTACCTGAGGATGAAACTGAAACCTTCAAGACGGGTACTCCCGTTCTAGTTGTCAGTGGAATGATTGCGGCCTCTCCAACAATTGACGATGCCACCGACCAAGTCGCCGGCATTGCGATGGAGGCAGGTCACAATCTCACTACTCAGGACACACCTCAGGAGCTCAGCTATGGGAGCGTACAGAATCAGCCCAGCGCGAAACTGATTCCTGTTGGAGCTCCTCTCAGTGACGGGAAGATGGGTGTACTAATCGCCAACGACACCACTCAATTCAAAGGTAAACTCGGTAACTCTGCTGCGGGTTCAGAAGCTGTTGCGGCAGCCGATCTCGGCGTGCTCTACGGCCTATTCAAGGACCCGACCAACAGTTACTGGTACGTCGACAAGAACGTCACCACCGTCGCTCTCGGCGCGTGCGTGATCATAACCGAACTGCTCGACCCTGTCGGTACCGCGAATGGGTACGTCCTATTCCGGTTCGCTGATGTCCGACAACAGTTCGGATCCTAAGGAGGACCCATGCCAGCCAGTAGAGGACAATTCGCACAGTTGCTGGCTCCAGGCCTTTACAGTATCATCTACGAAGACCTGGAGATGCACGCAGAGGAGTACTCCCAACTCTTTAACGTGTACCCTAGCACACGTGCGTATGAGGAAGACCAGCTCGTAGCGGGTCTGGGCTCCATTCTCAAGAAACCCGAAGGTGAAGCAATTAAGATGGACGAACCCATTCAGGGTGGATCCATTCGTTTCACCCACGAATCTTGGGGCCTTGGATTCCAGGTTACGCGCGAGATGTGGGATGACGAACAATACGGTACCATGCGCAAGGTCTCGCAGGACTTTGCGGGCGGTATTCGCCAAACCGTTGAGGCTACGTACGCCAATGTCATGAACAACAGCTTCGGAACCCAGACCAGCATTGACGGCGTCAGTCTCATCAACACAGCTCACCCCCTGCTCGGGGGAGGTACCTACAGTAACAGGTCTGCGACCGACATCGCCTTCAGTATCGCCGGGCTTCAAGAACTCACCATCCTCTTCGAGAAGATGGTGAACGAGCGCGGGCTCCTCAAGCGTATGATCCCAGCTCAAGTCTGGCTCCCAGTTGACCTTCAGTTCAAAGCCGGTGAGATCCTGCACAGCACGTACAAGCCCTACACCGGGAACAACGAAGTCAACGTGATGCAGGGGCGGTTCGAACCGATGGTTAACCACTACTTCAGTTCAGCAACTGCGTGGTGGATGACCAGCGAGAAACGTAGTCACACCCTGAAGGGGTACTGGCGCACACAACCCGAGTACGACAACCAGGACGACTTCTTCACCAAGGGTGCAAACTTTTCCGTCTTTTTCCGCTTCTCTGCTGGGGTTACCTACTGGCATGGGATCGCGGGATCGGACGGGGTGTAGGAGGGGTCCATGTCATTCCTATCTGACGAGATTCGTTCTGGAACGAAGGAGACGGATGGGCAGATCTTCATCCCGGCGTGGGACTTTCAGTTCGACGTCGGGGCGTGGACCCTGACTCGCGATGCGGCGGGGAACTACAAGATGCGTAAGACCGCTGCCGCGAATACACCTAGCCCGTCGATCAACCTTTCGTCCTATCTAACGAAGAAGATTGGTGCGGACTCACAGCCTATAGATGCCCGACGTGATATTCGTGGCTTCCAAGTCAAGAAGCTCCACGTAGTGTACGCGATCGGGACAGTGGCTCTCACCGCGCATACCTACGACCTGGTTCGTGCTACGTATGCCAATAATTTGGCTGTAGTACTAGACGCGACTATCGGAGGGACTCTCTCTGGGGCGCTTGCGACCGCTACGCAAGCCAATCCCTACGTTACGCCCATCACTGTAGGAACCCCCTTCATTGTTGGGAATAACGTCGATCTGGTCACGGACTGGTTCGAACTGTTTGTGAACGCAGCTGCAACCACGGTTTACGACCTCTACGGAGTGTTCGTAGACTATAACTATAACTTACTGTAGTCAAGTTCGATGAGCTACACTGCGAATGGTGGGGAGCTTTCGCTCAGCTCCCCCACCAAATTTTCGGAGGTAATTCATGGCCAACATCTTAAAAGTCAGCCCTTTTGTACTAGATACTGCTGGTACTACTCTTCTCTGGCCTCATCCAATAAAAGTCGACCATTTCGAGATGGCCAGTTACACGGCAGATACTGACACCGCCACGCTGACTGACAAAGACGGTAACGTGATATGGCTAGCCAATGGTCAGGCTGACCTGTCCAACGTTATAAGTAATTGCATTGGTTGGGTTCACGGTCTGAAACTGACCGCTCTCACCTCCGGTAAAGTTCTCGTTTACTTTGAGTAGAGGAAGCCAAATGGTAGCTTATCTCTTAGTTGTCGGTTCAGGCGCTAAGGTCAACCTCACTATTCAGTCCACGAGGGCAGTTCAGCGTGTATTTGTAATAGAAGATCCCTCGGTAGTTGGATGGCCTACCACTGACTATACCGTCTTTATGCCAGCTGCGGCTGCCACAGGTATACAAAAGTTGGCAGGTACAGGCTACAAATTCGAGGGTTTCGGTCGTCACTTCGCAAACGATGTCACGATTGGAGCACTCAAGACAATCTCTGGTACGACTACCTTTCAGGTAACGGAGGAGCCATGAAAGTCAGGCTTCACGATGAGTTCTTAAAAGGCCGCTTGGAGCAGGCAGGTCTGAGGGACTTCCCAGAATTTTTCGATATCGATGACGAGCACCTCGCTTGGGTTGTACCTATTCTCGGGGACCAGGCCCCTGATACTCCGGAAGATGTTAAAGCCGCCTCCGCGATCGCGCACTACCTCTGGACGAAGTTTCCTGAGTTTAGAAATCCTGTTACAGAACGCGCTCCCTCACAAGCAAGTGGTGAGGACAAGTTACTGCAATCGGTTTCAGACCTGAAGGTCCCACTGTGGAGTGCCGTTAGTAAGTTGGAGTCGTCTCTAGGATTGCTCCGTCAAGGTGTCGAAAGTGTTTCCGATTCGATCGATAAGGGTATTGTAGATACCTGCTTGGCGAAGGTAGCCTCTTCTGCTGTGTGTGCTCGAGCCCTGGAAGGAATAGAAACCCGAACCGGAGAGTTAAGTGAACGTGTACATGAAATCCCACCAAGCGTTCACGACCTTGAACAGGGGCTTGCGCAAGCGATTAGTGGAAGTAGTGAAGTGGTGGTAAGTTCGATAGGTTCTCTCCGAACGGAGATTTCAGCTAACGTTAGGGCACTTGCTGTTGGTGAACACGAGTCCGCCTCTATAGTAAACGGAACGTTGAAGGAATGTTCCAAGCACTTGGATAGCCTGCACAAAAGGTTGGAAAGTTTCGGAGTGAGAGAGGAAGAGTTCTTTCAGTCACTAAAACGTTCCGGTCGAGTCGCTTTCCGCCTAGCTTTAGTAGTTCTCTCGCTACTGGCTCTCGCGCTACTTCTTTCCGTAAAACAAGCTTTCGGTCAGTGGAGTCAGATCAGTGTCATCACTTTTAAGGATAGTGGTGGCGCTGTTGTAAAAGCGTATGCATCGCCTTTCACAATTAAGTGCAATACCAATTTAACTTGTTCTAGTTCTGGAAGCACTTTAACAATGAATGCTGGTGCAGGAGGATCGACAGCCTGGGACGCGATTGGCCCACCTACCGTGAGCGATCTCTCACTTTCGATGGCAGCCTGGAAAACGACCTTCACTTGGGGGAATACTACTAGCACTAATAATCTCTTCAATTTGACCGACACAGCTAGTAATACAGGTACGGGTTATCTTTTCAGTCTTAATACTGCGGCGTCCTCGACGCTCAAGCCTTTCCGCATTTGCTACCGGGGGACGACGGACTGCGTAACGTTCGACACCACAGTCTTGCAGGCCACGGGCGCGGCTACGATTGTGGCCAACTCAGCCACGACGGCAACGACGGCGACAACCGCAAATGCCGGAGACTCGGCCACGGCGTTCTTTCCCAGCGGCACCTTGGAGCTTGCGATCCTGCCCTTCGGCACGGCCAACCAGATTTTGGGCGCGAATGCTGGCGGAACGGCCATCGAGCATAAGACGCTCTCGACCGGAACCACCGGAACCGATTTCGCCATCGCGCACGCGGCGAATGCCGTCGCGTTTAATCTGCCCAGTGCTTCGGGGACGGTGCGGGGGGCTCTGACTTCCGCCAACTGGACAACCTTCAATGATTCCGTCGATTCGGTTTCGGGCACGGCAAATCAAATCGGCTCGACGAGCGGGCAGACTCCGGTGCTTTCCCTGGCCGACCCGTTGACTCTGCCAGGCAACTTCAGCGGAACCCAAAAGGCCAATGGCGACATTTTCCAAAGTGTCAAGCGGTTTACCGACACCACGCCCACCGGGTATTTTCAGCGCTTTTTCAAAGCCGACGGAACGACTCAGCTTTTCGCAGTGGCGATTGACGGCACCATTTCATCAGGGTCTTCGACCGAGGCCGGAAGCGCCACTTACGGCGGCGCGGGTTCGACGACTGCATCCAGTGTCACAATATTCGGCGGTGATGCCGCCGCGAACGCCGAGGCGCCTTATCTGCGCGCGGTGCCGTCGCCTGTGGCAACCGGGGATGATTCTTACCTCTTCCCATGCTCGACGGGCGGGGAGTTTGGCATCTCGACTTCCGCACCCTCGGCCAATTGCACCACGGCGCAGACCATCGAGCGGCAAGGGCGCAAGGACGCGGCGTCGGGCTATGCGGGACTGACGGCTTCGACGAAGCTGAACGTCGCGCAGGGGCAAGAAGTTTGGGCAGTAACCGACCTGACGAGTTATGCCAGCACCAGCGGGACCGGCACGCAGGCGATTCTCGCAACCATCACGACCCCGGCCACGAATGACGCTCTAACCTGGAATGGCACGAACTGGATCAACCAAGCGCCCGGAGGCTCAAGCCACAACTTCCTGAGTGCCACACACACCGATACGGTAGCGGGGGCTTCGGTACTCGGCGGGATGGTCTATGCCAATGCGACTCCAGCCTGGCAGCAACTCGCTGGCAACATCACGACGACCAAGAAGTTTCTGAACCAGACGGGGAACGCTACCATCTCCGCCGCGCCACAGTGGGATGCGATTGCGGATGCCGACCTGCCTGCAACGATTGCCCGCGATGCGGAAATCACTCTGACGAATCTGCTGGGCGGCACGGCGGGGGCGAACTCTTACGACTTTGAGGGCGGGTCGGTGACGCGGCCTTTCCGCCGCTTGGCGTTTGCCAGCTTTCCCGGCACCTGCACTATCAACCGGGAATTCCTCGAGCGCAGCGATCCTGCGGTTGCTGGGCAAGTGGTTTACGTCTGCAACGCCGCAGGCACCGGCTGGGACTTGGTAGGCGATGGGGGAGCGGGCGGAAGCGGGGATAACATCACGGTAAACGCGAGCGCGGCTGTAGACGCGGACTTTGACGATGCGACGCCCGCTGTGCCCGCTAACGCCCTGAACGTGAAGTGGCAGAAGGACGCGAGCAGCCCGGCCAACATCTCGGCCTACGTTCCCTGGGCGCAGGGAACCATTACGGCTTCGACGCCCATCGTCAATCACACGGCGACCTGGAACTCGGCGGGTGTGACCTTCGTCAATATGTTCTCAAACGTGACGGATACCCTCAGCGCCGCAGCCTCACTCTTGCTGGATTTACAAGTTGGTGCGGCAAGTAAATTCAAGGTGGACAAGGCTGGCAAGGTGACGTTGGGAGGAACGGGGCCAAGTCTTTTTGAGCTGGCTGTAGGCACGGCTCCGGGGACTCCGGCGGCGGGCATCACCAATGTTTACTCAGACACGACAGACAAGAACCTGAAAGCCAAGGATGATGCCGGGGTGGTGTCGGGAACGGTCAAGGCAGATACGGGCGCGGCGAATAACTTTCTCACGGCGATTTCCAGTGCTGGGGTGATCTCCAAGGCGCAGCCAGCATTGACCAATCTTTCGGCGGGGACTTCGGCAGACCTACGCGGCGTGCTTTCGGATGAGACTGGGACGGGAGTGGCGGTCTTCAACGACCCCCAGGCGATGACGCTCAACGTCGAGTCAGGAACCAATAGCATTACAACCGCCAGCAAAATCTGGATTGACGCGGCAGCCTGTGTGGCGGGAACGGCGGCAACCAACTGGGACATGCCGGATGGCGCGGGTGACGCTCAGCCCACGGCGGCCTGCAACGATACGGGGACGATTCAGCGGCCAACGCTTTCATTCTCCGGCTCGGCGGTGAACGGCATCGAGCGCAACTTCAAACTGCCCTCCGACTGGACGGGGAACATCGACCTGGACATTCACTACCTCTCAACCGTGGCCTCGCCCACAGGCAACGTCGAGTGGGAGATTCAGACGATTTGCCGGGCCGTAGGCGAGACTTGGGACGCGGCGTTTAATGCGGCGCAAACCATCACCGACGCTCAAGCCGCGCAGAACGTCATCAATTCTGCCGTGCAAGCTGCCCTGACCACCACCACCTGCGCGGCAAGCGAAGATTTCTCAATCCGTATCTGGCGGGATGGAACAAACGACACTTCGAATGACGTGGCGCTGATGTTGGGCGCGGAGTTGACGATCAGGAGAGCGCAGTGACCGGGAAACAGTTCAAAGTCGAAAGTTCAAAGTTGAAAGTAATCGCCGGGGCGCTACTCCTCTTAACTTTCAACTTTGGACTCTCAACTGCCCTTCTCGCTGACACAGCAAGCCAGAATCCAACCAGCGATGATGCCATCTCGGGAACCTGGGATGGCACGGCGGGGACTCGCTATACCGTGGTGGACGACCATCCGGATTCCACGGGGGTCGATTTCCTGACTCATGGCACGACGACGGCGGGCAACCTCACGTTTGGATACGCCGCGTTCAGCATTCCGGCGGGCTCGACTTCGCTCAGCGTTCAGGTGATCTATTACGACCAGAAGACGGCCACACAAGCCTGCGACATCGGAGGGCGACTGAAGGTCGGCACGACCTACTACAACGCTACGGGACATAACCCGGCAAACGGCGTCTGGACGCTGAGAACGGACACCTGGGCGACCAACCCGAAATCGGCAGCAGCCTGGACCGTGGACGATGTGAACGGAGTCGGAGCGAACAATTTGACAGCCTTTGGCTGGGTCTCGACCGACGCCAACCCCACGATTCGACTCTCCTCGGTCATCGTGCAAGTGACTTACACACTGGCCTCGGGAGGGCGGCGGCGGATGGTGGTGTTTGAATGATCCGAAGATTACATAGAGCGGGAGTCGAGAATCGGGAAAATACCATTCGTGGAGGAAACGACATGAAGAAATCCAGAATTCAGAATTCAGAGTTCAAGCGGGCTACGCGCCTTCTGCGCTCCGGCTTCTGCCTTCTAGTTTTTTTACTGGCGCTGACGGTGCCCGGCAACGCACAGGAAGTTCGGCGAAGGGTGGAGGGCCATCAGTTTTCTAGCAGCGCATCACAATATACTCAGGCGCTCAACACTGCGACTACCTATCAGGCTTTTTCCTATCCAAAAATAGGGACATCCTATTTCACCAGTTTCGAGATCCGAGTGAGCGCCGTCACCGGAACACTGACGAACATCTCATTAGAAGTTCAAGCCGATGCGAGCGGAGTTCCATCCAACACCGCTCTCGAAACTGTTACCGTGACTTCTAGCCTTCCAACTGGAGCGACGAACTTCACCTTTACCGGAGCTGGGACGACATCGCTAACGGATGGCGCTATTTATTGGTATGTACTCAAGAACAACACCCCAACGCCAGCATCAAACTACTATTCCGTCCAGTATATGACGGGTCACGTTTCGTCCGCTCTTGTCTCCAGTGGCGCTACCAATGGGTATGCCAAAGCGGTATCTACAGATGGCACCAACTGGACCTTGGGCGTCGGAGGCATTACAGGAACGATTGTTGGGTATTCGGACGCCTCCTATGATGGGCTTGCATCGGTCAACGCGCTTGCGACGAGCGATAAAGCATACGGCACGCACGAGGCAGGAATCCAGTGGACGACTCCCGCCAACGTCAAATACAACGTCGCCGGGGTTGGCATCTATGTTCGAAAGGGCTCATCGCCAACCGGGAACCTAACCGCGAAGCTCTACACGGGTGGTGGGGGTGCAACGCCACCCACCTTCAAAGCTACATCCTCGACGGCATACGCTCCAGCGACAGTTTCCGCTGCCGGGCAGGTATTGGCGTTCTTCTTCTCCTCGCCCCAAAGTATCGATCCGAGTACCGTGGTGACATTTACCTTGAAGGACACAGCCGCCGATGATAGCTCAAACTATTACTATTTGATGGGTATGTCAATGTATGACACTGGGGCGACCTCGCTTTCTCTGCTGCCCGGTCAGGGAACCGCCGTCGCCATCGGCTATGATGGCGCTTCGTGGTCAACCTCAACATCGGTCATCCCCAAGGTGACACTCATTCTCGATGCTACGACGCCGTATCTGGCGCGCGCAACAAGCAAACTCGTAATCTCGGAGGCTGCGACCATTAGCGGAGGGGTGACGCTGCAATGAGAATCATCGAGCCATTGCGCCATCGGATCGTCGGGCGATTGATTGGGTTTATTATTCTGCTAGCTCCCAGCTTCTGGCTTCTTACTTCTCCCTTGTATAGCCAGCAACTCGGCCTCTTCGGGAAGTACACATTGTCCGGCCAGTATTCGATGCAGCCGGGGATTGTGCTCTTTTCGAACGACTTCGAATCGGACGACACCGATTTGGTGCCAACGTGGGATTACAATAATAATGTCACTTACAATACGTTGAGCACCGATTATGCTCACAGCGGAACCCGCGCGGGGCGGTTTTACTATTACAAAGCCACCGGCGACCCGCCCAGCCAGGATTCCAACCGCTGGGTTTCCAAGATTCTTGCCGCCCAGATGCATATCTTCATGCGAGGATATGTCTATTTTGCGAGCCCATCGGAATCCCAGAAGGGCCAAGGCATCCAGCGAAAACTTATCTGGGTTGGGGATGAGACTACCGCAGCGGGCAGTGGCGGAACCTGGGACGCCATCTTGGACAGTTGGGAGACCAATACAGGACCGCCGAGCACTTTGAGCCTTTCCTTCGTGACTCAGGGCAGCGCTTGTCATGGGGATTCTCCGCAGGATTGGATGCCGGGCACGCCTGACCTTAGCTGGGACACTTGGTACTCCTTAGAGATTGAGGTGGGACTCAACACGCCCGTCCCGGACCCTGGCCCCTTCGACGGAACACTGCGTGTCTGGCTGGATGGCGATTTGATTTGGGAGCGCACGGACATCAAGATTAACGGCAACTGCACGACGCCCTTCACCTTCTTCTCGATTGGCCGGCAGATGAACCGCTATGTGAGCGCGACGGAGGTCTCCGAGTACCGCTACTGGGACGATGTGGTGATTTCGAGTTCGTACATTGGACCGTGAGAAGGGCAGTGGACAGAAAAGAACAGTGGACAGTGGACAGTGGACAGCGGGCTGTGACCTCGATGACAACTTCAACATTCGTCTATTCCAATGCCGGAGGCGACACTACTTCTACGGGTGGGCGAGTGATTTTGCAGGGACACGAATACCGCTACTGGACGCACATCCAGATTTACGCGATTCCAGCGGGGATGAGTTACGCCAACGTGCCCAGCGAGGCGGAGTTGGGGTTTCGATGAGTTACATCGGACCCTAGGAGCTACCTTGGATATCCTAAAACTTTTCATTGCCAGTCCGGGTTCGACCGGTGCATTTGTATTAGGCTCACTCGCTTTTGCTTTCTATGTCGGAATTACCTATAACAACATCCGACATATGCAACAGAATATGATTACAAAGAAAGACCTTGAACTAGCACTGGCTAACTTCAAGTTGGCGTTAGTCAAGGAATTCGTACCGAAGGAGAGATAGTTATGGGTTTCCTTTCAGTTTTAGGTAAGATCGGTAAAGCTATGTTCTTCGGCCTCCAAGTTGCTCAGCCAAGCCTCCAAGCAATCGGACAGGCTATCCCGGGCAAGGATCCCTACGAGCAGATCAGCGGTGTTGTCAGCGATATAGAAGCCATCGGAGAGATCGTGAAGGCTCAGGGGGGAACGCCCTTGGATAAGTTCAGCAACGCCCTACCTCTGACCGCGGAGGTCATCAGAAGGGCGGAGGAGCGCGCTGGCAATGAAGTCTTCGACGAATCTCTATTCACCGCCAGCGTCGGACAGATTGTAAACGGTTTCGTGGGAGTGAAGAAAGCCGTGAGGCGAAGGTGAAATGGGTGACTTAAGTAAGGACTTCTCACTCTCGGAATTCGCCTGTAAGTGTGGAAAGTGTGGACTACCAAAAAGTGTTCACATTTTCCTAGTTACCGGCGTTCAGCGTTTACGTGACGTAACAGGACGGATAGTCACCGTGAACTCAGGTGGCCGTTGTATCGAACACAACCGAGCTGTAGGTGGTGTCGCTAAGAGTGAGCATATCGTCACGCAGGAAGATCCAATTTGTAAGTCGGCGGATGTCGAGATCGAGGGCTACAATAGCGAGCAGGCATTCGAACTCGCTCAACGAATCCC
>ENA-OVNE01000006-OVNE01000006.1-marine-sediment-metagenome-genome-assembly--contig:-NODE-6-length-21375-cov-2.451498_pt1 | contig 21375 bp, 21 predicted proteins | sample MGYA00250109_ERZ650190 | MGnify/ENA primary metagenome ERZ650190 (study PRJEB26730, sample SAMN04396784) | marine sediment metagenome | isolation source: Baltic marine sediment | place: Denmark...
GTCGAACTGTTCGCGGTCCAAGCGCTCCGAGCAGACGAACATCACCTTCGCGTCGACGTCGTCTTGGCTGTATTCGTGCAGGCTCATGTCGCCTCCGACGCAAAGCGCGGCCTCGTTGATTTCGTCGACCGTGAAGTCGTCTTTCCAGTTGACCTCGAGCATCGTCAACTTCATTTCGTCGTCGCCTCCTTGAACTCGTCAAACCCGGCAGGAGGGGCGAGTGGCTCGCCCTTCCCGCTGGGGTCGCGAGCTACTCGGCCCCGACTCCGACCGGCTCCTCGGCCTCGGCCTCGACCGGGGGCTTCGGCGCCTCGGCCTTCGGCGTCTCCGCCTTCGAGGCCTTGGCGTCCATCCGCGTCTTCGCGGCCTTCGCCTTTGCGGCGAGCTTCTCGAACGCCGCGGCGATCTTCTCGCTCAGCTCGCGCCCGGGCGAGCAGTGCCTCCCGCAGCCGGGGTAGTCGACGGTCTCGCATTCCGAGATCCTCGAGCCCGTGACCCCGACCATCTCGCCGAGCTGGGCCTGCGAGAGGTCGAACCCCTTGCGGGCCTTCCGGAGACGCTCCCCGTCCTTCGTGGTCCACGGCATCCGCTTGGACGCCGCCTTCGGCTTCGCCGTACCGTTGGCCTTCGACACAGTACACCTCGCTTTCCTCGTAGACGCGAGAACCACGTGGCCCTCGTCGTCACTGTGTCCTTCAACGATATAACACCCGGAGGCCACTTCGATTGCGCCCGCGCGGGGCCCAAAAGGGGGCGGAAATCAAATGGTAAGGTGAGCATACACATTAACGCCACGCCAGCCGCCCGCGTATGCGGACCGCAACGCCCCGCGGCACCGCGCGCGCGTTTCCCTACCCGCAGCGCCCGGCCCGCCTGTGTACGAAGTCTCCGCGCGCGGTTCCCTATCCGAAATGGGGCGCGGACCATGCAGTTCCTGTACCCGCGGGGGCTGGATCCAGGCCAGACCGCGGGTAAGGCAAATGGGGGGCGGGCCTACCCATGCGCGCGCGGGCCGGATGCGGATCGGAGGCGGAGCGGGGGCCTGCGCGCGATAATCCGCGCGCCAACCCCGCGCCAACCAAACCCCAATGTTCCGGTATGAGCGTCGGCGCGCGCAGTTTGCTTACCCGCGGGAAACCAGGGGGGCCCCCCAGGCACAGGAATGGGTAATGCAAATGATAAGGCGAGGCTTAGCCCGAAATGGGACGCGAACCTACCATTTGCCGGCCCCACGCGGGTGGAGCAGGTGTGCCCGCGGGTACTGCAAATGAGCCGCGGGGCATGTAATGCGGGTTGGACGCCGCCCTGGCAATTGCCCTACCCACACGCGTTTGGGCCACGTGGATCCGCGGGTAACACATACGCGCAGGCTGGCGCGCCATGCGGGCCGGACGCCGCCCCCCCAATTGGCTTACCCGCGCGCGCGTGGACCGTGCGCGTCCGCGGGCAGCACTACTGCTAGGCCCGCGCCACCACGCGGGGCCGCGGCATGCCCGCCTAGCGGGTTCCGCCCCGACGGGCGCGGCCGGCCCGCCTAGCGGGGCCCGCCCCGAGCCCGTACCGTTATCGCACACTGGCCCCGCCGACAGGCGGGAGCGGGCGACGGCCCGCGCGCCAGTGTGCGATATTCCTACCGCACACCCGTCCGCCGCTCGGCCTTCGCCGCGCGGATTACCGCCCTGACGCGGTCCGCCCTCGCGCGGGCCAGGAGCCGCCGGGCCCTGCGCTCGACGGCCTTCGCGCCGTACGCCACCGCTATACCCTCCTCCCCCTGAACCCCTCGGGGCTCTCGTAGTCCCACCCGCCGGGGTCGCGCTTCGCCTCGAGCAGCGCGTCGATGACGCCCTCGAGCCCCGGCTGGGACCTCAGCCACGCCTCGTAGCCCGCGTCGTCGCCGTCCGCGAACCCCATCGCGTCGTGCGTCGCGGGGTCATGGCACGGCCACTCCGCGCGCAGCAGGTCCGCTATCGTCTCCATCTTGCACCTCCGTGCTTGCTACTGGCCATGTGGATGGGCGAGGGGGGGACTTCGCGCCCCCCCCCTTGCTCGCCTACTCCTCAACCGCGTCCTCGTCGTACGCCTCGCCGTGCGGCGCGACGACCCCCTCGGTGAAGCCGGTGTCGACCAGTTCGGCGACGAACTCGTAGACCTCGCCGTCGGTCGCGAACTCAGGCGCCGTCACGCACACCGTGATGGTCACGTGGTAGTCGCGTACCATTTCCATTTCGTACCTCCATGCTGCAGACCGTGTGGATGCGGAGGGGGGGAGGTTCGTCACGCCTCCCCCCTTGCCCCTACGCCGCGGCGGCCTTGGCCGCGGCCTTCTCCGCCGCCTTGGCCTTGCGGTCGGACGCCTTGCGGAGGGCGTCCTCGATCTTCGCCGCCAGGGCGGCCGCCGGCGAGCAATGCCTGCCGCCGGGGAAGTCGACCGTCTCGATCTCGCAGATCCTCGAGCCTGTCACGCCGGCGGCGAGGCCGAGCTGGGCCTGGCTGAGCCCGACGGACTTCCTCATCGCCCGGAGCTTCTTGCCATCCTTGACGGACCACGGAATTCTCTTCGTCACTTTCGCACCTCTCTTGACTCTACTAACTCAATTGATAGGTCACTCTCACTTTGAGAGTACTAAACTGATGAAGAGACATTTGTCCTTCTATACATATAACACTTGAACGAAGACATCATTGCAAATGGTTCGCCATAATTTAATAAATACATGTGCGTGTCAACCCTACCAATTGAAACCGGGCAAGGGAGCATTCGCCCTATCGTTTGAAGCCAGTGTACGATAACGCGTATGCTCGCCCTATCGTTTGGGCGGGGCGGGGAAACCGGCCCCGCATATGGTAGGGCGGGTAGGCGGATGGGCAGGAGCATATGTTCTGATAGGGGCGGGGCCCCCGATCAGACCTACCGGTATTGGTTATACCTATATAGGGGGGGTGGGGCGTCCCGATGGACCGGCGGTACTCCTGCGTCCGGGGCCGGCCCGGGCGCCCGGAAAACCGGCGGTACTACCGGGCCGCGGGCGGGGGGAACCTGGTCCCGCACCGGCACCTCGGGCGCCGGCGCGCGCACTTCAGGCAGCACATGGCGCCGCACCAGACGCACAGCCAGTCGCGGCCGCCGGTGGAGCCGCCGCAGGAGACGCAGGGCGGGTTCGCGGACACGGCCGGCTAGGGCCAGGGGCCCGGGAGCGGCGCCCGCATCTCGGCGCCGTCCGCCAGCTCCGACACCTGGCCCGGCGTGATCCTGCCGTTGTCGTGGCAGAGGAGGACGACGCCGTCCCTCTCGGCGCCGTCGCGGCCGTGGTTGACCACCAGGGCCTCCACCGCCCTGATCGAGGCGTCCCGCTCGAACTCGATGGTGATGTTGCTGGGCACGGCGCCCTTGCGGATCTCGATCAGCTGGCACACTTCGGCCTCCTCCCGCCCCGCGCGCGCCGCGCGGGCGGCGTTGCGGCGTTTTCCGGGGCGCTCCGCGCCCCCTCTTCGGCTGCCCCGGCGGCCTCGGCGGCCCCCACGAGCACCGGGACGCCCATCAGGAAGGCCGTTTCGGTCGCGGGGACGGCCCCCGGCGCCCCGAACGGCCACTCGGCGGTCACCACGAGGCCTATCCCGCGCACGTGGACCCTCCACGTGGCCCCCGGCGGCACCCCGAAGGCCTTCGCGGAGTGCGCGAGGGCCTCCACGGCGACGGTCGCCCGCCCCGGGGCCGCGAAGCTGCCGTGGAACGTCGTAAACCAGCTAGGAATGGCGTCTGCGCTCCTTCCCCTGCATGTATATTACCTCATTGGGGCGGCGCGCGGCGCCTACTAACGTGATATAATGCCGCCAGACGGTATAAGGAGGGCTTAACAAATGGCAGACGGAGAACTGGTTCCCTCGCTGAGGCTGCAGCCGAGGCAGGAGCTGGCCGCGCAGCTTATCGCGGACGGCGTCTCGCAGACCAAGGCCGCCCAGCACCCCGACGTCGCCGTCACGAAGCAGACGATGAACCGCTGGTGCCACGAGGGGCAGTTCCAGGAGCGCGTCGAGCAGCTCAGGACCGACCTCGACAGGCAGGCGCGCGAGATCCTGGAGGGCGGGCAGAAGCACGCGGCGCAGGTCGTGGTCGACGCCGTCAGGGGCCAGCTCCACGACGACCCGAAGGTGCTCGCCACGCGGATCAAGGCGGCCCTGTACATCCTCGACTTCCTCAAGGTGAAGAAGCTGCCGCCCAAGAAGGACGGCCCCGAGGGCTCGAGGCGCGACATCAACAAGATGACCGACGACGAGGTCAGCGACCTCCTCGGCGCGGAGTAACATGGCGCGCGAGGACGACCTGCGGCTGCTCCAGGCCAAGGCGATACGCGCCAAGTCGTCGCTCGCCGCGTACCTCGACTTCGTCGTCGGCATTAAGTCGCAGGTGCACCAGTCCGGGTGGCTCGAGGCCTGCCAGGACATAGGCAACGCCGCCTCGGGGCAGAGGTACTGCATCATCGCCCCGCCGGGCGCCGGCAAGAGCGTGTACATCGGCGTCGGCTTCATGTCGTGGATCATCGGCAAGAACCCCGACAGCCACTACGGCATGCTCTCGTACGCCGACCAGGTCGCGTGGGACCGCGCGCTGCCCATCCGCAACATCATCGAGCACTCCAAGGCGTACAAGCTCGTGTTCCCGGAGGTCGAGCCGGACCTCACCGCGTGGGACCGCAAGGGGTTCAGGCTCAAGCGCAGGAACCTCGCCGACCCGCACCCGACGCTGCGCGCCGGCGGCGTGGGCTCCGCCGTCGTCTCGTACCGCCTGAACGGCCTGGTGCTGGACGACGTGCTCGACATCAAGACCGCGGCGACGTCCAAGGCGCGCCAGAAGGTGTACGACGACTACGTGGACGCCGTGTCCACGCGCATGGTGCGCTACGCCTGGCAGCTGTGCATCGGCACCAGGTGGTCGGACGACGACTTCATCGGGCAGCTCCTGGCCCTGCGCCACCACGGCGCACCGGTGTGGACTGCCATCCACGTGCCCGCGCTCCTGCCGAACGGCGCGAGCTACTGGCCGGATGAGTACCCGGCGGAGACGCTGCGCGAGAAGCGGTACACGATGCCGTCGAACTTCGCCATCCAGTACCAGGGCGACACGACCGGCGGCGAGACGCAGATCATCCAGCGGATGGCGACGTACGACGGCTACCCGACCGACGACGACGGCGGGGTGTCCGTCGAGCTCGCGAAGAAGAAGGACCTCATGATGGGCGCGAGCTGGGACACAGCCCTCAAGGACAAGCAGGAGAACGACTTCTCAGTCATGTACATCGGCGGGCTCGACAAGGCGGGCAACATCTGGATCGTCGACAGGGAGAAGGGCAGGTACACGATCCAGGAGATCGTCTCCATATCCAAGGAGGCGTACGTCAAGTGGCGGACCATGGGCATATGGTTCGAGGACAGCGCGCAGGGCACGCCCGCGGTGCAGACGATCCGCGCGGAGATGCCGCACGTGCCGTGCGACACCGTCTACTACAGCGGCGGCAAGCGGAGCAGGGCGAACGTGCTCGCGCAGTACATCCACAACGGCCAGGTGAGGTTCCCGAAGTTCGTCGAGTGGTTCGCGGACTGCGAGTACTACCTCAAGCACTTCCCGCACACCGACCACGACGACGACATCGACTCGCTGTTCGTCCTGGTGGACAACCTTCTGCAGATGCGGCACCCCGCGAGCTACGAGGACCGGCCAGAGGCCACGGTGTCGATGCGCTAGCGGGGCGGCGTATAATAGAAGATGATATGGAGGGCAGAGCTGTGATGATAGAAAGGCGCGGGGCGCTATGCCTGTAGGACTCCCGAAGCCGAGCGGCAAGTCCGTGCGAGACCTGCACGCGCGCCTCGACGAGCAGTGGGCCGCCAGGATGCGCGTCGACGAGGAGTTCCGCGACATCGTCCACCAGAAGAACGACATCGAGACGCTCGAGCTGTCCGACGAGCGCAACATGGAGCCCGTCGAGCTGCACTCGGGCCGCGCGGGCGGCATCATCGAGCACGCGGGCGGCCTGCTGATGGCGCGGCCCGACATGCACGCGGACCCGCCGACCATGAACACCAAGGACGCGAGGGTCGCCGAGCAGGTCGAGCGCGCCGCCGCGAAGCTCTTCGAGCGCGAGCTGGTCGCGAACAACTTCTGGCCGTCCGTCGGCAGGGACATGCTGATCTACGGCAGGGCCTTCATGAAGTCGATGCTGGCGATGTCGGTGTGGACCGAGGAGGCCGGGTACCCGGTGCGCGACTCCAACGAGACAGACCGCGAGTACCTCGACAGGGTGCGCGATTGGAAGGAGACGGCGGGCAGGTTCCCGTTCGTCATCCAGCACGTGCCGGCCCTCGGGGTGCTGCCGCTGCTCGACAACGCGGACAACGTGCTGGCGACCATCGAGGTCAAGTACGCCACCGCGAAGACGCTGGCCGAGGACTTCGGCTCGGAGACCGTGGCCGAGATGCTCTCCAGGCGCACCATCAAGTGGTACGACGAGCTGCCGGTGGTCGAGTACCTCGACTCCGAGTGGGTGTCGTACCTGCTCGCCGGCACGGACCCGCGCGACCGCGGGAGGCCGGAGGAGCCGCTCCACAGGAACAACAGGAGCTACGAGCCGCTGAGGACGTGGCGCCACAACCTGGGCAAGCACCCGATCGTCATGGTGCCGGGCGTCAGGACCGAGCTGTCGGACTACGAGTCCCACTTCAAGGGGTTCCTGGCCGACGCCAAGGACGCGCTGCTGTCGTACGACAAGCTGCTGTCGCGGCTGGCGACGATGGTCTGGGCGTACTACCTGCCGTCGTACGAGTGGAAGCTCGGCGCGACAAGCGCACAGTTCGCGGGCAGGGACCGGCCGGTGCTGAGGGTCAACCTCGGCGGCGTGACCGTGACGTACGCCGACGAGAACCTCGACGTCCTGGCGATCCCGCAGGGGCTGCCGGACGCGACGATGCTGCTGGCGCAGTGCGACGACATCATCCAGCGCCACACGCTCGAGGACGTGCTGTTCGGGCGCGTGCAGGGCGCGGCGCCGGCGTACCAGGTGAGCCTGCGCATCAACGTCGCGAAGTCGAAGCTGTCGCCGATGGCGCAGAACATGGCGATCGGCGTCACGGAGGTACTGGACAGGTTCCTGCGCGGCGTCGTGCAGCTCGGCGAGGCGGTGGTGATAGGCGGCGAGCGCATCACGGTCGCCATGGCCAAGCAGTACATGGGCAGGCTGACGGTGAACATCGCGCCGAAGAGCCCGGTCGACAGGAGCCAGGACATCGGCACGGCGAACCTCGCGCTGCAGTTCGGGCTGCCGTGGGACTGGATCGTCGAGAACATCCTCGACATCGAGGACCCGGCGACGCTGCGGCTGCTCAAGGACATACAGGAGCTCGAGGAGCTGCCGGCGGTCAAGGAGCGCCTGATGCAGGACGCGCTGGCGCAGCTCGAGGCGCTGGTCAACGAGGAAGAGATGCAGGACCTAAGCGGCGTCGACATGTCAGCGCTGCCGGAGGAGTTCCGCGACGCGGCGGCGATGCTGCTCAGCGGCGGGGCCACAGAGCCCGCGGGCGTCGGGCCCGAGGGGCCGCCGGATGAGGTCGGCGCCACGGGCGGCGAGGAGGGCGGCCTGGGGCGCGGCCCGTACCCGGAGGGTGCGGCGCCGCAGACGATCGCGCCGCGCGGCCTCGGCACGCCGAAGGAGCAGCCGCAGCCAGGCACCGCGCAGGTAGCCAGCGAGGTGGGATAATGACCGACAAAAAGGGCGAAATACCGCTCGGGATGGCAGACAAGTGGGAGCGCATGACGAAGCTGTCCGGCCAGAGGCTCCTCGAGAAGCGCAGGCGGATAATGGAGGCGGTGGGCACGAGGCCGTACCTCGGCATGCCGGTCAGCGAGGCTGAGCTGCTGGCCAGGTACTCGCAGATACGCAGGGACCCGAGGGCGATGGCGACAGTCCTCCAGGAGAACGCGAAGTTCCAGCCCGACGGCACGGTGCTCGTGCCGAAGGCGCTGATAGCCGCCATGACCAAGATGGAGGCCAAGATCAGGCAGGAAGGGGTAGAGTAGGATGGCACGTCTACACATCGACGGCGGCCGCTTCGCCAAGCAGCCGGCCAAGCAGCCGGCCAAGCAGATGACGGACGCCCAGAAGCAGGCCGCGCTGTTCGTCCTCAGGAACGTCGGCGGCATCTTCAGCAAGCCGCTCAAGACCTCGCTCGACCTCATGTCCGTCCTGAAGACCAGGTCGCCCGGCGGCGACGGCTCGCTGGACGACTACCTCGACCTGGGCGTGGACGACGACGGCGGCGGCGGCGGGGGAGGCGGAGGCGCCGTGTCGTGGAACTCGACCAGGGAGGCGGCCGAGCTGTCGCAGAAGTACCAGCTTGAGATCCTCGCCAAGCAGCAGGCCTTCGACGCCGCGCAGGAGGAGGCGCGCAGGAAGGCCGAGCGCGAGAGGCTGCTCGAGCAGCTCAAGGCCGAGCGCGAGAAGATCTTCGCCGACATGCTCGGCACCGACCCGGTGCGCGCGGCGCTGTTCGCGATGGGCATCGGCGGCGACATCATGCCGGGCGGCGAACGGTTCGCAGCTCTGGCGCCGATGAAGGGCGCCACGGGGCAGGTCGCGGACACGAAGACCGCCCTGCAGAACATCCTCGGCCGCGGCGTCGACCTCGGCGCAAGCGGCGTGACGGGCCTGCAGGACGTCCGCCAGGCGGCGACCGCCTTCTCGGGCGGCGTCGGGGCCAAGGGCAACGTCGGCGACGTCGGCGCGGCCCGCAAGCTCATCGGCTCGGCCTACGGCGTCGGCGCCGTCAGGGGCAAGGGCAGGCCGGGCATGGACCGCGATGAAATCCTCAGGCAGATAGCGACGGTGACGCCGGAAGGCGCGTTCTAGGGGGAGTTTCGACGACCACGGGCCGGGTTCCGGTTAGCTCTCCGCCGGGCCCCGGCCCACTTTAACAGAAAGGCGACATGGGGCTGATCGATCTGGGCAGGGTTCTTAGGCCGGTCAAGAAGGCCGCGGCGACGCTTACCCCGAACCTGAAGCTGCCGGTGCGGTCCGGCTTCTTCGATCTGTTCGAGACGCCGGCCAAGGCGCTCAGGCGCGCGAACCTGCTCAAGCAGTCGGCGGTCCGCAAGACGACGTTCAACCTGCTCGACGCCCTGAAGCCGGCGCAGTGGGAGGCCCGCAGGGCGCGCAGGAGGCTCGACACGCAGTACAGGCGCGAGGACGCGGCCATGGAGGCCGTGACGGCGCGCGGCACCATAGACCAGAGCGTGATCGGCATCGGCGCAAGGCTCGCGGAGATGGTCGGCGAGGCGCGCAGGAACCGCGAGGCCGACGAGCGGGCGCGCCAGGACGAGGCGGTGGCCGACGCGCGCGAGAGGTTCAAGCGAGCGGAGCGCGGAGCCGCGCCGCTGACGCCGTTCGAGGCGCACAACGTCATCAAGAACAGGAAGCCGCTGGCGCTCACCCCGCACCAGGGCAGGCTCGCGGCGAGCGCCAAGGAGACCGCCGAGGCGGCGCAGGCGCGCATGGCCGCGGATAGGCACTTCAAGGCGCAGATGAGGCGCCAGGAGGACGCCGAGAACCGCGACTTCGCCAGGGCGCCGAGGACGCCGATGGAGGCGCTGGACGCCGCGAAGCTCGACAAGGCCGGGCGCGACAAGGTGCTGCGCCAGATGTCGAGGGTCGGCGACGACAACGTCACGATGGACGACGTGCGGCGCTGGGCGACGAACGTGACGTTCGGCAGGGAGCCGAACCTCGACAAGGGCGAGTACGTACACGCCCAGTACCCGTACTCCTCGCTCGGCGCCGAGGACTTCATCCCGACGAGGACGATAAACGTCTGGGACAGGAAGGCCAACGACTGGAGGCAGGCGCCGGCCGAGCTCCCGTTCACGACGGCGCGCGGCAGGTCGCTCAACTCGTTCAGGGAGCTGTTCCGCGGCGCCGGCTATGGGGAGTCGGACACGAGGCGCAACGCCGCCATCGAGTTCGACAAGCGCGACAGCGAGCTCCGCGACCTGCTGGGCGAGAAGCTCAGGAAGGCCGGGTTGACGAACCGGCAGGCGGACATGCACATCGGCGGCTTCGTCGAGCGGTCGTACAGGCAGGCCGAGCTGATGGCCGCCGCGGTGCGCGAGTGGCAGGACCAGACGCCGGGCGCGGTCAGGCGCGACAAGGCCGGGAACGTCGTGTTCAGCACGCTGCCGTACGGCGCGGACCTCAAGCGGATCGAGGAGCAGGTGGTCTCGGCGGTCGACAAGGAGTTCGCCGGGTTCGACGCCATGGTCGGCATAACGCTGACGAGGGCGCCGGACGTCCTCACCCAGGCCGCGGAGATAGCGGACAAGCTGCCGTCGCAGATGCTGGACGAGGTCGCGGGCCTGGCCGGCGACATACCGGTGGTAGGCACTGACCTGAAGCTGGCGCTGGAGTCGGAATCGGCGAGGAAGGACGCGAGGGCCGCCGGCAGGCTCCTGAAGGCCGGCGTCGGCGCCAACGAGGTGCTCGGCGCGCTGTCGCAGGTCGCGATGGGCACGGGCGAGCAGCTGCTGACCGCGGCGCCGGTCAGGCGACTGGCGCTGGCCGCGGCGCGCAAGGTCGGCGTGCCGGTGCCGGACGACCTCGACTTCCTCGCGATGACGCCGACGGGCATCGTGCGCGAGATCGGCAGGCGCGCAGGCATCAAGACGCTCGAGGACATGGAGGCCTCGCCGCTGCAGACCTTCATGAACATGTCGCGGAGCGAGGAGCAGAACCGCATGCGGCTCAACCTCGGCCTGGCAGGCGACGTGCCATTCATGGGCGAGGACATGGAGAAGTCACTGCCCGACCTGCTCGTGGGCCTCGAGCGCGGCGGCATGCTGGAGTCGACCGTGCCGGACAGCGCGGGCGACTACATAGAGAAGAACGTGCCATACGCCGGCAGGTCGCTGCGCAGGGAGCTCGACCTCCTGTCGTCGCCGCTCGGCCTGGCGTCGTTCCTGCTGCCAGGCTTCGGCAAGGTGGCCCTCTACGGCGCCGCGTACGGCGTCGGCGCCTCGACGGCGCTGAGCCTCGCGGGCGCGCCCACGCAGGCGCAGGACATAGCCCAGATCGTCGGCAACGTCGCCGGCGTGGCGTCGCCGGCGTCGTACGCGCGCGGCGCGGCGATCGTCGGCCTGCGCGGCCCGCTGCGGCCCGCGCGCGAGATAGTCAACCTCTACGCGCCGGCGTACCTCGGCGAGGCGGTGGTCAAGGTGCCGGCGCCGGAAGCGGCGTCGAAGGCACTCGTCGCGGACCTCGTGGCGGACATGGAGTCCGGCGAGGTCAAGCTCGGCGCGACCACGTGGGCCGCGCCGGTGGTCAGCGTCAACCTGACCCGGTCCGCCGGCAACGAGGGCATCGCATGGCAGGCCGCCGCCAACCTGTACACCATGGGCGTCCCGCTCAAGGTTATCAGGCCGCTGCTGCGCGGCGTGACGAGGCTCGCCGAGGAGGGGCCGGCAGCGCTGAGGAGCATCCCGACGGCCGTGAGGAACCACCCGGTGTTCAAGGCGATAGTCGCGGCGTACAGGGCGAAGGTCGTCGAGCCGGCGCTCGCCGAGCGCGGCCCGATGTGGGCCGAGTCCGGCGCGGTGCGCATCCCGGACTCGAGTGGCGGCGTGCTCAGGACCGCGGCGGAGCAGGCCCCGAGGGCGCCGTCGGCGCGCGCGAGGGCTCTGCGGCTCACGGACGACGAGCTCGGCGCGCTGTACACCGAGGGCGAGCTCGCCGACGTGGCGCAGGCGCTCGGCCTGACCGGCTCGTACACCCGGAAGGAGATGCTTGACGCCGTCCGCGCCAGGATCAGGCACGAGGGGCCGGCGGCGACCGGCGTCACGGAGGCCGAGGCGGCGGCCGGCGAGCTGAGGATCGTCTCGCCGGGCCTGCCCAACGCCAGGAAGCTCTCGCAGGAGGTCAAGGCGGTGAACATCGCCGAGGCCGCGAAGGCGCAGAAGGCGTGGGAGAAGAGCGGCGCGGCCGCGAAGATGACGGCCGAGGAGAGGAACGACGTCGCCGTCGAGGTCTACAACAAGACGAAGAAGAACGTGGAGGCCCTGCTTAGGGCGACGATCACCGACACCGTGGTCGTCGAGGACATCATGCAGGACCTGTGGGAGACGCTGCTGCCGGCCATCTCGCAGAGGGCGCCGAAGTACCGCGCCGGCTGGGTCTACACCGCGGCGCGCAACAGGCGCGCGGCCTTTCACAGGATGGGCTCGCAGAGGGGTGGCAAGCTCGGCGACATCGTGCTCGACCTCGAACGCCGCGTCAACATGCTGTACCCGTCGCCGGAGAAGGCGCTCGCCACGAAGACGATGATAGAGCACGTCGAGCAGTACGCGTCCAGGCTGCCGTCGGAGCAGCAGCAGGCGTTCCGGGCGCTGATGGAGTTCGGCCCGAGCGAATACCTCGAGCGTGGCCTGAGGATGATCCACCCGGAGCTCCCGGAGTCGCCGATCTCCAAGGCCGACAAGGCGCTCAGGGCCAGGCTCGAGAACAACTTCAGGTCCGCGGCGTCGCGCGCCACCGCGAAGGTGCGCAAGATGCTCGAGGAGCTGAACCTGGATGAGGGCGGCGGAATCCGCATAGTCGACGGCCAGGTGCGCCTCACCGGCGCGTCGGAGAAGGTGCTGAAGTTCATCGACACCGGACAGGGCGCGAAAGTCACGCGCGAGATGCTCCTTGACGCAGCCAAGGAGGAGGGCATCGGCGGCGCCAGGCGCGTCACCATGAGCAACGAGGCCATCATAGAGGCCATCCGGAACAAGAAGGAGTGGATCACCAGGGTCGTCGAGATGGACAGCGTGATCCAGAAGAACGCCGGCCCCGGCGCCGAGGCGGTCAACCGCGCGCGCCTCGTGCTCGACAAGGGCGACGCCGCCACCATGAAGGAGCTGCGCGAGTCGGCGGCCGAGATGAAGGTAGCGGGCGCGGTCAAGGCCGGGACCGCGAAGCCGCCGCAGCTCACAGCCGCCGAGGCCGGGGAGCTCGGCAAGCTCAGGGTAATGGAGTCCGAGGGCAAGCTGGCGCAGACGAGGAGGCTCACGGAGAAGGGCGCCGCCGACAGGGCCGCCAAGGCGGAGCGCCTCTTCGAGCTCGACACCAAGGCGTTCAGGGCGGCCGCGGGGCCGGCGCCGGAGCGCGACGTGCTGATCCGCGAGATAGCGGCGGCGGCCAGGAAGGGCGTGCACGTAGCGGCGACGGAACGCTCATTCGCCGAGATCCCGAACGTCGTCGAGGGCACTGTCGCTGGCCCATTGTCGCGCGTGCGCACGAGGCCGGTGTGGCAGACACTCGAGGACCTATCGGCCGGCAGGCCATCGTCCGTCGAGCTCTCGCCGGTCAGGCGCACTGTTGAGGACGAGCTCAGGAAGGCCGGCAAGACAGCGGACGAGGTGCTGGAGTCCGGCGAGTGGCTAGGGCTTGGCCGCGGCGTGCGAAGGCCGATCGGCGCCGGCGAGGAGGCCAGGAACGAGGCGATAAGGGACTTCGAAGCGGCGACGAGGCGCGAGCGACCGATGCCGGGCGTCGTTCTGCAGGCGCGCGAGATGGCGGAGAATGTCAAGAACCTGGGCCGCGGCGGCATAGACGGTGACCCGCCGATAAGGCCGCCGAGGCGCGGGCGCCCGTTCGGCGGCGAACCGCCGGACGACGGCGGCGCGGGCGCGCCGCTCCCGGACCCGCCGAAGGGCGGCGCCAACATGTGGCGCGAGATCCACAGCGTCGAGGAGCTGGCCGTCGAGGCGATGGAGTCCATGGCCAACGGCATGGGCACGTTCGCGAGGATAGTCGGCAGGACCGCGCCGACGAAGTCGCTCCTCGAGCTCTTCAACCCGTCGCCGCACTTCGAGGGCAGGGTCGGCGAGCTGATGCTCGGCTGGCTGCGCAAGAACTCGGCGTTCGTCAACTACGCGGCGGCGCTGGAGACGAAGATGCACGTGGCGGAGCGCGGCGCGGTGAAGTTCAAGAACAACATCGCCGTCGGCCTCTCGTCGCGCTCGGGCGCGGCCGTGACGCCGGAATACCTCGTCGAGAACATAGAGGACGTGGTCGCCGTCGGCAAGGGCGGCGTCGCCGGCCCGGTCGGCCAGAAGCTCGTCGACTTCGTGACGAACGTGCGCAGCGGCCTGAACCAGCTGCGCCTCTACGAGGCGGAGATGGGCGTCAAGGCCAAGAACCTGGACGACGACATGGGCCACTTCTTCCCGAAGAAGCAGACCAACGCCTCGAGCTCGGCCGAGAAGGAGGCGTACCTGCGCGGCGCCGGCAAGGACCAGGTGTTCGTGGACGACGAGAAGGTGAACGCCGTCGCGTCGTCGATGTTCGACAGCATGGCGCAGGGCGTCAAGTTCGGCGACGGCGTCACGCAGAACGTGATCGCGAGGATGCGCGCCGGCCTGACGGCGACGCTGGACGCCGAGGTCAAGGGCGCGCTCGCCAACAAGGGCATGTACAAGCAGTACAGGGAGATGGTCGAGCAGTCGCAGAAGGGCATCTACTTCCCGGGCTTCAACACGCTCGAGCAGATAAACAACTTCGCCCGCCCGATGGTCACGAACATCGACCTCGGGTTCCTCGGACTGCAGATGGTCCCGATCGCGTTCAGGAACCCGGCAGCGGCCATCCGCGGCACGATGATGGTGGTCGACTCGATCTTCCTCGACGGCAGGGTATACGCCGGGTACATCTCCAAGCACCTCGACGACGGGTGGCTGCAGAGGTTCTTCAACGCCTCGGGCGTCTGGAACCAGTCGGAGTTCTCGTTCGAGTTCGCGTCCGCCGGCGGCGGGTGGGCGTCGAAGCTGCTCGCCACGAAGCCGGTCGGCCCGATCGCCAACAAGTTCGCGGGCGCGTTCACCAACGGCCTCAATGTCGCGTCGCTGGAGACCTTCAAGGGCATGGTCGGCGTCAACGACGCGCTGTTCAGGGCGCTCGGCCAGAGGCGCGCCACGGCGCTCATCACGAAGGCGTTCGCCCTCGGGATGCCGACCGGCGGCAGGACGTCCGACCAGATGGCGGCGTCGGTGGCGAACAAGCTGACGCTGCGGCTGAACCAGAGCATGCTCGGGATCGGCAAGGCGCAGGCGCAGCTCGAGCGCGCCACGTTCTTCGCCCCGGGCTACTACAGGGCCATGTTCGGGCTCCTCGGCGACGCGATGCAGGGCGGCATGCGCGGCGCGGAGGCCAGGCGCGCGCTCGGCCAGATGATCGTCGGCTTCCTGGCGGCGAACACCGCGCTCGAGCACTTCACCGGCCACGGCCTGCAGACCGACCCGACGAAGAGCGACTTCATGACGACGCCGCTCGGCAACCTGAACATCGGCATCGGCGGGCCGTTCGTCTCGCTGCTGAGGCTGTTCGGCAAGTCGCTCACGCCGGGCGTAGACGAGGAGGGCAACGTGGCCAGGATAGGCCCGGACCTCTCGTTCGACGTCGACCTGCCGGTCATCGGCGACCACCACTTCTCGCTGGGGCTCAACCCCGACTTGGACAAGATAGACATCAACGACAACCCGGTCCTGCGCTGGGGCAGAGGCAAGCTGTCGCCGGTCGCGTCCCTCATCATGGACCTCGGAACGCGCGAGACGTTCATGTACGAGAAGATAGACTCGCCAAGCGACGTCGTCAAGGCGGTCGCCGACAGGCTGACGCCGTTCTTCATCCAGGCCGGCGTCCAGGCCGCGAACAGCAAGACGGGCGTCAGGGACGCGCTGCTCGCGTCCGGCCTCGAGTTCGGCGCCGGCCTGAGGACGTTCCCCCGCTCGGCGTTCGACAAGAGGAACGACCTCAGGGACAAGGCCTCGCGCGGGATGTACACCGGCGACGACGGCAAGCCGCTCGGCTACTCCGACCTGAACCAGGGGCAGAAGGCGAAGGTCAACGCCGTGCCCGAGGTCGAGTCGGCGAACATCGCGGCCGAGAAGGAGGCGCTGGACCGCGGGTTCGAGGGCACGAAGGCGTCCGTGAAGCTGCGCGAGAAGATGGACGAGTGGGAGACCCAGGGCACGCTGACCGACGACATCGGCCAGCCCGGCCTCAGCCAGCTGTCGACGCAGGCGCAGGACGACGCGCTGTTCGACAGCGGGACGCTCGACGGCCAGGACTGGATCGCCAACTACAAGAACCGGGCCAAGGAGCGCGCCAACATCAAGGGCGCGCTGCGCGTCGCGTACGGCATCACCTTCACCGGCAAGCCGGGCAACGAGGTCGACAAGGCCGTGGACGCGTACTTCGACGTCATACCCGACAACTTCCTCGACAACAAGAACGCGCCGATGTGGGACGAGTACTTCGCCGCCAAGGACGCGGCGTACGAGGAGGCGGTGCGCCTCGGCGGGCCGGACGTCGCCGACTTCCTGAAGCCGGAGGAGGAGAACCCGGTGGTCGCGGCGTTCAAGTCGGCGCAGGGCGTCATGGACAGGCTCGACGAGATGCCGAAGTACAGGTTCCTCGACGTCGAGCAGTCCGCCAAGGTGGACGAGGTGCTCACCAGGGTGCAGGAGGTGGTCGCCGAGGCCAAGGAGCGCGGCGTCAAGATCACGCAAAAGAGGTTCCTCAGGAACATCCTCAGGCGCATACCGCGCGACGACCCGATGTACGAGGTCTTCGCCGTGGCGTACCTGCGCAAGACGAAGATCTCCGGCCAGATGTGGAACCCGGCGCGCGACGAGCTGGTGCTCGAGAACCCGATGGCGGTCAAGTTCTACATCTCGCTGTTCAACAAGATGAGCGACGCGAACAAGGCGCGCTTCGTCAAGAGGTACGGCGCCCAGTACTTCAGCGCCGACTACAACTCGGAGAACGCCCTGGAGGGCGGCCCGGGCGACTTCACCGACATCGAAGGGCTGTAGCGGGGCCCGCAACGCGGTATAATGTAACGAGCGTAACAGCGTGGAGGCGCAGGGGTGCCCGACCGGCATCCACGGCCTTCGAATAGCAAGGAGGACCTTCCATGGCCGATCAGGAGGAAACTGGTCTGCCGGCGGAGACCGACGACATCGGCACGCCGGACCCGACACAGGAGCCGGCGGGCGAACCGGCCGCAGCCGACGCCGCGACAGCGGCGGAGCCGGAGGCCACGCCCCCAGCGGGGGAACCGGCCACACCGTCGATAGACGACATCCCACTCGACTCGCTCCTCGAACGCGAGGACGTCAAGCGGTGGGCGCAGTCCGTGGGAGACAGGGCCACGGCCAAGGCCGAGGGCAAGCTCCGGGCGGAAGCCAGGCAGCGCGAGACCGACGCCAAGCAGGCGGCCGAGGTGGCCAGGCGCAAGCAGCTCAGGGAGTCGGAAGACTACGACGAGCTGGGGCGCATCCAGGCCGCCAAGGACGACGAGCAGGAGCGGCTCATGGAGTCCCTGCACCTCGCCGGCGAGGCGATCACATCGGTGCAGACCGAGCGGTACACGCGCGAGCTGGGCGAAGAGACGGTGGCGAAGATCGCCAGGGAGGTTGACGCGAACGGCGGCAACTTCCTCGACCTGCAGCAGGCGTTCGCCGACGAGGTGACCCAGAGGGCCGTCAAGAAGGCGACCGGCTCCGCGATCGAGGAGGCCGAAAAGCGGTTCAGCGACAAGCTCGAGGCGGCGTTGACCGACGCCGGCGTGAAGAAGCGCTCGGCGGAGGTCAAGGAGACCGGGCCGGTCGACAAGATCTCTGGGGCCCCGGCGGACACAGGCGCGTCGGGCGACGAAGACACCTACGAGACGATGTCGACGAAGTACGGCAAGGGCGAGGCCTCATGGGCCGAGTTCGAGCCGTTCAAGAAGGCCCACGACCTGGAACGAACGAAATAAGCGGCCGCCGGCGAGCGTCCGGCGACGAAAGGTAGACAGAAATGCCACAGACAGCGACTACCGGCAACCTGGCGAGCGCGCAGCGCATCGTCATCGAGCAGGCCCGCTTCACCGCGGAGCACAACGCGCCGATGCTCAGCCTCATCGAGCACTTCAGGCTCGGCAAGGGCGAGAAGAGCATAGTCGTCCCGAAGGTCGGCCAGTTCACCGCCTCGTCGGTCGGAGACGGCGTCGACATCGCGGACGAGCAGGACATCGGCATGACCACGACCACGCTGACGACCAGCGAGGTCGGCATGAAGATCATCCTGACCGACAAGCTGGTCCGCCAGCTCAACGAGGACACGTTCCGCATGGTCGGCCGCCAGGCCGGCGACGCGATGGCGAGGAAGAAGGACTCGGACATCCTGGCCCTGTTCTCCGCCCTCAACGGCGGCACGGACCTCGGGGCGGCCGGCAGGGACATGGAGCTCGGCAACGTCTCCATCCTCATCGGCTGGGCGATGGCCAACAAGCTCCCGAAGCCGTGGGCGATCGTCCACAACCCGTGGGCGGTCATGGCCCTGACGGCCTCCTTCCTCGGCTACGCCGGCGGCGGGCCGGGTGCCGCGGCGGGCGCCGCCCTGGCGTCTGACTACTCCCAGGAGCTCCTGAAGGACTTCTTCAGCGTCAACGTCGGCGGAGTCCCGATCTTCCACGACGGCAACCTCACGCTCGACGCGTCCAGCGACGCCATCGGCGCGATCTTCTCGAAGAACGCGATGTGCTACGCCGAGTCGGTCGAGTACAACCAGGAGACGGAGCGCGACGCCAGCCTCAGGGCGACCGAGCTGGTGTGGAGCTCCGACTACGGCGTGTTCGAGCTGGACGACAGCTACGGCGCGCCGGTGACCTTCAACTGCGTCCAGGCGACCGCGTAGCGGCTAGCAGGCGCGGGGGACCAACAGAATAGGGCATAGCACGCGAGGAGGGCAGGCTATGGGGATTCTCACGAGGGCCGACAAGGCCGCCGGGCTGGCGGAACTGGCTGGCGGCGAATCGCAGCCGTTCGTCACCTGGCACAACCCGGAAACGGGCCAGGAGTTCCCACGCCTGCCCGCCGACGCGGTGAACGCGATGACCTACATGACCAGGGGGCTGCGGATGGGCAAGGCGCCGCCGGAGGCCAGGGCAAGGTGGGAGGCCTCAGCCGCGGACCGGGCTGGGGCCGCCGAGAGGCGCGTCGCCGACAGGTTCAGGGGCCCGAACGGCGCCAGGCTCCGCGAAATCGAGGAGCGGACGCGGAACGGGGCCGGGCAGGCCGCCGTGACGCCGGAGATGGTGGAGGCGGCGGTCAAGAAGGTGCTCATGGACGCGGGGCTGCTGCCGCAAACAACGGCGGCAACACCGCAGGCAGAGGAAATCGAACAGGACGACGAGACCGATACCGGGGCCTACGAGGCCCCAACGCAGTTGAGGCTCGTCTAGCCCCGACCCAGACCGGTCGGGTCGGAAACCGGGTACTAAACTGATCGTCCCCGGAAGAAAGGAACCAAGAACGTGGCTTACCCGCACATCATCAACATCTCAGAGCAGGAGCCCTTCAACACCTACACGGTCGAGGGCCCGCGTGTCGGCACCATGGCCGTGCTCCCCGACGGCAGGGTCTTCCGCTTCTCCGAGGTCGGGGCGGCCGCGCTGGTCATCAACGACATGAACCAGGGCACGGCACCGTCGGCCGACACCCAGACCGCGGCCGTCGGCACCCTCGCCGCCGGCGTCACCGTCCTGACCGGCGTCGGCGCCGACACCAACAACCAGGCGGCCAGCCTCATGAAGTACGGCTACGTCCACACCGACAACGCCACCACCCTGCCGATCACGCAGATCAAGGACAACACCCTGATCACCCAGGGCGCCGAGACCGGCACGATCACGCTGTTCTTCCCGACCAAGCAGGCCATCGCCGTCGGCAACACGATCAGCTACATCAGGAACCCGTGGCGCGACGTGATCCAGGGCGTCGTCACCACCCCGACGGCCGTGCCGACCGGCGTATGCCGCGTGGCGGCGGCCGCCGACGCGTTCTGCTGGCTGCAGACCGCGGGCGTGACGTCCGTGCTGTACAGTACGACCACCACCGCGATCGCCGCCGTCGGCGACCCGGTCAAGATGGGCGTCGCGGCCGGCGCGGTCGGCGGCATCCCCACCGTGGGCGTCACGCAGATCGTGGGGCACCTGGTGGGCATGGTCGAGGCCGACACCGAGATGATCCTCGTCGCCCTCTGCATCGACTAGCAAAACGGACCAGAACAGGCGAGGGGGGGAAGTCTCCCCTCCGGGCGAGTCCCCCCCTCGAACACGCGCAAGGAGGTAACAGGACATGGCGACATACCCGCCGCTTATCAACGGCCTCGAGAAGGACGCATACGCCGTCGGGGCCAGGCAGCTCTGGCCGATCGGCCAGAAGATGCAGACGCCGGACGGATCCATTTTCCGCTACGCCAAGATGGGCGCCACGCTCGGCGTGGCCGCCAACCTCTACCAGTCCGAGGCCTCGAAGGCCGACTGGACGACCCAGGCGATCGCCACCACCGCGATGGTGGTCGGCGACACCACGATCACCTTCACCCCGGCGGTCGGCACGGCGCTGTCCGCCAACGACCTCGCCGGCGGCACAGTGATCGCCGAGGAGACGGCCGACCTCGGCGGTCTCTACCATGTCAAGTCGCACCCGGCCGCGGCCGGCGGAGCGGCTTGCGTCCTCACCCTCGAGGACGGCGTGACGGTGCAGGTCGCGATGGCCATCGCGGTCAACAACGTGCTCACCGCGCTCAAGAACCCCTGGCGAGACGTGATTCTCGGGGTCATCACCAACCCGACTGGGCAAGCCGCCGGTATCCCGCGCGTCGTCATCGCCGCGGCAGGGTTCGGTTGGCTTCAGACTCGCGGAGTCGCCTCGTGCCTGGTCGTCGGCACCTGGGTGGTAGGAGACCGCCTGGCCGCGGGGCTGACAGCCGCCGGCGGCATCGGTCCTTCTGGCGCCGCCACCGACCCCAGCATCGCGGTTGCCATGCTTGTCGGGGTCGTCGCCGACTTCGGGCACTGCTTCTTGACGATCGACTAGGGGCAACGAGATGGCACAGACATACACGATAACCTACAACCCGGTGGACGGCGGCAAGGCCGTCCTGTCGGTCGCGGCGATAACGGACGACCAGCGGAGGCACCTGCGGAAGGCGGGCTTCGTATTCCACAGCGGGAAGAACGAGGGGATGTTCCACCCCGGCGGGAAGTCGCTCTACACCATCATCGCGGACATGAGCACCCGCTTCACGGACACCGTGACGCTGACGCAGAACGCGGCGCTCGGCGCGGGCGCGTAGAGGAGGACGAAATGGCACTGACGAACCCGACGATGCGCGCGCGGAAGAGGCGGCCGAAGCTGGCCCCGCGGCCGATGCCGCGACCTGGCGCTCCGCGGCCGATGCCGCGCAAGCCGAAGACGAAGGTCGGCACCGCGTGGTCGCAGCCGCCGACGTTCTGGCCGCTCAAGCGGAA
>ENA-OVNE01000007-OVNE01000007.1-marine-sediment-metagenome-genome-assembly--contig:-NODE-7-length-20562-cov-2.939517_pt1 | contig 20562 bp, 33 predicted proteins | sample MGYA00250109_ERZ650190 | MGnify/ENA primary metagenome ERZ650190 (study PRJEB26730, sample SAMN04396784) | marine sediment metagenome | isolation source: Baltic marine sediment | place: Denmark...
CTTACCCCCCCCTCCCTAATGTATGGGTTATAACACCTCCTCAATAGTATTGTCAAGAAACACAGGGATATTTTTATAAAACCACAAGAAATGTCTTGACAATATGCGCGGTTAATATTATGACAGTAATGCCATTAACACAATGTCAACACAAAGCAAGGGGAGGATGTCATTGAATAACCACATTGCGAAGTTATTGTCCGTGCGCAAAAAGTCACAGGGGTGGCTTAGTCGCGTCACGGGACTCGACCCTTTTCACTTGAATAAGCTAATCCGTGGCCGGATCAAGGACCCCAGGATAAGCACCATTTCCAAAATCGCCAAGGCCCTCAAGGTTCCTGTCGAAACCCTATGGAAATTCTGACCATCGGCGACCTCGCCAAAGAACTTCGGGTTTCGGAATCCACGGTCCGCCGGCTGATGAGAGCGGGGATGCCGTGTATCAAACTCGGCCGGATGGTCCGGTTTAAGGTCGATCGCGTTGAGAAATATCTGGACCGGATGAGCTCGGAAAGACATCGGCTCGTCCGACGGAGATAACGATGCCACATAAGGGTTATAAACAAACCCCGGAACACCGTGAGCACAGTGGGGCGGCACTGCGTGGACGTAAACTCAGTCCCGAGCATTGCGCGAAGATATCGGCGGCCATGATGGGAAACCAGTATGGCCTGGGGGCTGTCCGGTCCAAGGAAGTGCGCGCGAAGACAGCGACGGCGAATCGTCTCCGCAAAGCAAGCCCGGAAACCCGAGCGAAAATTTCGGCATCAAGACTCGGACCGAAACACCCCAACTGGAAGGGGGGAAGAATACTCTCTAGCGCTGGGTATGTCCTTATATATCGCCCCGACCATCCCTTCGCCGACGGCGGGGGCTACGTCAAGGAGCACCGGCTCATCGTTGAAAAAGCCATAGGGCGATATCTCAAGCCTAGCGAGAAGGTTCATCACGACAACGAGGACCGGGCGGACAACCGAAACAAGAACCTGGTCGCTTGCCAAGACCAAAACTATCACAGGTTGTTGCACCGCAGGGCCAAGGCCCTAGCGGCGGCGAGTGCAGTAGGAGGATGCCCGTGATCGTAAAGCCTAATTCCTTAGCCAAACGCCGGGATGATGCACCGGAACAGGCAAAGCCCGGGTCCTCGGCCCCCACCCCTCCGATGAACATGAAAGAGCTGGCCGAATACCAGGTCGGCCTGCTCATTCCCCAAGCCGGGACGGTAGAGCTCACGGCCCAACAAAAGGAGATTCTCTTCGCCAAGGCCAAGGATGAAGACGTGGAGATCCGCCCGGACGGGCTCATCTATCTGCCCTGGACGGATTACGTTTCCCGCCTCCATGAAGCGTTCGGGATGGAGTGGGCCATCATCCCGCGCGGGATGCCGGAGATGAACCCGGGCGGAACCGGCCTCCTGTGGGGTTTTTTCCTCATGGTCAAGGGAAGGCCCGCCGGCTTCGCCATCGGGGAGCAGGAATACTACGCCAATAACGCGACGATGACCTGGGGCGATGCCTGCGAGGGAGCCAAATCAAACGCCCTCATGCGACTTTGTAAGGGCATCGGCATCTCTCTCGAGCTCTGGAAGCCATCGTTCGTCAAGCGATGGAAAGGTCTCTATGCCGAGAGCTATCCTGACCCCACGGGCAAGCTGAACCAATGGAACAAAGTGAGAACCCTTTGGCGAAAGAAGGGGCCGGCGAATAAGGAACCGGGCGAACCAAAGGAAAAGCAAAAGGCCAAGGCCGAGACGAAGCCCCCGGCCCAGGAGAAGCCCGCGGCGAAAGCCGGGGCCCAGGCGAAGGCCAAGCCCGCAGCGAACGCCAAGTCCAAGGCAAAGGCCCCGCCCGGCGAAACAAGACCCGGCGACGACATCGCCGCGATGGCCGAAACGCAGGACCCCGAACTCACCGAGGAGCAGAAGAAGAAGCACCTGGCCACGATCGGAGCGATCAAGATGGTCCTCGCCGGGCAGACCATCGACTACAAGGACTTCAAGAAATTCCTGGCCGAGCTCCAGCAGAAGAACCCGGGGGGCCGCGTCTTCGTCCGGGATAAGTTCGGGCACCCCTCGCTCGAAGCCGGAAATTCGGGGGACGTGGGCGAACTCCTGAAAAATGCCGGCGTAATGATGGATAAATACGTCGCCAAGAGAATGAAGGAAGAGAAGGATGCCAAGGCCAAGACCAAGAAAAAAGGCTGAGGTCAGCCAGCACTCCCGACAGCACCACCAGTATCTCAACGCCAAGGGCGTCCGCCTCCCGGGGGTCACGACCCTCGTCGGCCTCATCGACAAGCCTTTCCTCGCGCCGGCGGCGAACAAGCTCGGGCTGCAAGGCATCGACTCGGTCGCGCATTGGAAGGAGCTGGCCATCATCGGCAAGTGCGTCCATGAAATGGTTTTCTGCAACCTAGCCAACTTTGAATTAGATCTCAAGGACTACACAGCCCGGCAGATCAGCCAGGCCAAAAACGCGTTCGCCAAGTTCCGGGAGTGGAAGAAGGGTCACACCATCGAGGCCATGCTACTCGAAGAGCCGCTGGTCTCCGAGAAGTATCAGTTCGGGGGGACAATGGACATCTACGGGAAGATCGACGGCCGGCTCGAGCTCATCGACGCCAAGAGCGGCTCGGGTATCTGGCCCGATATGTGGCTCCAGATGGCCGGCTACTACCTCCTCCTCGAAGAGCACGGCTTCCGGGTCGATCGCCGCCGGATCCTTAACATCGGACGCGATGAAAGCGAGGACTTCGCCCAGGAGGTTAGGCTCGGTCCCCCGAAGCCGAAGGAAATCAGTGCGCTGCGCCACCTCCGCGGCCTCTGGGCCGATCTGGCATCGCTCCGAAAGGAGAAAGACTGAGGTGAGCGAAAGTAAAACTGGCTGGCGGGGGGTCCGGGCGACTAGCTTGCCCCTCGCGCATCCGTCCTCCGCCGGCCTTCTACGAATGGAGAATGACTAATGGCGATGGTCAAAAGTATAAATAAGGTCATCCTCGTCGGCCGCGTCGGGTCGATCTATGACCGCAGGACGCTTCCGGATCACAAGCCCGGCCCGCTCAATATCAGCATCGCCACCGATGAGGTCTACCGCGACAATAAGCAACGGTTGGACTGGCATAAGGTCGCACTCTGGGGGACCAATGCCGACTTCGCTGAGAAATACGTTGCCGTCGGGGCCCTCGTCGCCATCGAAGGGGCCCTCCGCACGGTCCAAAAGACGAACGCCGACGGCAGCGTCTCGTCCTACTGCAACATCGAGGGCCAGCAACTCACCCTCTTGGTAGGAAGCCCAAAGGGTAAGAAGGGGGACGAGCCCGAAGAAGGGGAGCCGGCCGACGACGCCGAACCCGAGGATGATAGCGGCAATGAAAAAGACCCTGACGACGTGATTCCGTTTTAAGGTGGCAAATGGCCAGAGGCCGAATGATTGATAAGCGGATAAGCAAATCGGACAAGTTGGCAGCCCTGCCGCATGACCGATCCCGGGTCTTGTACTTCATGATCTACCCTCACCTCGACGTGAAGGGTCGATACTCTGGCGACCCCCGCGACATCAAAGAGGACTGCTGTCCCCGACTTTCTTACTCCCTCAAGGCGATCACAGAGAGCCTGGTTGAACTCCATGCCGTCGGCCTTCTTGTTTTTTATGAAGTAGATAGCCGACCTTATGTCCAGTACACCAGGTTTGAAGATTTTCAAGCCGGCCTTCATATAAGTAGGGAGGCGGTGTCAAAAATCCCCGCTTACTCCGGACCTACTCCGGAGGGCTCCGGACCTGCTCCGGAGGACTCCGCTCTAAGATTTAAGTATTGGTCCGCCGAAAACACCGGCTGACCCTCTCTCTAACTCAGAAATCGATGCCAAGTTCGACGAGTTCTGGAAGGGATACCCCCGGGCCGGCCGGCACGCGAAGAAGGAGAGCCGCGTCAAGTTCGGGGCCCTGGTCAAGCGCAACGAGCTCGAGGAGTTCATCAAGGGCTTCCACGGCTACCTCGACTTCCTGAAGCATCAGAAGGTCAACGAGAATTTCGACCAGACGCCGCTCTACGCCAAGACATTCCTCGGTGACCGTTGGAGAGAGTTCGTCGGTTTCGAGTTCAAGTCTGGATAGCAATGAATGACCTCACGCACATCGACCTCTTCTCTGGCATCGGCGGATTCTCTCTCGCCGCAGGATGGGCGGGATTCCGCACCGTCGCCTTCTGTGAAATCGAGCCGTTCTGCCAGGAAGTCCTCAAGGCAAGGTTCGGGGCTTATCCCGACCCCTCGGGCGCAGGACAGTTACGAGCGGAGCAACTGGAAGACCGTGGTCAGGGCCAACGAGGGGACGGCGCAGATGACGCTATCAAGAAAAATAAGAGGTTCGGGGCTGTTGCCGACACCGGATGCATTCAACGACCCCCACTCGGGCGGGTCGAGGCCGGGGCAGTCGTCATGGGAGGAGAGCAAGCAACAGATTCATCTCCATCATTTCATCGCCCTCTCCTCATCCCCGACATCTTCGCCCTCGACGGCACCCGATTCCGAGGAGCAACTTTGCTTACCGGGGGCTTCCCCTGCCAGCCTTTCAGTCACGCCGGGAAGCGACGAGGCAAGGAAGATGACCGTGCAATCTGGCCTCAAATGCTTAGAGTCATCCACGAGGCAAGGCCCACCTGGGTTATTGGAGAGAATGTTAGCGGCCTCATCAGCATGGAACTCGACCAAGTGCTTGCTGACTTGGAAATGGAAGGCTACGCCGCAAGGACGTTCCATATTGGAGCTGTCGGCGTCAACGCCCCGCACCGCAGGATGCGAGTCTGGATTGTCGGACACGATTCCAACACCGGCAACGAGGGACTACAAGGGCGGGTGCGAGAGCAACCCCTACGACACGTTGGACAGCTTGGTGGAAACGGGGGCGACCAAGAACGGGGATGGGAAGAAAACTGGCTTGAAGTTGCAACCCGCTTTTGTCGAGTGGATGATGGGCTACCCGCTTGGGTTCACGCACGTCGAGTCGCAAGACTCAAAGCCCTCGGCAACGCCATCGTCCCTGCCGTCGCGTTCCAAATCATCAAGGCAATCGCGGAAATAGAGGGGGCAAAGTGAACGACTACATCATCAACAAGGTCAAAGAATGGCTGAAAAAAAATGCTCTCGGGAAGGTTAACGCCAAGCCGCGCGCGGAGTTGCTTGAGTACGTCATCTATGGCCTTCACTACGACATCTCTGACCGCGCCCTCCGCCGCACCTACGCCTCACTCAATCACGTCGGCTACTCATGCTCCAAGCCGAAGGGGATCTACTGGATCGACGACGCAGCCGACCTTCGGAATTTCAAGGACCGGCAGCAGGGACGAGCTGTGGCCATCTTCACCAGGACGAAAAAGACCGAGATCGAGATCGAGGGGGTTCGCCAACGGGGCCTATTCTAATGCGAACGTACAGCATCTACCTCTGTCCCAAATGTAAATCATTCGAGTTCCGGTCCGTCCCGGTCAGGAAATGGGTATGCAAGGCCGATCCGCGGGAGGAGGAAATGCTCTTCGATCCCAAGAACGACAAGTCGCTGGTCGACCCGCCCCCGAACTGTCTAGACTTCATCCTCAAGGAAAAGAAATTATGAGCGGCGACCACCTCTGCAATGCCGCTCCTCCCGGAGGCTATGCTCCCAACGGAACCGACCCGCATGAGTGCGTCGCAGTCGACTACTGCCCCTGTCGGATGGATGCCGACACGCCGGATGAGAAATGCCCCATCCACGGAGCGGGAGAGTGGCCGCCGAGGTGCTCGATATGCGGAAGGTTCATGGCGAGGGGCACATGAGGGAATTATTTCGGGCGAAGAGGTTTTCAAAGCCGAACAGGATGCTCCTGGGTCAAGCCCTGGCGAAGATCCAGGATTACGAGGCCCGGGGGATCACGATGACGCTGCGCCAGTTGTATTACCAGCTGGTTGCCGGCGGGGCGATCCCGAATAACCTCAAAGCATATAAGCATCTGACATCGCTCGTCACGGATGCGCGCTACGCCGGCCTCGTGGATTGGGATTCGATAGAGGACAACCTCCGAAAGCCCAGGATCCCGACGACGTTCGAGGACATTCCCGACATTCTTAACGCCACGATCAGCTCCTACAAGCTCGATTGGTGGAAGGAAATGAAGACCTACGTCGAACTCTTCACAGAGAAGGACGCGCTCTCGTCAATCCTTGGGCCGCTCGCCGCGAAGCACAGGATCCCATTCCAGGTCAACCGGGGATATGCAAGCGCGTCTTCGATGTACGAGGCGTCTAAGCGGTTCCTGGGGAAGCAAGGAAAGAATCTCGTGATCCTTTATCTCGGCGACCACGACCCTTCGGGACTCGACATGGTCAGGGACATCGAGGAAAGAATTGCAGAGTTTTGCGTCACCGTTGAGATCAAACATGTGGGCCTCACTTGGCAACAAATCGATAGGTATCATCTGCCGCCGAATCCGGCCAAGATCTCGGATTCGAGGGCCGCGGCCTATATCGAAGAGCATGGCAACGAGAGCTGGGAGGTCGACGCCCTGCCGCCGGACGTGATGATCGAAATCATCGAGCGGGCTATTCAGAAGTGGGAAGATCCACGGATTAAAGCGAGCGTCCTCCGGAAGGAACGGAAGGACATCCGGGAGCTCGAGCGTTTCCGGGACGAAAAGCAAAACCTATGAACAAATTGAGGCCCCCGAAGATCTTGCCCTGCCCCTCCCCCTCCTGCCGCTGCCCCGTCACCGGGCCAGGGATCCTCGAGGGCATCTCCACCAGCTGCTTCAAGAAGCACAGCTTCCGCGTCGGCTGCCCCTGCGGCTGCCGCGGGCCCCGGGCCACGACCGTCCGCCGCGCCATCGAAGTCTGGAACGACAGGAGCAAGCCATGAGCCCCCGCCAACCGGCCAACCGGGCCAAGGCCGAGGCCGCTGAGTATGACCGCCTCCTCGGCCTCGTCCGCTCCGGCAAGATCGAGGGCGACCCGACCCTCATCGTCTTCTCGACCGACGGCCTCCTTCAGTTCTCCCGAGCTGACCTCATCCCCTGGTTCTACTGCTCAACCGCGCGAGTCGGGGAACTGCTTGAGGAGTTCCTGAATACGGAGTGGCCATGAACCGCACAAAAATCGAATGGACCCGCGGCCAGAGCGGCGAGCCGGGATACAGTTGGAACCCAATCCGGGGTCTCTGTCCAGAAGATTGCAAGTTGCCGGATGGCAAAAGCTACTGTTACGCCCGTCGTCTCTATCAGCGGTTCGGCCTGGATCCCAAGCTCCGGTTTGATTACAAGGAGCTCGTGGCCCCGGCGGCCATTCTCAAGCCCGCCCGAATTTTCGTCTGTTCAACGATGGAGGTCTTCCATCCGCGGATCCCCGAGGCTTGGCGCATGGAGATATTCAACATCATCGCATCTCTCTCGTCGCTCACCTTCGTCGTTCTGACCAAGCACCCCGAGAACATCACGAAGGCCACGCCGGACAACGTCTGGCTCGGCGTGAGCGTAACGGGCATCGAGGATTGGGACGAACGGGTTCGTGCGCTCGCCAGGGCCCAGGCCCGCGTCAAGTTCGTTTCTATCGAACCGTTTTTAGGCACAACCCCCATGATTGGGAAAGAAAATAATCTGGACTGGCTCATCATTGGCCGGCTGACCGGGCATGGCCGGGCGCGAGACCCAGAACCCCATGCCCTCGGATGGCTTGTGCTTCAGGCGAAAAAGCTCGGCATCCCGATCTTCCTCAAAAACAACCTCAAGGACATCTGGGGCGGCGATCTGATTCAGGAGTATCCCCATGTCTGAATCCCTTCTCCGCTCCGACATCCTGGCCTTCCTTCACGCGCATGCGTCCGGGGCCGCACACGCTACCCCTCGCCGTCGGCTCCTCACGCATCTCGCGGTGAAAGGACAACTCCCGATGAACAGCACCGGGGACCGCAAGATGCGCAAGACCTACGAACACATGGACGAGGTGGGGTCGTGCTTGAAGGGCGTCTTCCTCATCGTCACCGCCGAGGACCGGAGGATCGCCGGGAAGCAATTACATGGACGGGCGATGTCGGAGCTCGTTCGAGAGAAGCGCATCCGCGACGCCGGGGTGTGCGGGCAGATTTTATTATTCAACGAGGAGGCATGAACATGACACCGGAGAGAATCGCTTACCTAAAAGACAAGTTCCAGTCGTGGCCGGGAGAGATGGCGTTGACTTCCGAAGACATCGCCGACCTCCTCCTGCTCCTCGACGAGGCCGAAGAACTCAGGCAGATTAAGGCCGGGGAAGGGGCGACAGCGAGGGAGGCGGGGACCGCCCCGGCTCCTTCCCCCGGCCTTTCCGATGCCGACGCGCGGGCGTTGGACACGCTCCAAGATGCGGCCCGTGAAGGCTACCCATACGTGTACGAGTATGAAAGCGACAAGGAGTTGTGGTGGGCTGACGCACTCAAAGCCCTCGCCCACCTCCGCTCCCGTCTCGCCAAGCCCGCCCCGCCAGCCTCTAACAAAGACCCCGGAACCTTGGGCAAGGATATCGCAGACCTTTTGGATAGCCGCATGGAGGATGGCATTAGAGCCGAGGCCGAGTTTAGGGCATCGAGGAAGCCAACGCCTTTGCAGGCCCGGATCGAGAAATCCATGACCGCCCCAAGCGAGAAGGAGAAATAACATGGATACAAACAAAGCCATTGAATTTCTGGAATGCGCCAAGATTAACTGCGACAACGTGAAGCGGGTTGGCTTCGTCATGCTCGACGTTGTCAAAGAGCAAATCCAAAGTGCCATAAACGAACTTGAGGATGAGCCTAAGAAGGAACCCCAATGACCGAACCTATCACGAAAGAGGAGATGCTTAGGTTTAGGGATAGGGTGGACAGATATCTGCGTTCCGGGGATGGAGATTGGGACATTACTTCTCACCCAGACCCGGAGGTAGAAGGTGCTCTATTAGCCATCCGCGATCTCATCGAATCCAGCGGGGAGCAAGCGTCTAGCATCGAGGGCTATCCAGAATCGGTTAAGCGAGTATTGAAGCCCGCCCCGCCAACGCCTCCGGCAAACATGATTGGCTGGCTTGACAGAACGGTTAAGAAATTAACCGACGAAGGCATTGTTCCAGAAGGAGAGCTTATGGTAGCGACGGAAATTAGAAACCTCATCCTCCAGCCCAAGGCCACGGTGACGAGAGAACAAATCAAGAAGTGGAAAGAGGCGTTTTATGGCTGTCCCAGTCACCATGAGATTAATAATCTGTTGTTTGGAATCCTCCGCGACATCGGCATCGCCGTGACGGACGAGGAGGGGAAATGAGAATCGCAAGTGACGGAAAGCCATTTGACGTTGATAACATCACCGAGGACGCGGGACTGGGCGACGTTGAAATAATCCAATTCCTGCGCCCCAATGGCCGACGGCGCAGGATGCTGGCAGAGGTGGGCAAAGAACTCGCGGAGAAAGCAACAGGCCTCATCATCTCCTGTGAAGAACTTGGGACCGGGGAGGTCGCCATCTATGTCCGCAGGAAGGACGAGTCGAAAGAAAGTGAACATTTAGAGTTAGCCGAAAACGGCCCAGGAAAGAACTCTCCGAACGAAGTCCTGAAAAGGATGATTAAGAAATATGGAACCCTGCCGGCGAAGGAGGGATGATGAATACGCGGGAGATCCTCCAGAAGGTCGCGAATGAGAGGATCCGTCAGGACACGAAATGGGGGATCCAGAATCACGGTCCCTTCGTCTGGTTGGCGATCCTGCTCGAAGAGGCCGGGGAGGCGGCGAAGGGTGCGCTCGAAGGATCCGCATTTAAATATCAGGATGAACTCATCGAGGCAGCCGCGGTCGCCGTCGCCGCGGTCGAATGCGTGAGCCGCGGGAACACGGGGCTCGACTCCATCGTGAAACTCCAGAAGGAATTGAAGGAGGCGCGTGCGACGATCGAATCCCTCAAGTCCGTCCTGCCCGACGCCGGAACGAAGGGGAAGGAGAGGCCATGAGCGAACCCCGTCCTTTGTTCAACCCCCACCTCAACTCAATAGGCCGGGCCAAATATCGCAACCGGGCAATGGAATCCCTCTATGCTCAGCGGGGCATTCAAGAAGAGTGTAAGCGGTGCGTCAAAACCTGCAAAGTACTCAAAGCGATGTCGAGTTCCAAATCCAATTTCGTTTGCATGGACAATAAAACCAAATAGGAGGTTCACATGAAAGACATTTTCGGACGCCTCAAGGCGTGGCTGAAAAAGCAGCGATGGGGAATCGTCATTCTCCTGGCTGCCTATTCGGTCCTGATCTCCGGGGTGAAGATGGGGCTCGTCGACCGGGTCATCGCATTTCTGGCCCTGCTCTTCATCCTGGCCGTCATCAACGCCGCCAAGCCCAAGGCTTAGGAGTGCAAGCCGGACCGACGGCTCCCTGGCATCTGGACCGTTCGCGCAGGGGCAATCGGCGGAGGGTGGGGTAGGGTAGGAAATTATTGAAAGGAGAAATGAGATGGACGAGAAGTGTAACACTGGGGCCCCTAAGCCGTCGATGAGGGACTCCACCAAGGCGTCCTTCGACGAGGTCTGCTCTGTCGCCCAAAAGATCAAGAGCATGGCGGCGGAGGCCAGGGACCGTCTATTTGGCACGGAGCCATCCCCGGCCAAGCCGAGTAATCCCGGAGAGCGCATCAGCCCAGATGCCGCCAGTCACATCATGGCCAGCGGATTCTCAGACCTCCGGGAAATACAGGTTGGGGCGGAAAGGATCCTTGACGAGATCCTGACCAAGCTCTAGCGTAGCGGGATCCTGCTGGCCCCGAACCCCTGCGCTACGCGGGTGCCGAACGCCAGCCATCCCGGGGGAAGGTCGGGATAGACGCCCGGGATAAATTCAAACAAGGAGGCTTGACATGTTAAAAACGAGTCCCGATTTGCAACCCTTCCTAGACGAGTTCATCACTCCCGGAATCAAGGCGGCGATCGAGCATGAGGTTCGCGCCGCGATCGAAAAAGCCAAGGCCCAGGCCATTCAGGAGCTCGACTGGAAGATCCCGGAGATCATGGGCGGGATCGCCGTTCACGTCGCCAACATGATCTCCGCCGAGCGCGTCGGCCGCGAGATCCGAATCACGGTCGAGTTGCCGGAGAAGAAGCCATGAAAGGTGAACTAGTTATTTTCTTCATCGCCCTGGCTTTCTGTGCCGGGACGGTTACGGGCTTCATCATAGCCTCATGGTTCGCTAAACCCTATAAGAAATACCGCTAGGGAAGGGGCGTAAATAATGCATTCCAGCGAGAACAGGAGGATAAAATGAAAATCTTATCACCCATAAAAGCAATAAGAAAAAATTGTATTGATTGCGCAGGAGGAAGCGCAAAAGAGGTCAGGCTTTGTGAAATAGAAGATTGTCCTCTTCGGCCTTATAGGATGGGCAAGGATCCTAAAAGAGCGGGCAAGGGGGGGCGTACCAGTGCCCAACTAGCAAAGATTAGGCCAAAAAGGTGAGGCTGAGTTCATCTTTTAAATGCGCAGCGCATTTGTGCGGAGCAAGAGGAGGGGTCCCTCGAACTGGGGGGAAGGGGTCTGCAAAAATGGCCTCTGCAAACGCCCTAAACGCAAATTCATGAAAAGGCGTCCGTGGCAAAAATACTGCTCCCCGAAGTGTAAGCGGGAGTGGGAATTTGAAATTAGGAGGTTCTTCGTCGATTAAAAACTACATCATGACGACCTTCACCTTCACGATCCCCCAACTCACACCGAGCTTGAACAAGCTGGTCAAGGGGCGGACGCATTGGACTGACTACCAGCACCTCCAAAAGGATTGGTTCTACCTAGTGAAGCTGGCGACTCAGGAATTTGACATTCCCCGGGCCGCCCAGTTCGAGAGACGAAAGGTCGAGGCCTGGTCCCATAGGGTCTCGCTTCTGGACTACGAGAATCTCGTTGGCGGGACGAAGCTCCTCTGGGACGCGATGGTCGCGGCTGGATACCTATTCGATGATGGGCCGAAATTCCTGGAGACGGGGCTCATCGAACAGGTCGTGGAGAGAAAGAGGCGGGATGAGAAGACAGTCGTCAGACTGACTATTTTCGAGGAGGAATCATGAACCGAAAAGCGAATTACATCATTGCCGAAGATAATCACCGCCATCTGGGCCCGCTCGTAATCAAGGACGTTGGACCGTGGGATCAGCACCCGACGGTTACAAACGACGCCGAGAACGTCGTCCAAGCCCTAGCCGCCCAGGGTCATCTCCCCGAGGGCCGGCGGCTGTTCTATTACGACTCAGACGGCCGCTTGGACGAGCTCCTGGTCAAGGACGGACAATTCGTCGGATTCGCGCCCGGGCGGGAGTCGAAGGCATGAAAAACTACACCAGTTCCGTCCCCGTTGAGATCACGGTCATGCGGATCGAGAAGGTCCTCGCCAAGAATTACGCTACGCAAGTCGCCAAGGAATATAAGAACGGCGAGGTTCACGCGCTGACGTTCTCTGTCCATAATCCGACGACCGGGAAAGACTCGAGGATCCGTCTGCCTGTGGAGAAGAAGGGGATCATCGCGGTCCTCAGCAATCAGTACAAGCGGAAGATCTCGGCAGCGACCAAGACCAGAATCGAGGCTCAGGCCAACCGGACAGCATGGAAGCTGTGGCAGGACTGGCTGGAGGTTCAGATGAGCCTAATTGAAATGGAACAGGCCGAATTCGTCCAGATCTTCCTACCATATTTCTGGGACGGTCGGAGGAGTTATTACGACATGGTGAAGGAGGGTGGATTCAAGATGTTGCCGGAGGCGAAGGAGACAAAGTGAGGCGCGAGAAAAAGTGGGTCTACTACTGCGACTTCTGCAAAAAGCGGAGCCTCCGATCCCTCAAGACGCATGAGGCGCACTGTACGTTGAATCCCGGGAGGTCCTGCCGGCTATGCGAAAATAAACTGGATTATCCGGCCCTCGTAGATAAGATCCCGTTCACCACGGAAGAGGCCGAGGTCGGCCACCATTGTAAGATAAAAGGGGCTGACCTTATGGACCTCGCTGGCGATTGTCCGATTTGCGCCCTGACCATCTTCCGCCTGTTCCTTAAAAAAAAGCATGAAGACTTCTGGAACATCGAGACCGACTTTGATTACAAGAAGGAACTCGGAGCCTGGTGGGCCGAGGCGAATGCGCGTTCCGAGAGGGACGACGACTACGAAGACTGACTATTTCTTTCTAGGCTTCATCCCGCCTTCAACCCCATAGAGCAATCGCATGTGAGCAACGGCTTTCTCCCGGCTATCCGACGCCCCCTTGTCTTCGCCGGTCTGTGTGTTGACGACGTGGAATTTCCCTTTTTTTTCGACGATCTTGTAGGGCATTATTTTTTCTCCCTGTCGTTGGCCATGTGATTTATGATGAGTGCCCTGATCTCCCTCACCTGGTCGGGAAGAGTCTCGAGTTTGCCGATTGCGACCGCCTGGGCCTTGATTTCATCGGCCAACTTCCCGCTGTTCACGTTCGGCATGAGGATCTTGTCGACGAAGACAAATCCGAGCGTGACGATGAGCAGGACAGTCTGAAGGCTTTTCCACGTTCTGTTATTCCCGTTCTTTACTGCTACCATGTTTCACCTCACTACTTGAATATCAGCGACAGGGCTGCGAAGACCGGGGGTTCGACAAGGGCGACGATTTTCCAAAATTTCCCCCCGTAGAGTTTCTTCTCGAGGCCGAGGCGGAGGGCATCTGAGGTGAGCCGGAGTCCGTGCTCCTCGAGGTATTGCCGGTGCCAGATATCGCGCTCCTCCTGGGTCGTGAGGATCTCCGCGTAGAGCCCGCCGGTCGTCGTTCCCGGCGGGTAGAGCCAGAGTTTCTTCCCGGTCACGGGATCCGTGCCGTTCTCTATCGGGATCCCGAGTTCGGCGATCTGAGCCTTGAGCGTGAAGATCTGTGCCTTGTCCTCTTTCCGGCCGAGTTCGTAGGCCTCAAACAGGCGCTTGACCGCGGGATTCGCGGCGATCACGGCCGCGGCGTCGACCTTGAGGGTTTCGAGCTCGAGGTCCCGCTCTGCGATCGCCTGGCTGCCGGCCGAGGCCTGGCGCTCGAGTTCGATGACCCGCTCGTTCGCGGCCGTCGTGGCCGCCCGCTCCTCCTGGCGCTCGATCTCCTTCTCCGCGAGCAGGCCCAGGGCGTTGTCGAGCCGGTCCTGGCGTTCCTTGGCGTCACGGTCATAGACGGCCCGCTCGACCCAATACGCCTTGTCCGGGCCGCATGATTTGAGGACGACGATGGCGCCCAGGGCCACGCCCAGGGCGAAAGAGACGATGGCGACGGGGAGGGCTTTCTTCACTTCGCCTCTCCCGGCGGGCGGGGCGGTTCGACGATCCCGGCGGCCGCGGCCTTGATCGTGTTGAGGTTCGCGCCGGCATTGGCCTTCGCGGCGTCGACGTCGAGCTTGTTGTTCTCAACCTGCATCTTGAGCATCGTCGCGCTGATGGCCCAAATCGCGGCCTCGCCGGCGATGAAGTTGTCGGCCATAGGCTTGACCCAAAGGGTCAGGACCGCGTAGATCATAGCGCAGGCGAGGGCCAAAATGTAGACCGCCCCGTTGTTGACCTTGATGCGGATTGCAATGGAAATATTATGCCATTTGAGTTGAACCATATTACCTCCGGCAGAGAACAATAAAATCGCCCCAAGGAAAGAGTTTCCCCGGGCAGGTCTTTTCCGAAACGTCTGAGTGCCGCCTGACTCCGATGATGGGGATGTCGTAGAGCTTCATCCAGAGACGAACCTGTTGAGCCCCTTTCTCGAGCATAGCCTCCGGCGGAACCTCGATGTCATAGTTCCCCACGAAGCATAGTCCGAGGCTCTCGTAGTTATGCCCCTTCGCGTGGGCCCCCATCTCATCCCACGTCCGGCCCATGAGGATTTCGTAATACTCGTAGTCGCCGCTCTCGACCAGTTCGACTCCAGAGTGATAGCCGATGTCTTTCATCATGTACTCCGGGGCGGTCATGTGGTAGTGCCTGATAGCTCCCCAGGAGACCGCCGAACCGTCCTTCGTAAGGCTGTGATGAATGTAGATTTCTTTAGGGGTCATTCCCGTATCTCCTCGATCCGCTTTCTAATTTTTTCGAGCGAATCCTGGAGCCAGGTCGCCCGCTCTTCGGCCTCGGCCTCGTCCTTCGGAGGCGTGGCCTTGTTGGCTTGCTTGAATACCTCGAGCATCTGGGTCATCTCATACATGAACCGGCGGTCCTGGGTCGACCTTATGTAGGGGATGGAGTAGAGCCCCATGAAGAGGCCTCCGACCTGGCCGAGGTCCTCCTGGAGGGCCGCCCAGGCCTTGCGCTTCGACAGGTTCCCCTGGCCTTGCTCGGGGAGGAGTTCGGTGATCCTGAGGACCCGGCGAGTGGCGTAGAGCAGGGCCTTCTTCCGGCCCTCGAAGGCCGAATCCCAGGGGTTCCAGACCGGCGTCCCGTCCATTCGCTTATTCGACAGGACCTCGAGGCCCATCACCCACATCGGATGGAGCTTCCACGTCAGGCGGCTAAACATGGCCTGGGCCTTGTTCTCGGCCTTGCCGATGAGCCGGAGGTCATTGAGGTAGCGGACGATGACGTTGTCCGGGGCGGCCATGTGAACGACGAGTTCGCGCTCATTCCCCTCCTCGTCCTCGATAGTCTTCGACCACTTGAGGCCCCAAACGTCGGTCTTGTAGCCGAGTTTGTGCATCAGCATGTTCTTCAGGACGAGGCCGCCCGTGAGGAAAACCGCGCCCTTGGCCATCTGCCGAAGATATTTCGCGTCCCCCGTTTTGTCGAAGAGGAGTTTCGGTTTGGCCATGATCTTCGCGCCAGCCACGACCATCTCGCCCTGCGCCTTCATCATGGCGATGGTGAACGAGGGCGTGAAGAGGACCGTGTTGAGGATCTTCCTTGTCGCCGGCGGGAGCATCGCGTAGTCGCCTCCGGTGAGGGCCGCGAGCTGGGCCGACTCCCGCGGCGAGAACTTTTTTTCCCGAAGGTAGTTGTAAGAGGCCATCTTGAAGAAATTTTCCATCTTCCAAGCGGCCATCAACGACCAATGGTAGGGGTTGAGCTTCGTCAGAACCCTCTTCAGGATGGGGTCCTCGCCGATGATGGTCTTCGCCCTGGCCTCGGCCTGCCGGAACGTCGGGGAGAAGGGGTCAGGGAACGCGCCCCAGTAGTTCGCCTCCCAATAGTCCGGCGTCTTGTGCATCATGTCCTTGACGGCCTTGCTGAAAACTTTCGGCATCTTCAGGGTCGTCACGGCTCCAGTCCATGCCGTCTGGATGAGGGAATACTGGGAGAGATTCATCGGGTTCCAAAACTGCGCCATCTTGACCGTGCCCAGGATGGCCCCGACGACCGGCGGCTTCCAGCCGCGCTTGAGGTAATTCGTCTCGAGGAAATCAAGCATCTCCGGGTTCATCCGGTAGCCCCTGAGGCTCGGAAAGGACTGATGAGGAAGGCGCGGCCAGGTCTCCGGGGCCTCGTCGGCCGACACAATGAGCCCGTCCCGCTTCCCGGTCTTGATGATCTCGCCGAGGGCGATCTTATGGCCGGCCTTGTGGGCGTACATCAGCATAATGCGCCGCACATCCAGATCCCCAGGCTTGATGAGGCCATCGGCGAGGAGTTTGTTGGCCAGCCACTCGATGTCGAGCGTCTCTCGTTTCCCGAAGAGCTCACTCAGGACCCCGGGGGCCTTCTCCGGCTGGGCGTCCATGAACGCCTCGAGCCAGTAGCGGGGGATATGGACATAGCGCATCCCGGTTGATTCGAGGAATCCGATGGCCCTGATCCGCTGCTTGATTTTCTCCTTCAAGGCATCGGAGTTCCTGGCCCCGCGGCCGACCCTTTCCTTGTAGTCCTGGATCTCCGCTTTCATCCGGCGGATGGCACTCAGCGGCCAAGGATCCTCGATGACGCCGGCGGCCCGGAGGCGCGGGACGTAGTTGTCGAAGAATGACCGGACGGCCCGGACAACAGGACCGAACTTGGCCCTCTCGGCTTCGGGCAGGTCGGCGAACGACTTGGGCTTGGAGGCCAGGACGAAGATGCGCTGGTAGTCGGCGGGGGAGAGGTCCTTCCCGTCGTTGGCCCGCTTGGCGATGGCCTTCAGATCCTTGAGTGCACCCTCGGCCAGTTCGAACTCCCGGTTCTTCCTGGTGTGATAGAGTTTCGTTGCCAGGCCTGTGTCCTTGGCCTTGAGGCGATTGAATAAGGCCTCGACATCGAATTTCTCGGCGATCCTGGCGATCCTCTCGCGGATTGATTTCGACACGGGGAGGCCAGCAAAAAGCTCCCTCTCCGTATCCTTGTCTCCGAGTAGATCATCCTCGGCCTTCCGGTTGGCTGCCGGAGCCTCATACTCCAGCCGCGTCTCATTGAGCCAATCCATCGTCTCCTTCGCTATATCGAGTTCTTTCGCGCTATTGACCGTCTCTTCCTTGGCATTGAAGGTGTCACCGAAAACGATCTTGTCCCCGACCCCTTTTTCCTTGGCGTAGGCCTCGAGTTCGGCCCGGGACTCTTCGGGGAAATTTCCGATAGGCCTCTCGACACCGCTCGGGTCCTTCATGTAAAGTTTGAAGGCCTTGACCTGGCCCCCGGGAACGGCCTCGATGGCCTTGTTGTATTCCTCCATCTGAGACTTATACCAGGCCTCGAACTCGTCGGGCTTCTCGGGTTCGTCGGCCCCGGGTTTCTGGACCTTGAGGTCCTCGGTCGTCTTCAGCGGCTCGGCCTTCAGCGGGAGGGATCCGGAGAGTTCATCGTCGATGGAGAGCTGAGCCTCTTCGGCCTTCGGCTTGCCGAACTCAGGGAGTTTGACCTCGCCCCGCTCGAGTTTCCCCTCGCCGGCGGCCAAGCGTTCTTTCAGCCTGACCCAGGTCTTGCCCTCGGCCGACTGACCATATTCAGCCGTCCATCCTTGCGTAATGAGCGGGTTCACGTCACGACGCATGGATTCCTGGTCAGGCCAGGTTCCGATCCCGCGGTTGTCGAATCCGGGTGGATAGGTCCTCTCGACCTTCCCGGGCTCGAAGAGAACTGGCTGGATGGCCTCGGCTTGTTTCTTGGGAGCGACGAGTGGTTCCTGGGAGAGAGCAAATTCGCCGGGTTTTTCTGCCGGAACTTCTGCGGGCGGAGGAGCAGCCGATGGTTCCACGACATCCCTGACCATTTCTTTCAGGGCGGCCGCGGCGTCGTCGAAGGTTATGCTGCCTTTTGCGTATTCCGTGGCGATCGCCTTGGCTTCCTCCGCATCCATAAAGACATTTTCCTTAAAGTCCTTTATGCTTTCGGCATCGTATCCCGTGCTTCTGAGGAGAAAGTCTGCGACATCCGGCAGATCAAATTCCAGCGGAGCACCGCTTTTAATGCGGGCGATTTTATTTTGGAGTTCCGCCTCTTCGGCCGCGTAGGCATCTGCCCTCTTCTCCATTTCTTCCTTTTTCCCCATCGGCCTACGGGCAGGTTTCGACTCCGGTATCCCCATAGCTCGTTGCTGAGCGGCACGATCCTTGAGTTCATTCATCCTCGTTTCGAAATCTTGCCTTTTTCCTCCTCCCTTCACGGCCCCGAAAACGTGCTTCGGTAATGCCTTGGCCTTCGGCGGCTTCACTCCGGGAGGAATGTACGGTGGCTCAGAGGGGGCGGGGGGAGGAGTACGCTGGGCCTGGACCTCGGCACTGGTAGCAAACTCACCCGTGTCTTTAATCCAGCCGGCGGTCAGCCTATTCAGGTTCACGCCTTGATCTTCGAGACGGACAAGTATTTGGGGATGCGTCTGTTCACCGGGTTGGCCAGGATAGACGGTCCCGGTAGTCTCGTCCCGGAATGCTGGGGTGGCGGTACCAAGTTTTTTAACTTCCCACTTAGCAAGTTCCGCAGGGTTCATAGGAACCACTGTGGGGGGAAGGGTTACAGGAGGGGCAACCGGAGGAGGGGCGGTCATCGGTGCGGCCCCAGCCGGAGGCGTCTTCGGCGGCTCGGGTTTTTTGATCCTGCTGACCACGTCCTGAATAACGGTATCGTCGCCTCTCAGGCCGAGGGCCTTGACGAGCTCCGTGTAGGCCGCCATGTCGCTGTCATTGGTCGGGTCATAGGTGAACCTGAAACGGGGGTTCATCCAGGTCTTGAACTCCTCGACGCCGAGCTTCGCGGCCTCCTCCGGGGAAAGCATCTGATTGACCATCGGCGGGGCAATCGGCTTCGGCTTCTCGGCCTTCTTCCCTTTCGCAGGGGCCTCTGGCTTTGCCGCGGCCGCGGGTCCTCTCTGCGCCTCGAAGAAACCGGCGAGCTCCGCCGGCGTCATCCTTCGGCCGAGTTCCTGCTCACGGTAGCCAAGGCGGAGGAGGATGTCTTCGGGAAAATCCGTCCCGGCGACCTGGCCCGTCTCCGTGACTTTGAAACGGGCAACGGTCCCGGCCCGGATGGTTTCGGGTCGAGCCGGAGGAAGAGCGGTCGGCTTTTCTTCTGTAACCCCCATCAACTCCCTGAATAGCGGGACCATCTCGGGCTTATTGAGCATGGCCTGAAGGGCGGCCGGATCCTGACCTGACTTTTTGAAGAGTTCCATGACCGATGCGAATTTGTCCTTGAGACCGATGAACTTATCGAGCATGGCCTTCGGCCCGCCGTGTTGGTCCATGACCTCCGGTGTGATTTCGGGCGTGAGTGTCTGGAGGACTTTCGTTGCCGCATTGTCGTCGACCCGCTTCTGCCAGCGGGGGTATCTTTCTATGAACTCCCTGACCGTGACCTTTTCTTTCCCTCTCACCCCGCTCACGCCGAGCCCGGCCCACGTCAATCCGCCAACGACCTTATCTTGAACTCCGCCCGGGGTGATCGTCGCACCCATGCCGAACCACGTCGGGAGCTGAACCCCGGAGGGAAGAAGGCCGATGGCGTGGATCATGCTCTGGAGCATGGCCCCTTCGACTCCGCCAAGGACGGCCCCCTCAGCCGTTCCTTTCTCGGCGAGGCCCCTGGCCGCCCCGGCAAGCGGGAGGGCGGCTGGACCGCCCATCATGTAGACTGGGACATCGACGCCGGCCTGCCCGAGGCCCTGAGTGACCTGCCGGATGACCTCCATGACCTTGTTCTCGGTCATGGGGATCCCGGCCTCGGCATGAGCCTGGGCCTGTTTCGCCAGAGCATCCCTGGCGTTTGCGATGAACTTCGGCTTATTGTTATTGAGCCATTCGTCGAGCGGGCCGAGCTTCTCGAACATCGCCATCTTCGCTGCCCGGATTTGTTGAGGCGTCATGGTCTCCGAGCCAGGAACGGGAGCTTTGACTATCCACCCATATTGCTTCTGATATTCCTTCGTCAGGCCTTGCTCGGAGAGTTTGTCAAGAAGATCCATCCATCCGGCGAGGCCTTGGTATCCGCCAGCCCCGACAGTGTGAACAGCCTGACCCGCGCCCTTGAGAATACCGCCTAATCCCCCAGGCGTTTTCTCTGGCGTTGGAATGGCCCCGGGTTGGAGCATCTGATAGTTCGACGGGTAGGCCGTCTCGAGTTCCTGGAGTAACCTCTGCATCCGGGCATCGGCGGCTGGGTCGACGACGGTTTTTTTCGTTTC
>ENA-OVNE01000008-OVNE01000008.1-marine-sediment-metagenome-genome-assembly--contig:-NODE-8-length-19062-cov-2.546010_pt1 | contig 19062 bp, 18 predicted proteins | sample MGYA00250109_ERZ650190 | MGnify/ENA primary metagenome ERZ650190 (study PRJEB26730, sample SAMN04396784) | marine sediment metagenome | isolation source: Baltic marine sediment | place: Denmark...
GGTTTTGCGTTGTCCCCCGCTTTTAGGTGTGAAATCCGGGGACACTTTATTGATCAGCTGGCTTTAGCCCGGGAAAGGTAGCGGCTCAGAGGAATGGTGATCAAAGCCATCAGGCCTGTGCTGATGAGCGTAAAGGAAAGCCCCAAAGAATCAGTGATCAAACCATAAATGATTGGAGATACGGCCCCTGCTCCTAAGGTGATGGCGTAGTATAGGCCGTAACCCCGGGATCGACCAGCGGGAGAGATGATCTCGGCAACGGTGGCATAGAGTACGGAAGAAGTCCCGTTCAGAACCACTCCCACCAGCGGCAAAAGAATCCAGACGGCTGAAAGAGGAGCCCAGAATAAAGATAATATTCCCGCAGTGGTGAGGGCTTCTGTAACTACCACCATGGGGATGACCCCGAACCATTCCGCCAATACCCCGCAAGCAAACTTCCCCACTGCCCCTCCGGCAAAGAGAAGAGTAAGGGCGAAACCAACCTGAGCAGCGGGAATCTCTTTCTTTAGCAGAAGAAAAGGGAGGAAAGTGAGCAAAGCGGTGCGGGTAGAGATGTCGATGATCCCGATGGTGAGGAGAGCGGAAAAGCCCTGCGGATCGCTGATCCCCCAGCGACTCCCTTCTGAAACCTGCCCCTGCTTGGCTTGGGGTAACGGTGGACTGGCTTGACTTTTCCTGGCCAGGGTCCAGAGAATCGTCCCCAGGATAATCCCGCCTATAGACAGACTGAATACTGCCGACCGCCAGCCTACGAAATTAATTAAAATCGCCAATAAGAAGGGGACACAAACTTTTCCTACATCTCCCGAAAAATTAAATGTTCCCATCGCTGCCCGGCGCCCAGGGCCTTCAAAAACCCGGGAGAGGACGGCAGAACTCAGACCATGTTGGCCTGCGGCTGTTCCTTTGGCGAGAATGAGGGCGATAAAAAAGGCCGGGAAAGTGGTGGCCATGCTCAAAAGCAAGAATCCCCCAGCCAGGCCGAGCGTTCCGCTGGCGACCACCGTCAATTCTCCTATCCTCTCCCCCAAAAGGCTCAAAGGAAACTGGAAGAGGCCCATGGCCCCAGAGAAAACCCCTTTGAGGAACCCCACCTCGCTGAAGGAAAGATGTAGTTCGGCCGCTATAAAAGGAAGGAGAAGATAAATGGAATCGGCAAAACCGTCATCAATAAAATGAAAGGTCCCATAAGAGAAAAGAGACCGGGCCCGTTGGCCTTTTTCACTTGGGTTCAAATCATCTTCCTTGTTTCACAGAAAGGCTTTTTCCAAAAGAGTGATATCCCGCCGGCGGTAGGCCGAGACCACCTCGGCACAGAATAAAAGAATGATCGATGAATAAGAGGCCCAAACCACCAGAATGACGATGGCCTCCAAAGACCCGTAGATAATATTGTACTGGTGGGAGCGCCCGACATACCAGGTGAAAAAATGTTTGGCGACTTCGAAAAGAAACGCGCAGCTCGTCCCCCCAGCTAAAGCATGACGAAAAGAAGTCGTTGTATTCGGAATAATCTTGTAAATGGCCGTGAAACCCAGCGCCAGAACCAGATAGGGAAGGAGGTAGCCCACGAGAAACTCGGACAAGTTGGATTCCATAAGGTTTAACCCAAAAAAATTAAATTCATAGGTCTCCATGACTTTGGCAAAAGCTGTCACAAACAGAGAAAGGAAAAAAATCAGAGCCGAGGCCGGGATCATTGAGAGGGCAAGTAATTTAGACTTCCAGAAGGGTCTCCTCCGCTCCACCCGGAAGACCACGCCCATGGCAAACTCCAAAGAGGAGAAAATAACGCTGGCAGTCCAGATCATGGAGAGAAACCCCACCCAACCCAAAACCCCAGCGCGTTGCGAAATGGCTCGCACTTCCCTGAATATTAGGGTGCTAGCCTGAGGGAATAAACGATCGAAAAAAGACATGGCCATCTGGTGAGCCTGCTCGGAAGAGCCGAGGATGTACCCCGCTGCCGAGACCAGTAAAAACAGGAAAGGGATCAAAGAGAGAATCGAATAGAAGGCCAGGGCTGCCGAGAGATTCATACACCCATCCTGAGAAAAGGCCCGGCGGGCTTCCCAAAAGATGTCCCAAGCCGTCTTCAGCTGAAAACGGAGCCGCTCGACCCAGAAGGCAGATACTTTTCGCCCCCAATGCTTCATTAAAAATCCTTTTTCCAAGCACCGGAATGGATTGCTTGCAAATGGCAGGTGTCATTGATCAAAGAAATGACGAAAACTCCCCGGGTGTATTCAAAGCAGTTGACCGCTGTGGTATCCTGCTTGATCTGCCAGAAATGAGAGTCATCCAGGCCCAGGACCGCGCAGATCAGAATTTTGGTAACAACGCGATGCGAGACAATCAGGGCGGTCTTTTCCGGGTTCTCCCGCACCACCCGCTGGAGACCTTCCCAGGCCCGAGCTTTCACCTGAGCCAAATTCTCCCCTCCGGGAAAGGTGACGGCCTGCGGCCGCTCCCGCCAAGCCCGGTAGAGGTCGGGGTATTTTTCTTTCACTTCTCTTAAGGGGAGGCCGTGCCACTCACCGAAGTCGATGTCGATAAACGCCGCCTCGGGGATCACCTGCAGACCCTTCATTTCGGCGATGGCCCGGGCCGTTTCCTCAGCGCGGGAAAGAGGGCTGCTGTAAACCCCATGCAAGTTAGCATCCCGAAAATATTCGGCCAAAGCCTTAGCTTCGGCCCGGCCCGTCTCGTTAAGTTGGCAGTCCACCCTGCCGCGGAAAATTTCCTCTTTGTTCCATTCGGTCGTCCCGTGCCGAACGAGATAAACCCGAGTCATCTTCCTCTACCCTTTATCCTCAGCGTACGTGTCGAAAGGAGTAATTATTTCTTGCGAATGAATGCATTATTGCCTAAGGCCCAAGGCAAGTCAACCCTGATGGTGTTCATCTTGGGATTAATTGACCTTGCCCACCCCCAGTTTTGAAGATTGGCCCTTTCTCCCAGTTGGTGTGCCGGTTCGGGCAGGAAGGACCCCTGGCTTGGCCAAATAAGGCAATGGCTATTTCATGGTCGGGAGCGGGCTTATGCCGTTGCAGCGGGCGAATTCTTCCAATCCGCTTTCTCTTTTCGGAGACAAGATCGGCAGGCGGAAGGATAAGGTTCTCCCGCCGATTTTGCCCGCGCCAGGTGCCCGGATAAAATAATTTAGGATTTAGGTGTACAAGTAGGAAAAATGTGGAAAGGAAGATATGATGTTTTTCGACTTATGGACACCATGGTAAACTTATTTATATTTGTTAAATCCCCATGGCTCTTTCACATCCACCGATGATGAAAGGCCCCCTACGGCCCCCGTAGTAAAAAAGGGGTGAGGGGATTGGAAAGTTAAATTTAGAATAACCACCAAAAAAATCATAAATGGACGAGCTCAGGAAAAAATTGATCCAGGTTTTGTTGTTGATTGTCCTGATTATAACCTTCGGTACTGCTGGGTACATGGTGATAGAAGGGTGGAACTTCCTCGATTCCGTTTATATGACTGTTACAACCCTAACGACGGTGGGTTATCGGGAAGTCCATGAGCTATCCGTTCGGGGGAGGATATTTACCATTTTTCTAATCGTGGGGGGAGTCGGGACCATGCTGTACGCCCTCAGTACCGGCGCCAAAGTGATCTTAGAAGGTGAATTGCGAGACATCTTCGGGAGGAAAAAGTTGGAAAAAAAGATCAGGGATTTGAGCGACCATTATATCATTTGCGGATATGGAAGGATGGGAAAGATCATCTCCAGGGAGCTAAAGGGAGAAAAAGTCAAGTTCGTGGTCATAGAGAAAGACTCCGGGTGCTTGGAGGAAAAAGAAGATTGTCTTTTTCTGGTGGGGGACGCCACTCGGGATAATATTTTGAAAGAGGCAGGGATTGAAAGGGCAAAGGGATTAATTACCGTCCTGCCTGGGGATGCAGAAAATTTATTCGTAGTCTTGAGTGCCCGCGGTTTAAATCCTAACCTCTTGATTGTCGCCCGGGCAGTGGACGAGGATGCGGAGCAGAAACTCCTTAGGGCCGGAGCCACCAAAGTGGTCTCGCCGTACCATATCGGCGGATTGAGGATGGCCCATACCGTATTGAAGCCGACCGTCGTAGATTTTATTGAGTTCGCCACCAAGAGCGGGAATATCGAATTGCAGATGCAGGAAATTAGCATAGTGGAAAGTTCCAGGCTGGTGGGGCTTACCATGGAAGAGTGCGGTATCGGCAAGGATTTAGGGATCATCATCGTCGCCATCAAGCAGCCAACCGGTGACACCAAGTTCAGCCCCACCTTCCAAAGCACGGTGAAGGCGGGAGATACGTTGATCGCTCTCGGAGAAACATCGAAGTTAAAAGTACTCGAGGAGATGGCCAGAACATGACTGGGCAAACGATCGGCCGAAAGGAAGGTATCAAAATGGAGAAGATGATAAGAACCGTGGTTCTTCTGTTGACCCTTATTTTTACGGCCTCCTGCGCCACTGCCTATAAAGCTAAACCCTTACCTTTCAAAGCCCCTTCCTCTTACCAAAATGCCATAGAGGTGAGCGGTGCGGTAGTCGCTGCCCAGGCCTTTGCCGACCCCAAAAAGGCAGAGGAAGCCTTCGGGTTTGACGTTCGCGGGGCAGGGATGCTTCCGGTTCAAGTGGTGTTTGACAACCAGGGTCCACACTCCCTGAAAATTGTAGCCGAACAAACTTTCCTTGAAGACAGTGGAGGAAATCTCTGGCCCATCCTTGCCGATAAAATTGCCTATGAGCGCGCCACCAAGTATGCCCAGACCAAAGAAGTTTTTAAAGAAGGGGCCTATTCCGGGTTTCTGGGGGCTACGGCCGGAGCGATCATCGGTGCCGCCGTTGGGATCGTGACCGGCCAAGGCATTGGCAGTGCCATCGGGAAAGGGGCGGCGGTAGGAGCCGCTGCTGGAGCCACTTTGGGAGGGGCAAAAGGGCTTGCCTCGGATGATGCCCGGCGGGAGATTATCAATGATTTAAACCGGAAATCTTTGGAAAATAAAGCCGTAAATCCCCAGAACCTCGCCCATGGTTTTATTTTCTTTCCCGGGGAGGCTCCTTCGGCCAAACAGTTGCGATTACAATTGATCGAAGTTGATACCGGGAAAGTTCACCTCCTTAAATTTAACCTTTGAAATGGGATGATGAAAACTTATCCCTTCGGGGAAACCGATCATGGATTCATCAGACTTATGGGCCATCGGAGTTGATTTAGGGGGTACCAAAATAGAGGTAGCCCGGGTAGATGCAGACGGGAACCTGCGCCAAAGAACTCGGCGCCCCACCCAGGCGCATAGAGGTCCAGCTGCGGTAAAAGCCGATCTGGTTGCGGCCATAAAAGCCCTAAAAAATAGCGCCAGTCCATTACCGGTTGGAGTAGGTGTGGGTGTGGCCGGCCAAATTGATTTGCTGCGTGGTACGGTGCGTTTTTCCCCAAACTTGGGCTGGAACGATGAACCTTTCCAGGAGGACCTACAACAAGCCCTGGGACTTTCGGTGGTCGTTACCAACGATGTCCGGGCGGCCACCTGGGGTGAGTGGCTTCATGGGGCTGGTCAGGGATGCGCTGACCTTATCTGCCTCTTCGTGGGAACTGGCATTGGAGGGGGAGTCGTGAGCAGTGGACAAATACTATCCGGCTGCAGTAACAGCGGGGGTGAGCTTGGTCATATAACCATTGACCTGAACGGCCCGCCCTGTCGATGTGGAAACCGGGGCTGCCTGGAAGCTCTGGCAGGTGGCTGGGCCATTGCCCAGAACGCCCAGGAATTGATTGCGGCGGATCCAAATGCTGGCGCTTCCATGCTGGAGATAGCCGGGGGAAAATTGGAAGCGGTAACGGCCAAAATCGTTGCCCAGGCATCCCAAAAAGGAGATCCCCTGGCGCTCCATATTATCGATGAAGCAACAAAAGCTCTCATCGCTGGAGCCGTGAGCTTGGTTAATGCCTTCAACCCCTGTCGCTTGATCCTGGGCGGAGGGGTGATCGAAGGACTGCCGAAACTTGTCGACCGGATTGCCCAGGGGGTACGACAGCAGGCTTTGAAAACGTCCACCGAATCCTTGCAAATCATATTGTCTCGCCTGCATAATGATGCCGGCGTCGTCGGGGCAGCCGCTCTGGCCATGCGTTCCATTCAGAAAACTTGAGGCAGAATCTTTTGGCCACCGAGAACACAGAGGGCACAGAGTTTAAAAAAAATGAAAAGAAGAATTTAAAATCATTGATTAAAAATTTGATTCATTCTTTGGTATTTATTTCTCTGTGCTCTCTGTGACTTCTGTGGCAATAAAAAAATTTGGGAACAAAGATAATGCGCGTGGGGATTGCGGCAGACCATGGGGGTTTTGATCTGAAAGAGCAGATAGCCGAGGCATTACGGGCGGCGGATTACGAGGTGGTGGACTTTGGAGCTCAAAAGCTGAATCCGGCGGATGATTACCCTGATTTTATCACCCCCATGGCCAAAGCTGTCGCCAGGGGAGAGGTGGACCGGGGAGTAGCCGTCTGCGGCAGCGGAGTGGGGGCGTGCGTAGCTGCCAACAAAATTCCGGGTGTGCGGGCGGCCTTGATTCTGGACGTATTTTCTGCCCACCAAGGGGTAGAGGATGATGACATGAACGTAATTTGCCTCGGGGGAAGGGTAACAGGATTCGCGCTGGCTTGGGACCTGATCCAAGCTTTTTTAACCGCCCGTTTCATCGGGACAGAGCGTCATCGACGCCGTTTAAATAAAATCGCGGCGCTGGAGAATGAGGGGGAACGGAAAGGAAAGAAAAATTCATGACCGGTCAGATATTGAATATAGGCGGTCATATGGCCGCGGTCAGGGAGCGACTCCGCAGCCTGGAAGGGGAGCAATTCAGCCTGCGTCTGTGGCGGAAGGATCCCAGCCCCTGGAAGGCAGACCCAGAGAACCAGAAGGGTATCCGTAATGCTCTAGGCTGGCTGCATGTGGCCGAGAAAATGGAAGAAAGCCTGCACGACCTTTCTAAATTCGTCGCTGAGATACGGGCCGCCGGCTTCCGCCATGTAGTACATATGGGCATGGGGGGCAGCAGTCTGGCACCCCTGACTTTTCAACGGATATTCCTACAGTCCCCGGAGGCCCTTCCCCTAACTGTCCTGGATACTACGGACCCGGTTTCGATCCTCAAAATCGAGAGAGAAGTTTCAGTCGGGGAGACTCTTTTTATCATCGCCAGCAAGTCGGGAACGACTGCAGAACCCCTGGCCTTCGGGGAATATTTTTACGCAAAAGTTGAGGCTTACAAAGGCAATCGGGCCGGAGAGAACTTTGTGGCCATCACTGACCCGGGTACCCCGCTGGTGAAGCTGGCTCAGGAACGGGGATTTCGGCGGACTTTTTTAAGCTTTCCGGACATCGGCGGAAGGTATTCCGCCCTATCCCATTTCGGACTGGTGCCAGTAGCCTTAATGGGGATTAACGTTGCCGAATTACTGCATCGTGCCCAGCAGATGGCCCATTCATGTGGCCCTTCCGTACCGGTGCAAGAAAATCCCGGAGTGATCCTGGGCGCAGTGATGGGCGAACTGGCTCTCCGCGGGCGGGACAAATTAACTTTATTGATGCCGGAATCCATCGCCACCTTAGGGTTATGGTTGGAACAACTCCTGGCAGAAAGTACAGGCAAGGAAGGAACGGGGGTTTTGCCTGTGGACCATGAACCCCTTGGTTTTCCCTCAGCCTTCGGGAAGGATCGGCTTTTTACCTACATGCGGCTGAAGGATGAAGTGGATGTAAACCTGGAACGATTGATCGACGAATTACGGAAAGCCGGCCAGCCAGTGGTAACCATCCAGATGAGTGATCGCCTGGATCTGGCACAGGAGTTCTTTCGCTGGGAGGTGGCCACGGCTGCTGCCGGGGCCATTCTGAGGATTAATCCCTTTGACCAGCCCAATGTGCAAGAGAGCAAGGACAACACGAACCGCCTGCTGGATCGGGTCCGCCAGGACGGGAAATTGCCTGAGGTGACGGCCACTTTAAAAGAAGGGCCCCTGAGCTTCTATACGACGGAAAAAGCCCAGAATGCCAAAGACCTACTTAAAACATTCTTGGCCCAAGCGCGGCCGGGCGATTTTTTTGCCCTGCAAGCGTACCTGCCCGAAGGGCCCCCGATCACCCAGGCCCTACAAACCATGCGCAAGCACTTGCGAGACTGGCTGGGTTTGGCCACAACCCTGGGCTACGGCCCCCGTTTCTTGCATTCTACCGGACAGTTCCATAAAGGAGGTCCGAACACGGGCCTGTTCCTGCAACTGACTGCCGACGATGCCGAGGATGCTGCCATTCCTGGAACATCTTATACTTTTGGCCTTTTTAAACGAGCCCAGGCCTTGGGGGATTTGGAGGCTCTTAAAAAACACGGCCGGAGAGTCATCCGGGTTCACTTAGGGGCCGATATAATCCATGGGTTAGAGACTTTGTCCCAATTTTTTAAAAAGGCTGGGGAGTGAAATCCAAAGCGGGAAAAATTTTAAAAATCTATATTTGTAAAAGCAACAGCGAACTGGCATTGGTAAGTGCCCAATATTATAGCAGCCTGCTATATTTTATATCATTTTTTGCTTGACACCCAAGCCCCTTCCTTTAATAATCCACCTGGTTTAAAGTAAAACTTATAGAATCAACGGAGGAAAAAGAAAGGAAATTGTATGCCCAAGCGGGATGACTTAAAAAAAATAATGATTATTGGATCCGGCCCCATTGTGATTGGACAAGCATGTGAGTTCGATTACTCGGGTACCCAGGCCTGCAAGGCTCTGCGGAAACTGGGTTATAAGATTGTCCTGGTGAATTCAAACCCGGCGACCATCATGACCGACCCGGGAATGGCTGATGCAACTTATATCGAGCCGCTCAACCTTCAGGCCCTAACTGAGATTATTGAAAATGAAAGGCCGGATGCCATCTTGCCGAATCTGGGTGGCCAGACCGGCCTGAACCTCACCTCGGAACTTGCCCGGGCAGGCGTTCTCGACAAGTATGGCGTAAAGGTGATCGGCGTTCAAGTGGATGCGATCGAGAGGGGGGAGGACAGGATTGCTTTCAAGGAAACAATGAACCGACTGGGGATTGACATGCCGAGGAGTGCACCGGCTTTCAGCGTGGAGGAGGCCGAAAAGGTCGCCGCTCAGCTCGGTTACCCGGTCGTGATTCGTCCGGCCTACACCTTGGGGGGCACAGGCGGCGGGATGGTTTATAACCTTGAAGAGCTGCGCACAGTGGCCAGCCGCGGGATATCGGCCAGTCTCGTAGGGCAGATCCTCGTTGAAGAATCAGTTCTTGGTTGGGAAGAGCTCGAGCTAGAAGTGGTCCGTGATGCCAAAAACCAGATGATTACCGTCTGCTTTATCGAGAATGTAGACGCCATGGGGGTGCATACGGGTGACTCTTATTGTACGGCCCCTATGCTGACCATCGATCCCGAACTCCAGAAGAAGCTCCAAAAATACTCTTACGACATTGTTGAAGCCATCCAGGTGATCGGCGGAACGAATATCCAGTTTGCCCATCATCCGGAAACCGGTCGGGTGGTGGTGATCGAGATCAATCCCAGGACTTCCCGTTCCTCTGCCCTGGCCTCCAAAGCAACGGGTTTCCCCATTGCCCTGATTTCTTCCATGCTGGCTGCTGGCCTGACCCTCGATGAGATCCCCTACTGGCGGGAGGGAACGCTCGATAAATATACTCCCTCAGGCGATTATGTGGTGGTCAAGTTTGCTCGCTGGGACTTCGAAAAATTTCCCGGTGCTGAAGACAAGCTGGGTACGCAGATGCGGGCCGTCGGGGAGGTCATGGCTATCGGTAAGACTTACAAAGAAGCGCTCCAGAAATCGATCCGCTCCCTGGAGAAAGGCCGCTACGGCCTTGGCTTTGCCAAGGATTTCCACAACCGGACGCTCGATGAACTGATGGATTTTCTGGCCGAACCGTCGAGTGAGCGGCAATTTATCATGTATGAGGCTTTGAGGAAGGGAGCCTCTATCGAGGCTCTTTACAAGAAGACTTACATCAAGCCCTGGTTCATCGAGCAGATGAAGGAGCTGGTGGAACTGGAGGAAAAGATCCTCCTGCACAAAGGTAAAAACCTGCCCGATGATTTACTAAAACAGGCGAAGAAGGATGGGTTCTCGGACCGTTACCTTTCCCTGCTCCTCAGCATTCCGGAAAAAGATATTCGAGGGCGGCGTATCGGGTTAGGCCTAAACCAGAGTTGGGATGCCGTGCCGGTAAGCGGGGTAAAGAACGCAGCCTATTACTACTCCACGTACAATGGGCCGGATAAGGTTGGGGTAAGCAATAGGCGGAAGATTATGGTTCTGGGTGGAGGGCCCAATCGAATTGGGCAGGGGATTGAATTTGATTACTGTTGCGTCCATGCCGCCTTTACCCTGCGGGATGAGGGCTACGAGTCCATCATGGTCAACTGCAATCCGGAGACCGTTTCCACAGATTATGACACCTCCGATAAACTCTATTTTGAGCCCCTCACCGTAGAGGATGTGTTGAGTATTTACCAGAAAGAAAAGCCTGAAGGGATTATCGTGCAATTTGGCGGTCAGACCCCCTTGAACATCGCCAATGAGCTGGCCCGGGCAGGGGTCAGGATCATCGGTACATCGCCGGAAACCATCGATCTCGCAGAAGATCGCGACCGGTTCCGCCAGATGATGGGCCGTCTGGGCATTCCGATGCCCGAATCCGGTATGGCCAGCACCCTCGATGAAGCCATTCAAATTGCCCAGCGGATCGGCTACCCGTTGATGGTTAGGCCTTCGTATGTCCTTGGCGGACGGGGCATGGAAGTGGTCTATGATGAGGGAATGCTAAAAAAATACGTGGCCGCGGCTGTCGGTGTGACCCCCGAACGCCCGATTCTCATCGATAAATTCCTGGAAAATGCCATTGAGACTGAGGCAGACGCCATCGCCGATGGTACCGATGCCTTTGTACCCGCGGTCATGGAACATATCGAACTGGCGGGCATCCATTCGGGTGATTCCGCCTGTGTGATTCCGCCTATCAGCATCCCCCGCCGGCATCTCGATACGATTTATGAATACACGAAAAAAATCGCCATTGAATTCAAAGTGGTGGGGCTGATGAATATTCAGTACGCGATCGCCAATGATGTGGTCTATATTCTGGAAGCGAATCCCCGCGCCTCCCGAACCGTTCCTTTGGTTTCCAAGGTATGCAACATACCCATGGCCCGAATCGCCACTCAGATCATGCTGGGTAAACCATTATCCCAATTAAACCTCAAACCCCAATCCATTACCCATTTTGGGGTCAAGGAGGCCGTCTTCCCTTTCAACATGTTGCCGGAAGTTGACCCGGTTCTTGGGCCGGAGATGCGCTCCACGGGAGAGGTCCTGGGACTGGCGGATTCCTTCGGCCTGGCCTTTTTCAAGGCGGAAGAAGCCGCCCAGCCGATTCTTCCCGCCCAAGGGACGGTCCTGATTACGACAAATGATAAAGAAAAAGGGGGTGCCATGGAAGTTGCCCGGGAGTTCAAAAAACTCGGCTTCAAGATCAAGGCTACCAACGGAACCTATCGGTTCCTGAACAAACACGGGATTGAATCCGAACCCATTCTCAAGATGCATGAAGGGCGACCCAACATTGTCGATGGAATCAAAAACGGGGAAATTCAACTGGTCATCAATACCCCGATCGGCAGACTGGGCTCGCACGATGATTCTTACATCCGCAAGGCCGCGATTAAGTATAAGATTCCCTACATCACTACCATTGCCGCGGCCGTTGCGGCAGCGAAAGGGATTGCCGCCGTCCGGCAGGGCCACGGCCGGGCGAAATCGTTGCAGAAATACCATGCGGATATCAAGTAAAAAGGGCGACAGACCGCAAGGCGCGAGAGCGCCAGGCGCAAGGGCGAAGGGGATTAAATTGAGGGGCCTTGCCTAGGATTTAGGGGTAGGGTGCATTTACATGAAAGAGGTGAAAGCCAGATGAAATCTGGGCAAGAGAACTGCGGTGTCTTTGGAATTTGTTCCTCCTCGGAATGTGTCGAGGACATTTATCAGGGGATTGATTTTTTGCAGCACCGGGGCCAGGAATATTGCGGTATTGCCACTTTCGACGGGAAAATCCATCAAATTACCCACTATGGTAAGGTGGGAAATACTTTTCCCGACCCTGAGTTGCGGACCTTGACAGGAACCAAGGGCATCGGTCACGTGAGTCTCAGGGAACGTCAGCCAGTGATGTGGCAATCAAAGATGGGAGAAATTTCCGTGGCCTTTAGCGGCAATATCATTAACGCCAGCGAGCTCATTGAGGGGATGAAAGACCGCGGCCATGCTTTCTACCGCAGCTATAATGTCGAGGTGATTGCTAAAATCATTATCGAGGCTGGAGATATCGTCTCCGGCATCGGTGATCTCTCCCGCAAGATTATCGGGGCCTACTCTTTGGTCGTTCTGAGCCAGGAGGGCATCTACGCCACTCGGGATGTGTACGGATTCCGACCTCTCATTCTTGGGAAGGATGCCAACAGGTATGCGGTGAGCTCAGAGTCACGGGCCCTGCAAAACCTGGAAATGGACGTTGTGCGGGACGTGCGACCGGGTGAAATCGTCCTGGTCCATAATAAAGGATTTCAAACCCTGCAACAGCTTGATTCTCCCCGCAAGGCCCATTGCGCTTTCGAATGGGCCTATACCGCCAGCATCGATTCCATCATCGATGGCCTCTTTGTTCAGGAGGCTCGCAACAACTTGGGGCAAAGCCTGGCCCAACGGGACATAGATGAAGGAGGGCTGGAGGCGGACATCGTGGCGCCGGTTCCCATGTCTGGAATCGGCCATGCCCTCGGCTACCATAAGCGTTCCGGTGTTAATTACCAGGAGGTTTTTCTCTATAACCGTTATGCTGACCGCAGTTATACCCAATCTACCCAGAATGCCCGGGAAAAGATGGCCAAACGCAAGCTTTCGGTTCTGCGTTATGCCGTGGAGAACAGGCGGATTATCCTCTGTGATGATTCGATCGTCCGGGGGACTCAGATCCTCCACAAGGTGCGGGATCTAAAAAAAGCAGGGGCCAAAGAAGTCCATGTGCGTATTGCCTGCCCCCCGCTCATGTATCCTTGCGACTTCGGCATTTCCACCCGTTCTTACGAGGAACTGGCCGCCCGGCAATTTTTTCGATCCGGGGACATCACCTCATTGCAACAGTTGCAAGAATTAGAGGCCTGGGTGGCCAACCACATCGGCGCCGACTCGGTCAAATACAATAGTATTGATCAATTCGTAAATGCTTTAAGAATTCCGAAAGGGGACCTATGCCTGAAATGCTGGGACGGTATCCGGCCCAGCACCGAAGCCCCCTGAGATCCATCGGTACGGCGGAAATCTTTCCGATTCAAGGGTGGAAACCTATCTTCTTCTCACCGTTACTTTTCCCGGCGCGGAATGAATTCCTATTATGATCCGATCATAAACCCTCTGGTCTTGCCTTGATCCACGATCGCTTTAAAAACTACCAGGTTCTTCCCCACGTTCCTACCGTCTTTAATTACCTTGATGTCCCGGAGGGAATTTCCCGCTCTGACTTTGGCGGTATGGGGGTAGCGATAGGAGAAGTATTTTTTCAAAAAGGGATCTTCCATCTTCAGCAGGGTGAAGGGGTTAGAATTCTTTTTCCTCTCAGCCCTTGTGGATTCGAGTTTCAAGCGAAAGCCTTCTATGATACCCAAGGCAAAATCAGTCTGGCGATGGCGGTTTAATCCTTTGTCGTGATTGTAGGTTGTCCACTGAGAACGGATAAACTGGCGGACAAAATCATAGACATAATGGGCCAGTTTTATGTTGGGGAGGGTGCCGCTGATCTCCAAAACCCTGCCCATTTTCCCTTTTGTCGGCACATAGGCCGATACCCAGATCCCGCCCACGAAATAAAAGGCCAGTAACAAATTCGTCAGGGAATAATCTTCGGGAAAATGACGCAAGGCGGGCTGGCCTAAGAAAACGCTGGCCAAATCTCGATCTTCCTCCCGTTTCCATTGGTCGATATTGTACTTGGCAATCAATTCGTGGGCCTTGGCCATGGCCGCGTCCGCTTCGTGCCGGTCAGGACTCTCGGCCAGGGCCAGGAGTTTTTTAACCCGCAGCAGCATTTTATCGGAAGCAGGGGATGTTTCCCGGAAAATCCGTTCATCCAAGGGCCGGTAATTTCCCGAGGCTTTGGGGTCGGCCCGAAGTAGGTGGCAGGCCAGTTGGAATTGGGGGCCGTGAGGTGGTTCGTGGTGGGCACCCAGCACTTCTTCGGCCATTTGATGGGCCATTTCATGCAGGAGGACTTCCCGCACCGCATCCCAAGAATGGTCGAGAACAAGGGCGCGGCTCAAGGAGATCTCCCGCTTTTCTCCTGACCAATAACCCCAGCGCTTTTTCACGTCCCGGAGACTGAACAGAGGAACACGCATCCTTTCCCGGTGGGAAGGGCTTAAAAGCCATCGGGCTTTTTCCCACTCGCAAGAAAGTCCGTGGAGAATACGCCTTTCCAGTTGCTCTTCGGTCAGTATTTTGTTTTGATCCCGTGCTGTAAAGAAGAACCTTTTTTGATGTTAGAGGATTGCTTCCTCTTCCCCCACCCCCTTGAAAGACGGATGGTGGGGGAGGGGAGATTTTCACCGTTCTTTAGCTGCGGACCCTTGCTGAGGTGATTCAAGGTCATTCGATGAGAGAACAGGCTGTGATCTCTCCGAAATAAAGGGTATGATAATCTTTTGCGGGGTAGATTTGCTCCAGGTCATTGGCCAGGAACCTCGGATCCATGGGGGTTTTGTAAATGATTCGGCATTGATAATGGTATCCAGGAATCTCGAGAAGTGGAGAACTTACTTTTTTCGATTTTATAGTTCCGAAATGGCACTCTTTGAATTTATCAAAATTCTTCCCTGACTTGGATCCGCAGAAATTGATTTCTTTTTGCATATTTCCGGTCGGAATGCTTACCGAAAAACTATCGGCTTCTTCAATAATGCCATAAGTAAAGCGACTATTCCTGACCGCGACCAGCATGGTGGATCTTTGCCATATATACCCGAACATAGCCCAGCCGATCGTCATCACGTTTTTACGATCATGCGCCTGAACGACCAAAAAGGCTCCTTCCTGGATCCGTTTCATATTCATCTGGGCTACTTCCTGTTCCTGCACGTCCTTCATGGTTTTTTCTCCTTTCGTTCCTTGAATCGCGTTCCTTATCCCATTGATGAGAATAGACGCCTGACGGATGGTTGTCAAGTTTTTCTGGAGAAGTTTTGCAGGCCTATGTGGTTTCATATTGAAACAGGTAATTTAGGGTGGTATATTTAAACAGAAGAGAAGAAAATATTCAAAATAGGGAGAAAAGTGCGAAAAGGATTGAGCGTTTGAAGACCATTACCCTAAAGCCCATCGGAAAAGTGAAGAACTCTGTGCGCAAGATGAGGCGGGAAGGATGGGAATCGGTGGTGTCGGAAATCATCCTTGAACCGAAGTATGAAGAGGCGCTGGAGGGAATAGAGGAATACTCTCACCTCCTGATCCTTTTCTGGTTGAGTCGACTGCGCAAGCCGGCGAGGGAATTGAAAAAGATTCATCCCAAATCGCGCCAGGACCTTCCCCTGGTTGGAATCTTCTCCACCCGCACCCAGTACCGCCCCAATCCCATCGGTCTGACCCAGGTGAAATTAGTGGGGCGCAAAAAGAATATCCTTCGGGTCCAAGGGTTGGATGCGGTGGATGGCACTCCCGTGCTTGATATCAAACCCTTATCTCCTCGTGACGAATGTCCCTCCAAGGTCCGGGTACCGGCATGGTATCATCGTTTGTGGCCAGAGCCAAAAATTAAAGGGTTCTTTAAATCATGATTCCTTACCGCCGACGGATGCCAACCATGGAATGGCTGGAAAAGTGTGGTAACAGAAAGAATGAGAAAGGAGGCACCGGCAATGACAAAAATCGTTGAAGTCAAGGCCAGGGAAATATTGGACTCCCGCGGGAACCCCACGGTAGAAGTGGAAGTCTATCTTTCCGGGGGCTCAAAGGGGAGAGCGGCCGTCCCTTCCGGAGCCTCCACCGGCGAAAGGGAAGCACTGGAACTCAGGGATGGAGATCCGCAGCGCTTCCAGGGCAAAGGGGTGCGCAAAGCCGTGGAGAATGTGGCCAAGATCATCGCCCCCAAGGTAATCGGATTGGAAGCCCTGGATCAGATAGCTTTGGATCGGCGAATGATTGAGATGGATGGAACGGAAAACAAATCGAGGCTCGGAGCCAATGCGATCCTCGGCGTTTCCATGGCCGCTTGCCGCGCTGCAGCGCAGGCGCTGGGAATTCCCCTCTATCGCTATTTAGGAGGGGCCGGAGCTCGAGATCTTCCAGCAGTTGCGCCAGATCCTGAAAAAGAAAGGGTACAGTACTTCGGTGGGGGATGAAGGAGGCTACGCTCCGCGCTTGGGATCAAACGAAGAAGCCCTGCAGTTGATCTTAGAAGCAATTACCCACTCCGGCTACCAACCGGGCCAAGATGTTTTTTTGGCCCTGGATTCAGCGGCCAGCGGTTTTTTCCAAGGCGGGGGGTATATTTTCAAAACCGGTAAAGAGAAAAAATTTTCCAGCGAAGAGATGATCGATTTTTACGAAAACCTATTGGAACGGTATCCCATAAAATCTTTGGAAGACGCCCTGGCCGAGGACGACTGGGAAGGTTGGGAGAAATTAACTCGGCGCCTGGGCAAGCGGGTCCAGATCGTCGGGGATGATATTTTTGTGACCAATCCCAAAATTTTCCGCAAAGGAATCGAGAGAGGAGTGGCCAACTCGATCTTAATCAAGTTGAACCAAATCGGGACGGTCTCAGAGACCCTGGAAGCTATCGAGATGGCCAAGCGGGCCAAATACACGGCCGTTGTCTCTCATCGCTCCGGAGAGACAGAAGATTCCTTTATTGCCGACCTGGCCGTAGCCACGAATGTTAGGCAGATTAAGTCCGGCTCAGCCAGCCGCAGCGACCGGATGGCCAAATATAATCAGCTTTTGAGGATTGAAGAAGAACTGGGGGAAGCAGCGGTCTTCGCCGGAACGCAGGCTTTTTATAGTATCGGGTAATAATAGAGGGAGAAAAGGGGTTTTTTATGAAAAAATGGGAATACCAGATTACACGTTACCAGCTGCAGAATTTGACGCAGGGAGAAGAAATCCGGGAGGCAGCGTTTTATTGTGATAGCAAAGGACAGTGCCTCCTTCATGACACAACGAAGGAAACAGCAGACATCATCCGGGATGTCTTTAACGAAGAAGGGAAGAAAGGATGGGAACTGGTTCAATTTGGGTACCATCTGGGGGAGATCTTATGTGTGTGGAAACGATTGGCGGAATGAAGGGGAAAAAGCTGGAGAAGGCAGTTTGAAGAAAATTTTCGTCATCGTTTTCCTCGTCGGCTCAATCGGCGGTATCATCGCCGGGTTGGTGTATCTTTTTATCCATTGGCCCCAGAATTGGGCTTTTATGGACGGGATGGCCTTTCACGGAAACATCGGCCGCCTCAAAACCTTTATTCTATCTTTCGGCTTTTGGGCGCCGCTGATTTCCGCCTTTTTGATGATCTCTCAATCCGTAATCCTTTTCCTCCCTGCCTTTCCCATCTTCGTGGTGAACGCCTTAGCTTTCGGTCCCATTTGGGGAACTCTTTTGTCCTGGAGCAGCGCGGTCTTAGGGTCGATCATCTGTTTCGGTATCGCGAAAACCTTGGGCCGGCCGGTCGTTCAACGCCTGGTGAATAAAGTGCACCTGGAAGCGGCGGACGCCACCCTGAAACGGTATGAAAAATATATCATCCTTCTTTTCGGTTTCCTCCCGGTGATTTCTTTCGATGTGATCAGTTACGCCGCGGGCCTAACGGTCTTGGCCTACTGGGAGTTCATTCCGTTGGTTTGCATCGCGCAGGTCCCCAGTGCCCTGTTTTATTCTCTTTTAGTGAATAAGATCGATAGGGGAACTCTGGATGCCTATTGGATAATCACCGCCAGCCTTTTCTTCCTGGTTGGTATCGGAAGCTTGGCCTTCCGGGCTTTGCTCGGGCGCCGAAGGCGGAGGGCGATTCCCCATACTCCATTTTGAGACCCCATTCTTTCCTACGGTATATCATTCATACCAAGAAGGAAATCTTTATGCCCGAGCTACCAGAAGTTGAGACCATTGTTCGCGGACTTAGGGATAAATTAACCCACCTAAGATTTTCCAAGGTCGCAGTGAACCTAAAAAAATGTGTCCAAGAATCGCCGCGGTTTTTCGCCTCTTCCCTGGAGGGGAAAAGAATTCTCCTTGTGGAACGACGGGGGAAAAATATCATCATCCGCCTGAGCAGGGGGAAGACCTTGCTGATCCACTTGCGCATGACGGGTAGGCTAAGGTTGGTCCCGGGGCATGCTCCCATGGAAAAGCATACGCATGTAGTTTTTTCCTTTAGAGGCCACCCTTGGCAGCTTCGTTTCCTGGATTCGCGTCAATTCGGCAGGCTTTCGGTGGAGAAAAGCGGGGCGGGGGAGAACTTGGATTCGCTCGCTGATTTGGGGCCCGAACCTTTGGAAATCTCAGCGAAGGAGTTCGTCGCCCGCGTCCGTTCCAAGCGCCGGGCGATCAAACCCATGCTTCTGGACCAGCACTTCTTAGCCGGGGTGGGCAATATCTATGCGGATGAAGCCCTGCATCGGGCGCAAATTCATCCCCGGCAGCGGGTTGAGGTGCTGGAAGAAAAAATCCTCCTCCGGCTCTACCATGCTCTGCGCCAAGTCTTGCGAGGGGCCATTCGAGCCGGCGGGACTTCCGTCCGCACCTATGTGGATGCCAACGGATCTGCGGGGGGGTTTCAAAAATTACTTCGGGTTTACGGAAGAGAGGGAGGAGCCTGCCGAAGCTGCGGCGCATCCATCCTACGGGAAAAAGTGGGCGGAAGGTCGACTTTTTATTGCCCCCGCTGCCAGCCCATCTGGCCGGTATAAGTTCAATGTATAGGAAAT
>ENA-OVNE01000009-OVNE01000009.1-marine-sediment-metagenome-genome-assembly--contig:-NODE-9-length-18963-cov-2.862438_pt1 | contig 18963 bp, 15 predicted proteins | sample MGYA00250109_ERZ650190 | MGnify/ENA primary metagenome ERZ650190 (study PRJEB26730, sample SAMN04396784) | marine sediment metagenome | isolation source: Baltic marine sediment | place: Denmark...
CTTTGGGTATTTCCTTGCCCATCCGCCTCCCCCGGCCCGCTGCTGGGATTAAGGCCACTACGCGCATCATCTGCCTATTTTCCGTAGCCCGGCGAGGGGGAACCCTCGAGTGGCCACTCAACGACTCGCCCCGTGGGCATAAAGAAAACCCAGAATTTCCGAGGGAAATTCTGGGTAATTCTCCCCCTAAGGGTATTTATCAATGGTTAAAACTTTGATAAAAATTCTCCGGGGCGTCTTCTTTCAAGAGGGTGAAAATCATCCGCCCAGCAGTGGTCTGGAGTACGCTGGTTACGGAAACGTCAACATTCTTGCCCATATAACGCCGGGCGTTATCCACCACCACCATAGTTCCATCATCCAGATAAGCCACGCCTTGTCCGGGTTCTTTCCCTTCTTTCAAAATTTTCACATTCATGATTTCACCAGGGAGAACGACCGGTTTCAGAGCGTTGAAGAGCTGGTTGATGTTCAGCACCGGAATTCCTTGCAGTTCGGCTACCTTGTTGAGGTTAAAATCATTGGTAATGATTTTGGCATTTGTATCCTTGGCCAAGGCGATCAACTTGGCGTCTACTTCCTGGATTTTGGGGTAGTCCTGATCGACGATTTTGATTTCCAAATTGTTTTGCTTTTGAATTCTATTCAAAACATCCAGGCCCCTCCGCCCCCTTCCGCGCTTTAAAGGATCCGAGGAGTCTGCGATGTGGCGCAATTCTTGGAGGATAAATTGGGGAATGATAAACGTCCCTTCCATGAATCCCGTATCACAAATATCCGCGATGCGTCCATCGATGATTACGCTGGTATCCAGGACTTTATGCCCGTTGCTTCCTTGGGGTACTCCTTTGGAGAACCAGGAAATTTTTGTTGGTTCAAACTCTTTCCCCTTTTTGATCCCCAAGATCAAACCCAGGTAGCCGAGGGCACTATTAATGAGAACATACGCTGAAAAATTAACTTCCAGCCGCTCAAAGAGGCCGGTAAAGAAGGCGCTGGTCAAAAGGTTGGCTAGCATCAAACCCAAAACCAACCCGATGGCCCCACCGACGACCACTTTCAGCGGCATCTGTTTAATGCCGCGTTCGAATAAAATCACGAGAATCCCGATGAATAAGCCGATCCCCATCCCCCATAAACTGGACTCCGGGAGCTGGGAAACCTGCTGCCCCAGAAAAAAACCACTACTGCCAGTGGCCATTAACAGCAAGATCCGCAGGATAAACATCCCCACCTTTTCTCACCTCCTTTCTTCGTGGAATTTTTGAATAGAAGAGCTGATTTTCAGATATTGAAGATGCTCAGGAGGCGAAGACGAACTTTATCTTCGGCCATGTTTTTGGCGATGGAGAGCTCCTTGACCAGAAGGTTCTGGGCCAGGTCGAGCATTTGTCGCTCTCCAAAGGAAAGGGCTTTGTCGTTTTTCAAGTGAACCAGATCCCGTAAAACTTCGGCTACTTCAAAAACCGATCCGGATTTGATTTTTTCCATATACTCGCGGTATCGGCGATTCCAGGTCTGGCAATCAACCTTCCCGTTTCTTTCGGAAAGAATGCGGAAAACCTTGGGAACTTCCTTTTTATCGATGATCCCCCTCAGCCCAACACTTTCGGCATTGTCAGTGGGAATCATAATGGTCATCTCTTTCTCTAAAATTCTCAAAACATAGAAGGTTCTTTTATTTCCCGAGATCACTTTACATTTAATGTCTTCGATAATTCCCACACCATGCGCAGGATAGACCGCCTTATCGCCAATCTTAAACATTTCCCCGCCTCCCTGCTATCTACCTTATGTATGATTTTAGCACCTCTAAGGTACTTAAGTCAATATTATTCTGGTCCTTTCTTACCATCCTTCACTTTTCATTTTCGTTTATAAATTCGAGGAGATTGGCCAAGACCACCCGAAGAGCCCCGTTCTTCCACCTAAGCAACAATAAAAGGTAATTGGAAAAAATTAAGAGTGGTAAGGTTATTGGCGGGTAATTTGACCCCCGGTTAGGGCAAGCTGGTATGGGAAAAAGAAAGAGATGGATTATTTTAGGGAGGGATGGATTCTTGGGTGCGAAAAGGGGTATATATTGCCTTTAAAATTCGTCGGAAGTGAATTTTTTAATTTCTTCCAAGCTGAAAACAGGCCCATCTTGGCAAACATAGAGAGGGCCTATGTTGCAGCGGCCGCATTTCCCCAGGCCGCACTTCATCTTCATCTCCAGGGTGGTCCAGACCTGAGATGGAGTAAAACCGAGTTTTTCTAAGGACTTAAGGGTATAACGAATCATGATCGGCGGGCCGCAGGTGATGGCCATCGTTTCCTTGGAAGAAGGCTTGATTTCCTCCAGGACCATGGGCACCAAACCTACTTTCCCCTTCCAATTGTCATCACCGACATCAACGGTTGTAACCATTTCGAGGGAAGGATTACCCCCCCAGCTTTCCAGGTCGTATTGGAAACAAAGATCTTGCGGACTTCGGGCGCCATAAAGAATGGTGATTTCCCGGTAATCCGCTCGGGTGTCCACAACATTATGAATCAGCGAACGGAGGGGGGCCATGCCGATCCCCCCGCCAATGAACAAAAGGTTTTTTTCTTTGAGCTTATCCAAAGGAAAATGGTTTCCGTAAGGCCCCCGAAAACCTATGGTATCGCCCTCGTTTAATTGGTGGAGGGCATGGGTCACCCGGCCCACTCGTTTCACACTGAACTCCAGATGGCTCATCCGGGTGGGGCTGGAAGAAATGCAGAAAGTAGCCTCCCCCTCCCCGAAGACGGAATATTCGGCAAATTGGCCGGCCACAAATGAAAAACTCTCCCGCAGGGAGGCCTCTTGGAATTGAATGTGGAAAGTTTTGGTGTCCCCAGTTTCGGGGACGACTTTGATGATCTCCATGAGGTAAGGCTGATAAATGTTTTTTCCCTGGACTTGCTCGTTCATCGGATCCCTCTTCGTCTGATTCACCGGGCGATTGCCAGCAAAACTTCCCGCAGATCAAGGTTAACCGGACAATGAATTACGCAGCGCCCGCAACCCACGCAGGCTACGGTCTGGAAGTTTTGGTAGAAAAAGTTAAACTTGTGGTTCACCCTCTGGCGGTAACGCCGCCACTTTTCCTCCCGGGGGTTGTGTACGGCCATTTTGGTAAAACCCGGGAAGGCGCAGCTATCGAAGCAGCGGAAGCGAACTCCCTGGCCAGGCATCTGCAGGTCACAGAGGTCGAAGCAGTGGCAGGTGGGGCACAGGTAGGTACACACCCCGCAATTGATGCACTTATCCGAAACCCGCCTCCAGAAATCTTCATCCGGGAAGCGCTCCCCGGCCCCGGCCTTCACCCTTTCTAAATCAAAGAGGGGTTTATCCCTTCTCCCCCGAATTTCCCTCTGTCCCGCATTCCATTCCTTCTCAGAGGATTCCTCAAATAAGTCTCCGGCTCCTGCCAGATTTTTGCCTTTTTCCGTGACAACCTTGACTAAATATCTTCCCGGAATTTCCCTGAAGAATAGGTCCACGTCCGCTGAATCTTGAGGGTCAATACCCATCTCTTCGCAGAAGGAACCTTCGCATTGCGCTTGGCAGGCCTGCCCCAAAAGAAGGGTGCGCAAGAGATTCTGGGAATAAAAAACATCCTGATAATCTTTCAAGAAAACTGGTTCAAGGATGCGTAACGCCCTAGCGTCACAGGGCCTCAAGCCCAAGATAGCCCGTTGGCCATCCGGAGGGGGGGTGGAGCTTAACTGCAGCGAGCTGTCAGATGACCTCCAGCCGAGCAAGGCCTGCAGGGATGGAAAAAACAAACTCTTGGGTGATATACGGGAATTAAAGTAATGCTGAGGGAGGGTCTGAAGGTCGGAAAGAGTGTAAGTCCACACGCCGTCCACCTTGGCCGGTGTTAAGACTTCAGCCTGGGCTTTCAATCCGTCCAACCATTGAATCAATTTTTTGGGGGTAATTTTAAGGTACATTTTGAACCTTCGTTCACTTGATGAAATCATCGGGGTCTTCCTGGCGGTACGTTCGGAAAGGAAGAGCTTTGTCCAAATCCACACCGGCAACAAAATCAAAGAGCTCCCGGAGATCCTCGGCCATCTTTTCATTGAGCTTCATTAAAGGGATTTCCATGGGGCATACCCGTTCGCACTCTCCACAGGATACGCAGGTTCCAGCGACGTGCATCAGGCGCATCAGGTGAAATACGAAATTATCCCCTTTTGACGGCAAGGGGGAAACCCACTGAGGCATATTCTCTTCCACCAGGCAGCGGGGGCAGAAACAGGCCGGGCAAACATTGCGGCAGGCATAGCAACGGATGCACCGTTCAAACTGCCCCGACCAGAAGGCCCATTTTTCCGCGATGGGTTTGGGGCGGAGATCGTCCGGGAAGCGGGTTATTGGGGATACTGGCGCAACATAATCTCCAGAAAGAAGGGCATCGAAGATCAGGGGTTGGGGATAATGGCAAGCAAGGCATTTTTCCATAAGGGCCTGAATCTTCGGCAAGGTTTTTTCTTGCCCGCTGACCCGGATCACAATCTCCTGGCCCCGCCGGTTGATTTCTTCCAATTCCTCGATCGCACAAGAGGCGGCAGCAGCAACTCTCTTGGGATCGATCTGACCCGGGCAAGGAATGCCCACGATATAGAGATCTTCCCGTTTTACTTGTCCTTCTTTGATGAGAGAAACCAGAGATCGGCTGTCGCATCCTTTCGTCAAAATACCCACCCGCCCTTTGATCTCTTTCAGGTAAAGAGCCAGGTTGGAATGGAAAAAATCGTCCACCACAAGTCCCTGCAGGTCCTCCTCTTTGTGGGCAATCAAAGGGGTCGTCTTGAACTTTACCGTCCCTTTCTGGTAAGCGAGGAAATGAGCCACCCTGCCTTCTTGGAAAAGACTTTTTACCAGACCGACGAGGTCATCTTTTTTGATTTCAGGGATTGGTGCGGACATATCTGTTTTCCATCCTATTCATGGGCGCTCGCCGCCCCTTTCGCGGTTTGTCCTCCCTGGGGAAGCCGGAACAATTCGTTGGGCCCAAGGGCTTGCACATCAGCCACCACTTTGCTCACCACCTTAGCAAACTTGTCCCCTTCCGAAGCCGAGACCCAGGAAAATTGAACGCGCCTGGGATCGATACCTACATACTCTAAAAGCCTGGCGAGGATGGCAAATTTTCTGCGGGCATTGTAATTTCCTGCCGTGTAATGGCAATCTCCGGGATGGCATCCCGAGACCAGCACCCCATCCATTCCGGAACGAAGGGTTTTGAGGATAAATAACGGATTGACCCGGCCGGAACAGGGAACGCGCAAAATGCGCACATTGGGGGGATAACTGGTCCGCGAAGAGCCGGTCAGATCGGCACCGGCATAACTACACCACCGGCAGAGGAAAGCCAAAATCTTTGGTTCCCATTTTTTTTCTTTCTCTTTCGTTTCCCGCTTTGCTCCCATGGACACCTCTATATACGGCGCAAGGTACAGGGTGCAAGGGGCCAGGTTTTAAACCCATTGCCCATAGCCTATTGCCCATAGCCTATTGCCCATTGCCTATTTCTTATCCCTTACGTCTTTTGCCTTGGGCCTTGAGCCTTATACCTTAAGCCCTAAAAACTACTCGCCAGTGATTCGATCTCCGAGAAAATCTGTTGATCGGTGTATCCCTTCAGGGTGATCGCCCCCGGGCGGCAGGAAGCCACGCAGGCCCCGCAGCCATGGCAAACCCCGTCGATCACGCGCATCTGTCTTTGAGTTTGGCCATCGGGCCTCTTCACCTCTTCCTCGACGATGGCGCTAAACGGGCATAGGTCTACGCAGGTCTTGCAGAGCGAGCACAGCGCCGGATTAATCTGGGCGGTCATCGGGTCGGAGATCAATTCCTCATTGGCAAAGAGGACGCAAACTTTCACCGAGGCCCCACTGGCTGAAGCTACGGAATCGGGTATATCCTTAGGGGCCTGACAGGCGCCGGTGAGATAGATGCCCGCTGTCACGTTTTCCACGGGCGCCAGTTTGGGATGCATCTCCGTAAAAAAGCGATTTTGATCGTACGGGATCCCCAACATTTGCGCTACTTTGATCGCATCGCTGCGGGCCACCAGGGCTGTGGCCAAGACCACCATATCCGCTTCGATTTCCACCTGGCTCCGTAAGAGCGTGTCGGCTCCGCGTACGATCAACTTGCCGTTTTTCTCAAAAATTCGCGAGACCCTTCCCCGAAGGTAGTTCGCCCCGTACTGTTCGATGGCCCGCCGGACAAATTCCTCATAATTTTTTCCTGCTGCCCGGATATCAATGTAGAAGACGTAAACCTGGGCATCGGGAATGTGCTCCTTGGTTAGGATGGCATGTTTGGCCGTGTACATGCAGCACATCTTGGAGCAGTAAGGGCGGCCTAAGTTTTCATCCCGGGAGCCCACGCATTGGATGAAAACAATGGTTTTGGGCTCTTTGCCATCCGAGGGCCGCTTTAAATGCCCCTCCGTCGGCCCGGAGGCATTGATCATGCGTTCGAATTGCAGCCCGTTGATCACATCTTTATACCGACCGCCGCCGTATTCACTGTAATCATTGGGGTCGGATAGATCGAATCCTGTGGCGGCGACAATGGCCCCGACTTTTTCCGTAATGATCTCGTCCGTCTGTTCGTAGTTAATCGCCTCCGCTGGACAGACTTTCTGGCATACTTTGCATTTCCCTTGGGTGAAAAAACGGCAATGGGCCCGATCGATGACCGGTACATTGGGTACGGCCTGGGGGAAGGGAATATAGATGGCTTTGCGTTTTCCCAGACCCAGGTCGAACTCGCTATCCACCCGGCTGGGGCATTTCTGCATGCATTCTCCGCAGCCCGTGCACTTGGACATGTCAACGGAGCGCGCTTTTTTGCGGATCTTAACTTCGAAATTGCCCACGTACCCTTCGACGCTCTCCACTTCCGAGTAGGTTAGAATGCGGATGTTCGGGTTGCTGCGCACGTCCACCATCTTGGGCGTCAAAATACAGGCTGCGCAATCCAGGGTAGGAAAGGTTTTGTCGAATTGGGCCATCCGGCCACCGATCGAAGGCGCCCTTTCTACCAGGATCACCGGGTGGCCCACCATGGCGATGTCTAAGGCCGCTTGCATCCCCGAGATCCCCCCGCCGATGACCAGAGCTTTGCGCTCCAGGGGAATTCTTTTGGGGAAAAGAGGTTCGTTCATGCGAACCTTGGCCACGGACATTTTGATCAACTCGATGGCCTTGAGCGTGGCCTCGGCCCGGTCTTTGTGTACCCAGGAGCATTGCTCGCGGATGTTGGCCATCTCCATCAGGTAGGGGTTCAATCCCTCTTCTTTCACCGTATTCTGGAAAGTGCGTTCATGGAGAAGGGGGGAACAGGAAGCCACGACCACCCGGTCTAATTTGTACAGGCGAATATATTCCTTAATGATATTTTGCCCCGGGTCGGAGCACATGTATTTATAGTCGCGGGAGATGATCACTCCCTTCTCTTTGGACATCTCCTCTGCCACGTACTTGACGTCAACCGTTCCGGCAATGTTCGTACCGCAGTGACAGACAAAAACTCCGATTCGCGCCATCGTCTATTCCTTATTTTTTTTCGCCACAGAGATCACAGAGAATAAGAATAATTAAAAAGCCAGTACCAAAACAAATAAATCAACGATCAGTCTTAGCTTTGGTCTTTTATTTTTATTTTCCTCTGTGCCCTCTGTGTTCTCTGTGGCAAAATTATATTTGGATGTTTTTCTTTTCCAAGAGGGCAAAAGGATCGATGTTTAATTTCTTCAACCCCAGTTCTTCCCCCCGCAGGCCCAGGCCAACGCCCAGTAACTGGGTGAAATAAAAAACTGGCAGGGCGAAGTGGGCCCCATATTTCTTTTCCACTTCTTCCTGGCGGAAATCCAGGTTAAACTGGCAAAGAGGGCAATCAACCACAATAGCCTCAGCCCCAAGGTCTTGGGCCATATCCAGCAAATCGTGGGTCAACTTCAGGACGACATCCTTTTTGGAAACCGAGAAAGAGCCCCCGCAACATTCAGTCTTGAAGGGCCACTCAATGGCCTCCCCCCCCAGGGTCTGAATTAACCGGTCAAGATAAGAAGGGTAAACCGGGTCATCGAAGGCAACAATCTTTTGCGGCCGGGCTGATAAGCAACCATAGTAGCAAACCACCTTCAAACCATTCAGATCCTTTACCAGGAGTTTGGCAATGGCTTCCAGGCCATACTCGTTAACCACAACATCCGAGATGTGACGCACCTTGACCTTTCCCTCATAATCACCGCGTAAAATCTGATTGACCTTCCTTCTCAATTCCGCGTTCTCCCGCAGCTTATGGGTAGTCAAACGCATACGGTTATAACAAGCAGCACAAGGAGCTAAAACTTCCAGGCCCATTTTCTCCGCTTGCAGAAGATCCTTGGCCGGCAGGACCAGAGGCAGGAGATCGTCGGTAACATGGGCGGCCGAGGCCCCGCAACAAGTCCAACCTTCTATTTCCTCCAATTCGATGGATAGCTTCTTAAAAACGGAATCGATAGATTGCTGATAGTCTGAAGCCGTGGAATGAAGCGAGCATCCCGGGTAATAAGCGTATTTCATGCCCCCTCCCCCCGCTTGGCCAGAACACGCTTGATAATTTCCTGAAATTCCTGCAACCCTTTCACCGGGGGGGTGGTCAGCTTAAGCTTTCCTTTGGCCAAGAGCTTTCGCCCTAACCGCCAATCCTTCAGCGGATTCAGGGTAAGCAGGTTATATCTTCCCATCAGCTGGAGGTCATTCACCCGACCAAAGCGCTCGATGACTTTCAGGAAGAGTTTATGGAAGAGGGTGATTTCTTTTTCCACCCCTGTCTGTCCCTGGCGAAAGGCCAGGACCCGCAGGGCATCCATGGCAGCGGCTACGTCAATATTCTTGGGGCAGCGGGAAGTACAGGTCTCGCACGAAGCGCAGAGCCAGATCGTGTGCGAAGCCAATGCTTCCTCTTCCCGCCCTAATTGCACCAGGCGGATCACTTCGTGGGGAGGGACTTCCATGGCGTAGGCGATCGGGCAGCCAGCCGTGCATTTACCGCACTGATAACATCCATCGATGTTCTGTCCGATCATGTCGCTAATCTTTTTACCAAAAACCCGAGAATGGTCACCCAAGGTAATTTTCATCAAGCGCTCCCCTGCGCGGGTAAAGTTGTTTACTTATTTTATCGGGAACAGTTGGCAACTTCCTATGATCTCCCTCATAAACAGAAAATTGCGGATTTCGGAATGCAGATTGCGGAATTTCTAAATCGAAACTCGGAACTTAATTTTTCTCGTTCCGCCTTCCGCACTCGTCATTCCGCATTCCACCTTTCACCTTCCATATTCTTCGTTCCCCATTCCGCATTCCGCACTTGGCAATCCGCATTCGAATCATTCCCTGGGCAGGGTGACGATAAAAGTGCTTCCCTCCCCAAGCTTGCTTTCGACGCCTATCTCGCCGTGGTAACGGTCCACAATATGTTTGACCAAAGACAGACCCAGTCCCGTACCTTCTTGCCCCATCTCTTTGGCATTCTTAGCCCGATAAAATTCCTCGAATATGCGGGGCATGGATTCAGGCGAGATGCCGATCCCCGTGTCCGCGACGAGGAGGCGGAGCGTATTATTATCCAAGCTGAGCTGTAACCTCACTTTGCCACCCGGTGGAGTATATTTTACGGCGTTCTCCAACAAGTTACCCAGCAGGCGTTCCAGATCGTCATCGTTGCCCTTGATGGTCAAAAGGGTATCCGGGACTTCTACGGTGAATTCGATATTTTTTTCTTCAACCTCTGGATGGATGGTGTCCACGACCCGGTTTACGACTCCATTCAGAATTACATCGGTCTTCTCGGTTTCTGGAAGGGCTCCTTTAAGCGCCCCCAGGGCCAGCAGATCGCGGATGAGGCTTTGCAGGGCGATCAGTCTGCGTTCCGCCCGTCCGATCAGTTCCTTTTGCTTTTGAAAAATTTCCCCGGCGTATCCTTCCAAGAGAACCCGGAGGATGGACTGAATCGCCGCCACGGGTGATTTGAGTTCGTGGGCCACTGTAAAAACGAAATCCGACTTGGCCTGCTCCAGATCTTCCAAACGCTGATACGTGCGGGCATTCTCGATAGCCACCGCTCCTTGGCTGGCCAGGGTGGAGAGAAATTCGATTTCCTCATCCGTGAAGCGGTGGACTTCCCCTGTATACATCCGGAGAACGCCAATGGTTTGTTCCCGCACGCTCAAAGGAACGCAAAGTACGGAACGGATTCCTTCCTTCCGGGCTTCTTCGGGATACTGGAACCCTGGGTCTTTGGTTACGTCCAAAACCGCCACCGGCTTGCCGCGCAGCGCTCCTCGGTCCACTAAACTTTTGTTCAAATCCACCGGGCCTTTGGACAAATATTCCTCGCTCAGCCCGTAGGCTGCCCCGACCCACAGTTGGCGCCGTTCCTCATCCAGCAGGCGGATCGAACAGGCCTTGGCATTCATGGCCTTGGTGGCCTGCTGAGCGATCGTATTGAGCACCTCAGTAAAATTCAGGGTCGAGGTGGCCGCCTTGGCGATATCGTAAAGGGTCTGGGTCTTGTAATAGGCGCTCTCCAACCGCTGTTTCAGTTTGGCCAACTCGCGCGTTCGGGCCCAAAGCCTGCGGGTGATAGAAGTGGCCAAATAGATGGAGACATAAATCGCGCTGGCGAAGAAGAAGAAGGTGCCCGTGACATAGAAAGGCTGCTGAAAGTGGGGAATCAGGAATCCAGGGACGGACACATGGGGGATGATTTCATAGAATTCCAGCAGGGCTAAGGTCCCCACCAGAAGAACCCCAACGGTAGCATGAAAGTAGCAGGCCCTGGGTGGAATAAGGATACTGGCGATGATGGCGTGAAAAATAAAGTAAAAGATGACCGGACTGTCAATCCCTCCCGAATAATGGACCAGGAAAACCAGACCCAGCCAGTCTACGAAAAATTGCAGGCTGGCAAAATCACTGAACTGCTTGACCCCGGCGGAGGGATTGCGCATGAGGACTTTGAGGCGGCGGTGGAAGGCGGCGTTGTAGGCGGCGATGATCACCCCGACAAAAAACAATTCCACCTGCCGGGTCGGTAGGCGCAGGAGAGTCCCCACCACCAGGGTGGTGACTACGACCCCCAAGGCGGCGAACCAGCGCAGACGGATTAGCCAGGAGACCCGCTCGATAAGCTCCTCTTCCACAGGTAGACGAAAAGAAACTTTCTCCCATTTTTGCTGGGGCTCTTCCAAAATTTTTTCTCCGATAATTGGAATGGTAACTCGAACGAGTAAAAAGATTGCGATGTATTATTAATCGAGGGGGAAAAGATTGTCAACCCATTTTTGTTTCGCTGGGCTCAATAATAGATTTATTACTCTGCCTGCTTCAGTTCTGCTATTTTTTGATTGATTCTATTCTTGTGCTCAAGCGTTTGGCCAATAATTTCTTTCGCCAATTTCTGGTAGGTCAGTTCATCGGTCTTAGCGATCTCATAGGACTGGGGTTCGAATAATTGAAAGAGATCTTTATTCGTTCCCGAGGGGAAAAAAGGTTGTTTTCCAATGGCCGCCAGAATATTGGTTTTTTACGAAGTAAGCAACCGCTGTTCACAATCTACAAAAAGAAATCCTCAGGTTATGTTGGTTAAAGATAACCTTGGGGTTGTTCGGCTAACCGGGAAAGCCGCTTTACGGCCTTCCCGGAGATTTTCGGATTTTATATTTCCAGCGGCTATATGGTGGTTCCGCCGTCTATGGCAATGACCTGGCCGGTTACATAACTGGATGCATCCGCGGCCAGGTAAAGGATCGCGCCCACCATTTCCTCGGGATCAGCTACCCGGGCCATGGGGGTTTTGCCCATAGCCAATTTCAGGATGTCCGGGTTTTTCCATAGGGCTTCACTGAAGCGAGTTTTGGTGAGGCCCGGGGCGACCGCATTTACCCGGATATTGTATTGAGCCCATTGCTGGGCCATCACCTTAGTGGCCATAATCACCCCGGCCTTGCTTATGGAATAAACCGGTAATAGGTCGGGAGAAATCCCGGCGATGGAGGAAATGTTGATAATTTTCCCTCCCCCTTTTTCTTTCATCAGCCGGGCTACCGCCTGGCTCAGAAAGAACAACCCCCTAAGGTTGAGGTTCATAATCGCATCCCAGGCCCGTTCATCTACGTCCATAGCCGAGGCCATCGTGGGGTTGGTAGCAGCATTGTTCACCAGGATGTCGATCTTTCCGTACTCTGCCATCACTTGGCCAACGAGATTATTGATCTCCTCCACCCGGGCCACATGAGCCGCTACCGGCAGGCATTTTCTACCCGTTTTTCTTACCTGCTCTGCCACCTTCTCCAGGTCGGGAAGTTTCCGGCTAGCAATAGCAATATCGGCACCGGCCTGAGCCAACCCGATAGCCACTGCTTGACCAATCCCCCGACTCGCCCCGGTGATTAGGGCAACCTTGCCTTTTAACGAGAAATCCATTTTGCTACCTCCTATAGATTAGTTAAAAAAACGCATAGCGCCTAGCGAAACTGATTTAAAACTTCGTCGGCCAGTTGGCCAAGCGATGTTCACCGATACCGCCTGTTCTACGATCCTGACAGATCTCCAGGGCTCGAATAATGTAATCCCGAGTTTCCCGGGGGTCGATGACATCGTGGATGTAATGCATTCCTGCCGCCGGGTATGGAGCGCTGTCTTCAATCAGCTGCTGAACCAGCTTCTCCCGCTGGGCGGCGGGGTTCGGGGAGTTTTGAAGCTTTCCGCCGAAGACCACGTTGGCAGCGATCTCCGGATCCACAAAGCTCATCTCAGCGGTCGGCCAGGCTACCAGGAATTCGGCAGCACATCCCGACCCCGCCATATTCCAGAAGGCCATGCCATAGGTTTTACGAACGATGATGGAGATTTTGGGAACAGTGATCTGACCCAGAGCGTTCATGTAATTCATCACCCGTGCACCCACCCGCTTCCGCTCTGCTTCCTTGCCCACCAGAAAACCCGGAGTATCATGGAAGAAGAGCAGAGGGATGTTGTAAGAATCACAGAGGCAAAGGAAACTGATCACCTTGTCGATTCCGTCCGTATCCATGGCGCCCGCATTAAAATAGGGCTGATTGGCGATGATCCCGACCCCCCGGCCGTCCACCCGCGCCAGAGAGGTAATCACACTCTTGCCGAAAAGCGGCTTCAGGGAAAACAGGTTACCTCCGTCTACGATGGCGCTAAGAATTTTATTCATGTCATAGACACGATTCCGTTTTTCTGGAAGAAGGTCGAGGATACGGTCCATCCTGGCCCCCGAACCTTCTGGAACATCTTTTATAGGTGGTGGTTCATCGCAATGGGAAGGCATATAAGCAAGAAACTCGCGGATGATGGCGAAACATTCTTCCTCGTTTTTGGCCACCCGGTCGGAGTTGCCGGTGATTTCGGCATGCACTTTCCATCCCCCAAGTTCTTCGTCAGTGACTTTTTCGCTGATGGCCAACTCAAGTACCCGGGGTCCAGAAACGCCCATGGCGCTTCCTTTCACCTGGACAACGAAATCAGAAAGACAGGCCATCCAGGTGGGCATACCATAACATTCCCCCATGATCGCAGTTACCATGGGCGACTTTCTCACCCGGCTGTTGAGCTGGAGAAAGGTATCGTATCCTCCGCCGCCGAAGGAGCCCATCCCCTTCGATCCCATGATGTCCGGCATGCGCGCCCCGCCAGCCTCCCCCAGGTACACGAGAGGGAACCCCTTGCGCAGAGCCATTCCTTTAATCTCCCCTTCTTTGTGCCCGGCCACCCGACTGGAGGTAGCGGCCAGTACTGTAAAGTCGTTGGCTACAACCGCTACCGTTCGCCCGTCGATTTTGCCGAAACCGACAATTTTACTGTCTGCCGGAGTTTTATCCTCCATCCCCGGCATGTCGGAGTGGCTGAGCATTCCTACTTCGAAAAAGGTCCCTGGATCGAGAAGGTTGGCAATACGCTCACGGGCCGTAAGCTTCCCCTGGTCGTGCTGGCGCTTTACCTTTTCCGGCCCGCCCATTTGCAAAGCTTTGGCCTGGCGGCGCTTTAATTCCTCCAGTTCTTCTTCGAAGGGCATGGGAGTTCCTTAAGCTAAAAGCTGCGAGTATAGAGCTTAGAGTTAAAAAACCTCTTTTCTTTTTACTCTCTGGTCTAGTGTCCTGAGTCAGAAATTCGTTGACAAAATTTGCCGTGGCCCGGACGGAGGACCGATGCGCGCCGCCAAAATCGGCCGGGAAATGGCTGGCTTGGTAGCAACAGCCTTGTTTCCGTCAAGAAGCCAGCGGGGCGGCAACTGCTGCATACCACTTATGGATTTTAGAGCAAGCCTCGCTCCGCTCGTTCAAGAGGAGACCACCGCCTCATTTTGGCCAGCGCAGCGGGCTTTCGCCCGGGCCTTCAGACCATCGTTGATTTATTTGACCAATTAACGACTCAGGACACTATGCTATTTTTTACTGTAGTCATACCAACCCTTGCCGGCCTTCTCCCCGTAGTGGCCCTTCATGTATCTTTCCACAGCGCTGGGGGAGGGCAGGTCGGCCCGATCTCCGGTCTCTTTGAAGCGTTCCATGGACCTGATGTAGTTGAGGTCGATTCCGGTCAGGTCCATCAGCCGGAAGGGCCCCATGGGATGCCCGGCGCCGTAGACGCAGGCTTTATCGATGTCCTCAAAGCTGGCGATTCCCATCTCCAGCATCCAAAGGGCCTCGCGGCCGATCACTCGGAAGATCCGGTTGAGCAGGAATCCCTCCACTTCTTTCTTGAGGAGGACCGGAATCTTTTCCAGCTTCTCGGAAAGGTCCATGGTGACCTTGGCCGTTTCGTCGGAGACGTGGGGGCCTTTAACCACTTCGACGAGTTTCATCACCAGCGCCGGGTTGAAAAAGTGCATGTTAACCACTTTCGACGGCCGTTTCGTTGCGTCGGCGACGAGAGAGCTCACGAGGTACGAGCTGTTGGTAGCTAAGATGGCATGGGCCGGAGCCAGACGGTCGAGATCGGCGAAAACTTTTCTCTTGACCTCAAGAACTTCCACCGCCGCTTCAATGACGTAATCAGCGTCTTGCACCGCTTCTTTCAAATCCAAGGTAAAGGAGATATTTTTCCGGGCGTTCTCGGCTACTTCCTTGGTCATTTTCCCCTTCTCCACCCGCCCGGGCAGGTAGGTATCGGCAAATTTTTCGGCCTTCTTTAAGATGTCCGGAACGATGTCTGTACAGATGGTTTGATACCCATGAATTGCACAAAGGAGCGAAATTTGATGTCCCATGTTTCCCGCCCCCACCACGCCAATTTTTTTAATATCGTCAACGTTCATTGCTTTCCTCCTTTTTGAGTGATGAGTGTGAGTGTCAAAATCGACATATTTTTACTCACCCTAACCACTGACACTGACACTTTTTTTCAAGGTTCTCTCTCAATAATCGTGGCCACACCCTGACCGCCGCCAACACAGGCGTTGGCCAGTCCATATCGGCCACCTTTTGCTTTCAAAATTCGGGCCAGCGTTCCAACCAGGCGGATCCCGGTTGCCCCGAGCGGATGCCCGATGGCTAATCCTCCACCCATGACGTTGACCCGATCCGGATCAATTCCGAGTTCTTTGGCGCAGTTTAAAACGACAATGGCAAAGGCTTCGTTGATCTCCCAGTAATCGATGTCTTTAACCTGCAAACCAGCCTTCTCTAAGGCCTTGCGGCTGGCGGGAACCGGGCCGGCTCCCATGATGGTTGGGTCCACTCCGGCAAAGCCGATGGACCGGATAGCGGCCATAGGCTGGATCCCTTTCTTTTTGGCGGTCTCCTTGGACATCAGGATCATGGAGGTGGCCGCAGCATTTAGGGGTGAGGAAGTCCCTGCAGTGACTGCCCCGTCCGGTTTATACGCCGGCTTCAGGTCCTTCATCCCTTCCATGGTGGTGTCTGCCCGGACGGCCTGATCTTTATCCACCACCATCATTTTTCCATCTGCCTGTTCGGCCTCGATGGGTAAGATTTCATCCTTGAAAAAACCTTCCTTTTGGGCCTTGGCCGCCAGCTGGTGGGAACGTACTCCCCAGCGATCCATGTCTTCTTTAGTTAAGCCACTCTGGGCAAAGAGCTTCTCCGCGGTAAACCCCATATTCATGGTGGTCATCATATCCCAGTGTTTATAGGCCGGATCCGTGAAAAGGCGCATATTAGGGGCAATGGCCCCTTTCTCCAAAAGGGGTCCCCCTATGGGAACGCGGGTCATGTGTTCCATTCCCCCAATCATCACGATGTCGGCAAATCCCATGGCAATTTCCATAAACCCGACATGAATTCCAGCCATGGCCGAACCACATTGTTGGTCTACAAATTTGGCCGCGATCGTTTGCGGGAGGTTGGCCAGGAAAATGGGAAATCGCCCTCCATAACTCCATTGCTCATTCACGCCCGTGGCTGATCCCACGATGAAATCTTCGATCTCTTCGGCTTTTATTCCCGTTCTTTTGATGACTTCGGGAAGAAGCTTCGCTAATAGGTCATCGGATCTTACTTTGTGAAACCAGTCCCGGGGTGGATCATTGGGACGGGACCGCGACTGGGCAGTACGCAAATATCCGGCAATGACCACTTCTCTCATCGATAACCTCCTTTTCAGTCAGCAAGGAGCGGGGAGCTCCGTGCCCCTGGCTCCCTGCGTTTATCATTTCTTTGTTCCTGGCACTTCCGGATTTTTGGGCCTGTCCGGTATGCCCGCGAGCTTCTTGACCATTTTTTTACGGGCCTCGATGTCATACTGGGTAGTGATGGCAATACCTTCCATGATCGGCGAGCCTCCACCATGAAACGCTCCAAACTGGTGAATTCCACCCGTGGCTGAGCAGAGCAGGTCGCCCACGTACCGCCAGAGCTGGGCGGCATCTTGCGGTGGAATTTCCGGGTTACGGGTGATGTATTTGTATAAGAGATCTTTAGTCTCGGGGTTCACAAAATCCCCTTCATGGGGGAAGGTGGCCGGCATCCCTCCGGAAACGTCGCAAAGAATTTCGGCCTCCCGGAAAACCGCCTCCCCGGTTAGGTTGCGGCCCACGTTGGCATAAATGGAATGGGGGATATAACTTCCCGGCCCATAAGGCCTAAATCCCACCCCAGGAATGTATACTTCGGGCTTCCCCAATTCGGAAGCGGTGAAGCCGGCCGCATAGCCAAGCTCGGACACCCGGATAATCTCCGCCAACTTGTCCCGCACATGCGACGCCTTAGCAATTCCATTGTATTCCGCCGCCAAAGCCACCGTTCCCAGCATCAAGTCTCCCAACGCCGGCTTGCAACCTGAATAGCTGTGGCGGTGAAAAAGGGCGAAGAGCAGTGCACACGTGCCCCCGTGGATGGTTTCCCCGCAAAGGAACACCCGCTCCCACGGAATAAACGCATCATCAAAAATCGTATACGAATCCGTCGACCCAGGAGCAAAACCTCTCTTGAAATACTCCCGGGCCCGCAGGTTATGCACCGTCACGACTTGCTTTACCCCTTCCCAATCTCCAGGAACCGCAAACGCCACCGCCCAATCCTTCTCCTCCGGCAAAAGGGCACGCGTGGGAACCACCAGGATCTCGTCGGCCACAGAAGCCTCCGAATTATGCACCTTCGAACCCCGCACCACAATCCCATCCTTCTTCCGCTCCACCACACGAACATACATATCGGGATCCTTCTGCTGCGAAGGCCGCTTCATTCGGTCCCCCTTCACATCCGTCTGCGCACAACAACCCACCAAGTCTTCCTTCTGGAACCGCTCCACCCACTTCTTGAAATTCTCATGATACTGCGTGGCCCCGTTGTTCTGCTTGTCCGCCTCGTAAGAAACGTTATAGATGGCATTGGCCCCATCACACCCCATACACCGCTGAATACATCCCCCGGCGGCCTGGCAAAGCAGCCGAGTCATATCCTGTTTCTTGTGCAAATCCTCTTTGCTGTGATGGATATGACAGAAGCGGCTGATCTTCTCCCCAGTCAGGTGGGAAGTGGCCGTGCATAGATCCTGATGCTCGGGCTTGGCGGCGTAATCAAAGGTCAACCCGATAGTGTCGATGGTGGGCATCTGCAGCTCATCCGTGCGGGCGATCTTCTGCCCATCCATGTAAATGTTCCGCCGCATCTTCTGCAGGCCTTCGATATACTGCTGTTTGGTTCTCATCTCTGCCTCCTCCTTTTCTTATTCAGTTTTGCTCATAAAAATTTTTCGATAGCTTGATTTTAATCTCTGGATTGAATCATGGCCATGACGTTTCTCATAGCCCTCCGTAACCTTGGGGAGCTTGCTCCTCCGTATTCCTTTCTTCTTCCTCTGCACCCTTAGATTCTTCTTCCATTACCGAGAGGATTCGCTTGTATTCTTCCCGGGACAACTTCCGGTAGAGATGATAGAAAAATACGCTCATGATTTCTCTACCTTTGACAATTCTTTTAGAAAACTCCTCCGGGGTGAGTTTTCCCAGGGCTGCTCCGATATAATACTTGTGGGACATTACGACGATTTCCCGGAATAAATCCCGATAATGCTTGAGCGCTTCGGGGTCGAACCCATCTCGGACCCCAATGCCGCTCTCATCCATTTCAACGATCAACTTGCCGAGGGTTATGTCATCCTGAGAATACACCTTCTGCCCATTGCGAACTTCCGGGGTAATAATTCCCCATTCCTCCATTTTGGCCAGCCATCTTTTCCCCACGCCTGTTTCTTTTCTGAAAGCCTCTTCCCCGACAATTTCATTAGGAAGAAGCTGGTTTACGGGCCGGAAGTATTCACTCCGCAGGCTCAGGAAAGATTGCCCCTCGGATGATTTTTTCTGATTCTTGAGCATATTCTTAATGACCGCCAGGGGAAGAAAATAGCGATCCTGGAGCTCTTTGATGAGACGGATGCGGTCTACATAGCTAT
>ENA-OVNE01000010-OVNE01000010.1-marine-sediment-metagenome-genome-assembly--contig:-NODE-10-length-17247-cov-2.255154_pt1 | contig 17247 bp, 16 predicted proteins | sample MGYA00250109_ERZ650190 | MGnify/ENA primary metagenome ERZ650190 (study PRJEB26730, sample SAMN04396784) | marine sediment metagenome | isolation source: Baltic marine sediment | place: Denmark...
ATGGAGTCCTACCGGGCGATGCTCGATTTGAAGAAGGCAGGAATTGAAACGCAACTTGTAGTGGCAAATATGATCCTGCCGGAGGGGGTTTGTGTGAATAACTTTTTCAAAAACAGGAGACAAATGCAGATGAAATATCTGAGGGAGATTAAAGAGCGGTTCAACCTTCCTGTGCTCCAATTTCCGTTGATGCAGGATGAAATAAAGGGGTTAGAAAGATTGAGCGGTGCACTTAATTTCATAGGATGATGAAGGATCGATCTTTTCACGCTGGCTTTTTTCTATGGAACCAGAGGTCTCCAAAATTACGGTCTGCGGGCATACCATGGGGATGGTGGGCCTCGGGGGAATTTTTTTAAGGGCTAAAGACCTGAAAGGCCTGAGCGAAATCGAAGTGGAAAAGTTTCTCCTGGAAGAGGCCAAGAAGAAAAACTATATCCCCATTGCGCAGGAGGGGGAATATGCCAAGGCTTTGCTGAGGGAGTTCAAAAGATTCCTCGGGGAGAAGGTGGAAGAAGAACGTTCGGGCTTACAGGTTCGGGTCCTGGGCTTGGGCTGTGTGAACTGCCGCAAGCTTGGCCAGGAGATTCTGGCCGCGCTGGCCGAACTCAACTTGGCCGCGGATTTCGATCATGAGCAGGATATTAAAGAAATAGCCCGGTATGGGGTCATGGGAACCCCTGCCCTGGTGATCAACGGACAGGTCAAATCCGTTGGCCGAATTCCAGGGAGGGAACAGATTAAAAAGTGGCTCCTGGAAGGGGCAAAAGGAAAGTAGGGCGTTGATCTTGAAAGGAAAGTAGGGCGTTGATCTTGAAAGGATATCGGATTACCCATATTTTGCCCTGCCTGGCCGATCCGGATAAAATTAGGGCCATCGTGGAGCTGGAGGAAGAAATCCACGAGGCCTTCCCCTATCTCAATGCCTTGCTCAAAGGGTGCATCTATAACCACCCGGCCATGATCCTGACTCTGAAAAAAGAGGGGAAGATGATTACCCTGTACCCGAGAAAGGTAACCGTGGCCAAGGCTGTTGATGAAAATGATGTAAGGGAAACGATGGAATGGATCGGGGTCATGCTGGAAGAGGTAAAAGATCGCAAGGGCGAACTCCAGCCGAATTTCAGCCGCGGGGTTGAGCTGAAAGCCCTGGATATCTTTAAACTGCTTCCCGGGACTAACTGCAAAGCATGTATGAACTGACGTGCCTGGCATTTGCCGTAAAATTATTGGGAGGAGAAAAGGCCGTGGTACGGTGTGCCCCCCTTTTTACTCCGGAATACAAGGATAAACGTCAGGTCCTTATGGAGCTGCTTCAGGCTGCTGGTTATCCAGTTCCTGGGGTTTTGCGCTAAGGGATTTTTTTAGTGTAGGAAGTAGAAAGAGGGAAATTGCTGGAATTTTTTTCCCGAAGATAAAAGGAGGAAATGAAAAATGCCTCAGTCAGGAGCAAATACAACGGTAAAAAAATTGTCTTTTCTGGACCGGTTTTTAACCCTTTGGATTTTTCTGGCTATGTTTATGGGGGTAGGATGGGGGTACCTGTTTCCCGGGGTAGTGAATTTCTGGAATCAGTTTCAGGTGGGCACGACCAATATTCCCATTGCCATCGGGCTCATCCTGATGATGTATCCACCGCTGGCCAAGGTGCGGTACGAAGAAATGGGGCACGTATTCCGAGATTACCGGGTGCTGGGGCTTTCGTTGGTGCAGAACTGGGTCATCGGCCCGATTTTGATGTTCGTCCTGGCCATTTTATTCCTTGCCGGTTACCCGGAATATATGGTTGGCTTGATTTTGATCGGCCTAGCTCGCTGCATTGCCATGGTTATCATCTGGAATGACCTGGCCGCCGGGGACCGGGAATACTGCGCCGGCCTGGTGGCTTTTAACTCCATCTTCCAGGTGATCTTCTTCTCGATTTATGCTTATATTTTTATCACCGTATTGCCTCCCCTGCTGGGACTCAAGGGGGTGGTGGTCAATATCACCATCGGCCAGATCGCCGAGAGCGTATTTATTTATCTCGGCATCCCCTTCATCGCCGGGGTGCTTTCCCGGCTCATCGGGCTGAAAACAAAGGGGCGGGAGTGGTATGAGCGGAAATTTATTCCCAAGATCAGCCCCATTACGTTGATTGCCCTCCTCTTTACCATCCTGGTCATGTTTTCCCTCAAGGGGGAATATATCGTCCGGCTACCCCTGGATGTGGTGAGGGTGGCCGTGCCTTTGTTCATCTACTTCGTGCTTATGTTCTTCGTATCTTTTTATCTTTCCATGAAAGTGGGAGCCACCTACGAACAGTCCACGACCTTGAGTTTTACGGCGGCGTCCAACAACTTCGAGTTGGCCATCGCGGTGGCGGTAGCGGTTTTCGGCATCAACTCCGGGCAGGCCTTTGCGGCCGTGATCGGTCCCTTGCTGGAGGTGCCAGTTCTGATCAGCCTGGTCAACGTGGCCCTTTGGTTTAAGAGGAAGTTTTTTCCTTATGCCGTGGAGACCCCTACGGGGATCTGCCATTTAACCTGCAAGCCCTGATGGCCACCCCAGAGGAGAAGACTTGGGGAGGGGATGGGGGAAAGGGGATCTTTATGAGACGGGTTCTTTTTATCTGCACCAAGAATAGCGCCCGCAGCCAGATGGCAGAAGGGCTGGTCAACCATGATTTGGCAGGAGAGGTCCAAGCCTTCTCCGCCGGAATTGACCCCTCCGATGTCCACCCATTAGCAGTGGCCGTCATGGGGGAGCTGGGGATTGATATTTCCCATCATCGGTCCAAATCGATGGACGAATTTGCCAACGAAAAATTTGATTATATCATTACTCTGTGTGATCAGGCCAATGAAAGCTGTCCGGTTTTTTTCGGTGGGACCCAAAGACTTCATATGGGGTTTGACGACCCAGCGGCAGCCCCAGGCAGCGAAGCAGAAAAACTTTCCGCTTTTCGGAAGGTAAGGGATCAAATTCGGGAGAAAGTTGTGGGGTTCCTATCTAAACAATAGGGATAAGGGGAAAAAAGATTCTGGCATAGACATTCCCAAAGTTTCTTGGTAACCTGATGACATTCGAAAGATGAAAGGGAAAAATTGAATGAGTAAGGCAAGAAAGCATCTGAAATGGATTCTTCCAGTATTGGTTGTCATGATTGCCGGGGGAGTGTTCGGTTACTTCAAATTATTCGCCTGGAATCCGGAGAGGCAGAAAATCGCTGTGATCAATGATCGGAGCATTACTGTAGCCCAATTCGGTAGAGAAATAGCGAAAATTCCGGCTCCCTACCAGGACATGCTGCGGGAAGAGCCGAAACAGTTTTTGGAACAATTGGTCCTTAAGGAAATCCTGCTCCAAGAGGCGGAACGGCAAGGGATGAAGAATGATCCGGCCGCCAAGGGCGAAGAAGCCGAAATATCCAGGATTCAGAGCCTCTTGAAAAAAGAAGTTCTGGATAAAGTTAAAGTGAGCCAAGAAGAGGTAGAAGAACTATACCGCCAGCATCGCGACCAATTAGGAAAGAAGTCTTTGAATGAAGTAGCCCCGGTGATTGAAAACATCATTCGGGAAGCCAAAGGAAAAGAGCAAGTGGAGGAATACGTCACCTCCTTGCGGAAAAAAGCGAAGGTGGAGATCACTGAGAAACACGTTCAGGCCATTACCGCTCCCACGCCTCAGACCGACACGGCCGAAGAATTCAAGAAAGCCCTCCAGAGCGGCGTGCCGGTTCTGGTTGATTTCGGGGCCAATTCGTGTATGCCCTGCCGGCAGATTCGTCCCATCCTGAAGGAAATCAAGCAAGAATATAACGGGAAAGCCCATGTGCTGGTCATTGATGTCTATAAATTCAAGGAGCTAGCCGGGGAACACCGGGTTCAACTCATTCCCACCCTAATCTTTTTTGACAAATCAGGAAAAGAAGTTTTCCGCCATATGGGAGCCTGGGATAAGGCTTCCATCGTCGGCAAATTGAAGGAAGCTGGAGCGGCTTAATCACCGGCGGAGATCTGGGCTGAATTCAATTGGGTCCTCCATTCTATCCCCCCGTCCTTTGCCTGGAATTTAATGTCCTTTCCTGATTACAACCCGATCATTACCGGCGGATAGGGAAAGATTTGAAAAATCTTGACTAAAATGGTTTAAATTTTGTATTATTCATTTTTATTGAGTCAGAGGATGAGTTGCGGCGTAGGATCGATGAGTTTTCCCTACCTAATATCGCTATGATTGGGAAAGATGGTTAAGAGGATTGTTCTCCACCAACCCAGGAAAAATCCAATGAAATCTAAGGTCGGTGCTAAAATTTATAGCCAGGTTGCCATCCTGCGACGAAAAAAGGGAATGAAGAAAACCTGCGCCTGGCTGCTACCCTTTTTAAGCTCTTTGATTTTCTCCGCCCTGGTGGGCGCGGCGTCCAACGAAGACTGCCTGCAATGTCATTCGGATGCCAAGTTGGCCGCGGAGCGAAAAGGGCAAACCATTTCCCTGTTCGTGGATGGGAAGAAATTTTCCCGGTCCGTTCACAAAAAAATCGAATGCATCGGGTGCCATGAAGATGCGCAAGTAAAGGACTTTCCCCATCCCGAAACCTTAGGTCCCGTAAAATGCGGCAATTGTCACGATGAGGCTAATAAAGAATTTTTCGCCAGCCTCCACGGTAAAGCCCTGGCCCAAAAAGAGCCCTACGCCCCCACCTGTGCGGAGTGTCACGGAAATCATTACATTCTGCCGGCCAAAGACTCCCGGTCCGCCACCTATAAAATGAATGTTCCCTATCTCTGCGGCAAGTGCCACCAGGAAGGGGCTCCGGTGGCCCGGATCTACAATATTGCGGAGAAAAATATTTTAGAAAATTATTCCGAGAGTATTCACGGAGAGGGCTTATTCAAGCGGGGTCTCATCGTCACCGCCACCTGTAACGATTGCCACGACAACCACCTCATCCTTCCCCATGTGAATCCCCGGTCCAGCACCTCCCCCTATAATCTCGCGAAGACTTGCATGAAATGCCATAGCAAAATCGAGGAAGTCCATACCAAAGTCATTCGTGGTGAGCTATGGGAGGAGAAGCCGGGAGCCATCCCCGCCTGTTCAGACTGCCATCGATCGCATAAGGTCCGCAAAGAAAGTATAGCCATCGGCATATCGGACCGCGTTTGTATGAAGTGTCATGGGAAGGAAGACGTTCACAAAGTTGCGGGCGGGAAGAAAATATCCTTGCACGTAGAGGAGCCCGAGTTACAGAAATCGGCGCACAAAAATATTCCCTGCGTAAAATGCCACTCGGATGTGGACCCCCGCCTCCCCCGGCCCTGCCAATCTTCGGGGAGGATCGACTGCTCCGGCTGCCATGCGCGAGTGTCCAAAGATTATGCGGACAGCGATCATGGAAGGGCGCACCTCCAAAAGAAAGCGGATGTCCCCTACTGCACGGACTGCCATGGAAATCATTTTGTATTATCCCCGAAGAAGGAAGATTCCCCTTCTTACCGGGCGAATATTCCCCGCCTTTGCGGCAAGTGCCACCGCGAAGATGGGAAAGCCGCCCGGGTGTCGCGAGTTGATAAAGGGAATGTGGTAGTAGATTATTCTACCAGTGTCCACGGGGTAGGTTTGCAACAAAAAGGCTTGCTCCCCAGTGCGATATGTACCGATTGCCATAATAGTCACTTGATTTTATCCCATCAGGATGAGCGGTCTTCAATTTATCTCAAAAATCTTCCGGCTACTTGCGGCACCTGCCATCGGGGGATTTATAACATATTTGCCAAGAGCATTCATAGCTCCACCGTAACCCAAACGAAGAAAAAATTACCCACCTGCAGAGACTGCCATTCCTCCCATGAAATAAAACTGAGCCACCAGGACAAGTTCGTTAAGGAAGTTACCGATCAATGCGGGAGCTGCCACGCAACCTTGGGAAAAACCTACTTGGATACGATGCACGGCAAAGCCTATTCATTAGGGTATCTGAAAGCAGCCAAATGTTCCGACTGTCATGGGGCCCATGATATCTTGGAGGTTGATAACCCCAATTCCCATGTGGGGTTTAATCAAGTGGTCAAGACTTGCCGGAAATGCCATCCGGATGCCAACCGGCGATTTACGGGGTACTTGACCCATGCCACCCATCATGACAAAGTTAAATACCCGATTCTCTACTTCACCTTTTGGGGGATGACTTCCTTACTCGTGGGAACCTTTGTTTTCGGCGGCCTCCATACGCTGCTCTGGCTTCCCCGATCCTTTACCCGCATGCGGGAAAAAAAGGCGTTAAAAACCCACCACAAAAGGTATTATATCCAGCGTTTTACCGGGATCCAGCGCCTTTCTCATTTGGTCGTTATCCTCAGTTTTATGGGGTTGGTTCTTACGGGGATGGTGCTGAAATTTGCGGGAATGCCCTGGGCTAAACTTCTGACCGATCTGCTGGGAGGGGTAGAACTAGCGAGTCGGATTCACCGTTTATGCGCGGTTATTCTCATCGCATTATTTTTCCATCATATCTATGCTCTAATAAAATTTAAATGGGAAAGAAAGACGCCCCTGAAGGAATTCTTTTTTGGCAAAGACTCCTTGATGTTCAATTTACAGGACATCAAGGATTTTCAGGGCACCATGAAATGGTTTCTTGGCCTGGGACCTCGCCCCGAATACGGCCGGTGGACCTATTGGGAAAAATTTGATTATATGGCTGTCTTCTGGGGAGTCCCTATGGTGGGGGTATCGGGGCTGATGCTTTGGTTCCCGGAATTTTTCACCCAATTCGTTCCCGGCTGGTTGATTAACGTAGCCACCATCATCCACAGCGACGAAGCCCTACTGGCCACCGGATTTATCTTTACCATCCACTTCTTTAATACCCATCTTCGTCCCGAAGGTTTTCCGATGGACCCTGTGATTTTCACCGGCTTGGTTCCCCTGGATGAATATCGCCATGACCGGCCGAGGGACTATGAGGATATGAAAAAAGAGGGGCAATTGAAGAAGAATTTAGTTTTTAAGGATTTATCTCCCCGCTTTGTAAGGCTGGTATACATCTTTGGGTTCTTTTTTCTGGGTATCGGAATTTCCATCATTGTATTAATCATTTATTCCATGCTCTTCGGCTATCGCTAAAAAACCTATGGTCTTTTCCTCCGGCAGCCTCTTTTTCCTCCGCGAAAACCTTACCCCAGCCTCTTTCTTGCAGGGCCTTGATCATCTGCATGCGGGTCATGATCATCTTCCTCCTTTGTTTCCCGGGGCTGCCAAAAGTTCCTCGGCCTTTTGAACGTCTTTTTGCACCTGCTCCAGGATACTTCCGGCCAGTTCGGCGTTATGAACTCCTTTGGCCTTGACCACGAATTCATAGGCCTTCTTTCCTTGCTCGAGGAGACCGGCGGCCTGGCCCACGCTTCGTTTGGCCTTTAGGGCCTCGACCAACTTCTTATCGGCCTTTTCCAGTAGATCCTGGGTTTTTTTCTGGGCTTCCAAGGTTTCTTCCTTCCATTCCTTGAGCATATCCACGTAGGCTTTATCATGACACTGGGTGCAGGCGGAAGCGATATTCTCCAGAGTCTGTTTCTTGGAAAGGTCGTGGCAACTGACGCATTCTACTTTCCCGGCCTTCACGCTGGCTTTCGCCTCTGGCAACTTTAGAGGAAGGTTTTGAGCCGTATAGAGCGCCGCTTGTTTTTGATGGCACCGGGAACACTGGGTGTTCTCCGGGTTATGATGGCAAGATGTGCAGCCCTCTTTGGTAATTTTGACTTCTTTATGCTTTTCCGCCGAATGGCAGGAGGTACACCCCAAACCGAAATCAAAGGCATGGCGAGTGTGAGGAAGCTTCACCCCCGCCAAAGAAGTTTCCCGGGGAAGTTTCACGCCGGCCTTGTTATGGCAGAGCTGAGCGCAATATCCGCCCTTGATCGGGCTTTGGGCTGCTAATGCCGGCCCTGACTGGCCCACTAAGCGGAAGAAGCGGTCCAGGTTGCGGTCAGCCACCTGGATGAGTTCCGCCGCATAAAAGGGATTATGGACCCCCCTCCCGATTTTAACAAAATCTACATTATACTTGGCGTCCTCCAATAATTTTTTCGCTTCTCCCCATTTGCCCTTTATCGTGCCGGCTTTCTCTATCGCCTGCCGAGCCGAGTTCATTTTGGGCCCGATGTCCCGGATCATGACTTCAAAAGTTCCCTGCCAGTCTTTTAGCATCCCCTGGTACTGGTCGCCATGGCAATTCATGCAGGCTTTTTCTGAGGCCACGAAAGTGCGGCCGTTTCCCCCACTCCGGAGTTCTCCTCCTTTCGGTTGGATATGGCAGGCCAGACAGTCCAGACGGGCGATCAACATGTGACTGGGAGTCTTCGGAGCTCCCCGCCCCCCCTCTCCCAGGAACATTTCTTTGGGCCCGCTGTGAATAGCCGAGTGGCATACCTCACAGTTATATTCCAGGAATCGGACCTTGGAAGCTTGGAGCCCGTGTTTGATCTCTTCGTGGCACCGGGTGCATTCCACTTTCCGCTTGGCCACATGGTTTTCATGGATAAAGGTAATATCTTCATATTTGGCTAAGATGGCGGGCTGATTGTGGCAATCGTAACACCTTTCCTTGGGGGCATGACCCTCTCCCTGGATGACGTCACGGTGGCACTTTTCGCACGAGACGTGGCGGGAGCCGACAAAATCCTTATGATTGAAAGTAAATCCCTGAAACTGAATGTCCTTCTTAGGATATTCATGGCAAGTGGTACAGTTGCCCAAGGGGAGAACCCCCTTTTGTCCTTCCGCATGTTTGAAGTGACATAGGAAACAGGTGCTTTCGGTCACCTCGACGTGCGTGCCCACGACAATCTGGGAGTGGCAGCTAGTGCAGCGTAGCTGCTTGCCCCGTCTGAGGTCTCCCAGATGGAATTTGTGATCAAAGAGGATTCCCTTTTTGAAGGTGAGCTTCTTGGCTAAAAAATTGGTGGAATGGCAATTGGAACGCAGGCAGCTGGCGTCATCGATTTGGGCGTAAGGTTTGGAACTGTACTTTTTGGTCACGAACTGGACGACGGAATTGACGGCCTGGAACTTGACCCAGAGGGCATCCCGGGTCTGGGGGGGGTAATGGCAGGCTACGCAGGTGACCTTGTTGTGCTTGGAGGTGTTCCAGGCATCGTAATAAGGCTTCATGATGTGGCAACTGTTGCAAAAGGAGGGGCTGGTGGTGTAATAAAGCAGATAGATGAAGACGGCCAAAAATACCCCGGCGACAACCGCTAGCACTTTGTAAAACTTGGGCTGGAAATTGAGATGGATGCCGATCCACTCCAGAAACTTTTTGATTCTGTTTTTCTTAACTGATTCTCCCACTTTGCAACTCCCTTCCTTTTGCTTAACTCTTCTCTCCCTTTGGCTCGGGAATTCCGTCCCGATGGCATAGGGAACAATCCGCTTGCACCTTTTCGTGATGACACTTGAGACATTCTTCCCGTTTCAGCAAGATGCCTCCATGTCTTTCTTTATTGGCATGACACATTTCACAGGGCATATCCGCTTGAACGTGTTTGTTGTGGGGGAAAGAAATGCCGTAAATTTTTCCCTGGTATTTTTCGAACCCTTTGTGACACAGATTACATTCGGAGCGCACGATGTGGACCTGATGCGGCAGGTCGATCGAGCCCTTGGGGTGGCACTTGACACAGGAAGTCTTGGTTCGTTCATGACAGGTAAAACAGTTTTCCATGCGCGGCCGGTTGGTCTCCGGGGCCATTTTATCGTGCATGATGTTATCATGACAGATGGAACATTGGCCGCCGGTCTGCTCCACGTGAAACTTATGCGGAATGATGATTTTCATCACATTATGCTTGAAGGAGTTAATCTCTTTCTTCGGCACATCCGAATGGCAACGGAGGCAGTTGACATCTGTCCTTTCGGGTTCGGCCTGGTAGTCGCGGGGAATCCATTCGGCATGACGAGCGTGGCACTCGGAACAGTTAATTTCCGGGTGGACCAGGGATTTCTTCAGGAAGGAAACCTGCCCCTGCCAGTAGTGGCAGGTCAGACAATACTCCGGCCGGGAGGTGGAAAAATGAGTCAGACCCAAGAAAAAGACAGCTCCCAGGAGAACGCCGCCCACGGTTAAGATTCCTAAAATTCTCACCGGGAGGTGAATCCCCTTGTAGAAAATTTGGATGATAAGGCTGACCACTCGACGAATCATATTTATTCTTTCAGCTTTCAGATTTTAGTAATGGTAACGACCGTGTCCATCCACGCCTGACCGCCGCCAATCGGATCAGGAGCTGCAGGAATGATGGGGTTGGGATGGACGCCGTTGCCCTCTTTCTCCCACCAAATCAGGCTCGTTTCTGGATCAGGGCTCCGGAAGCGCCGAGCCTGGGCCACCCGCCCCAATTGCCAGTGGCCGCAGCTGTCGGAGATGGCGATGACCTGGGGATGAATGCCCTGGGTGACATAAGCCCGGGTGACGATCGAACCCAGCCGCGAAGTCACGCGGATGGCATCTCCATCCCTGATCCCCCTTTGTTCTGCTACCCGGGAGTTGATCCAGGCAGGATTGGCGTGGATGATCTCCGCCAGCCACTTACAGTTAGCGGTGGAAAAATGGGTATGAACATTCCACTGGAAGGTTGTCAGGATCAACTCTTCGTCCTTTAACTTCTTATGTTCGGCAATGGGGCGATACGTGGGCAGTGCTGAATAACCGGCAGCTTCCATCTTGGGGCTGTAGATCTCCAATTTTCCTGAGGGGGTGGCAAACCCTTTTTTCAAATAAGCTTGATATTCGCGTTTGGCCCCGGATTCCATCCACCAGCCGTGCTCCCGCAGATAATCCATTCCTCCCGCTCCCACCAACGCCGGGAATTTGGAGATGACCGCCGTCCAGTAATCCTCCGCTGACGCGTACGGAAAGGACTTTTCCATGTCCCGTCCCATCCTTCTGGCGAGTTCGATGAGAATATCCATGAAGGCCAAGCTCTCCCCCAAAGGTTTGACTACGGGCTGACGGAGGGAAATAAACGGAATCATCTCCAAAGCCGGAGGGGATTCGATCTCCAGCCTTTCCAAGTAGGTCGCTTCGGGAAGAAGAAGGTCGGCAAAGACCGAACTCTCCGTCACATGGGTACCAATGGCTACGTAGAAGGGGATGAGTTTCTCATCCTGGAGGATCTTTTTATTGGCCTCACAATCTGGCTGGGAGTAAACGGGGTTGGCTTTGTAGGTCATCAAGACCTGAACCGGCTGCCTTCCTTCGCGAATCTTGAGCAGTATATCCTGGAAATGTCCCCCCCGGGTGAGAGGAAACTCCTTGGGCTTCGTTAGAGGGGTCCCGGCGGAAACTTCCGGAGGTTGGGGTGCGGGGTCTTCCCAGGAAATGAAACGGGGAAGGCAGAATCCTCCGCGGATGTCCACGTTCCCCGTGAGGGCGTTCAGGAGAAGAAGGCATCGTTCATTCTCGACCCCATTCTTGTGCTTGTTCAAGCCGCCACTGGAAAGGGTCGTGGCCGGCTTGGTGGAGGCAAATTCAATGGCGATGCGCCGCAGATCCGCTGCGCTCACGCCGCACTCTTTTTCCGCTTGCTCGGGGGTGTAGGGTTTTAAATGGTCTCTAAGCCGTTCCAGGGAAACGTTCGTCCACTTGCTGATAAAATCCTTATCATACAAGCCCTCTTTTAGAATGACGTGGGCCATGGCCAAAGCGGCGATGCCGTCGGTTCCCGGCTTGATGGGGAACCACTCGTCGCTGCGGCCAGCAGTCTGGGAAAGGCGAACGTCAAAAGTAACCAGTTTGGCCCGGTTATGACTGCGTCCCCCGAAGATGCGCTCCGTCCTTCCTTCGGCGATCCGCTGGGCGAAACTGCTGCGCAGGAGATGAGCTTCGTAGGGATTGGATCCAAAATTTAGCATGTATTGGGTGTAGGCCACATCGTTGATATCGAATTCCGCTCCCCAGGTGAGATGCTGGGCCACCCGCTTGTTGGGCCCGCTCAAGGCACCGTGGCTCAAGTGGTTGGGGGTTCTAAAGGCATCGCAGAATCTTTTAGAGAAAGAAGAAGTGGTCACATCTCTTTCGCTGAAAAAGACAAATCTATCAGGGCTCCCTTGATCCTGGACCTTGCGCAACCGGCCAGCAATTTCCCGGTAAGCGTCTTCCCAGGATATCCTCTGCCATTGGCCTTCCCCTCTTTGGCCGATTCGCTTGAAGGGGTAGAGAAGCCGGTCAGGATCATAGAGCAGGTTGATTCCGGCCTGCCCTTTGGCACAGAGGCGGCCCCGGTTATTGGGATGACTGGGGTTTCCCCCGATTTTCACCAGCCTGCCATAGCCAACGTAGCCGATGATTCCGCAACGGGCGTAGCACTGCATACAGGTGGAGACAATAGGTTGACGGAATTTTCCCGTCGTCCGTGAGACTTCCTTCCCCCCTTCCTCCAACTCCTTCGCTGGTACCAGCCGGCATAGCTGGTTCTCCAGGAACAGAAAAGATCCGGCCCCAATGCCCAGCTTTAAAAAATCTCTCCGCGAAAAGTCACTCAACTCTATCTCCTTGATCAGTGCAGGGGCAAAAATTGCCCGGCAACCACCACTACGTACCTCATAGCCAATACGCCGATCATCACCAAGACGGCCGCGACCACGACCCCCCGCAGGGAACGGCCGGTCCAAGGAAGAAAAACCATGAACATGGGCAGAAAGCCACCCAGCAGGATTTCGATTCCCACGAAGAAGGGCTGAAATTTCCCGAAAAGGATCAGATGGGCCACATGCAGAGCTTCCTGCGTTGAGGTCAGCAGGACTAAAATGTCGTTCCCCACTAAGAAGAGGTCAGCGATGATCATCCCGCCCATCATTTTCCCCAAATTCAGGATCAGGGCCCTGTCACTTTCCCGTTCCTCCACCGGCGTATATTGATAGCGGTAGGCATAACGGATGGCCGCGGCTAAGATTACCAGGGCCATACCGGAGACCATGGCCGAAACGATGAAGAGCGTGGGCATCAGGGCCGTACTCCAGAGAATCCGCCCTTTGCCCAGGGCCAGGATGAAGCCGGTATAGCCATGGGTGCAAATAGCCAAGGGGATCCCGATTAATCCCAGAATTTTGGCCAGGCGGGCATTTCCCTTAAAAAGGTACCAGGCATAGATCAACCCGTTGATCGGATAGGCCGTTAGTAAGAAAGAGCCGTAAGTGATCGGAGATTTTAAGTTCAGGTAAAGGAAGAGGTGCCAAAACCGGGGAGGTTGCTCCAGGTCGACGATCAGAGTGAAGGGGGCCAAAATGAGCAGTAAGGGGGCTAATACCGCCCCGATCCTTCCGATCGGCTTATATTCCTTTCTTCCTCCGATGGTGGAGATTACCGAGATGACGAAGGACCCGGCGCTTAATCCCGTGAGGTAGAAATAGAGGGCAATCGGAATCCCCAGGGGCATTTCGTAATGGATGTTGTAAAAAATCTTAAGGTCCACTTATTCGTCCCCCTTCCAGCCCTTCATGGGATTCATGGCATCCAGGTCAGCCTCAATGTAAAAGACCTGAGGATAGGTTCCCAGATCCGGTTTGATTACCTGAGTAGGAAGGGTGGCCAGCAGCTGAGTGATCTCGCTCTTGGGGTCCAGCATATTCCCGAAGATTCGAGCCCGGCCCAGGCAAGTCTCCACGCAGGCTGGTTCAATCCCTGCATCCACGCGGTGCCGACAAAACTCGCATTTCTGGACAATTCTTTTCAGTGGGTTGATGGAGCGCACGTCATAAGGGCAGGAGGCCATGCAGTATTTGCACCCGATGCAACGATGCGGGTCAACCACCACGATGCCATCCTCGCGCTTCCAGGTCGCCTTGACTGGGCAGTTGGTCAAACAGATGGGATTATCGCAGTTATTACAAAGTGAGGGCAAAAAGAATTTTCGTACGTGGGGGTACGTCCCCTTTTCGATAATCTTCACCCACGATCGGTATACCCCGGGAGGAGATTCCAACTCTGCCTTGCAGGCTACCGAGCAGCTATGGCAGCCGATGCATCGCCTAAGGTCGATGACCATTCCGTAATGAACCTTGGCTTCCGCTTTCTTTTCCGGCTTCTCCTGAAGCTTTTCTTTGGACATCCTCCTATTCTCTCTTTTTCATGGATTCGTTTTTTAAATAGAGAAACACGATTACCAGGCCGATGAGGGAGAGGAGGATCATTCCAATCTTCTTGCGCTCCTCCAAACCTTCCTCGAACTTGGCGATTAATTTCTGGTCGCTCTGCAGAATCTTATTGGCCTGATCGGTTAATTCAGTCAGTTTTTTTACTTCGACGGCATGGGTCCAGGGTTTTGCTTCCGTCAGTTTTCCCTGGACTTCCACCAATTTTCCTTCCAGCTCCGAAACCTCCAGATGTTTAGCCTTCAGCCGCTCGATGGCTTGCTGACTCATCTGGATGGATTGGGCCGTTTTCTGAAGAACCCCCTTCATCTCCTGAGCCTGGGCATAAGGAGTGGATTTGGGGTCATGGCAGCTTCCACAATGACCTTGTTGATCTCCGGTCAAAGCATCCAGGGAAGGATAAGGGATCTCGTGGTTGCCATGGCAAGTGATACATTTGGGAATTCCTGTCTGTTGTACAGCTTTCTCGTGGGGGCCCTGTCGAAAATATCGGGCAATCGTCGTATGGCAGTTTCCGCAGACGGCAGCCACTTCTTTCACACCCGGGGGAGTGGCGCCATGGATCCCATGACAGGTGGCACAATTGGGCGCCAGGGAAGGATTTTTCCCCGAAATTTTTCCAAAGAGAATCTTGCCGTGATAGCTTAGTTGGAATTGCTGGAGCTGATCGGTGGCGATTTTGTATGGTTCCATCAGCTTGGAATCGGAATGACATTTAGCGCAGGTCTCCGGAACCTTCACGTGATAAACATTAGAAAGAGGGTCATTTTTCTTGCGCACTTCGTGCGACCCGTGGCAATTGGAGCAGGTGGCTACGCGGTTGTCCCCTTTTGCCAGCCTTTGCCCATGAACGGAGGCCTGATATTCGGCGTACTGGTCCGTGCGCAGGTTGTACGGGCGCATTTTTTTCACATCGGCATGGCATTTAGCGCAGAGGGCAGGGATCTCTTTGGCTTTAGGAGTGCCGAGAAACCCCATCGCTTTGTTCATGGCTAATTTGGCAATCGACGTATTTCCCCCGTGGCAGTCCTTGCAGGTCACGCCTGCCTCTCGGTGCACGCTCTGATTCCACCCTTTAACGGGGTCGCCCAGTTTTCCGTCCAGACCCTGATGGCAGTTGACGCACACATCCTGGGTGTTTTGTCCGTGGGCCAGGTGGGAAAAGAAAAAAAGGAACAGCATGAAAAAGCCTGCCCGGACGCCGTGTCTTTTAAGTATCCCCCTCATTTTTTCATTTCCCTTCTTTTACAAACTCCTCGCTCTGAGATGCCCGCGATCACCCATCCGCCAATTCTTTCATCCCGCATCAGAAAAAAGGAAAAGGGGGATTGGAGAGACCGATATGGTTAAAAAATGATTATGAATAATGTCCCCAGACTGTGAAAAGGGCCAAGAGCGACACCGCGGTGATGATCAGGGCTAAAAATTTTGGCCGCTTCCATGGTCTTCGCTCTTCCTCGCGATCGAGAAATGGCCACAGAAAAAGAAAGAGGATAACCAAAGCCTGTCCCAGGACACCCACCAGTTTTGGCGCCCAGGACCCCATGAATTTTAGGTATTCGGCAGCTTTGATGAACTGGTAAGGTGCAAGAAAATACCACTCGGGCTTAATATGGGGCGGGGTGGTAAAGGGATCGGCTTTCGGCTCCATTGGGGCAGGGAAAAAAGTAACCAGAGCCACCAGAACCCCTATAAGGATGAAGATCTGGATGAATTGTCTAAAAACATGATCCGGGTAGAAGGCGGTTTGTCGGTCATTCTTCTTTTCTGATTTCATAATGATCTCCAGCCTTGTTCACCCAACGCCTGAAACCGTGGTTTTTGGCATACAAGGAGTATTTTTATCGTACCTCTTCCCTTTGTCCCTCTTTACAGCGGGTCAGAAATTCCCTGGCGCCGGATCATGGCAAAATGGAGGACAAGGAAAAGGAACGCTATCAAAGGTAAAATGACTACGTGTAAGGCGAAAAAACGCGTCAGAGTGATCTGGCTTACGTCATGCCCTCCGCGGATGAAGTATTTGAGAGATTCCCCGACAAAGGGTACGGTCCCGAAAGTTTCAGTACCAACTGTAGTGGCCCAGTAAGAAATCTGGTTCCAGGGTAGAAGATAACCGGAAAAAGCAAAAAGGAGAGTGAGCAAAAAAAGAATAACCCCCGTAAGCCAGTTGAAATCCCGGGGTGGCTTGTAGGCCCCCGTAATGAGAACTTTCAGCAGGTGCAGGGTAACGGTGATGACCATCAAATTCCCGGCCCAGAAATGAACGCCTCGGACCAACCATCCCAAGGAGACCACGTTGGTGATCTCCACCACGCTTTGGTAGGCTTCGCCGGTGGTGGGACGATAGTACATGAGGAGGAGAATGCCCGAGATGAGTAGCAGAAGAAAAAGGATAAAACTCAGGCCCCCTAAACAAGCCAGCAGGTTATTTTCAATCCAGGTGCGGTAGTGGGGTACGGGTTTCTTCAGTTGTTCTTCAAAGGCTTCCCGGATTTTTAATCGTTCATCCAGTGGCCCATAAATGAATCCGGTGAGAGAGAAAAAGTTGATGATCTCCCGGATCAGGGTTCTTTTTTCTATTTCCCGCCTATCTTTCTTTCCCAGTTTTTCCAGGTCTTCCGGGGACATTTCAGGCCTCCCCAATCACGATTTGATCTGAGGTTAATTTGACTGGAAAAGTTTGTAAGGGCAGGGGTGCGGGCCCGCCCAAAACCTTCCCGGTTTTGAGGTCAAAAAAAGCATCGTGGCAGGCACAGTGTAGGTTATCCCCCATCTTCATCCCCGTATCCCCTTTATCCTTCCAGTGGACGATACACGCCAGATGCGTACATACTGCCGATAGGGCATAAACGGCATTCCCCTTGCGGACAACGACGACCAGCTTTCCCTGATGGCGAACCACCAGAGAGCGTTCGGCAGGGAGATTGGCCAAAGGAATGACGGTTTGTTTCCCCCCTCCTCCCCCGACGAGTTCCGGCGGTGGAGAAATGAACCTTACGATACCCCAGAGGAGGTTGCCCAAAAAAGCGAAGAGACTTCCCCCCAAAAGCCAACTCAAGAGAGACCGCCGCGTGAGTTTCATGATCCCATTTCTCGCTTTTCAATGTGGTATAT
>ENA-OVNE01000011-OVNE01000011.1-marine-sediment-metagenome-genome-assembly--contig:-NODE-11-length-17231-cov-2.997202_pt1 | contig 17231 bp, 14 predicted proteins | sample MGYA00250109_ERZ650190 | MGnify/ENA primary metagenome ERZ650190 (study PRJEB26730, sample SAMN04396784) | marine sediment metagenome | isolation source: Baltic marine sediment | place: Denmark...
GTGATTTTTGAGGTTAGGGGTAAGAGCAACAGGCAAGCTAAGGTTTAAGGAGAAGGGTGGTCTTCTTATGTTCTTGAATCGCTTTGTCGCTGAACCACCAGTAAACCTTGTCGCCATTGATGAAAGCCTTAATCTGATCTTTATTGTGGGGATGGAAGAGGCGGCCGGAGACACCCCCCGGTAAAACTGCCAACACCTTGTCGTCATCGCTTAAGTCAACTACCATCCTTAGGGAAGCCGAAAGCGTAACCCTGAATGGATCCTTAAACTCATAAATACCCCGACAGAGAGTCTCCCCGGAGCCGAGGAAGGAGTAAGGGCCGTCGCCTAACATCCCCTTTCCAAACCCCTCGCGCCGGATAGGGCTTACAAATTCGATGGTATGCATCTTACCCCACTTCCATTCCTTGGGATCCTTGCCGAGGGAGGCCCGGAGTTTATTTACCGCAGTCAAGGCGGCTTGATGGAAAAGGGTGTCCCTGGTTTCTTTGACATCTTTGGTTAGGACATTATCAAACCAGGACGACGTTCCTTCGAGCACCATCTGCTGCAGCCTTTCCTGCCAAAAATACCAATTATTCAGCATCGTCATGGCAAGATCTTCGCCCAGCTCATCCTGGAAGACCAGGAGGGCCAATTCCCGATAGACTGCCTGGAATATAATCGGGGCAGGCTGGTCAGGGTGATCAACATAATCCCACTGGGAAAGGATATCTCCCAATTCCTTCGTGGCTTCATGCTTCCTAAGAGCCTGGGCCATAATCGGCGCGATCTCTTTAGCCATGAGGTTTACGGCGTCCCTTTGGAATTGCCAGTGATCATCGACCGATTTTTTTCCGGGTTTTTCCATAAGCTGGATGAGCCTGCGGTAGCGGTAGGATGGGGATAAGTGTGACGAGTAATAGTAAGGATAATTTTTGCCAACAGTATCATGGTTACAGGTTCCAACCCACCCTCTTTGCGGATTATAAATTTGGGGCATCTTATCAAAAGGAATCCAGCCACTCCAGTTGTCCTTGCTGTCTTTCACGACGTAAGGAACGGTCCCATCCCCCTGCGAACGTATGGGAAGCTTCCCGCTGGCAATCCACCCGATGTTTCCTTCTTTGTCGGCAAAGACAAAGTTGAGCATCATGATGTCAAATTGGCTCAGCGCTTTGCGCACATCTTCGATGGATCTGGCGCTCATCAACTGCTCGGTCCCAAGGAGAGGCCCCATAGTCTCGAAAGGTGCCCATCGTAGGGTGAGAACCTTTGCGGTCTTAAGCCCTGGTAAAACTCCCGAGACAACCGGCCCTCTCCTGGTGAGCCTGATCTTAATCTCTTTTTCTTTTTTCCCGCCAGGTGCATTCTTATCCTTGATGGTGAGCTTTTCGGTTAGAACCTCGAAAGGAAGCGACTTATCGCCCTCTAAGTATCGATTGGGATCTTTGGGGTCCAGGGTCTCAACATAGAGATCCTGGGCATCGGCGTAAGCATTGGTGACGCCCATGGCAACGTGCTCGTTCCGGCCAACTACAATACTTGGGATGCCAGGGATGCTGACTCCGACCATGCGGAATTCGGGAGTGATGATACCACAGGGGTACCACGGTCCTGGCAAGACCCGGGAATCGAGGTGGGGATCATTGGCCACAATGGGCTTTCCTCCCGAGGAAAGCCGGGGTCCCGTCGTCCAGTTGTTACTCCCGACATGTAGGGGTCTGTCTTGCAGATAAGCAAGGAGGCTTTGGTCAGAAGCGAGATTGATCCCGCTTAATTCGTAGGCATGGGTTTTAGATAAAGTGCTTCCTGGAGACAGATCATCCGGATTTAGGTTTAGAGGAAATATTTCTTTGGCCTGCTCTATTCCAACTTTTTCTACCAGCATTTGGGCGATGATTTCAGTTTCAATGTTGGCCGCTGAATTCCAGCTCATGAGATACATAATAGCCAGCACGTCCGTGGGCTCCCAGAGTCCGGGCTTGATACCTGCCAGCTTGAATTCGAGATGATGTTCACTCGAACAGTTTTTGATGTAGACATTGACGCCGTCGACATATTTCTGGATAGAAAGTTTAGTTTGAGGATCCAGGATTCCCGCATGCCGTTGGGCATGGCGATGGAAACCAATGGTCCTCATCCGTATGTCAACCGGCTCTCCTCTCTCCCCAATCATCTCGCCGATCCTCCCGGTGGCAAACAGCCGGATCAACTCCATCTGGAAGAGCCTGTCCTGGGCCGTAATAAAGCCCAAGGCCAGGAAGGCATCATCTGGGTTCTTGGCATAAATATAAGCCATTCCTTTTTCGTCTCGCAGCACTGTAGCCGCTTCTTTTAGCCCGGGAAGGGTCAAAGCTCCTTCCTGCTGATAACGGTTCAGGCGGAAAAAGCCAAAAAGGACAGCGGCTATGATGACAACGAGGATCAGAGGAAATATGAGCCATTTTTTTGATTTTTTCATCATCGCCCTCTCAATTCCTGCATGGCTGAAGCTATTTTACGAATAGAGACAAATTTTGCAACTCGCAATTTCAGGGAATTCGATATTTTTTAGTGAATGACCATAGGCTCTTACGCCCTCTCTAAGGTTTATCCAGAATGATACGCACATCCAACGCCAGGCAGCCTTCTTTTTCCTGGAAGACCCGCAGAGGATTGATGTCGATTTCGCGGATTGCGGGGAGGTCGCAGAGTAGCTGAGAAAGCCGGAGCAGGACCTCGGCCACGGCCTCAAGGTCGGACGGTTTCAGGCCCCGGGCCCCTTTAAAAATGGCCGATCCACGCAACTCGCCGATCATCTCCAGAGCCTCGCCGCGAGAGATGGGAGCTACCCGTACGGACACCTCACCAAAGATCTCCACAAAGATCCCGCCCAGTCCGACCAGCACCACAGGCCCGAATTGCTCATCCTGTCTTCCCCCAACGATCAGCTCCCGTCCGCCGGTGACCATAGATTGAATCAGGACCCCTTCAATCTTCGCTTCCGGGTAAGCCTGGCGGATCCGCCGGGTCATATCCTGGTAAGCATCCGCCACCCCGGCCTCACTGCGCAGGTTCAGTTGTACTCCCCCGACGTCGGATTTATGGGAAATCTCCTTGGAGATGACTTTCATGGCTACGGGAAAGCCCAGTTCCTTGGCTGCTTTCACCGCTTCTTGGTTGTCGGGAACGGGCACTCCACGGACCATGGGAATTCCGTAAATTCTCAGAACCTCAGCCGCTTCATGGAGGAATAGATCCCTCTTCTCCCGGTGGGCTTTTTCCAGCAAATACCGGGCTGTTTCCTTATCCACCTGGAAGGATGGAATCTCCTTGGGTTGACGGACCCGCAGCATTTCGCCATAATACCAGCGGTTCAGTCCTAAGGCCCGCACGGTTTCCACCACCTGGGTGAAGACGGGATAATTGAGGTTTCTCTTCAGATAATTCACTTCCTGGTCTTCAGTGGATACATACAAGGCTACCGGCTTATCATATTTTTGGGAAAGCTCAATGAGCTGGTGGAAGAGGTCCCTGGACTTCTGCCCTTCCATCATGGCGTTGAAGGTGTGTAGAAAGACAATCCCATCTACCTCCTTCTGGGCCAGGGTACGGTCAATAATTTTTAGATAGATGTCCAGGTCGAAAAGATCACCCAGGTCCAGGGGATTCGTCAGCTTAATCACGGAAGCCCTAAAATGCCTTTCGATCTCTTCGAGGAATTCTTGGGGAAAAGGAGCCAGGGAAAATCCGGACATTTCACAGGCATCGGCGGCAATCACGGCATGACCGCCCGAACGGGAGATGATCGCCAGGTTCTTTCCCCGCATCGGTGGCAGCCGAATGATTTTCAGGTCATTGCCCAAAGTAGTGGCATCGTGTACCCGCACGATTCCGCACTGACGGAAGGCCGCATCCACTACCGTGTCATTACTGGAAAGAGAGGCCGTATGGGAAGAAGCAATGGTCTTGCCGAACAGCCCGATATTGGCTTTAAAGGCCACGATGGGTTTGGTGGACCGGCGGGCGATCTCCATAAGTCGGCGCCCGTCCTGAATACCCTCCAGGTAGAGCAGGATGTACTTCGTCCCCGGGTCTTCGATAAAATAGGCCAGAAGCTCTTCAGTCTGAATGTTTAACATATTCCCGGCAGAAACGAATTTATTCAAGCCCAATCCCTCATTGGCCATGAGGTTAAGGACAGACATGCCTACTCCCCCGCTCTGAGAGATCATGGAGATATCTCCGTGGCGGACGATTCGTCTCAAGGGCGGAAAGGGAGTGCAGAGGCCGTTTTCCATGTTGATCACCCCGATACAGTTCGGTCCCACAAAGCGCTGGTTATATTTTTTAGCCACCCGCCCCATCTCCCCTTCGGTCTTTTTCCCTTCTTCGCCATATTCGCGAAAGCCGGCGGATTCTATGACGACCCGTTGGATCCCTTTTTGCCCGCATTCGTCGAGAATGCCCGGGACCGTGCGGGCGGGTGTGAGGATGACAGCCAGGTCCACGGGGTCGGGAATATCCAGAACGGATTTGTAGATCCGCCGTCCGGCAAAAACTCCTCCTTTCGGGCCCACTTGATAAATAATCCCCTGAAAGCCAAATTCAGTGAGGTTAAAAACGATTCCCCGCCCCATGTTATCGGGGGAGTTGGAAACACCGATCACGGCCACACTGGTGGGATAGAAAATTTCGCGCATGGTTTTCTCCTAGAGTAAAAAATTACCGGTTACCGTTGCTGGGGAAAGGTCTCGATTATTCCCTTAAATCATTATGGAAAAGCCGCCATCGACCGGTAAAGCTACACCCGTAACGAAGTCCGAAGCGACGCTCGCCAGGAAAACGGCTGCACCCACTAAATCTTCAGGTTCGCCCCAGCGGCCGGCTGGCGTCCGGGAAAGTACACGGTCATCCAAACCGGGCATATCCCGCCGCGCACCCACCGTCAGGTCGGTGTTGATCCATCCCGGCAAAATGGCATTCACCTGAATGTTATCCGGCCCCCAGGCAACAGCCAGGCTACGGGTCAATTGGACAAGGCCTCCCTTGCTCGCTCCATAGGCCGCCAGCTTCCCGCCTCCCAGGATGGAAGTCATCGAGCCGATGTTGATGATCTTTCCTCCGCCCGTTTTCTTCATCGCCGGGTAGATGGCGTTGGAACATAAAAAGGCACTGCGCAGGTTGACCCGGAGAATTTCATCCCATTCTGTTGCCGACAACTCCTGGGGAACCTTGCGAATGTTCATACCGGCGTTATTCACCAAAATGTCGATGCGACCGAAGGTTGCGGTTACTTGCTTGACCATGGCCAGGATTTGTTCTTCATGCCGCACATCCACTTGAAGACCCAATACGCGCACCCCATAGGCTCTTTCTATCGCCTGCGAAGCTTTGGCCGTTTTGTTTTGGTTGCGGGCCGCGAGGACAATATCGCTTCCCACGCCCGCCAATCCCTGGGCGATCCCTAGACCGATACCCCCATTGCCTCCTGTCACTATGGCGACTTTGCCCTGCAAATGAAACAAATCTTTCATGATTTTCCTCCTCATTCGGGTTTTAAGAAATTCCGTTCCTTGGGACGAAGATGTTCGCCGCCCCCTAATGATCGTTTCGATGGTTTGTTTTTCCCATCAAGGCCGGTAGGTTCGTTAAACGGTAAACGGCCTAAACAATACTGACTGTCATAACAGACTTAATGTTCATCAGGCCCGAAAAAAGAGAAACGGGCCTGCTCCAATCCCTCAAGCTGTTGGGCCAGAGTCTCCCATGCGGTGGTCAAGGTATCAACGCGCTTTTTGGCTTCGGCGTGAGATTTCAAAAGCTCGGGGATATTTTCCCCCTGGCGGTAAATTTCCGGGTCCGACAAACGGATGGCCATATTTTCCATGTCCTTCGTAGCTTGTTCCAGATTGAACTCAACCTCCTGAATCTTCTGGCGCAGTCCTTGGGTCTCCCGGTAAAATCGGTTGCGAGCCTCGGCTTCCAACCGTTTCTGCTCCTTGGTCCTTCGGGCTGTGCTTTCCTTGGCCTCAAAATTCTCAGCGGAAGATAGTTGGGTATTCGCTATTTCGAGTTCCTTTTTTTCCTGTTCCTTTTTGTACTGGTAGTCCTCGTAATTCCCGGGATAAATTGTCAAGGAACCTGCTTTTACCTCAATGATTTTATTGGCCACAGCGTTGATGAGGTGACGGTCATGGGTGATCAAGCAAAGCGTACCCTTGAATTCCCGGAGCGCCCGTTCCAATACATCCCGGGCGGCGATGTCCAGGTGATTGGTGGGTTCATCCAGGAGCAAGAAGTTAGCCGGACGCATCAGCATTTTGGCCAGCACCAGCCGGCTTTTTTCCCCACCGCTTAAGACGGAAACCCTTTTTTCCACCTCATCGCCGGAGAAAAGAAACGCCCCCAGCAGGCCCCGGAGAAAGCTTATGGGTTCGTCCTTGGCCTTAGAAAAAATCTCTTCCCAGACTGTTTTGGATGGGTCCAGGAGTTCCGATTGATGCTGGGCGAAATAGGCTGAAGAAACATTGTGCCCCCATTCAATTGTGCCTGCATCCGGCTCCAGAATTCCGGCCAAAAGCTTAAGGAGAGTCGATTTGCCGGCTCCGTTGGGCCCCACGAGAGCCGCCTTTTCCTCCCGCAAAAGGGTCAGATCAACGCCGGAGTAAACTTGTACAGGACCATAGGCCTTGTGAACTCCTTTTAACTCAGCCACCACCCTCCCGCTGCGGATGGGCTGGGGAAAGTGGAAACGAATGGTCTTCTGCGGGTCAGCGATTTCCATCCGTTCCATTTTTTCCAGCATTTTTACCCGGCTCTGCACCTGGCGGGCCTTGGTGGCTTTGTAACGGAAGCGCTCGATAAACTTCTCGGTCTGTTCGATTTTTTTGCGCTGGTTTTCCAACGCCGCTTCCTGGATGGCCTTCTTTTTTTCCCTGGCCTGGACATACGTATCATAATTTCCAGGGTAGGGGGTAATTTTCTTCTCTTCAATGGCCAAGATCTTGGTTGCGACTCGGTTCAAAAAATCACGGTCGTGGGAAACCACCACGATGGTGCCCATATATTCGCCTAAAAAATTTTCCAGCCAGATGAGCGACTCCAGGTCTAAGTGGTTGGTAGGTTCATCCAGGAGAAGCAAGTCGGGATTGGCCAGGAGAATTTTGGCCAAGGCCAACCGCATCATCCATCCTCCGCTGAGTTCTTCCGTGGAGCGCTGGAAATCTGCTTCTCGAAAACCCAAACCCAGAAGGATGGCTTTGGCCTGGGATTCCAGAGCATATCCTCCTTGCTGCGAGTACCGTTCTTCTATTTGGCCATAGGCTTTGGCAAGAGTTTCCTGGATTTGGGTATCCTGCTCCTCGGCAATCTCTTCGGCCAGCAGGCGCATTTTATCTTCCAGGGCTGCTAAATCTTTTACTCCGCTCTGAACTTCTTCGAGCAGGGATTGGTCTTTAGCCGGCATTGGTTCCTGGGAAAGATGTCCAATATGCACCCTCCGACGGATGAAGATTTCTCCCTTGTCGGGGCGTTCCTCGCCAACGATCATCCGGAAAAGCGTGGTCTTCCCCGATCCATTCGGACCGACCAGCCCTAGGCGATCCCGCGCCCCCAGGCGCAAAGAACAGCCCGACAACAGGATTTTTTCGCCATAGGACTTTTCGATATCCTTAATTTCGATCATAAAAAATTTTGAGGTCGGAAAAAAAGTCTTTCCTTGCGCTAAGGACTTCTCTATAATAGCAAATTATCTGACAGTTCTCAAAGAAAGGAGAGTCGCATGCCTATTATCCATGTCAACATGTATGAGGGAAGATCAATTGAGCAGAAAAAAAAGTTGGTCGTGGCCATGACCGACGCCGTGGTGAAGTCTTTGGATGCCAAACCCGAGGCCGTACGTATCATTCTGCATGATATTCCCAAACACAACATTGCGGTAGCGGGTGTCTTAGCCTCGGAAAAGAAAGAGTAGACGCGGTTCAAATCTGCCCCCAGCCATCTTTTTTCTTATAATAGGCCACGAGGTGGGCTAACGCCTGCGCGGCGAGGGGTAGGGAAGGATAAGCCGGGATCCCCGCCTGGCAGAATCGTTGGCGCATTTTTGCGGCTTCGGTGGCCAGGAAAGTGTCTTCCCCGCTTCCATCCACTATGACCACCAGAGGTTTGCGCAGTCGGTTTCTTTTCAGGTACTCGATGACTGCCGGGGAACGATCTTTCTCTTCCGTTGCATAGGTCATCCGCGGAATTAACCGGTCCAGGATGATCATGTCGAGGCTGGGGTCGGCAAAAACCACCTCCAGGATTTTCGCCATGAAATCCGGGTCGTGAAAAGCTCGCCAGGCGTCGACGGGATTGCGGGCAAATGAGCCGACCGCAGGAACGAGGGCGGTCAATTTTTCCCGAGTTTCCCCCGTCAAAGGCGGTACCTGCAGGCCGGTGCGGATGCAAATGTCGGCATAATAAACACTGTTGCCTCCGCCCCCGCCCAGGATGAACAACCGCTGTCCTTTGGCGGGAGGCAGGTAGAGGAAAGCCATCGCTGTACCAACGACCTCTTCCAGAGAGCGAGCCCGGGTAATCCCCGCTTGCCGAAGGCCGTTTTCCCAAATTTTATCTTCTCCCGCAAGCGTTCCGGTGTGCGAAGCCACAGCTCCTGCTCCGGAGGGAGTTTCACCCCCTTTCCAAAGCACCAAGGGCTTCTCGGCATTGATGCGCCGGGCCAGGTTCAAAAATCGCCGCCCATCACGGACGCTCTCCAAGTAGAGGCCGATGACTTTTGTTTCCGGGTCCTCGGCCAGGTATTCCAGATAATCCGTACTGTCCAGGACCGCAGCATTTCCAAAACTGACAGCCTTGCTGAGGCCCATGCCTGTGAAATGGGCGTGTTCGGTAACTCGCTGCGTGAGAGTCCCGCTCTGAGACAAAAAGGCTAAAAAGCCAGGATTTGCAGGTATCTGACCCCAGAGCATCAAGCGGGAAGCGGGCACGTAAGGCCCCATACAATTGGGGCCGATGATGTTGAGTTTACCTTTTAAGGCGACCCGCTGGATCTCCCTTTCCAAATGGGAACCTTCAAGCGTTCCCAGCTCTTTGAACCCAGAAGTTAGAATATGAAGGTTGTGGATTCCTTTCCTACGGCATTCTTCCAGCACCGATGGAATGAGTTTGGCGGGAACGCAAACGATGGCCAGGTCTACGGCTTTCGGAAGGGCGGCAAGGTTGGGATAAACGGGCAAGCCGTTGATCTCACGAGCGGTAGGATGAATCAGATAAATCCGCCCGGGATAACCTGCCCGCTGCAAATTTTTCAAGAAAAATTGGCCGCCGAGGCCACTGTAGGTACGAGATATGCCCACGATAGCTAAACTTTCAGGAAAGAAAATTTTGCCAAAGATCTTTCTCCGTTCCGCCTCCATTCGTTTGGTCACAACCTCCGCAATTAGAATATTTTGGGGGACGCAGATGAACAATCAAAGCGCTTGGTCCGTTAAAGTCGTTAAGAACGTTGAGATCGTGGACGTACTCACCAAACATCGCGGACGAAACGAATCTAAGGGAAATAACGGACTTAACGATCTAAACGATCATGATTCATCGGCGATCATCTGTATCCGGACCAAAATTCCATCTGACGGGCATTATAACTTGAAATCCTCAGAAAAGAAATTTTTCTAAACGTTTCCTGATATCCCCTCGCCAACATAATGGAGAAAAAGTTGACATAGGCGTTTTTCTCTCTTAATATTCTTACCAGCATCAAGAAATATTTTGGAGCAAGGGAAAAAAAGAAAGGAGTATTCATATGAGAGAAGTGGTGATCGTAGGAGGAGTCAGAACAGCGATCGGGCGCATGGGCGGAACGATCGCGCGCTACCGGCCGGAAGAGTTAGGGGCCTTTGTCATTCGGGGGATCGTAGATAGGACCGGCATTGACCCTCATGGGGTCGAGGATGTGATCATGGGCCTTTCCAATTCCTGGCATGCGGCCTACAACCCAGCGCGGTGGGCCGTTCTTAAGGCAGGCCTTCCATATAGTCTTCCCGGTGCCACCGTGGAAAGACAGTGTTCTTCGGGCCTGCAGGCGATCAATTATGCGGCTACCCAGATCCTGGCCGGCCTGGGTGACATCTACATTGCCGGAGGGATGGAAAGCTGGAGCCAATGCCCCTGGATGATTCCCAGGGCTGAGGAGGCATATTCCTTCACCCCCCCGCAGATCCTCCGCCGCGAGACTGCTCCTACGGTGGAGGACAGCTTGGTCATGGGTGTTACGGCCGAGAATCTGGTGGAAAAGTATAAAATTTCCCGCGAAGAGCAGGATGCCTTTGGCTTGAGAAGCCAGGAGCAGGCTTTCCAAGCCATCCGGGCGGGTTATTTTAAAGATGAGATTATTCCCCTGATCATCTCTCAGAAAAAGGGGCAGGTTATTTTTGACACGGACGAGCATCCCCGGGAGACCTCCATAGAGAAACTGGCCACTCTGCCGCCGGTCTTTAAAAAGAACGGCACAGTAACAGCGGGAACTTCCTCCGGCCGCAACGATGGGGCGGCAGCCGTCCTGATGATGACCGCAGAGAAAGCCAAAGAGTTGGGTTACAAACCTTTGGCCCGATGGGTCACCTGCGCGGTGGCGGGCGTAGATCCTAAAATTATGGGTATTGGGCCGGCCTTGGCTATGCCCAAAGCTTTGCAGCGGGCTGGGTTAAAAATGTCTGACATGGACGTTGTTGAGATCAACGAAGCTTTTGCCGCCCAGGTTCTGGCCTGTGTGAAGGAATTAGAAGCCCAGGGAAGCCCTATTCCTATGGAAAAACTTAACCCTAACGGAGGAGCTATTGCTTTTGGTCATCCCAACGGTATGAGTGGAACCCGCCTGGCTATCTTCACCATCAACGAGTTGCAGAGGGGCGGCGGCAGGTACGGCATCGCTTCTCTTTGCATCGGAGGGGGGCAGGGACTGGCTACGATCTTTGAAAAGCTTTAACAAAAATTCACCACAGAGAGCGCAGTGGGCAATGGCAAAAAATAAATACGCTATGCGCATAGCGCTAAACGCTTAGCGATCCTCGTCGACCAGGTTAATCAGTCGGCCCTGAAGAAAAGCGATTACGTTATCCACGACCGTCTGATTTCCTTTCTCGATGGCTTCAGGGGTCATGCCGGCGTTGTGCGGAGAGAGGACTACATTAGCCAGAGATAAAAGAGGATCTGTGGGGGGCAAAGGCTCTTGGTCATAGACATCCAGGGCCGCAGCAGCAATTTTCCCCGTCCGCAAGAATTCGATCAGCGTGGATGTATCAACGATACTGGCCCGTGCTGTATTCACCAGGATACAGGAGGGTTTTACCTTGGCCAGAGCCTCTCGCGAGATAAGGCCGCGGGTTTTTTCGGAAGCCTGAAGGGTGATGGAAATCACGTCCGATTGGGAGAGCAGCTGGTCGAATTCCACGAACTGGATACCGGATTCCGCGGCTCTTTCTGGGCTGGGGTTGAGGGTCCAGGCCCAGACTTTCATACCGATTCCTTTGGCCAAGAGACCGAGTTGTCGGCCGATGTTGCCAAAGCCCAGGATGCCCAGAATTTTACCATGAAGCTGGATCATGGGCAGCCTTGTCCAGCGCCCGGCGCGGAGCTCCTGATCATGGGCCGGTATTTTTCGGGCCGCCGCCAGCATCAAGGTTAGAGTGTGCTCAGCTACGGAGACGGCTGAATAGCCGGGAGTATTACAGACCTTGATCCCCGCCCGGGAAGCTGCGGGGAGATCGATGTTATCCGTGCCTATGCCCAAAACAGAGATCAGTTTTAAAGCGGGACAAGCCTGGAGTAAGGATTCATTAAATTTAGAGTACGCCCGGATGTTAATGACTACCTCGGCCCCCTGGAGCCTTTCCTGGAGCTCTTCAGGGGAGGATGCCTTCTCTGGGTAGATCTGCACTTCGGCCAATTGTCTAAGCTGATTCAGGGCTTCTGTACCCGATAAAATTGACGGAAAATCGTCGGGAATGACGACGCGGGGCATAATTTTCTTGATCCTCCTTTTAGATTGCAGATTTGAGATTTGAGATTTCAGATTGAAGTTATTGTTTTTTCAATTCTTCTTGTAAGACCCGAAGCTGTTCCTCGAAGGCCGGTTTGAATCGGGATAAGGCTTTCTCCCATTCCGGGCTTCCTTCAACCTTGGCCTGAACTGCCGAGCCAGAAATCCCCTGCTTCTGCCAATTGGCTAGGAGATTTTTTTCGGTCTCCTCGTAGGCTTTTTCTTTCTGTTCGCGATACTTTTTAATCAACTGCTGGATTTGGCGGATAAGGGGTTTACTCTCCTCCCGGAAGGTTTCGATTCCCTGGAAGATCAGGTCATTATCCCGATCCAACTGGATGGCCTCGGATAAATATTGGCGCATGAGCTTTTCTAATTGCTTACGCTCATCAGGGGTAAATTTCAATAATTCCTTTTCCGCTTCCTTGAGGTGAAAATCAACTTCCAAGAAGCGATTCACCAGGCTATGAGCCTTGGATTTCATCTCCTCCTCTTTGAGCTTCTTCATTTCCTCACGTGAGAGATGAAGGTCTTTGGTTTTTTCCATGGCCAGCTCGATGGCACTCTTGATTTCCGCCATTTGCCACCCTCCTGCGATAATGACTTATCCGAGAATTTGAAAAAATTGAGTCATAAAGATACTACCAGAAAAAAAACTCCTCTTCAAGGAAAGGACGATGAAAAAGTGAGAGGTGGTAAGGATGAAATCGCTATTGACTCCAGAGGGGTTTCTGATAGAGTTTTTATAGAAATCAGAACGGGAAACCGGGAGGAAACTATGCCGATCGATGACTTCGACCAAATGAGGAACCGAATCCATCGACTTATGGGAGAATTTTTCAAAGAGGTGAAACCTCTGAGTTACCAGCCCAAGCGGTCCTTTCACCCGCCGATGGACATTTATGAAACCGGAGACAGCCTGGTCATTGTTATGGAGATCGCCGGCGTGAGAGGCGATGATATTCAAGTCCTTTTCGAAAAGAGCCTCCTTTCCATTTCCGGAACGAGAACCGAATTCAGCCCTACTTCCAAGACCCAGCTCCATCAAATGGAGATTGACTACGGATACTTCGAACGGACCCTGCATGTCCCATTCTCCCTCAATGTGGACGAGATCAAGGCCACCTACCGCGAAGGATTTCTCATGGTCACTATACCCAAAAAGAAAGAATCCGTCTCCAAGGCCGTGGAGGTGAAAATCCTATGAATGCCAATCAGCTTTTGATTCCTGATGAATCTAATATGATCTTGGGGAAGTCTCCCGCGGGCCAAATAGCCGGGGAAGGGGAGGGGCCGAAGGAAATGGAGATTCCGGATGAACTGCCCATCCTCCCCATCCGGGAAACTACGCTCTATCCCAAAATGATCCTGCCTTTGATGGTCAGCCAGGAACCACTGATCAAGTTAATCGACGCTGCTTTACTAAGCAATAAATTAGTTGGCATCGTGGCGATAAAGAGTAAAGAGGTGGGGCAGGTCAAGCCCGAAGATTTGTTCGAAATTGGATGCGCGGCTTACGTCTTCAAGATGATCAAAGTGCCCAATAGCAGCATCCGTCTGCTTATCCAGGGAACTGCCCGCATTCGCCTCACGGAGTTTACGCAACGGGAACCCTACATCCGGGCCAAGGTTATTCCCCTGCAAGATACGGTGGAGGAAAAAGGGGATACGCCAGCCCTGATGGTTGGGGTGAAAGGCATCTTCCAGAAGGTAGTGGAATTAGCCCCCAATCTCCCGGCCGAACTGGCCATCGTGGCCATGAACCTCGATGAACCCGGGGCCTTGGCCGACCTCGTCGCTTCCTCCCTAAATGTTCCTCTGGCAGATAGGCAAGCTATTTTGGAAACGCTTAACGTTAAAGACCGCCTGGAAAAGGCCAATCTACTGCTCACTCAAGAGCTCAGCGTTCTGGAACTAAGCTCCAAGATTCAAACTCAGGTCCGGGAAGGGATTGACAAATCTCAACGAGAATATTTCCTGCGCGAGCAGCTCAAGGCCATCCAGAAGGAGTTGGGAGAGAGAGATGAACGGACGGTAGAAATTGAGGAACTGCGCCAGCGCCTACTTCAGGCCAAACTTCCACCGGAGGCGATGAAAGAAGGAGAACGGGAACTCGATCGCCTGGCCAAGATGCCCCCGGCGGCCGCAGAATACACGGTCTCCCGAACCTACCTCGACTGGCTCATCGAACTTCCCTGGGCCGTTGCCACTGCGGACAATTTGGATATTCCCCAGGCCCAAAAAGTCCTGGATGAAGATCACTATGATCTGGATAAAGTGAAGAAACGCATCTTGGAATATTTAGCGGTCCGCAAGCTCAAGACGGACATGAAAGGTCCGATCCTTTGTTTTGTCGGGCCTCCGGGAACAGGCAAGACCTCGGTGGGGAAGTCCATCGCTAAAGCGTTAGGGCGCAAGTTTATCCGTATGTCCTTGGGCGGGGTGCGCGATGAAGCGGAAATTCGCGGCCATCGCCGCACGTATGTCGGCGCTCTCCCCGGCCGGATTATCCAAGGGATCCGTAAGGCCGGCTCCAATAACCCCGTCTTCATGCTCGACGAAATCGATAAATTAGGGATGGATTTTCGGGGAGATCCCTCGGCGGCTTTGCTGGAAGTCCTGGATCCGGAGCAGAATTACTCCTTTTCCGATCATTATATCGACGTACCCTTTGACCTCAGCAAAGCCATGTTCATTACTACGGCCAATATTTTAGATCCGATTCCACCGGCCTTGCGGGACCGGATGGAAGTTTTGGATCTTCCGGGCTATACCGAAGAAGAGAAGTTGAGGATTGCCAAACATTATTTAGTTCCCAGGCAGATTGAGGCCCATGGCCTTACGGAAAAGAACCTAAAATTTGAGGAGGGAGCCCTTCGCCGCATCGCTCTCGAATACACTCGGGAAGCGGGAGTGCGCAATTTGGAGCGGGAGATCGCCAATATCTGTCGGGGAGTGGCTAGACGCGTGGCTGAGGGCCAGGAAACCCTCACGGGCATCGATGCCGAAAGTGTGCCTGCTTATTTGGGCCCAATTAAATTTTTCTCTGAAGTTGCGGAACGAACTTCCGAGCCGGGGGTGGCCACAGGTTTGGCCTGGACTCCCACAGGAGGAGATATCCTTTTCATTGAAGCCACGCGCATGAAAGGGCGCAAAGGGTTCTCCCTTACGGGGCAATTGGGGGAGGTCATGAAGGAATCCGCTCAAGCCGCTTTGAGTTATGTGCGCTCCAACTCCAAGGCCTTGAAGATTCCCGAGAATTTCTTCGACAACAGCGACATCCATATCCATGTGCCCGCCGGGGCCATTCCCAAGGATGGGCCTTCCGCAGGCGTAACGATGTTTACCGCCCTAACCTCCTTACTTACCGGAAAGCCGGTACGCAACGATGTAGCGATGACCGGGGAGATTACTCTCCGGGGACTCGTCCTCCCTGTGGGTGGAATTAAAGAAAAGGTGTTGGCAGCCAGGCGTGCTGGCATCACCACAGTCATTCTGCCCAAGAAGAACGAGAAGGATTTAGAAGAGGTCCCCGAGCAGGTGAAAAAGGATATGCAATTCCACTTCGTACAGCGTATGGACGAAGTTATCCAGTTGGCCCTGAAAAAGAAGCCTAAAAAATAAAAAAGCCCTCTTTCCGTTTAAGCAAGAGGGCTCGATTTTTCCAGATTCACAGGATGATCAGGAACCCTGGTATTGGGGTTCCTGATACTCAAACACTTTCCCCTGATAATTCCGCAGAACCATCTTTCCTTTGTCCTGGGAGATCAGATAGGTAGGTCCTACGGGAATCTTTCCTCCACCCCCGGGAGCATCGATGACAAAGCTGGGAACGGCATAGCCCGTGGTATGCCCTCGCAGTTTTTCGATGATATTAATCCCTACGGCAATGGGGGTACGAAAGTGTTCTGTTCCCATGGCCAAGTCGCATTGATAGATATAGTATGGGCGGACGCGGATTTTCAATAGCTCATGCATCAGACGCTTCATGACCACAGGACGGTCGTTAATTTTCCGTAGGAGAACGGTTTGGCTTCCCAGGGGAATGCCAGCCTCGGCCAGCATGGCGCAGGCCCGGCGCACTTCTTTGGTGATCTCCTTGGGGTGGCTGAAGTGGATACTCATCCAGAGCGGGTGATATTTCTTCAACATCGAGGTTAGCGTAGGGGTGATCCGCTGGGGAAGAGTTACCGGAACCCGAGTTCCGATGCGGATGATCTCTACATGGGGAATCTTCCTTACCTTGGCAAGGATCCCTTCCAGATGGTCATCCTCAAAAAGTAGAGGATCGCCACCTGAAATCAAAACATCCCGAACCTTCTTCGCGGACTGGATGTAGGCCATAGCTTCATCCAATTTCTCTTCGGTAATGCACTTTTCACTCGAGCCCACCAGTCGGCGGCGCGTGCAATAGCGACAGTAAACAGCGCACTTATCCGTGACTAAAAGAAGGACGCGGTCGGGGTAGCGGTGAACCAGGCCATGGACGGGAGAATTTTCATCTTCAGCACAGGGGTCGAAAAGGTCATGGGGAGAGAAGTGAAATTCTTCCATGGTGGGAATGGCCTGCCGGCGAATGGGGCAGTTGGAATCATTGCGGTCCATCAATTTGGCAAAGTAAGGAGTGATGGCTGTAGCCATCCTTCCTTTCGAAGCTTCGATGGCGGCGATTTCTTCCTGGCTAAGGTTTAAGATTAATTTGAGCTGCTCCGCACTGGTGACACGATGTTTCAGTTGCCACCGCCAGTCCTCCCATTCTTCCTCGGTGGCATCTTTCCACGGATTGCGTTGGTGTTCCTCCTCTGCAGAGAGCGTAGCCTCTGCCCGACTAACCGTTTTGATAGGCTCCTTCGGGAGCACGGTACTGCCTGCAACGTTCATGGTCCCCTCTCAAGATCAAGTTTTGGACTTTGCAGTTCTTCCAAAGCCTTTTGGTAGGCGGTTTTGTGTTTGAAGCCGCTCTGTAAATATTTCCAAATTAATTCAAGCTTTTTAAAATCTTCTTCGCTGTATTCCCTGGTTTCAAGTTCCCCCATAGGAATCCGTTTCGGCTTGATATACCCTTTCTGCTCTAAGTAATAAAGCTTATGCCTTGGAATATTTAATTTTTTTAGTATGTCTGAAGTCCTCATGGGTATTCTCCAGAGGATCCTTATCTTATTTGAAGTAGCCAAATAGTTATAAGTTTAAATTTATAACTAAATATAGATCTATTTTTCTACAGATTATG
>ENA-OVNE01000012-OVNE01000012.1-marine-sediment-metagenome-genome-assembly--contig:-NODE-12-length-16492-cov-2.924459_pt1 | contig 16492 bp, 32 predicted proteins | sample MGYA00250109_ERZ650190 | MGnify/ENA primary metagenome ERZ650190 (study PRJEB26730, sample SAMN04396784) | marine sediment metagenome | isolation source: Baltic marine sediment | place: Denmark...
GCGAGAGACGGTCGCCTTCGGGCGGCCACATAGGGGATTAGCTCAGCGGCAGAGCACCTGGTCTACACCCAGGGTTGTCGGGAGTTCGAGTCTCTCATCCCCTACCATAGCGGTGTGGGGGAGAGGCCGTCCCCGTGACCCTCATAAGGTCGAGACCGCTGGTTCGAATCCAGCCACCGCTACCAATGACAATTGAATATGGGTGCGTAGCTCAACTGGTAGAGCACCTGACTCTTAATCAGGCGGTCGTAGGTTCGACCCCTACCGCACCCACCAACTCCTCGTAGTTCAGTGGACAGAACGCAGCCCTGCGAAGGCTGAGGTCGTTGGTTCGAGACCAACCGAGGAGACCATTGGGCGGTAGCTCAACGTCGGAGCAGCGAGCTTATATCTCGCAGGCCGTGGGGTAAGCACCCACCCGCCCAACCAAGCGTATAATGACCTCGTGGCCGAGAAGACAGGCGGTCGGCTGCAACCCGACAGACGCGGGTGCGAATCCTGCCGAGGTCTCCATAATGCCCCAGTAGCTCAGCGGACAGAGCACGTGGCTTCGAACCACGGTGTCGGGAGTTCAAATCTCTCCTGGGGTTCCATAGGGGTGTAGCTCAGCCTGGTAGAGCATCCGTCTGATGAGCGGCAGGTCGTGGGTTCGAATCCTACCATCCCTACCAATTGAATATTCACAGCCGGTGTGAAGAACCGGCAAACAGGAAATATGCCGTCGAAGCTCACTGGTGGAGCGGGGGCCTTTTAAGCCTCGCGGGGTAGGTTCGATTCCTACCGGCGGCACCAGGACTATCGTGTGGGAAGACCGCGGCGCGCAGGAGATAGAGGAGCGGTCGTGCTAGGGGGTGGGGTTATCCTAGCGAACAATGCCTTCGTGGTGTAATGGATAGCATCCGACGGTTCTAACGTCGAGGGTGCGGGTTCGAATCCTGCCGAGGGTGCCATACGGGGATGTAGCTCAGTTTGGGAGAGCGGCTGCCTTGCAAGCAGCGGGTCGGGGGTTCGAGTCCCTTCATCTCCACCAGCAATTATTGGGAGCCACTGCAACAAGTTCCTGGCCAGGTATAGGTGGGGCGGTGGCCCGCCGCCGGAGGGGTGGGGCTCCGGCGACACACGGAGGGGTGACCGAGCGGTAAGGTAGCGGTTTGCTAAACCGTACAGGGTAACCTGCGCAGGTTCGATTCCTGCTCCCTCCGCCAATTGAATATTAGGGACAACTGAATAGGTGCCGCTGTAGCTTAAATGGCAAAGCCCCCGTCCTGTAAACGGGTTGATGCGAGTTCGAATCTATGCCAGCGGCCCCATGTGGAAGTAGCGGTCAAATGGTAGACCGGCTGACTGTGACTCAGCAAGTTGTGGGTTCGAGTCCCACCTTCCACCCCATAGCTCCGTGAGGTAATAGTTAGCCTGTCGCCCCCTCAAGGCGGTCGCGCCGGTGCAAATCCGGTCGGAGCTACCATAGCACCGTAGCCTAGCGGTTCAGGGCGTCGGCCTTTCAAGTCGGAAGACGCGGGTTCGAATCCCGCCGGTGCTACCAGAAGGTTAACCGGCATGTCGGATAATGTCGGAAATTGAAATGATGGGCCTGTAGCGAATTGGTACAGCGCCACGGTTCAAACCCGTTGGTCATGGGAGTTCGAATCTCCCCAGGCCCACCAGACGCAAATCTGACGTGTGCGGGCGTAACTCAATCTGGGTGTAGTGTCAGCGGCAGCACGCCACGCTTCCAACGTGGCTGGGCAGGTTCGAATCCTGTCACCCAGACCATGTTTCCTTCCAACCAATGTGTTATGCTAGAGGCATGAGAAACAGGAATAGGGATAAGCAGAAGCAGGCAGGCTATCAGGCTAAGCATTACAAGGCGAACCGCGCCTCAGCCGTTGCCAAGAATAAGGAGCGGCGGCAGGGCATTGCTAAGTGGGTTGCTGAGCTAAAGATAGCGGCGGGGTGTGCCGACTGCGGGTATAAAACCTGTTCGGCGGCTTTGTCATTCCATCATTTGGGCGACGACAAAAAGTTCTGCATTGGAAATGCAGTCAGCAACGGCTGGGGACAGGTGCGCATCTTGGCTGAAGTTGCTAAGTGTATCGTCCTTTGTGCTAACTGTCATCTCACGCGCCACCATTGCCAAAAGTAGCTTGACGCCGCCCACTGGGCGGTGTTATTCTATGGGGGAGAAAGGGAAACGGCAATGAACGACTATCAGCAGGGATTCGAGCATGGGCATGTACAGGCTCTTGCAAACGTGAGAGTCGTGGTGGATGATTACTTCAATACCTGGCCCGCAGATGGCGACGGTGACGAAGCAATGAGAGACGCCCTGCTGGCCCGTATCAACACCCTGGAAAGAGAGGAGCAACATGTTCAACCATCCCATCGATAAGGTAGTGCTGCGGCTCCTTAGCCGCCCGCCCCTGGCCCTCTTCCGCGCCGCGGAGTGGCTGGGCAAAGCCATCGCCACATATGGGCCACGTGCCCACCTGGACTTCGGCCCCCTGCACGCGTCGGCTGGGGTCTATACCACTGACACCGAAGAGTTCACGTTGGGTCTGAGCATTGTCCCTTACGAGTTCATCCTGAGCCCGCTCAGCGGCATCCATCTTAACCTGGGCTGGTTCAAGCTGAGCATTGAGGCGAGCATCTACTGATAGCCAACACGCCGCACCGCTGCGGGCGGGCCGTTCTCCATCCTGGTGTCCGTCAACTGGGCGCTTCGCAAGGCGCTTACAGACCCGCAGGCGGGTAGCGTTCGAAGGGGGCCGCTGCGAAAGCGCGGCCTTCTTCCTTTTTTGAAAATAGCCCGAAAATAGGCCGAAAAGGGCTTGACATTCATGCGCTGAGGGCCGAAAATAGGGGTAGAAGAGAACGACTAGACGGCCTTCGGGCCGGAGAAAGGTGGGACAGCAAAATGAGCGGGACAAGCGTGAGAGTCAAGCTAGAGCGCCACATCATCGACCGCATGAAGCAGGACAACCCCCTCTTCAGCGGCAAGTACACCGACATCCGCGTGAGCGGGATTGAGGGCGCGGTGGGGCCGTTCGCCAGCGAAGAGGACTGGGCGCGGGCCGTCAACCAAGCGCTGGCTTTCCACAACGAAGTCCTCTGCGTGTACGACCTGGGCGAAAGCATCCCGCTGGTCGTCGCGGCTAAGGGCTCTCACCCTGTCGGTAACGGGCGCTGCGACGAGCACATGGGGCAGTATGACCGAGAGGTCGAGGCTGCGTGTGTTGGCTGCCAGCAGGAGCGCGCAGGCGTACCCGACCGTATCTCGTACAACGCCGACTGCTACGGCTTCAAGACCCTGGGCGAAGCCCTGGTCATGGCGTTGGCTCTGCGCGACAGGGGCAACCCGAATGACGCCTCGGCGACCGCTAGCTGCATTCAGCGAGTGTTGAAGGGATAGATAGGGCGATGACGAAAGACGACACGCTCTGGTCGAAGCGGGGGCAATTCCACAAGCGGCGCGAGCCGCAGGAGCCGACCGTAGAGGACAGTAGTCGCGGCGTCGTGACCGAGACGGTCGAGAGCCATCCCGCTTACGCCCAAATCGGGGCGAGCCGTGTGTCCGGTGGGGCCTTCCTGTATGGCTCCGACTTCCGGCACCAGCACTACATCACGATTACGATTCACGACAGCGCTCTGCACCGAAGTCTGTCCGGCGACCGCGCGCACGGAGGCAAGCGGCTCATCGAAGTCGCGCTGTCCGAAGCACAATGGGCGACGTTCGTCTCCAGCCTCAATCAGGGCGACGGGGTTCAATGTACCCTGGAGTACACGCCGGAGGCAGGGCTAATTCCTGCCATCGCGCAGCCGAAAGACCGCAAGCTCCAGTTTTCGCAGGAGATGGCTGAGCGGTTCGAGATAGCGAACAAGGCCCTCCGTGACGTGGGCACTCTGGTAGAGATTTCCCCGCTGTCACAAAAGAAGAAGGACGAGATTATGCGGGAGCTAACTGCTGCTCGCATGAACATCGGGCAGAACACCGACTACGTAACCGACCGCTTCGACGAGCACATGGAGCGCACTGTCGAGAAGGCGAAGTCCGAGGTCAACGCCTACGCGCAGCACACGCTGGGCGACTTGGCCCAGATGGCGTTGAGGGGCGGCGGCGGCGACGAACCGTTCTTGCTAGAGGCACCCGACGAGACTGACGGCACCGAGGGGGCATGACATGGCCGATACAAAGAAGCGCATGACCGTGAGAGAGTTCCTGGCCATCCCCCAGGGCGAGCGCCCGACGATGATGGACGCCGAGGGCCTGTGGAACCGCATCGGCGAGCTAGAGGCAGCATTGCGGGACGCAACCAAGATTGCCGCGTCCTATGAGCGCAACAAGATGTACCTGCTCGACGCCCTGCGTGCCGCCAAGCTTCCTGAGTCATGGCTAATTTCCTGGGACGCTAAATTTAAGCGCATCTGCGCCACAGCAGAAAGGAAGGCACAATGAGCAACCTGGTGGAAATCGGCAAGAAGTACGCCCGTAAGCGCTACCACATCGCGGTAGAGTACGAGAAGCGGGACAAGAAGGGCGTAGTGCGGCGGACGCGGGTAATGAGCCGCTACAGCGCGCTCGAAGCCCAGCACGCCCTGGACGGCTTCCTGGCGTCGCTGGAGCCGGAGGTAACCGTTCTGGGCACCAGCATCGCGCTGGTTAGAATCGGTAACGAGAAGCCGTTCCCGCAGCAGCGTTGGGGGGAAGCAGCACAAGAAGGAAGTGTATGATGAACACATCACATTCGACAGCACCATTCCGAATCGTCGGCTACGCTGGTGAGCACGATGAGGCGGGGGCTCGCATTGAGGACGCCCAGGGGCGGCACGTGGCTACTACCTGGGGCGGCCTACAGGAAAGCTCGCCTGCCGAGGAGCGGGAGCGCTATCATGCCGACGCCAAATTGCTAGAGACGGCTCCTGAACTACTAACGAAGTTCGCTGTGCTGGCCGCGGATGACCACGACCTAAGCTGCGATAAGACACGGTTCCCACGCACGCTGCACAAGGGAGTGTTTGAAACCTGTCCGGCGTGCCACGCGGAGCGCGACCTGATTGAACGGGCAGGTGGAGAGCTATGATACCATACGAGCGAGCGATGCCCGAAGAGACCCCGCCAGAGCGGCAGCACATCCGCTGCACCGACTGTGGCAACAACCTTAAGCGCGAGGAGATGGTACAGGGGCGCTTCCCGTCCTACGTGCGCCCGCGCGGCGGCCCTTCTCGCTCGGCGGGGTTTGGCCGGTATACCTTCTATGGAGAAGGCACCCGCGACCCGCTATGTCGGGACTGCTGGAAGGAAGCCGTGAGGAAGGCGTACCCACGATGACTTGCTCGATAACCTGGCCCACCGGCGACAAACTGCCGTTCATCGGCCAAGGTAGTCTGCTCGCTGAGATGGCGGAGCTACTGGAGCAGCTTCCTTGCACCGGCTACGAGCCCTGTGCGGACTCAGGGCGGCCCGTAACTATGTGGTGCCGCCGGTGCCGCGCCCTGTGGTGCTTCAACCACGACGAATACTGCGCAGTGAACTGATGGCATGGCAGGCGCAGCTCATAGACGGCCTGACTGTGAGTGGTCAGAATGATTGACCTGGGTACGCGCTGCTCCATCTGTGACGAGCCCCTGGAGGACGTGGGCGACATCTGTGAGACGTGTGGGCGCGCTATCAATGCGGCTGAGGAAGAGGCGCGCGAAGAGGCGAAGGAGCGGGAAGAGGCGACCGATGACTAGACGAACACGCGGCTTCGGCGAGTGGGAGCGCTGGAAGCGCCGCCCCCTGTTATGTAGGCTCGGCGCTCATAATCTCATCGGCGGAAAGTGGGCTCCCCGTAAACTCTGCCTTGATTGTCCTTACTACAAGGAGCGACGGCGATGAGCGACGATAAGGTTCCGGCGAGGACACGGTGCTCCACGGGCGACCTGTGCGACGCGTGTAAGGGCGCGACCAGTAAGTTCCTGGCCCTGAAGGCGGCTGGGTTCACAAGTGGGGACATCATCAAGGCGTACAAGGAAGGGAAGCTGGCGGAGTTGCTGGCACTGGTAGAGGAATGAAAAAGAAGCTATACCGCATTCACCTTATCACTCCCATAGACGGGCAGGGGATTTTCGAAGTGTCCTACGACACCGAGTCCAAGTACGCGCATGACCCTTACTCTTTGCATGAGTATGGCGTGTTTATCCGCCTCGGAGACTACCCCTCTAGGTTGATGTTCATTCCGTGGACGAACATCACCCATGTTGATACGTTGGCGGTGGAATGAGAACGATAGCCGGTCTACGCTTTATCCGCACTACGTATCTGGGGTCACATGCCTGGACGGATGAGCGTAGTGGGCGTCTAGTCTTGTGGCTGGATTTCCACATTTCGGTGCCCGCCCCCAGGGGCCAACGTCTGCGCTCCGGCAGGCACTACTCCCCGAAGTGGAAATGTCAATTAGACGGGGCGTCCTGGCCCTGGATTGGCTGTTGGAGAGATACCATCCGCGAGTTTGTAGATATGCTGGACAGAGAAGGGAAGCTACCGCTGTGAAGATACAGCGAGAGGAGCAAGCACATGCCTGACAACACTGAGGACGAAGAGCTTGAGACCTGTGGGGCCTGTGGGAAGCAGTTCGACTATGAGGACACCGAAGTCACCGGCATCGAGCGCGCCAAGTGGACTATCGACGGGGCGAAGACGCTGAGCGAGGCGGCAGAGAAGGCGCGGGAGTTCGCTGACTACCTGGACGACAAAGCCAGGCAGGGCTGGCAGCTAACAGGGCCGGTAGAAGATGACTATGGCTTCACCCACCACTGCAAGGCCGCAGCTTGATGGGAGGCATCTACTACTGCCCCCACGGATATGCCAGGGGCGTGTGCGGGGTCTGTACCGACCCAGGCCACGAGTGCCGCGAGCCGAAGCTGAAGAAGCAGGTGGCGAAGCTGAGATTACAACGGGACGCCTCGCAGGCGCTGGTGAGAAGACTACAAACTGAACTTCGGGCCTGTTCCGCTTCCTTCAAGCACCGCGAAAATGGCTGGTGTCCACACTGTTCATATGAACAAGCCCTCGCCCTCACCGAAGAGAAGATACTGCGGGCGCTACTGCCTGCTGTTAGAGAAGCGCTCATAAAACCGTCCTGAAACCGTCTATTTCCGGCCCGAAAGAGCACATCAGATACGCATGAGCACACGTATGCTGCTCATTTTCGTGCGTTCTGCGGGTGGGCCGTGTTATAATAAGAGACAGGAAATACGCATAAATGGCCGGTAGACGCAAGAAAGTCACAAAGCACGTCCTCAAACGCCAGCAACAGCAGGCGTGGCTCTGGGCGTTGGAAGGGATGGGCACAGAGACGATTACCACGCGGTTAGGTGTGAGTAAGAGCACTGTCCATAGGTGGCTGCGGTCAATCAAACGCGACTTCATGCAAAGACTCGTTGACCAGGGCCTTGACCTCACGGCGGAAGTAGCCGAGGTTTTGTTCTCCACCCACCGCCGCACCATCCCGACCGTGATTCGCGCGGCAGTTATGCAATGGTCAGGGGGGCGGTGCTTGGTCTGTGGCACTACTGAGAATGTTCAAATAGACCACATAATCCCTGTCAGCAAGGGTGGGTCTAATGACATCACCAACCTAACGGTGCTATGCGGCACGCACAATATCAGGAAGGGAGCCGCGCTTCCGACTGAATTGAGAGACCGCGGATGGCCATGAGAGCGGGCGTTAACCATTTCCAGGTCTGGCAGGATAAGCAGATTGCCTGGAGCTTGTCCCAGGCCCGCTGGACGAATAAGCAAATCGCGGATGCGTTGCATGTCTCTACCGCCACGGTGCGGCGCTGGCTGAAAGACAGCAAACAGCAGCAAGTCGAGGCCGTTTTGACGCAGCTTGTTGATGACGCGGTTGACCTGCGGGAGCGATTCCATCTTTACCAGAGCCAGGTCGATTTGTACCGCCGCGCGATTGTCGAGGAAGGCCCGACCGATGAGCGCCTTAATCGCCTGGCGGCGGCGGTCGCTAGTTTGAACGAGTGCCGAAGCGAGTTTTACGGCTTGCTCCAGAACGGCATGAAGCTGCTCATGGCAAGGGCAACCGAGACGGGCCAGACGGGGATTTCGGCCCAATTCCACTACAACGCAGAAGAGTTCTACAGGGAGATTAGGGAGTACCGGCGTCGGGTGCCGCTGCTGGCCGGTCAACAGCCTGGGCTACTGGAAAGTCCTGAAGACAAGCAGCGGCGTGTGGCTGAGTTTATCCGCGAGTACGGCACGGAAAAACTCCCGACTGAGACGCTTTAGGAAAGGGAAGAGCCAATGACACCTTACTGCGGGAAATGCCACAAGTGGCTGGACGGGCCAGGGCCGGATGAGACGGTCTGCGGCTGCAATAACCCTGACCTGACCAAAGACCCCAACTGCCACAACAGCGGCCACGCCCACCACGACCCTGAGAGCCCCATCCTCAAGATGGACAGGCAAGTGGCGGCGCTGGAAGAGGCGATAGACACGGGCCGCAACCATGAGTGGGGGCGCTCGGTTCTCCCCACGGATAACCGGACTTGTTCGTTCTGCGGCGCGGACGCCGACAGCCTGGAAGGTGACGCCTGGGCGTACTGTCCGGTGCGGACGCCAAAGGATGAGCCAGCCACACCGGCGGAGATAGAGCAATACAAGGAGCTAGGCCGCCGGACACACAAACAACGGCCAGGGCCACGCCCGCTTGACGATGGCTACGACGCCAAGCGCATCAACTGGCCGCGCCTGTGGGAGCGAGTGTTAGCCTCGGTCATCAACGCCATTTTCTATGGTACATTGTTGGTGGCGGCTAAGGCGCTGGGCCTACTGTAAGGAAGGGGACTGCGATGATACTCCACTGGCTGATGGCGACACTGAGACGGGAACTCGTTTTCGAGCGGCGGGGTCACTGCCTGCACATCAAGCGGGGCAACAACTGGGCCTACTGCTGCCACTGCCCCCTAGACATAGGCGAGGGCGAGTACATACCCTGGGGCTGCGGGGAGACCCAGGCGAGCTAATGCTGCCAGGCGACTGCGAACTCTGCGGCGTCAACTACCATGCCCGACGCCGCCGGTGCCCGACCTGCAAGAAGCTGGTCTGCTGGTGGTGCTGGGTCGATGACGCGCGCTGCTGCGTGAACGACGTGCCCGTGCCGGTCGATAACCGTTGGACGTGCCGGTTCTGCGCGGCGCTGAACAGCATTGTGTGGCCGGACTGCTGGCGCTGTAGGGCGCGGAAGGAAGCCTAATGGAAGGGTTAACTTTCGATGACCTGATGGGTGATTACGTCCCATCGGATTACGTGTCAGCGGCGCTAAGGAAGCGTATTTATAAGCGTGACAATTACCGTTGTGTCTATTGTTACGCTGACCAGGACTTGACAGTTGACCACGTGCAGCCACGAGCATTGGGTGGAACAAGCAGGGAAAATAATTTAGTCACGGCCTGCCGCCCTTGCAATTCAAGCAAGGGGATGCGCGAAGCTCCCCTGAGACAGCCGTTAACTTGCGTACACGCGTACAATATCATTGACATGCCGGACGCAAATGACCAACCAACTAGAACGTTCAAATGCGCTTACTGCGGCGTGATACGAGATAGCTAAATGCCCTACAACGCCACCCAGCGCGAGTCTAAGCGCCTAGCCCTGGCTGACCCCTTCACCGAGGAAGAGCTTCGTGTCATCAAGGCGGCGCAACGGGACTTCTGGACGTTCCTTACCACGGTATACGCCGCGTCGTTCAAGGATATGATGTTCCTTGGCTCGGACGGGGAATACCGGCCTTACACGCTGGGGGGCGCACATGAGGCATGGGCCACAATTGTCGGCGGGGCCGTGGACGCGGAAGGTAGGCAGACCGCCACGCCATACAAGCGCTGGCGCATCAAAGCCCCACGGCTACACTTGAAGAGTACCCTTATCGGCCAGGGTTACTTGTTCTGGCGGTTCTTCAGCGAGGGCGAGGATGTGGACGCGTTCTACTTCGGGTTCAAGAAGCCTCTGGCCGACGAACACGTCACGTTCCTCAAGGAAGACATCCTGAAGAACCCTTTCTGCCGGTTCTGGACGGACAACAACCCGACGGCCACAAGCATCATCGACTTCACAGTGAGCTTCAGGGAGACGACGGAAGCCCCCGACCGCCCTGAAGTCGTGACCTGGCGCGCCCAGGCCGAGGGAGAGGGCATCCTGTCAGCGACCCGTGGGCGGCACCCGAAGATAGTGATGTGCGATGACATCCTCTCGGACTTTCGTAACCCCATTGAGAGCGTGGAAATCGAGGCCATCAACCAGGTCTTCGATTTCGTGATTCTCTCCCTGCCGCCGCCGGACGGCACCCTGGGCGTCATCGGTACGCCCCAGAGCCCGACCGACGTGCTGGCTAAGCTGGTCGATAACCCCGTGTTCTACTGCGCCGACTTCCCAGCGGTCAAGAGCTACGCGGAAGAGAAGGCGCTGTGGCCGGAGATGTATGACTTCCGGCGGCTCATGGTCATCAAGAAGCAAATCGGCGACGCCGCCTTCGAGGTCGAGTACCAACTGCTGCCGCGCCAGAGCGTAGACCAATTCCTCAGCAGCGAGGCGCTGGGGACGTGTATGGACATGAACATCCAGCGCTTTGAGCCGGTCGAGGGCGAGGTATTCCCGAACCCCGATAAGCTACATCTATATGGTGGTATGGACGTGGGGAAAGAAATCCACCCCAGCCACATATCCATGTTCATTGAGATGCCGCCAGAGCCAGGGCAGGACGTGGGCTGGCTGGTGCAGGTCTACGAGGCGTGGCTAGACCACATGAACTACAACGAGCAGGTGGCGCTGGTGAACGAAGTCATGCGCTACTTCAACCCGACCCGCTTCCACTTCGACAGCACGCGCAGCGAGCTAGACGACCGCGGGCTAACGAAACGAGCGTCAGGCGTGAAATTCAAGAAGAACCTCAAGGCCAGCATGGCTACGGGGCTAGAGAAGAGAGTGGTCAACTCCTGGCTGACGGCGAAGAGCGACCCGCTGGCTGGGCCAGGGATAGTGCTGTTCGGGCCGGAAAACACACGGCAAATCCGCAGCATGAAACAGATGAGGAAGAACTTCACCGCCACGGAGAACGAGGACGGCCACGGTGACGCCTTCGTTTCTCTGATGCTCGCGGTCTGGGCCTGCGACACTGGCCCCCGCTGGCATCACGTTGGCGACATGCAGCAAGTGTTCGGCGGGCGGGCCGGTCAGCGGCGGGGCGGGCGTGACGTTTTTTGTGACCATGAGTACATCGAGTTCACGATTGACGACCCCCTCGGCCCGAATGTCCGGCCCTCCCAGCGCTGGCGCAAGTGTCGGCATTGTGGGGCGCGGGAGCAACTTCCATCTTAGCCTTTTGGGATAAACTCCCTAAACTCGCTATAAAACCCCTTGACAAGCTCCTGGCGGGTGTGTTACCTTATGGGGGAGAGGAAAAGCGCTGGCAGCGCAGGACTCCCTAAGCGGGCTAGGACACCGCAGGAACCGCAGCGAACGCAAGCGCCTGGACAGGTTCCAGGTAAGCAGCAAAGCGAGCGCCCAGAGCGGGCCGCTTTAACGCAGCGCAGGGAGACCAGAGCGGGCCAGCAAATCCCTCTCACGGGTAGAGATGCGGTCACGCAGCCCCACGCAACGCCTTCGGAGCGGCTGACAGGGCGGTGACACCGGCAGGATGCCGCGAGGTCGAGCCAAGCATCTCTACCCTCACAGTGTAAGGTGACCGGCGCTCCCCTACGACGTAACGGTTTGGGAGCAAGCGGAAGGCAGGGTGTGGGGGCCGACCGCAAAATGTAGCTGGCCGTGCCGCAGGTGAAAGCCACTCGGCTGTGAAACACCAGTGAGAAAAAGCGGCCTGAACAGCCCTGGGAGTCGGTCTACCGAGACCCCAGCCTCAGGGCTGTTTCTTTTTGAAAATCGCGGGTGAAAAGGGCGAAAGCAGCTTGACACCTGTGGGTAGTGGTGTGGTACTCTGGGGCCGAAGAAAGGAGCGCAGTAGAGATGGAAGACACAGTATTGAGTTGGACGCCCGTTCGAAACGGAAGCCTGTTTTGCTCGCCCGCCTGTGGTCGCGGCTGCACATCCGAGGAGCATCACCTAGCATCCGCAGTAGCCTCAGCCACGGCTGCGGCAATAGGCTGGCGCGCCGAGGTATGGGAGAACCTGGGCTGGCACTGGGCGGTGGTTTCACCCGACGGGCGGCTGAAGGTGCATCCGGGTTGGGGCGGCGGCTTCCTCGCCCTGCTGGGCACACCTGGCCCTGGGGGCCGGTGGTCGGCCCACGGTCGCACGGTTCAAGAGGCAATTACGGCAGTGGTCACAAAGGCCAAGAACGAGGTCGCGGCCCTGGCTAAGCTGGTCGAGGGGCTGTGAAGACAGCGACGCGTGGCCACAACTTGGTGACCTGCAAGCAGACCTCTCAATGTTCATTGAGGAGTGGCAGCGGAAACGCAACCGTCCGCCGCGCCGGAGTTTTCTGCGGCGGCTGTTTGGCCGCTAGAAAGGGGAATGATGGACAAGACACGCAAGGCTAACCAGGACAACCTCAACGCTTGGCTGGAGAAGAATGCGACCCTACTGCTGGACGCCGACGGGCGGCGGGTCTATGAAGTGGCGGGGCGACAACAGCCCTTTACGGCGGTAGACCCTGACGGCTATGTCGTGGGGTTCTTTGAAGTCTTCGAGCGCCGGAGCGACGCGCTAGGGTAGCGATTTTCAAAGATTCCCCGAAAAGGCCCGAAAAAGCCTTGACAAGCGGGGAACCGGCGCGGTAGTATAGGGTCAGAACGAGACCAGCGCCGCCCACGCGGCAAGAAAAGGAGCAGCTAAGATGGTCTACAGCCTCACAGACTACAAGGCAAACAAGCATGGCGTGAAGACTGACGCCTACGAGTTTCGCTGCACCGACTGTGGCTGCAAGCTGCGCCATCATCTCAAGTTTGGCGGTCGGCTTGATGCCGTCTCTGTCGGGCCGTGCTACTTCAGCGACCCCGCCGACAAGACGAACTATGCGCATCCCTGTAGGGGATATACTGGCGAGGGCTCGACGATATTTCCAACGCGGGCGCTCGATATGGGCGAGCTAGTCATCGCGGCATACGACCGGATGCACCGGAAGACCTGGCGTGATTTGCTCCCCAGCATGGCCCAGGACGCGGAAGAGGAGCGAATGCCAGAGCCTCTTCGGGGCAGTATTATTCGGCTCCTGCCTAAGCGGGTGGGGGCCAGCACCAAGACTGACATCGAGACCGTGATGGCGGCCTACGGCTGGCGGATTTCCATGTTGGAGCAGCAAGAGGCGGCGCAGAACACACGGATAGCCGCGTTCGAGACGGCGCTGGGCACCGAGGAGCTACCCCTATGAGCACCGCGGGCGAGCGCCTAGAGGTTGCCGAGGTCTGCCCTGGCGTAGACCTCTACCGTGTGCATGATGCCCGCACGGGTCGGACGGCGGTGGCGGGGTTTTATAACACCAGCGACCGCTCCTTCCACAAGTTCGTGAAGAGCGAACGTGGCATTCAGCGGGCGGTCAACAAGAAGCCCCTGCTGGGTTTCGGCATCCAAGAGAACGCATTTCAGCACCTACTGTGGCGGGGCTGCGAGAGGGCCTACATTCACTATACGCCGTCTGGTGTGGTACACGAGTCGGCGATGGCTCTCTGGGTCGAACGCGGTCTGCTAGCATCCTACGCAGGAAGGCAGCGCTTTCTGGGTATCCTCACCCTGAACGCGACGAAACTTGTGGCTGAAGCGGAACAAGGACGGCACGCACTAACGCGCGCCGAAATCGATAGCTTCGAGACCGAGGAGCGGCAAATGTTTTCCCGCGATGACTTTACACCAGCATGGTTGCAGGCCGAGGAGCCTGTGGCCCCAGAAAGGAGCATCACATGAGAAACGGCCCTGTACGAAACAAGCAAGCAGCGGTGCTAGGCACCGGCACCTATGACGCCCTCCTGTTTATGAAGGAGTACCTGCGGGCCAACACGCCCGACGGTGCTGCTGAGGACGTGCGTGGGGCAGCGGAGTACGCCAAGACGAAGTGCGAAAACCTCGGCCTGGCCTACGGCAAGCTGTGGGACGAGCACGGCGTATCCTGGCTCATTGGCCTGTATAACGCGTTCGTGCTCATCACCGACACCCCCGACCCTGTGGTCGTGACGCTACCCCCAGTCGTCGTGTCGGAGACCATCCGCCGCCAAATCGATGAGGACAGCCAGCCTGGCCCCACCACCGACGACGGCGACTTCTCCGGCCCCGACCCAATCCCGCCTTTCGAGCCGGTTGAGAAAAAGACCCTGATAAACGCCCTCGCCACGCGCTACATTCTCAACAACGTCGGAGGCCCGACTAGCCAGGCCAAGGCCATCGGGCTGTGGTCGAAGCGCGAAATCCGAGCCAACTGCGAATTCAAGCAGACCATCATCAACGGCAAGAGCACCGTCCTGGACGAGTGGCTGCGCCTGATGGAGCGCCTGCCCAATGAGGACTCGGTGGTTCACGAGTTCGTGACCGAGGACGAGTTGGCGACGTTCCGGCTGCGGGGCGGCCCCAGCGACGACTAAACCCAGCCAGTAGCGAGAGAGAGGCGGCCTTCGGGCCGCTTTTCCTTTCCCCAGTAGGAATCCCGCACTCAGGCTATCACTTTGTCGCTTGCCAGGCCCCTACAGCACGTGGTAATATGGTGAGGAGATGGCAGGAATGCGAAGCATCGACCAGCAGCGGCTCGCTGCCCAGCTTGATTTCTTGAACAGAATCACGCGAGGCGGGGAAATCGACCCTGAGCTAGCCTATCGGGAGCGGCTGGCCCTGGCCGCGCGGGTGTCGGAGAAGCGCGGGGTGTTCCTCAAGTGGATGAAGCTGAAGGGCTTCACCCAGGACGCCATCAACATCGAACTCCGGCGGCTGGACATGGTGGTGGCCGAGCTAACCAAAGACCCGTCCAAGCCGGTCATGTCGGAGATGCGGGGGCTGATAGGGAGCCTGTAATGCACACCCTCAAGTGGATTCCGCTAGACCCTGACGTACAGACGCCCCTGGACATCACGTTCCAGGAAGCTGACGGACGGGTGTACTTCACCTACCCTGAAGGGCTGTCCTTCGGGCACTTGGAGTTGGACGGTGTGCAGGTCACGGGCTACATGCTGCCTGAAGCCGATGGAATGATACACACTCTGCGGCCTTGGATGCTAACGAACGATGCGGGAAACCGCAACAAAGACTTACCGAACGAATAGCCGAAAGGAGATAGACCAATGAGACCAGACGACGAGGCCACTGACCCCGCTGCCGAAGAGCAGCCGAAGCTGTTCCCTGGCGGGGTTTTCAGCGACACCATCAACGCCCCCGCCGCCGACGCGAACGCCGTGACCATTCCGGATAATTTGTTTCCTCCGCTGGACATCGTAGATGACCGGACGGACGAGCAGAAAGCCGAGGACGGCGACGACGCGGCCCCTTCCGATACTTCTGCGACAGACGTGGGCGAGTCCATTGTCCATGTCGGCGTAGCGTCATTCGAGGATGCTGTCGCGGACGCTGAGAAGGCCCGCGCAGCGTTCGAGCGGGCAGCAAACGCTGGCGACGTTGCAGCCGCGACTGACGCGCTTGCTGATTGCGGGGCGGCGGCTCAAGCAGAGCTAGAGGCGGCTGCTATGTTCTCAGTGCCGGACGAAGCCGCTGAGCCGCAGCCGGAAGACACGCCAGCCGAGGGCTACGGCCCTGACAGCGGCCCCGAACTACACGACGACGAATGCCCACACGGGTACTTCGTTGGACGCGGCTGCCCAGAGGGCTGCGTGGACGATGAGGGCCAGCGGGCGGATGAGCCGCCCGTGGTCGAGGCCGAGGCAGTCTTTGACGCCGACGGCAACATCACGGAGTTCAGAGAGGTTGTCTCTGACCCCGAAGGCCGCCTACCGGACATGGTGGTCGGTGACGATGGGGCGTGGGATGACGTGGACACCGCCCTAGACGAGTTTGCACCGGAAGAAGAGGCCGACCATCACCTAGACCGCCTGCTAACTGCGGTTTTCAATCGCGGTTGGAACAGCGCACTGGATGCCCTGGGCGCGAAGTTCACCAACACCGGCGCGTTCCTCGAAGTCCGAGCAGCTATCGAGAAGCTGCGGAAGGAGTAGAGAGATGGACTCTCTATATGGTAAGGACTGCCCACATGGATTCTTCGAGGGCAGCGGGCCACAGGGCTGTCCGCAGGGCTGTGGCGTTACAGCCGTGAAGTCGGTTATAGACGCTGATGGAGACCTTGTACTACCCTTCGAGGTCTTTAATGCTCTGCACGTACAGGCGTATCAGAGGGGCTTGGATGACGCAACCAGCGCCATCGAGAAGCTGCGGAAGTAGGGCTTGGAAATGTGTGTCCCCAAGAAGTAGAAAGGAAGCAGTGATGAGAAGACGGACGCCCAAGAAGCCGTTTCAAGGCGGAAGGCCTCCCCTTTACTAGGAATAAGTCTAGTGAGT
>ENA-OVNE01000013-OVNE01000013.1-marine-sediment-metagenome-genome-assembly--contig:-NODE-13-length-16282-cov-2.470287_pt1 | contig 16282 bp, 17 predicted proteins | sample MGYA00250109_ERZ650190 | MGnify/ENA primary metagenome ERZ650190 (study PRJEB26730, sample SAMN04396784) | marine sediment metagenome | isolation source: Baltic marine sediment | place: Denmark...
GGATATCGTGATTATCCAGGATGCCGACCTGGAATATGACCCCCAGGAATATCCGATTCTGCTGGAGCCGTTTATTCAGGGAAGGGCGGATGTTGTCTATGGCTCGAGGTTTATGGGGGGGGGATCCCATCGGGTCCTTTATTTTTGGCACCGAATGGGCAACTGGATTTTGACTACCCTTTCCAACATGTTTACCAACATCAACCTGACCGACATGGAAACCTGTTATAAAGCATTTCGCCGGGAAATTATCCAATCGATTAAAATTGAAGAAGACCGCTTTGGCTTTGAGGCAGAAATCACCGCTAAAGTATCCAAAATGGGGCTACGGATATATGAAGTCGGCATTTCGTACTATGGCAGAACTTATGCAGAGGGGAAAAAGATCAACTGGAAAGATGGGTTAAGGGCCATCTATTGCATTTTAAAATATAACTTGTTTCGTTGAGGCCGATTTCTTGGCAAGATTAAAGAATTGACATAGCTGTTTATAATTTTATCAATCTTTTTACCCCTCACCCCTTACGCTTTATAGTTTTTGGTTATTGCCTATAGCCTATTTGAAATCAGTATAATCAAAAAAGGAAAGCTTGAAAAGAAGCTTTTCATCCCCTACGCCTCATTTGACGCGCTTAACCATTCTCACGTGGCAAGCCCCTGAGAAAGAGAAACTTTCACATGGGCCCTCGTTTAAGGGATTCGAGATCACTTTCGACCATTTCTTTAACCAAATCAACAAATTGATAATTATTTTTCCACCCGAGTTTTTTTCTCGCCTTGGAAGCATCAGCGACAAGATCATAGATTTCAGCCGGCCGGTAATATTGGGGGTCTGTGGTCACAAACTTCTGATAATCTAAACCCAAATGATCAAAGGCAATCTGTAAAAATTCTCGAACTGAGTGACTCTCTCCGGTCCCGATTACATAATCTTCTGGATTACCTGTTTGTAACATCATCCACATGGCGTTTACGTAATCTTTGGAATGACCCCAATCTCGTTTGGCTTCCAAATTTCCCATTTTAAGATCCTTGGCCAATCCGAGTTTGATCCTTACCGCATAAGAAGATATTTTGCGGGTAACGAATTCAAAGCCCCTCCGGGGGGATTCATGATTGAAAAGGATTCCATTAACGGCAAACATGCCATAAGCCTCACGATAGTTTCTCACCAAATGATATCCAGTTAACTTTGATATTCCATAGGCCGATCTCGGCTGAAAATTCGTATTTTCATTCTGGGGTGGTTCGGCATTGCCAAACATTTCACTGGAAGCCGCGAAATAAAAGCGGCATGAAGGTACAACTTGTTTGACGGCCGAGAGAACATGATGGGTTCCGTCGATATTGGTCATGAGAGTCGAAAATTCATCTTCGAAGGAGTAGGCCACGAAACTTTGAGCGGCGAGGTGGTAACATTCATCAGGATTTATTTCCTTAATCACATTGAAGATACTGGCAAAACTTTCAATCGATCCTGAATGGATTTTTAGTTGGGGCAATATAGGTTTAATCCTCGACATGCGATGCTCTGGATCTTCAATGGCCGATCGCCGAACAATGCCGTGAACTTCATAGCCCTTCGCCAGAAGTAACTCAGATAAATAACTCCCATCTTGGCCAGTTATACCCGTTATCAAAGCACGTTTCATTGTTGTTTTGTTCCTCTATCCCTTGAAAAAATTACCCAGGGCGCCCCCATAACCTAACTCCCGTTTAGGATCTCGGTGGGCTGAATCTTCGATGCTTAATATCAAACTTGACCAAACTTTTATTAGATCTGTGTAATGTTGAATGTTCACTCTTAGAATCCCGAATTTTTTCAATATTTGAGGAACTGAACACGGGGGGATCGGCTCCCCCCAATTTCGACCATGGGCTTTGGCCGGGTGGATGTCTCCTCGCCGATCCGCGTACCCACTCCTCCCGCCAAGATAACGACTTTCATTGAATCTCCTCGTTTATTTTTTTACTTTCCTTTTCTTTCACTTCTTACCTTGATCAATACCTCGCAGGCTTCCAATATTTGGTCCCATTTTTGGCTACCATGCCTTAAAAGCGGAAGCGATGTTCCTGACATTTTTCCTATTATAGCTAAATGGATTCTACTTGTGAATATGGTTAATTTTTTCGAACTTGCTTTCCTCCGTATAGAGAAACGAATGATGCCTCGGTTGGGAAAAAACACGATGTTTTATTGAACCGGTTCCACGCTGGCTCCTTCGATTTCTACCGAAACCGATCTTTTCAGAAGGTCAATGGAGATAATCAGCCTTTCTCTGTCCTCCTTGATTTTTACCAGAAAGCCTTCGCAGTCTTTCAAAGGCCCATCGACGACCCGGACTCGCTGCCCTTCTTTCAAATAAGGAAAAGGAGAAACGGCCGCCTTCCCGTTTAGAATCGTCCGGATGGATTCGATTTGGATTTCCGGAATAGGCATCGGACCTTCTTCGTTCCCCAATATTTTCACGACTCCCGGCGTCTTCAATATTTCCAGCCAATTTTGATGGGTAAGATTTTCATACACGAACAAATATCCTGAAAAAAGGGCCTTCTGAATCTTTTTCCGCCGATCCTTCCGCCTGCTCCAAACTTCCAATTTAGGGAGAAACGTATGGATTTTCTTATCGGTTAACCGTTGATATACAGCATCTTCATGGCGGCTGCGCGTATATAAACAATACCAGTATATTAGATTATTTTCCATTTTCTCTCTCAAGCGAGATATTCTTTCAAAGCCTCTTCCCAGGTCCTCATCTTCTGACCCAAGAGGTTTTCGAAGCGATGGAAGTCGAGTACAGAATTCGCCGGGCGTTTGGCAGGACGGGTTAATGCAGCCGAGGAGATTGGAACGATTGAAACGTGGTCTATCTTTTTCTCTATTAGAATTTGGCGAGCGAACTCATACCAGGTGCAGGAACCAGAATTGGTGATATGCAGGATTCCCTTCGCCTCTTTCTCCAATAATTTCTCAATGGCCCAACTCAGGTCTTTGGTAAATGTCGGGGCTCCCCGTTGGTCATTCACCACTCGCAGTTCTTCCTGTTGAGCTGCCAACCGAAGGATGGTATCCACAAAGTTTTTCCCGTGACGGCCAAAAAGCCATTCCGTGCGGATGATCAGATGATTCTCTAAAACCTCTCGAATTTGCCGTTCTCCCTGCAGCTTGGAGGCACCATAAACATTCAGGGGATTTGGAGGGTCTTCTTCTCGATAAGGAGCAGAGGATGTTCCATCGAACACATAATCGGTGCTCAGGTGGATCATTCTGGCGTTACTGGCGGCACATCCAGCGGCTATATTCCTGGCTCCTTCTGCATTAACAGAAAAAGCTAACTCCCTTTTGGCCTCGCACCCATCCACATCGGTGTAGGCTGCCGCATTGACCACAACCTGCGGGCGCAGGGTTTCGATTTCTTTTTGTACCCGCTGTTGATCCGCAATGTTCAAATCTTCTATGTCCCGGGCCAAAACTTGATGTTTCACTGACAGGGCTGGAACAAGGTCTTTTCCCAGCATTCCCCGGGCACCGAATACCAAAACTTTCATGTCAATCGCTCTTGGTAATGTTTCCGGTAAAAATCTCGATAGGCTCCGCTCTTGATCCTCTGCCACCACTCTTCATGGCTGAGGTACCAACGAACGGTTTGGGTAAGGCCTTCTTGGAGAGAGTAGATTGGCGACCAGCCCAGATCTTTTTGAATCTTCGAAAAATCAACAGCATAACGCCGGTCGTGCCCTGGGCGATCGGTAACAAAACGAACCAGGGATTTTGGTTTTCCCAGTAGGTTAAGGATGGTCTCAGTAATTTCCAGGTTGTTTCTTTCTCCGTTTCCTCCGATGTTATAGATTCCCCCTTCCTTGCCTCCTTGCAGAACGAGAGAAAGAGCCCGGCAGTGATCCTCCACGTGAATCCAATCCCGGACATTCAGGCCATCCCCATAGACCGGCAAAGGCTTATTTTCAAGGGCATTGGTGATAAAAAGAGGGATCAGTTTTTCCGGAAATTGATAAGGGCCGTAATTATTGGAGCAACGGGTGATGATGGCCGGAAAACCATAGGTTTGGAAATAAGACCTCACCAAGAGATCGGCTGCGGCTTTGCTGGCCGAATAAGGACTATTGGGAGAGAGAGGGGTATCTTCAAGAAACCCAGGGGCCTCAGGAGAAAGCGATCCATAGACTTCATCCGTAGAAACCTGGACAAATTTTTTTATTTTATGACGCAAAGCAGCATGGAGGAGAACCTGCACCCCCACTACATTCGTCTGAATGAATAGATCCGGCTCATACAAACTCCGGTCGACATGTGATTCGGCGGCAAAGTTGATAATGGCTTCTATACCACTATCCAGAAGGCTGTCCACCATCTTGCCGTCACATATGTCTCCGTGGATAAACTGGTAATTCTTATGATGGGAAAGGTTGGCTAAATTCTCCAGGTTACCGGCGTAGGTCAATTTATCCAGATTGAGGATCTCATAATCTCTCTGGTGAGGATTTTCGGGGCCAATTAAAAGATGAATAAAGTTGGACCCGATAAACCCTGCTCCACCAGTAACTAAGATTTTCATTTTAAACCCCTTGCGTTGCCAGAATTCGTAAGTAGTAAGTTGAGAGTTGTTAAAACCACTCCTTACTCCCACCTCACAGCTAACCGTTTTTAGCCGTCCTTGCGAGACCAATCGTAAGGAATTTCTCCCCCATGAGGTTCAACCCGATACTCATCTGGATCCTGATAAGAATATACCTCTGTGGGGCAGTTGATTACAATGGCCTCACTTTCACTGATGCATTTGAACCCGTGGAAGACCAACGGCGGAATCTGCAAAAGGATGGGATTGTGTTCACCCATGAAAAATTCGTTAATTTCTTTGTAAGTAGATGATCGTTCCCGACCATCGTACAGGACGACTTTCATCATCCCCTTTACAACCACAAAATGATCCACTTGTTTTTTATGGTAATGCCAGGCCTTCACCGCTCCTGGGTAGGCGGTTGTCATGTAAACCTGACCGAATTTAAGAAAGATTTCATCATCGGCCCGGAGCATTTCCATCAAGCGTCCGCGTTCGTCCGGAATCACCTTGAGCTTTTTAATTTTCACCCCGTTGATCATACTAAACAACCATTTCTGCCACCGAGGGCACAAAGGCCACAGAGTTGTAACAAACTTCCAAAAAATGGATTAATCTGGTAGGTCTTTGTCGATGCCAAAATTTCTTCCTTTGGTTCAAATGCCTATATAGACAAGCCATTTTAAAAATTATTCTCTGTGATCTCTGTGCGCTCTGTGGCTAATATTATAATTTATTTGCTCCGGTTTGGGCAACCAAATTGCTGGCTCGCAAGAGAGATTCGAACGTTCCAGCGTCCGTCCACCACCCATCCAAAATTTCATAGGTTAAATTGCCCCGGTGAATGTATTCGTTATTTACATCCGTAATCTCTAATTCACCCCTGCCGGATGGCTTCAAGGTTCGGATAATATCAAAAACTGCGGCGTCATACATATAAATGCCGATCACCGCCAACTTTGACCGAGGCGCTGCAGGCTTTTCTTCGATGCGGATGATTTTGTCCCCTTTGATTTCTGGTACTCCGAAACGCTGCGGGTCAGGAACCTCCTTCAGTAAAATCTTGGCTCCGTTCTCCTGTTTTTCAAAATCCTTCACCGCTTTGAGAATATTGGTCTCGATGATATTGTCCCCCAGAACCACACAAATTTTTTCCTGGTCAGAAAAATATTCTGCCAGAAATAAGGCGGCCGCAATTCCGCCTTCTCCTTCCTGGTAGGTGTAATTAATATGCTGAAGTCCGAATTCTTTCCCGTTCCCCAAGAGGCGAAGAAAATCCCCAGCGTTGTTTCCGCCAGTGACAATCAAAATATCCCGAATCCCCGCATTGACCAATGTCTGCAGCGGGTAATAAATCATGGGCTTGTCATGAATGGGAAGGAGATGCTTGTTAGTGATCTTAGTCAACGGGTAAAGCCTCGTTCCCAGCCCTCCCGCCAGAATAATACCCTTCATCTTTCCTCCTCCTAAGGTAATTGTATAGGAATTTTCTTGTTGGACACAGATTTTCTGGATATTAAAAATAAAAAAGATTCACAGAAAATATATATCTGCGTTTATCTGTGACAATCTGCGTCCCAATAAATTTAGATCGATTTTCAGGCCATCTTTTTCTGGAAATAGGGAACTGTTTTTCTTATCCCTTCTCGCAATCCGACTTGGGGGTTCCAATTCAAAATTTTTTGGGCTTTGGTGATATCCGGCTGACGGACCCGGGGATCATCTACGGGAAGCGGCTGATAGACAATCCTGGATTTACTTCCCGTAATTTCGAGGACCTCTTGGGCAAAATCTACGATGGAAAATTCATCCGCATTTCCCAGGTTGACCGGTTCGGTTTCCTGCGAAAAAAGTAATTTTATAATCCCCTCGACCAGATCATCAACATAGCAGAAACTGCGGGTCTGGGAACCATCCCCGTAAACCGTTAAATTTTTCCCTTGCAGGGCCTGCATAATAAAATTGGGGACAACCCGGCCGTCATTCAAGCGCATGCGTGGACCATAGGTGTTGAAAATTCTGGCAATACGCGTGTTCACTCCGTGGTAACGATGGTAAGCCATGGTCAGAGCCTCGGCAAATCGTTTGGCTTCATCGTAAACTCCCCGGGGACCGATGGGGTTTACGTTCCCCCAGTAATCTTCTGCTTGCGGATGGGCGAGCGGATCGCCATATACTTCTGAGGTGGAGGCCAGGAGAAAACAAGCTTTTTTGGCCATGGCCAGACCCAGCACTTTATGCGTTCCCAAGGCCCCTACTTTCAAGGTCTGAATGGGTAGCTGAAGATAGTCAATTGGGCTGGCTGGAGAGGCAAAATGCAGAACATAATCTAAAGATCCTTCAATAAAAATATAATTCGTCACATCGTAATGAATAAATTGGAATCGACGGTGACCCGCAAGATGAGCGATGTTGCCCGTTGAACCGGTGAGCAGGTTGTCCATACAAATGACTTCCAGTCCCTCGGCCAGCAGCCGATCACACAAATGAGATCCCAGGAAACCCGCTCCTCCAGTAATTAAAGCCCTCATGCTATCTCCCTACGGCAAAGTATTTAAAACCCATCTCCCGCATTTTAGCGGGTTCGTATATATTACGGAAATCCAGGAACACCGGGCGCTTCATCATTTTCCGTAACCGTTTCAGGTCGAGATTCCGAAACTGGTTCCACTCCGTAATAATCAACAGAGCATCAGATCCTTTGGCTACGTCATATGGATCTTTTCCATATTCAATCTTCTTGAATATTTTTCGAGCCACTTCCATAGCTTTGGGGTCATAGGCTCTGATTTTCGCCCCCTCTCTCTGTAAGGAGGAGATAATTTTTAAGGAAGGTGCTTCCCGCATGTCATCGGTGTTGGGCTTGAAAGAAAGCCCCAAGACCGCGATGGTCTTTCCTTTCAAATTTCCCAGGGCTTCTTTTACTTTGGCAACCATTCGCTCTTTTTGTTTTTCGTTAACTTTCATCACCGAGCGTACAATCTCAAACCGGTATCCGTGCTTTTCGGCAATTTTGGCTATCCCTAAAGTATCCTTGGGAAAACAAGAGCCGCCATAACCTGGGCCGGCGTGTAAAAATTTTGATCCGATCCTCTGATCAAGCCCCATTCCTCTGGCCACAACGTTCACATCCGCACCTACTTTTTCACAAATATTGGCAATCTCGTTGATAAAGGAAACCTTGGTGGCCAGAAAAGCATTGGAGGCATACTTGATCATCTCGGCGGTTTCGATATTGGTGATCACGAAGGGGGCCTCAATCAAATATAGAGGGCTGTAGAGGTCCTTCATGATGGCCATGGCCTGTTCGCTGGCGGCACCGATGACCACGCGGTTGGGGCGCATGAAATCTTCGATGGCCGCTCCTTCCCGCAAAAACTCGGGGTTGGAGACGATATCGAAGTTAACTTTTTTCCTTTCATATTGTTGGATGACTTTGCGGATTCTTTCGCCGGTCCCTACGGGAACGGTGCTTTTAGTGGCAATGACCTTGTATCCGTTCAAATTCTCCCCGATCTTCCTGGCCACCTCATCAATGTAGGTCATATCCACTGAGCCGTCTTTCTTGGGAGGAGTTCCCACGGCAATGAAAATAACCAAAGACTTCTCAACGGCCTTATCGATTTCCGTGGTGAAAACCAGCCTCCCTTCCCGCAAGTTTCTTTTGACCATTTCCTCCAGCCCGGGTTCAAAAATGGGAGAGGTTCCCTTTTGGAGCAAGGCAATCTTCTGCTCATCATTATCCACACAGGTCACGTTCAGTCCGAATTCCGCAAAGCAGCTCCCGGTGACTAAGCCTACATACCCTGTACCAATCACGCAGATATTCATGGCTCACTCCATTAAATTTAATAGGACGCAGATTTACGCAGATAACCGCAGAAACAAAAAAACGCTGTGCGCATAGCGCTAAGCGACTTTCTGTACATCCATGTTCAAAAAAAGATTTCCTATACAATTTAATTGCTTACGAAATTTATAATACAATAGCTGCTAAAAAGCAAGGCATGAATCCGACGTCTTAATTTTATTCCGGCGTTTTCCCTTTTTTCTGGAACCATTTCCAGGTCGCTTTAAGGCCTTCTTCGAACTCAATCTTCACTGCGTATCCGAGGTGTGCCTTGGCCAGGTCGATGGAAGCGAGGGAGTGCCGGACCTCTCCGCTTCGCGGTTGTTCATATTGGGGAGCAATTTGGCGACCCAAAATCTCCTGCAAGGAAGAAAGTAGGTTGTTGATCGTGATTTGCCGGCCGCAGGCAATGTTAAAAACCCGACCGGAAATTCCCGGGGTGTTCATGGCCAATAAATTGGCTTGCACTACATTGGCTACATAAGTGAAGTCTCGGGATTGTTGCCCATCTCCGTAAATGATGGGGGAGATTTCTTCGAGCAGAGCAGTAATGAACTTGGGAATTACAGCGGCGTAGATCGATTGCGGGTCCTGGCGCGGGCCAAATACATTGAAATATCTCAGCGAAACGGTTTCCAAACTATAGAGATCGGAAAAAATCCGGCAATAATGCTCTCCCATTAATTTCGTCGCTGCATAAGGAGATTGAGGATGGGGAGAAAGGGTTTCACTTTTAGGCATACTTTCATCCGGGTGGGAGGAGATATTCCCATAAACCGAAGAGGAGGAAGCATATATGACCCGTTTCACCTTTGCTTCCTTGGCTGCCTGGAGGATGTTGAGTGTCCCGGTGGCGTTGGCCTGGTGGGAGGTGATGGGGTCCTCCACCGACCTTGGCACGGATCCCAGTGCGGCCAGATGAAATACAAAGGAAACTCCCTGACATGCCTTCCGACAGGTTTCGAGACTCGCAATGTCCCCGAGGAGAAATTCTGCCTTCTTCCCTATGGGGAAAGGATGGGGATGCTCTGATAAACCGGTAAAGTTCTCCGAGGGAAACCCAGTTGCTTCGGCAAGGTTTTCTTTCTTACCGGTACTTAAATTGTCTAAAACCCTAACCGCGTGCCCTTTCTGTAAGAGAGCTTCAACGAGGTGAGACCCAATAAACCCTGCTCCTCCCGTAACCAGGATCATGTGAATTCCTTCTCCCTTCCCCCATCATTCTTGAACAAATTCGCGGCCCTATTCGCAAACTTTGATAAGTTAGAGGAACATATCATAGCCGCGAATTCGATTCAAGAAAACTCAAAAAATATTCAAATCTGAGCATTCCCGTTCACTGGAATTTTCTTTACAAATCAGATCATCTCGTTCCCTGGATTTTCAGCGGCAAAGGAATAAATCTTCTCACTGAATCATATCCCCAAGAGATATATCGACGCTTCTTGTTTATTCCCTAAATGTACTGGGCTCCGTGGGTCCCCACTACATGACGCTGAATACAGCAGACCAATCCCAGGGCTTTCTCTTCGCCGACACGATAGGCCTGGGGTTGAATGTTTCTATCTCCCGGGGAAGCGCCATCGACATCAATTACCGGTTTCGGCATCTTTCTAACGCCGGGATCCGAGAGCCAAACTATGGAATCGAGCACCACATCGGTTTGATCAGTTGCTCTCTATTCTATTGAGGGGTAAAGCAATTGGCGCTCCGCAAGGATCTGCTCGAAATCCTCGCCTGCCCGAAGTGCGGGGAGACATTCGTCTCAACGAGGCGGGCGACGGCCTCATTTGCGACAACTGCCGGCTTCTCCATGAAATCCGGGATGATATCCCCATCATGCTCATCGACGAAGCCAAAAAGCTCGATTGACCGGGGGCGCATCGGACAGCCCGCTTGGGCAGGGTGCTTCCCTTTTCATGGATGATCTTGCGGGTCGATCTTTCCCTTCCTGCCCAGTTCACTCAACTTGGCATACTTGAAGAACTTGTTAACGGATTCTGCAACGGAAAGGGTAAGACCCTGAACACCGTCAAGAAAACCTGATTTCAAGAAATAACTCTGAAAAAATGCCAAAAAAGCCAGGAAGGTGGCGGTCCATACAGACGCCCGTTTTCCCTCATCAAAGGCTTCCCGGGCACCCAGCGTGGAATAATGATCAATTTTCATGAGCAGCTTGCTTAGGTTGCTTTCCGTATAGTGCTCCAAGGGCACATCCAGAGCTTTTACCGGACCCTCCACCTCTACTGCCTCGTGCACCCGCGCGGTGGTCATTTGACCGAGGTTATTCCGAAAGAGCCGCACAACCCGGTCCCCTCCCCAGAGATGCTTGATCCAGCGCCCCTGGAAGAAATTCTTTCTCGGAAAACTGTACCCGGCCGCCTCATCGGAGTCTAAATCAACAATATCTTTTATCGCTGACGCGGTTACGGCGGGAATGCGTTCATCGGCATCCAGAAGGAGCACCCATCGATGGGTGCACTGGTCGATCGCAAACTGTTTCTGAGCACCGAAGCCACGCCAGGGCTCGTTGTAAACCTGGCAGCCGAATCCCCTGGCAATATCCGCCGTCCCGTCCGAGCTTCCCGAATCGACCAAAACAATTTGCCCGGCAAAACCGACACTTTGGAGACAGGCAGGCAGGTTTTGTGCCTCGTTCTTGGTTATGATGGCTACGGACAGGGGTATTTTTTCTTTCACAGGGTTCACAATTTCTTTTCCAACTGACAAGGTTATTTCATAGATCATTCGTTAGCGGCGATAAGGATGCCTCCGGACAACGAGCCCCCGCTGCATTATAACCGTCCGAATCTTTTCTTCAACCTATACAACCGATGATTGAGAACCGCTTTTGCGCTTCTTCTGTACGCCGGAATGGTAATGGGCCTTTTTTCACCGCCGGTAGAATGGTCCGAATGAATCAGATCGGACACGTACGGGAAGAGTTGATAACGGTTCAAGACAAGCTCCCGCGCTTCCTTTAACGCCGGTATCCGGTGCTCCCAATCGTCTTCGGTGAGTATTCGTTTTATTTCTGCAAGACTCTCTGCCGGTTTTCCGATGTCAATTCTTATGAAAGACCCCTGGGGAAAATAATCTTCCAGATTGGTACAGCCGTGATAAAGGGGAACCGTCCGGGTGAGAAAACAGTCGGCGATTTTTTCTGTCCAGTAGTCGGGCCCACTCGTATTTTCAACGGCCAGAGAGTATCGGTACGGTGCGAGGCCATCCCATTTATCCTCTATAAAATGGATTTTCTTGCCGTATAAGTCCAGATCCAGTGAAGGGTCCTTCTTGATCTGTTCCAGAAATAACCACCTTTGCAGATGGCCGGGAAGGTCCAGCGCGTCGCCGACAATCCATGACAGATTCCTGGATTTTTCGGGTATTGCAGCGGACATCAATTGATCATACGTTCTATTGACATGCCACGGCAGCGCGGGGTGGGAAGGGATGTGCCTGTCGTCATCATAGGCTGCGCGATGATGAGTGAATACCTTTGCAAACGATTCATGCTTTTCCACCATCCAGTCTGTGAATCCTTTGTAATACGGTTCCTGCATGATCGCCCAGATGTGTTCCGGGGGACAGGCAACGGGTGTATCAATCTTCATCCGATTATTGAGCACGATGACATAGTCGCATTCCTGTACAGATTGAACGGTGAACTGAATATCACCCCATATCCCTTTTTGACTGGGTGTTTGGCGCATGAGATCGGGCCAGTCCCAATCCTTTACGATTCTCACTAATATCATGGGATGAATTCCTCTTTCTGAACGAACGCCTCTCGTTTGAGACCGTCACTGCATGATGCGTAATCGATCCTGTGCTTCACACATGGACCGGCAGGCTATCCGATCGTCTCCAGATGCTTTTTTACAGCATCCTGCACTTCCTCCAGAGTTAACTCATCGAGGCATCGACTCATCCCGCTGTCCTCGCAGCCTTTGTTCTGACAGGGAACACAGGGCAAGTCTCTTCGGACAACCCGATGCCGCTCTCCTCTCGGAGCCCAGTCCGTCGATGAAGACGGACCGAAAAGACTGATGGTCGGTATGCCGGTTGCCGCAGCAATATGCATACCGGCACTGTCGATCCCGATGAACATTTTGCTCGATTGAAAAACGGCCGGCAAGGTCCCGATGGACGTTTTGCCAGCCAGATTATACGTGTAGGATTTACATTCTTTCATCAACTCATCGGCTTTGATCCGTTCATCACCGGACCCGGTAATGATGACGGAAACATGGTAATTCGAAATCAGCCACTGAATCAGGCCCATGTAGTTCTTGATGCCCCACTCCTTATACGACCACAGAGAAAAGGGCTGAAGGGCGATAACCGGCCGGTCGGAAGGAACTCCCTCTTTTTTCAGAAGATCGTGGGCCTCCCGGAGCCTGGCTTTGGAAGGAACAAGCACGGGCCAGGTATGATCTGTCTTAATGCCATATTCTTCCAATAGACTGAGGTAATGTTGAGCCATATGCCGCCTCGGTGCCTGGTACGGAAGCGCGAGGTGGGTAAATACCCTGTTGCGCCAGAGTTTGCCGTCATGCGCATAAAGTCCTATTCTCTGCTTTGCGCCCGACAAAAAGGCAAGTATGGCGCCGCGATCCCCCGATTTCATGTCGATCGCCATATCAAAATGATGTTTGCGCAGGTTGAAAAAGAATTTCTTCTGATAGGACAATTCTTCCATCCAGGATCGTTTTTCTTCATTGATCGAAATGACGCCCGTAGCCCATTGACACTCTTCGATCAGTTCTTTCGCTTTTTCCCTAACTGCCACGATGACATTTGCCTGGGGGAATTTTTCTTTCACCGCCCGGATTGCGGGAAATGTAAGCAAGATGTCCCCGATATCCCCGAGCTGAATCAGCAGGATATTCCGGATGTTATCCGTCGACAGATTATTCCCTTTCAGAAGCATACGGATCAGATACCCAATGTCTCATCATAAATATGCAATATTTTTTCCGCCATCCTGTCCCAGGTGTGATTCTTCGCCTCCTTGTACGCCCCTTCGGCCATCCTTTCTCTGATCCGGTGATCCAGCATGATCTCGATTCTTGAGCTAATCAACCCAATGTCGGCACTGTTCACAACATATCCATTCATGCCGTCCCGGACGAGATCCTTTGCACCGACATTCTCACTGATTACAACGGGCAGCGAAGCCGACATCGCTTCAAGCACCGCCATGCCGAAGGTGTCAAATTTCGAGAGCATCGAAAAGATGTCTGAAGCCAGATACACCTTTTCGATGTCATCTTTCCAGACTCCCGAAAAAATGACATCCCCTGCAAGACCGCACTCCCTGGCAAGCCTCGAGTATTTCTTCTCATTTCCCTTCCCGGCGACTAATAATTTGAGTTTCGCGTCTGGCTGCTTCGCTTTGATTCTGGCCATGGATGCGATCAAGTTATCCAGGCCTTTCAGCTCAAAATTCATGGAGACAAACAGAAGGACCGTATCCGCCTCACCCAGTCCGAATCGTCGTCGAATGTCCTGACGGCAGCGTTGACGATCCAGTCGGCTGAACTTGTCGATATCGACGCCGGGGTAAACAATCTGTATCTTGTCGGGATCCACTGTAAATTCCTGCAGGAACTTCTCCTTTGTCAAACTCGATACAGGGAGATACTTTTTGCATTTTCCTTTATGGATCAACTGCCCTTCAACCCATGCGGTACCGTAATCGAACAGACTCATGCGCTTTTTCCGGATTTCTCTTACCCAGAAGCGATGGGGCACACTGTGCATGGTGAATATATCGGCACGAAAGATTCGTTCGTGGGTATGGATCAAGTCAAAATTCGTTTCTCCGATCTCTTGGTTTACAAACCAGGCAAAACTGATGGTCGTCAGGAACTTGGGAAAGGCAATGATTGGGACTTTGTGAAAAGTAATGCGATCGGATTGGGTTCTCCATTGATTGGCAAATACGTGGATCTTATAGCGATCACTTGCGGCAATCCGCTCCGTCAGTTCAAGAGCATACTTCTCGCCGCCGCCCACCAGCCCATATTTGGGGATGACGACTGCTACATTACGGACTGCTGATCCCATAGAAACTCCTTGGGTCGAAAATCCGACACATCGCTCCTCCAAAAACCAAGTCCATACTCTGCAATCGTTATTTCTCCGAAATCAACCGAAAAACCTATTCATCTCCAAACGGTGAAAGAAGAGCCTTTCTGAACGCTTCCCGCGAGCAGGTGTGTGCATACTGATAAGCGCTCTGCTGGAATTGAATCATGTCGGTCTTTTTTAAAAGCGAGGCATTGTGCATGCACACTTTCAACTCTTCGGTATTGCCGGATGGGAAAACCCAGCCGAGGTTGTGCTGTTTTATCCGTCGGGCGAGGAGCCCTTCGTCCGACGCGATGACCATTTTGCCTGCCGCTGCCGAAAGCGACAAAACGCCGCTCGAGCCAAAATGCCTGATATACGGCAAAAGGACAACATCACAGGCACAGAAGCACAAGCTTTGCTCAGAATCGGAAACATAGCGGTTAATCACTTTTGCCTGGCCCCGATTTTTCAATTCTTCGAGACGATGAGAGGTCTCCTGATCCGGTGCAATGCTCCCCGCGCAAAGCAGATATAGACGGGAGTCGGCGGATGATTCCATCAGGGCCTGCACCGCCAGATGCAACCCTTTCCTGCGGTCGCCGATTCCATAACACAGGTAAACGAATCGATCCGCCGGGATTCCCAGTTTCTGCCTTGCTTCTTTTTGATCATGGAGGAAGGTTCCGTCCCATGGATCAGGCAAAAAAAAGAAGGGTTGACCGGCGTATCGATGCTGTGCGTTTTCCAGCAGATACTCATCCGTCAGGTAGATTTTGTTAAGCCACTTCCGATGCGTTAATTTTCGAAAACCGATGTCCTTCAGGATGTTACCGGGAGGCCACACGGGATTGGTCAGGAATCTCGGACGAAAATAGACACCCGACAGTCTGCCCCGGATAATCCGGGGCGGATAGATACCGATGGCGGCTAACCTTAGGCACCGTGAAGCAATCTCGTCCAGATTATTCATAAAAACTTCCTCGGCACCGCTTTCCTCCAAGCACGCAGCGATCGTATTCACAAGGTTTCCACCCCGTAATGTGCCGCCGTTGTTGTAAATTGAAATCATGTCCACCTTTTCCGTCAAACCGAGAAGGTGACTGTGAACCCGCTCTTTCGTTTCTGGCCGGTAATCCAGGGCCAGAGTGATCCTGCTACCGGTCGTCAGAAAATCTTCGGTTATGTAACGAAGCCAATGCAGATGATGGCCTTCCGTTCTATTTTCGAAGATCAACAGATGTCGGGGAGACGACTTTGCCAAGCAGCATTTACTCCAATATGGGTGGGAAAAGGATTTCTTAACTATCCTACGATCGCATGAGAATCAATTCCTAAACATAACCATTTCGTTGTGCTTCCAGAGGCTATCCCGGTGGGCAGTGAATGATGATATCCAAGAGCGCCGGCCAAATACGGTCCAGCCGCTAACTCGTGGGGCTGGTTGGATGGCAGTGAAAATGACGTCAAACAAAACCTGGAGGTCTTCGCCGGTGACATCCGCGATCCCCACGGCGTCAAGCACGCTGTTCAGGGATGCTCCATGATCTTTCACCTCGCCGCCCTGATCGCGATTCAATACTCGTACTCCTCGCCCGATACGTATATCGATACAAACATCAAGGGCAGGCTCAATATCCTTCAGGGTTCTTAATCCCTTGAACTTGCTCCGCAACATAAGCATTTTCGGGGCTGAACTCCTTCACCCTTGCCAGACTACGCCCTGTTGTCCCCCTGCTCACGCTTCACCCATACGGTTACCCGCATAAAGGAAAAACTC